>JABLTR010077358.1_pt1 | contig 195846 bp, 169 predicted proteins | sample 7160071 | NCBI WGS metagenome assembly JABLTR01 (sample SAMN14651230, study PRJNA627086) | human gut metagenome | isolation source: feces | host: Homo sapiens
CCGTTCCCATTCCGAACACGGCAGTTAAGCTCTTTTGCGCCTACGATACTTGGTCATCTCGATCTGGGAAAATTGGTCAATGCCGGCTTTTCTTTAGAGGTTCGTTCGTTTTGAACGAACCTCTTTTGCTATTTCTGATATACTAGGACAGGATGATTTACCATGAATATTATTTTTCTTATCAAGCCAAAATGTGATACCGCTTTTCTGTATACCGATGATTCTGTCCGGCAGGGTCTGGAAAAGATGTTCTATCATAAATATACCGCAATCCCGGTGATTGACCACGAGGGGATCTACCACGGAACGATTACCGAAGGAGACTTCCTCTGGAACATTCTCGGAAAAGTGCCGAAGAAATCATCTCTGACACAGGATATCCGCAATCTGGAGCATCACGCAGTTTCAGATCTGATTCGTGCGGATTTTAACCCGCCGGTTCGTGTAACAGCAACCATGGACGACTTACTCCAGCGTGTCATGGATCAAAACTTTGTTCCAGTGGTGGACGATCGGGGTGTATTTGTGGGAATTATCACCCGAAAAGACGTCATCGGATATTTTGCAAAGGCATAAATAAAAGACAAAACGAAAAGCAGTCTGTTTCAAAAGAGACAGGCTGCTTTTTGCTGCCCGAAAATTGGAAACGCTTACAGAAATTTAACCGGATGCGTCGCATAGGGAAAATCATTCTCAAAAAAATAACACAGGAAATCGATTTCGCAATTATCTTTTATGAGAGTTTCACTTGACTTTGCTAGTGAACTTTACTTGAGAAAGGTATAATGAATTACGGAAATTGCGAAGAGGATTTGTATTTCTAAGATTATGAAAAGAGGAGTTTTTCACATGACTGTAAAAAAGACCTGGGCAGCAATTCTGGCTTTCACAATGATTTGCGGTGCGGCGACCGGCTGCACAAATTCTAACGGTTCTTCGACTTCGGACAGCGAAAGCGCAGCTGCAAACGCAGGCACAAGCACCACAGATACCATCACACTGGTTTGGTATCCCAACGAATCTGCGGAAGATTACCAGGCTGCAAGAGATGAGGTTGGCAAGCTTATCGAAAAGGCTACCGGAAAGAAAGTGGAACAGAAACTTACAACTGACTACGCCATCGCAATCGAGTCTCTTTCCAACGGCACAGCACAGATCGGATGCTGCATGGGTGCAGAAGGATACTGCCAGGCGAAAACCGCAAACGATGCCGTAAATCTGCTGTTTGTACAGTCCGGTGAATCCGGCACACTGGATGATGCACTCTATTATAGTTTCTTTGCTGTAAAATCTGAAAATGCCGATGAATACAAAAACGGTGACAGCTATTCCATCGACAATATCAAGGGCAAAAAGATGTCTTTCGTCTCCAATAGTTCCACCTCCGGTTTCAAAGTTCCGACCAATACGATCATTTCCCATTTTGCAGACGACAATCTGATTGTAGACGACTTGCTGGAAGGCGGCAGCGATGCCTTTTTCTCCGAAGTTCTGTTCGGCGGCTCGCACCAGGGTTCTGCATTCAATCTGCTCTCCGGAAAATCGGATGTCTCCGCTTTCTGTGATATTGAGCTTGCGCCTTATGTGACCTGCACAGACGGTACAGGCAAAGATGCAGGCAGCGTTTATACTGTAAATGATGACGCAAGCGCACCTTTCGATACGGTTCACGGCGCACAGTACACCGTCATTCAGTCTACACCGGTTCTGAACGGACCGTTTGCCTATAACGGCGATACCCTCAGCCCGGAGGATGTCGAGGCAATCCAGGATCTGTTCACTTCTGATGAAGTCGCAAACGATTCACTGATTTTCTATTCCGCAGATTCCGGAGAACAGGGACTTTTGGAAAAGAAATCCGATCAGATGGGCTTTGTCACGGTGGAAGATTCCTGGTATGACCCGATCCGCAATATGCAGTCTTGACCAAGGGAGCGAATCAGCTATGTCAATTTTAGAGTTCCAGCACGTCAGTAAGGTGTATCATAACACGACCAGGGCGCTGGACGATTTGAGTTTTTCCGTGAATGAAGGTGAGTTCGTCTCCATCATCGGACCATCCGGTGCCGGAAAATCTACCATTCTGCGCTGTATCAACCGTCTGATCGACGCAACAGAGGGAAAAATCATCTATGACGGCGAAGATATTATGTCCCTGCGCAAGGGACAGCTGCGAAACGTGCGCACCAAAACCGGAATGATTTTTCAGCATTATAACCTGGTGGAACGTCTGAGTGTTATGGAAAATGTTCTGCACGGCAGACTGGGGCAGAAGTCCACTTTCAGCGGCATGATCGGACATTACACGGAATCGGAAAAAGAAAAGGCGTTCTCCATTCTCTCTGAACTGGGACTGGCGGATCAGGCGTATAAACGCTGCGATGCGCTTTCCGGCGGTCAGAAACAGCGTGTGGGAATTGCCCGTGCCATCATGCAGGAGCCGAAACTGATTCTCTGTGATGAACCCATCGCCTCGCTGGATCCCAAAGCATCCAAAACCATTATGGATCATCTGGCGCAGATCAACCAAACCAGAAAGATCACCTGTATTGTCAATCTCCACCAGGTGGACGTTGCCATGAAGTATTCCCAGCGAATTCTGGGTATTGCTGCCGGAAAGCTGGTCTTTGACGGCACGCCGTCGGAACTGACACAGGAAAAAATTCACGAGATCTATCAGTCCAATGCACAGGATCTGATGCTGGATATGCAGGGAGAGGCAGTATGAATCCACAAATACAAAACGTATTCCGCAAACGGAAAATTACGTATACCATCGTTTTCGTTGTCATTCTCGGCGTGTACTTCTTCGCCTCAGCAATTACACAATTCCACTTGCAGGAAGGGCTTGCCGCATTCCCGAAAGCATTTCTCTGGATCGGTCAGAATCTGATACCGGATGCACTGGCGATTCGGCGGTTTCCGAAAATCATGGACAAGCTGATCGAAACAGCGCTGCTTTCTGTGGCGGTAACGGTAATTGCCGCTGTGTTTGCATTTGCGCTGAGCCTGTTCGGTTCAGAGTCCACCGGCCGCAGCTGCATCATGAAACGCATCGTGCGAATCATTGCTGCCTTTTTCCGGAATGTTCCCGATGTGGTCTGGGCAATGCTTCTGATGTTTTCCTTTGGGCAGAACATCCTGACCGGATTTTTCGCCCTGTTCTTTACCACATTCGGAATGCTGACCCGTGCGTTTATCGAAACCATTGACGAGGCAAGTTCCTCCTGTATCGAGGCACTCCACGCATCCGGTGCGAACTTCATCCAGACCGTATTCCAGGGCGTGATTCCATCGGTCATTCCCGGCATTGTCACCTGGGTGCTGTACATGATCGAAACCAATATCCGCAGTTCTACGCTCATCGGCATTCTGACTGCCACCGGAATCGGTTATCTGTTTGATATGTATTATAAACGGTTGGATTTCAGCTCTGCCAGCCTGGTCGTTCTGCTGATTATTGCAATGGTCATCGCCATTGAACTGATTTCCAATCATGTGAGAAAGGTGATTCTATAATGGAAAATGCCGCAGTTTTATCGCCGCAAAGCGGATTGCAGCAGCACGCCGAACGCCGTCGAAACGGTAAGATCAAGATCAGCGCCAAAAGCAAAAGCACAACCGTTCTGAAACTGTTGATGCTGACGCTGCTCCTACTGACGGTTTATGCGTTCTGGTCATTCGACTACAAAGAAATTGCACTGGGAGAGGCAGTTGCATCCACACTGCACAACATGAAAACGGTGTTCCTGGAACCAAGGCTTTCCACAGACACCATGCAGAACATCCTGTATCAGCTGCTGGTTACATTTTGTCTGGGTATCTTGTCTACCGTTTTCGGCGCTGTCCTGGCTTTTTTCTGCGCACTGCTTTGTGCCAAAAACATTGCCGCATCCGGACCTGCCAATCTGATAAAGAGTCTGGTCGCTGTGGTGCGTGCTGTGCCGACTGTTCTGTGGGTGCTGATTTTTGCCGTATCTGCCGGACTGGGCAGCGTGGCAGCCGTCATCGGTCTGACCTTTCACAGCTTTGCCTATCTGACAAAGGTCTACGCCGAGTCCATTGAAGAAGTGGACGAGGGAACCATCGAGGCGCTGCGTGCCAGCGGTGCAGGGTTCTGGCAGATCGTATTCCAGGCAGTTGTGCCGGCATCCATCAGCCGTATGGTGGCATGGACGTTCATGCGGTTCGAGATCAACTTCACCAATGCGGTGGCAATGGGTGCAGCTGCCGGTGCAGGCGGCATCGGATTCCAGCTTTTCATGGCAGGCAGCTTTTACTTCAACCTCCATGAAATGGGCTTTCTGACCTATGTGGTCGTGATCGCCGTCATTCTCCTGGAATTCTGCTCCACCAAAATCAAAGCAAAAGTAAAATAAAAAGAGAAAACGATTCAGAAACTTCTGGATCACGGAGGAAAAAGCATGGAAAAGAAACGACTGTTTCAGATTCTTTCCAGAGCGCAGCGCAACGATGTGATACGCCTGGGCGAGAGGATACAGCAGCAGTATCCGGTGACCATCGTCAAAAAACCGGAAAAGTCCCTTACAATGATACGGATGCGTGAGCCGGTGAAGAACAGCCTGTTCTACTTGGGCGAGGCGATCATCACCGAGGCAGTAGTCTCTCTGGGGGACACCGTAGGAACAGCAGTCACCATGGGTGACGACTTCGAAAAGACACTGCATATGGCGATCATTGATGCCGCAGAAAATAAAGGCGTATTTACGCAGGAAGATCTGCTGCTGGAATGGGAACAGGCACAGCAGCGAAAGATCGCACAGGAGAATGCCATGTTCCAGAAAACCAAGGTGGATTTTCATTCCATGGATTCGGAGGCGGCACAATGAAAACACTCCATCAGTTTGACGAAGTTTTTGACACACAGGCTGTGTTCCGCCTGCTGCTGGACGCAATGTCCAACCCGCCACGGACGGTCTCCGTGGCGGCGCAGAAGGAAAAGCTGTTCGGCGATTACGGCGCATTTCTGGCGCTGGGCATGACCCTGCTGGACAACGAGGTCACTTTTTCTTCCTGTGAAAATGAATCTCTGAAAAAGGATCTCCAGCTGGTGACACTATCCCAGGAAGTCCCTGTCCCGGACGCCGACTATCTTTTTGTGACCGATGCACGGATGCTGTCTGCGGTTCTGGTGCAGGCGAAATGCGGTACGTTGACCGATCCACACCAGAGTGCCTCGCTGCTGATTCGTGACAGCGGCGAAAAGTCTGAGACAGTGACCCTTTACGGTCCAGGCATCGACGGTGACACGGAACTGCACTGTACGCCCACCGTTGTCCGTGCGCTGGAACTGCGGGATCAGCAGGCATATGAATATCCCACAGGCATTGACCTGATTTTTGTAACAGACAGCGGCGATGTGACCTGCATTCCCAGACTGGTGAGAAGGAGAGATGGCAAATGGCATATGTAGCAGTTTCTGGCGGTGAAGAGGCGATCGCCACCAGCATTCAGCTGTTGGACTATTACCGCAGCGGCACGGAAAAAGACCTGGAACTGGAGGCAATCGCCGAGAAGTTCAGCCTTTTGGTGGACAAGGTGATGAGCGAGTCCGGACTCTATGCAAAGCAGTATGCGGCGCTGGCGCTCAAACAGTGTGAAGGCTCTGCGGAAGAGGCAGTTTTTCTGCTGCGTGCCTATCGTTCTACGCTGAAACGCAGCCACTATACCAACACCGTCACCACCGATGAGATGCGTGTCGTGCGCCGGATCTCGGCAGCCTTCAAGGACATACCCGGCGGTCAGATGCTGGGCGCAACTTATGATTACACCCATCGTCTCATTCACTTTGAACGGGAGAATGAGGATGCCGGCGAACTGCACCGCCTGTTTCAGCACATCCTGGAAGAACAGATACCGGCAGCGCCAAAGGCATATCACCGTGTTTCAGATATGCTGCGTGCAGAGGGCTTGATGGACACCTATCCGGAGGACAACACACCGCCGTATGATGTCACAGAAAACCTGCTGGAATTTCCTGCGCCCCGGAGTGCCCGTCTCCAGACCATGACCCGTGCAGATACCGGATTTCTCTCCGGCTTGTCCTATTCTGTCCTGCGTGGTTTTGGGCAGGTGCATCCCACGGTAGGGGAACTCCGCAGCGGCTATGTTTCCCTGGAGGTCGCATATCCCGGCATGGAAAATGAATCCATCTATCTGGGGGAGATTTTGCTGACTGAGGTGGAGACATTCCACTCCGCCAGCGACAAGGATCAGCTAAAGCTTGCCAGCGGATACGGCGCCGTTTTTGGCAGAAACGAAAACAAAGCGATCGCTATGGCAGTGATTGACCGGGAACTGGAGCAGGGCGGTGACTATGCCGCACAGGACCAGGAATTTGTACTGATGCACGGCGACTGCCTGGAAATGAACGGATTTATTTCCCATTTGAAGCTGCCCCATTATGTCACATTCCAATCAAAGCTGGATGCAGTGAGAAAGACACGGAGGAGACAGGAACATGGAACGGACTGAACATTATAATTATGCGTTTCTGGATGAAGGCTCAAAGCGTGAGATCCGGCGCTGCATTCTGAAAGCGGTGGCCATACCGGGCTACCAGGTGCCTTTCGGCTCACGGGAGCTGCCCATCGGACGGGGCTGGGGAACCGGCGGTATCCAGCTGACCCTGTCCCTCATCGGCCCGTCAGATACCCTGAAGGTGATCGACCAGGGCAGCGATGACAGCGTGAATGCGGTCAACATCAAAAAATTCGTGGGACTCTGCACCGATGTACCCACAACGACAGATACCCACGCAGCGACTTTGATACAGTCACGTCACCGTATCCCGGAAGTGCCGCTGCGCAACGATCAGATCCTTGTCCTGCAAGTGCCGATTCCGGAACCGCTCCGTATCGTAGAGCCGAAAGAAGAGGTCACCAAGAAGATGCACGCCGAAAAGGACTATGCTCCGATCTGGCTGCAGCTGTACGAGAGCATTGTAAAATACGGCAAGGTGACCATCCCGACCGAGTATCCCTGTACGGTAGAGGACCGTTACATCATGAACCCCAGTCCTATCCCGAAATTCGACAACCCAAAACTGCATCAGTCCGACTGCCTGTATCTCTTCGGCGCAGGACGGGAGAAGAAGATTTACGCCGTGCCGCCGCACACTAGTGTGGTATCCCTGGCGTTTGACGATGTTCCCTTTGAACGGGAGAACTTCCACGGAAAAAAGTGCCGTCTCTGCGGCAGCACCAATACGTATCTGGATGAGATGTACGATGCAGAGACCGGCGAAAAGTTCTACCAGTGTTCTGACACTGCATATTGCAAGGAGGTACGTTCCCGTGAATTGTGAAGAAAAACCAGTATTGCAGGTGAAAAATCTGACTGTGCGCTACGGCAAGGGCTGTCCGCAGTGTCAGACCCATCTGGAAAAGAACCGCTGTACCGTCTGCGGCACGGTATGGGCTGCCAATGACGTTTCCGTAGAGGTCTATCCCGGAGAGGTGCTGGGCATCGTGGGAGAGAGCGGCTCCGGTAAGTCCACGTTAATGCAGAGCCTTTATTTCGACATTGCACCCACCTCCGGCGAGGCGTACCTGCAGGATTATAAAGACGGCAAAGAAAGCATCTGGCTTGCCAGTGCGGCAGAACAGCGCCACATCAAAAACTGCATTATGGGCATGGTCTATCAGAACCCGGTGCGTGGACTGCGGATGCAGTATTCTGCGGCATCGAACATTGCCGAAAAGCTTATCGCAGCCGGAAACCGCAGCGCCGGACACATGACCGAGCGTGCCAAAGAACTGCTGCAGGCGGTAGAGATTCTCACATCCCGTATGGGAGAGGCACCGAAAAATTTTTCCGGCGGTATGCAGCAGCGTGTGCAGATTTCCAAGGCGCTGGCAAATAATCCGTCACTGCTCCTGCTGGATGAGGTGACCACCGGTCTGGACTTGTCCGTCCAGGCAAAGGTGCTGGATCTTATCCGCCAGATCAAGGCGAGATACGGCATCTCGATCCTGCTGGTATCCCACGACCTGGCGGTCATCCGGATGCTGGCGGACCGAACCGTGGTTATGCTGGACGGCAAGATCATTGAAAGCGGTCTGACCGATCAGATTCTGGAAGATCCGCAGCACGCCTACACCCAGCAGCTGGTACATTCCCTGCTATAAGGAGACACAGAAACTATGATTGCAATAGAAAACGGAAAAATCGTCACCCCGAACGGCGTGATAACCGGGAAAACACTCTGGCTGGACAACGACCGCATCGCAGCCATTGGTGCGTGTGACAGCGTACCGGAAAAGACCATCAATGCCCACGGCAGGTACATTCTGCCGGGCATGATTGACGTGCATTCCGACAAAATCGAACAGTTTGTATTCCCACGTCCCACCGCCAGATTTTCCTTTGAGCTGGCACTGAAAGAATGCGAAAAAGAACTTTTGCAGCTGGGCATCACCACCATCTACCACTCTTTTTCCCTGTACAGCGATGAACTGCTGGGGAAAAGTCCGCTGCGCACCAAGGAAAGCGTTCTGGAAATGGCTGAACTGATTGCCGACATCCAGAACCGCAGCCACCTCATCCACCACCGGTTTCACCTCCGGCTGGAGATCGACAATGTGGACGCCTTCGAGATCGCCAAGGATATGATTCAGCGGCATCTCATCCAGGAGATCTCTTTTATGGATCACACACCGGGACAGGGGCAATACCGTGACCTGGAGATTTACCGGGAAACCGTAGACAAATACCACGGCATGGAGAATGAAGGGAAAACCTTTGAAGAGGTGCTGGAACACCACCGGAACAAAAAGATTCTTTCCATGGAACAGCTCCAGGAACTGGCTGACCTGGCGCATCAAAACCACATCACCGTGGCATCGCATGACGATGATACCGTGGAAAAGTTACAGCTGAACCGTCAGCTGGGCGTGGATATCAGTGAATTTCCCATTACTGAAGAGGTGGCAAAGGCGGCGCATGAAATGGGATTCTACACCATTGCCGGCGCACCGAACATTCTCCTGGGCGGTTCGCACTCCGGCAATATGTCCGCTGCGCAGGCGATACAGAACCAAAGCGTGGATATTCTCTGCTCCGACTATTTTCCCCAGGCACTGCTGCACAGCCTGTTTGTCATGTGCGACAAATATGGGCAGACGCTGCCGGACATGGTGAATAAGGTCTCGCTGAATCCGGCAAAGGCAATGGGCATCGACAAGGACTACGGTTCCATCGAAGTGGGGAAAAAGGCAGACCTGGTGATTGCCGACATCCTGGACGGCTACCCGGTGGTAACACACGTTCTGGTAGACGGTCAGACCACATCCAGAGTAGAGTACAGGGGGCATTCCATATGAACATACTGGAGATCAAAGGACTTCGAAAAGACTTTTACCTGCATCACGCACAGCGTGAGATCCACTCCTGTGAAAACATCAATTTTGCATTGGAGCAGGGACAGTTTATCGGTATCGTGGGACGCTCCGGCGCCGGAAAATCGACCATTCTGAAGTGTATCCACCGCACCTATCTTCCCACAGAAGGGGACATCATTTACCATAGCCTGGCATACGGCGAGATCAGCCTGGCGCACGCCTCTGAACGGGAAATTCTCTACCTGCGCAGCCATGAGATCGGCTACGTTTCCCAGTTCCTCAGCGTAATGCCACGCACTACCGCAAAGGAACACGTCATGCAGGCACTCCTGGAAACCGGATGGGACGGCAGCCGTGCCAAGGAAAAGGCAGAGGAGATGCTGGCATACTTCTGCCTGCCGGAAAGTCTGTGGGACATCTATCCCAATACCTTTTCCGGCGGTGAACGACTCCGTCTGAACCTGGCGCACACCATGGTAAAGCATCCCAGGCTCATGCTGCTGGACGAGCCGACCGCCTCGCTGGACAACCAGTCCAAAGTATTGGTTAAGGATATGCTGCTGAAACTCAAGCAGGACAACACCAGCATGATTGGTATTTTCCATGACCTGGAATTTATGGACGGTCTCTGTGACCGGGTATTCAACATTTCGGAGGGGACGTTTGCATGATACGGGCAGATCTTCATATGCACTCCACGGTATCTGACGGGAGCTTTACCATTCCAGAACTAATTGCCCGTGCCAGGCAAAACGGGCTGGACGTCATCGCCATTACCGACCATGACACGCTCTCCCAGCGTTTTCAGATTCCGGCAGACACCGGGCTGCAGGTACTGACGGGCATTGAAATCTCGGCATACGACTATGAAAACGATTTTCGGGTACATATGCTGGGATACGGCATTCAAAAGCCGGAGGTCACGGAACAGGCCGTGCATCCGACCCTGGAGGCACGCCACGCCAATTCCCTGAAACAGATCGAAATCCTCAACCAGCATGGCTACGAGATCGACCTGAGCCAGCTGCGCCGTGCAGACGGAAAGTATATCTATAAGCAGCATATCATGGATGACCTGGTGCGGCGTGGAAAAGCGCCGGATATGTTCGGGGAATTCTACCAGAAAACATTCAAGCATGGCGGCATCTGTGATTTTGACATCCGCTATCCTTCGCCGCTGGAGGCACTCCGTGCCATTAAGGATGCCGGCGGTCTGGCGGTTCTGGCGCACAGCGGTCAGCAGCAGAACTTCTGCATTATCCCGGAGCTGGCAAAACAGGGGCTGGACGGACTGGAACTCCACCACCACGCAAACAGCGAAAAAGACCGGGAAATCATCCGGGCATATGCTGCGCAGTACGACCTGTTTCTCACAGGCGGCAGCGACTTTCACGGCAAGTTCGAGGGCGTTTTGGTAGACATCGGGGACTATCTGGCAGAGCCAAGCGGCGTTCGTGCCGTTGTGGAAGGAGTCCGGCGATGATCCGCCGGGCAGTACAGGCAGACTTACCGGAGATCTACCAGCTGATCTGCGCTCTGGAAGAGACAGCGTTTCCGAAAGAGATCTTCACCTGGGGCTATGATGCCATACTGGCAGATTCCTCCCATCTGTTGCTGGTAGCGGAAGAACAGGGAAAGGTACAGGGTGTGCTGCACCTGCGCATGGAGTTTCAGCTGCATCACTGCGACCGTATTGCCGAGATCATGGAACTGATCGTCAGTCCGGCGGCACGCTCCAAGGGTGTCGGAAAAGCGCTGATAACTGCGGTGAAAGAGCAGGCGCTGCTGCACCACTGTGTGCAGATCGAAGTGACCAGCAACCAAAAACGAACCAACGCCCACCGTTTTTACCAGCGGGAAGGTCTGACGCTGACGCACGTGAAACTGACGCTGCCGATAACAGAATAACGAAAAAGGTTCTTACCATGTGCAATTTGCATGATAAGAACCTTTTTCATCTATAGGAGTTTTTTATTATGACTTTGTGGAAGAAACGGCATCCATCCGTTTCATAATAAAAGAATGCACCTGTTCCGGCTGGATGTCCAGAACAATGCCAAATTCCTGGTACATCCGGTTTTCCGCAGCGTGCATGGCAGCCTCATCTGCGGCGGCGAGCCGGTGACCGCTGCGCCGTTTCCGTTCCTGCTGCTGATAAAGGGTGTGCATCATCTGCATCATTTCCTTGTAATCGTCACTGTGCAGGATATTCTGAAAGATGCCACGCCGTTCCCGGCTGTTGCTGCACCATTCTGTTTCGCTGAAATCCACGTCTGCCATCTCGTCGATCAGCCCGTAGATCTGTTCCTTGGTGAGCAGGGGACGCAGACGGTCTGCGGCACGCTCTACCGGTACATAATAAGTAGAATTCCCGTTTCCGACCGGGCGCAGCTTATAGTAGGATTCTTCATGTTCTCCGTCAAAAGAACGCTGTTCCACGGACACGATCTGGCAAACGCCGGAAGTGCCGTAAGAGACATATTCGTTTGGTGTATATTCGGTTTTTGTGTTATTCTGACTGCTTTCCATAGTTTCCTCCACACAAGAGCCGACCCTGCCGGCTCACATTACAACAAGCTGCACTGCCGCAGCAAACCTGTATTTTCTCTTCCTGAACTCAAGTCACTATCGTTTTTTCATATACTATAATAATATTATAGCATATTTTACGACAAAAAGCCAGAGGAAAAATACACAAATGCGGCACTATAAAAACTGTGCAAGTTGATACATTTCCCCGAGAATCACATACGATCTTTTTCATTTTCTTGTCGGAAATTCTCTAGTTCTATCCATTCTGAAAAACTGAACAAGTATAATAGGGAATACAGAACAGCCAAAGTGAACTGTCTATTTCGAGGGGGAATCAAAATGCAGCAAACACAAACCAGATGTCAGACCGTGACCGATCATCCGGAGAGCAACGAAAGCCTATGTGTCCGGGTACAGCAGGGCGACGCACAGGCGAAACTCCAGCTGCTGAAACAAAACGAGGGCATGATACACACCATTGCCTGGCGGGAGCGCCGGCGGTATGCCTATCTTTCTCTGGAACTGGAAGATCTCTGGGCAGCCGGACAGATGGGGCTGCTCCGTGCGGCGAGACTGTACCGCCCGGAGACCGGAAACCGTTTCGCCACATACGCCTGGTCACATATCCGGCAGGCAGTGCAGCGTGAAATTATCTGCGGCGGCACGATCGTGCGGATTCCGGTGCATCTTCACGACCGAATGCACAAGCTTTCCGTCTATCGGGAACCCGGCACAGCGGTCAGCTATGATGCGCTGTCCAGACGGGTGGCTGCCGAAGAGAAAAACGGCAAGACCATCAATGAGACTGAGATCAAGGAGATCCTTTGCAAGGTCGAGCCTATGGTCTCGCTGCGCAGTCTGAATGAGACCATGAAGCTGGACGGAGAGACCGAGCGGCAGGAAATGGTGACAGATCCGGAGATACCAACACCAGATGAAGAAGTGGGCGACCGTCTCTTTCTGGCGTCCTGCCTGGAACAGCTGACACCCCGAGAACGGCAAGTGATCGCCATGCGCTACGGCTTGGAGAACTGTGAAAGGATGACGCTGATGGAGATCGGCGGAAAACTGCACATCACCAAAGAGCGTGTGCGCCAGCTGGAACAGCGTGCCATGGAAAAAATGCGTGCATTCAGCCGTAGCTGACCGCACATTGCGACAGATTCCGGCACTGCACCTGTGATATACTAGCCATAGAAACATCAGACAGCACCGTCGCCCGGCGGATTTGCACGGCGTTGTCTGTAGGAAAGGCAGGGAGTTTCCCGATGGCAGTAGAAATTACATTGCAGGACAGGACGCTGGTTGCAGTTCTGGACGGCGAGATCGACCACCACTGCGCACAGCCCATGCGCACCGAAATTGACGAAAAGATCACCGCATATCAGCCGGAAGTGCTGGTGCTGGATTTTGCAGGCGTTACATTTATGGACAGCTCCGGCATCGGACTCATTATGGGACGGCACCGCTCCATGGAATCCATCGGCGGCGAAGTAATTGTGCGGAATCCGCCGCAGCATATCCGCCGGGTGATGCGGCTTTCCGGTATGGAACGCATTGCACGGATTCAGATGGATGCCCCGGCAGCACAGCCGGAAGAACCGGCAGAGAGGAGGGACGAACAGTGAAGATCATCAACGCAGTGAAGTTTATTTTTCCCGGCATCTCCGAGAATGAGCGAACCGCCCGAGCCGTGGTCTCCGCATTTCTGGTACAGCTGGATCCCACGGTAGAAGAACTGGCAGATATCCGCACGGCAGTTTCCGAGGCGGTGACCAATGCCATTGTCCACGGCTACCGCCAGTGCAGCGGCGATGTGGAATTACATATCAAGCTCCTGGAGAACCGGGAGATCTATCTGCGCATCAAAGACCACGGCTGCGGCATCACGGATGTGGCACAGGCGATGCAGCCGCTGTTTACCACTGCGCCGGAGGAAGAACGTGCCGGGCTGGGCTTTGCCGTCATGGAAAGCTTTATGGACAAACTGAAGGTGAAAAGCGTGCCGGGAAAAGGCACCACGATCACCATGCGGAAAAAGCTGGGAGCTTTGCCATGCCGGGTGAAGTGACCGCACCCCGTGCCGAAGAGCATCTGGGACTGGTGCATCTCTGCGCCAATCGTTTCCGCAACCGGGGAATCGAGTATGACGAATTGTACTCTGCCGGCTGTGTGGGACTGCTGAAAGCGATCAAGGCTTTTGACTGCGGCCGTGGGGTGCAGTTTTCCACTTATGCTGTCCCGGTGATCCTGGGTGAGATCAAGCGCCTGTTCCGGGACGGCGGCATTGTCCACGTGAGCCGCAGCCTCCGGGAACGTGCCATGAAACTGCAAAAGCTCCAGGAAGAGTTTGAACAGCGCTATGGCAGATCGCCCACCATGACCGAACTAAGCGAGCGCAGCGGTGAGTCCATCGAAGCGTGCGGCGAGGCGCTGTGCGTCACACAGACGCCACTTTCCCTCACCCGAAACGAGGACGACGAGGAGGACGGACAGTTCGACATCCCGGTAGAGGCACCGGACAGGCAGATCGGTGACCTGCTGTCACTGCGGCAGCTTATGGGCGCACTGCCGGAAAAAGACCGGATGCTCCTGGAGCTGCGCTATTTTCGGGAACTGACCCAGAGCAAGACCGCAGCCATCCTGGGCATGACGCAGGTGCAGGTCTCACGCCGGGAGAAAAAACTATTGACACAACTGCGGCAGGAACTGCTGTCGTAGACAAAACGGGAAAGGAGGACGCTGCGTCCTCTTTTTTTGTGTTTCTCACACTTGCATTTTTCGGCATAATCCGGTATAATAGGAGTACATCAAATCATAAGGACGAAAAAACATGAATGTATTATCGAAAATCGAACCGCTGTTGCTGCAGGCGCAGAAACCGGCACAGTATATCGGCGGCGAAATGGGCAGCGTTATCAAAAAGCGGGAGGATGTGGATGTCCGCTTTGCCTTTTGCTTTCCGGATACCTATGAGATCGGAATGTCTCATCTGGGCATGAAGATCCTATATAGTCTCATCAATGCGAGAGAAAATTTCTGGTGCGAACGGGTATTTGCGCCCTGCGCCGACTTTGAGGCATTGATGCGGCAAAACGAGATTCCCCTGTATGCCCTGGAAAGCCTGGATGCTGTCCGGGACTTTGATTTTGTGGGATTTACCCTGCAATATGAGCTTTCCTTTACCAATATTCTGAATATGCTGGATCTGGCTGGAATACCGCTGCACGCCCGTGACCGTGGAGAAACGCTTGCGCCGCTGGTGGTGGCAGGCGGCCCGTGCGTCTGTAATCCGGAACCGCTGGCAGATTTCTTTGACCTGTTTATTCTGGGCGAGGGCGAAGAAGTCAACCTGGAACTGATGGATCTCTATCTGGAACTGAAACAGCGTGGGGCATCCCGTTCGGAATTTCTCCGTGCGGCGGCGCAGATCAAGGGCATCTATGTGCCGTCTTTGTACGACGTGACCTACCACCCGGACGGTACTGTTTCGGCAGTCACGCCAAAAGACGGCGCTCCGGCGAAGGTGGAAAAGCGCATCATCGCCGACTTGGACAAGGCGTTTTATCCGGAGACGTTTGTAGTACCTTTCATGGAGACTGTACATGACCGTGCCGTAGAAGAAGTACTGCGTGGCTGTATCCGTGGCTGCCGCTTTTGCCAGGCAGGTTTCCTCTACCGTCCGTTCCGGGAAAAATCCCCGAAAACCATTGTGCGGCAGTGCCGCTCGCTCTGTGACACCACCGGCTACCAGGAACTCTCCCTGTCTTCACTGAGTACCAGCGATCACAGCCGCCTGGAAGAGACACTGAACGATCTGCTGCCGTATCTGGATGAAAACCGCATCAACATCACGCTGCCCTCGCTCCGGGTGGACAACTTCTCCCGGGAACTGATGGAACGCATCCAGGGCGTGCGGAAGAGCAGCCTTACCTTTGCACCCGAGGCAGGCACACAGCGGCTCCGGGATGTCATCAACAAAAATGTCAGCGAAGAGGAACTGATGCGCACCGCAGGCATCGCCTTTTCCGGCGGTTTTGCGATGGTAAAGCTCTACTTCATGATGGGACTGCCCACAGAGACGCTGGAGGATATCGAGGGCATTGTGCATCTGGCAGAAAAGCTGATCGACCTCTACTATAACACGCCGGAACGCTCCAAGGGAAAGACCATTCAGATCTCCATTAGCTGTGCGACCTTTGTGCCAAAGCCGTTCACGCCGTTTGAATTCGAACCCCAGGTCTCCCGGGAAGAGCTGCTGAAACGCCAGGAACATCTGCTCAGCTGTATCCAGCCACGGCACCGGAAGAAGATCAAGGTCAGCTGGCACACCTATGAGATCAGCCTGCTGGAGGCTGTCCTCGCCAGAGGTGACCGGCGGCTTGCTCCGGTGATCGAACGTGCCTGGCAGCTGGGCAGCAAATTCGACAGCTGGAGCGAATGCTTCCACTATGAGATCTGGGAGCAGGCGATGCAGGAATGCGGCGCAGATCCGGCATTCTATGCCAACCGCAACAGAGCCTATGACGAGATCTTTCCGTGGGATCACCTGGATTATCTGGTGGACAAGGCGTTGTTCGTGCGTGAGAACCAGACGGCGCACGCATCTGAGACCACGCCGCACTGCCGGGCGAAGTGTTCCGGCTGCGGCGTCAACCGGAGAGTAGGGAGGGCTTGCTTTTGAAAGAAATCGTCAGAATGCGGTTTATGAAAACCGGACGGGCAAAATATATTTCTCATCTGGATCTGATTCGCTGTCTCCAGCGTGCAGTCTGCCGGGCAAAACTTCCGGCGGCGTACTCCGAGGGATTCCATCCGCATATGCAGACTTCCTTTGCCACCACCCTGCCGCTGGGATTCACCGGGACAGGGGAACTGATGGATCTGGAACTGTCCGAGCCGCTGCCCTGTGAGACAGTCATGGAACGTCTGAATGCGGTGCTGCCCGAAGGCATCCGGATCCTGGAGGCAGGCAAAGGGCAGCTTGCATTCAAAAAACTGGCGTATGCCCGGTATACCGTCCGCATTCCCTGTGAAGATGCGGCGGTGCTGCACCGATCTTTTGATTCGTTCTGCGCCCAGCCGGAAATTATCACCGAAAAGCGTACCAAAAAAGGCGGCACAAAAGAAGTCGATCTGAAACCTATGCTGGAGGTGACGGCGGTGACAGAACAGCCGGATGCCTTGGAAGTGGAGCTTTGCCTGCCGGCAGGGAGCATCGCCAATCTGAACCCCATGCTCCTGCTGGATGCGTGGAAAAAACAGAGCGGCGCAGCGCTGTCAGCCCCGGAGATATCCCGGACAGAACTGCTCACAGAAGAAAAACAAAAATTTTTTTGAAAAAACACTTGCATTTTCTTTGGAAATGTGGTATGATATAAAAGCATTTGAAATTTGTGCCGAATCCGGCAGAAAATCCGGAGGTGCAAATGATCCGCACGGTTTCCGTGTGAGGTTAATGCCGGCTGAGCGCCCGATGGGAATTGGCGGCTCAGCAGAACGACATTAAATCGGACAGTCCGCTGGCGCTGCCGAACATACGGCAGAAGTTCCGGCTCTCATGCAGCTGAACAGAGAGCAGAGGAAACACGTGAATGAATGTTCGCAAATTTTAGGAGGATATTAAAATGGATGCATTGAAGACAATCAGCGACGCAAGCCTGAAGCAGGAAGTACCGGCATTTGCAGTAGGTGATACTGTAAAGGTACACGTAAGAATCAAGGAAGGCGACAAGAGCCGTATCCAGGTATTCGAAGGCACCGTAATCGCAAAGAAGCACGGCGGTATCAGCGAAACCTTTACTGTTCGCCGTGTTGCACATGGCTGCGGTATCGAGCGTGTATTCCCGCTGCACTCTCCGGTCGTTGACCGTGTAGAGGTTATCCGTAAGGGTAAGGTTCGCAGAGCAAAGCTGTACTACCTGCGTGACAGAGTTGGTAAGGCTGCAAAGGTCAAGGAACAGATTCGATAAAAAAGAATCACTGCACAATGCAAAGACGGGCAGAATGGGTGCGTATGTCGTCGTTTGCTTCATGCCACCTGCCGTCGGCAGTAAAAAAGGGACAGTATTGTCCTTTTTTTATTATCGGCTGGTCGCTTTTGCATTGCTGCGTACAATTCAGGAATGGAGAACGATAAAATGGAACAGCAGACAAAACAGGAAGAAATGCAGCAGGAACAGAAGAAAACTTCCTTTCTGAGCGATATGGCAGAAGTGCTGGAAACAGTTTTTGTTTCAATATTTGTCGTGATCCTGCTGTTCGCATATGTGATTCGTCCGGTAACCGTTGAGGGCGATTCCATGCGTGAGACGCTGCACAACAAGGATCGGCTGCTGATGTCCGACCTGTTGTATACGCCGAAATACGGCGATATCGTGATCGTAAACAACGAGCATTCGTATTCCTATGACGAAAACGGCGACCTGGTAGAGGGCAGCGGACTGCCCCAGGAAAAGCGCCTCATCAAACGTGTGATCGCTACCGGCGGACAGGAGATCAACATTGACTTCGAGACCGGCACGGTTACCGTAGACGGCGAAGTTCTGGACGAACCGTACATCCGTCAGTTGACGCTCACACGGGAAGACGGTTTCGAGTCCTATCCAGTCACTGTGCCGGAGGGTTACTACTTCGTCATGGGTGACAACCGGAACAACTCCACCGACAGCCGTTCGCAGTTCGTGGGATTTGTTCCCCGGGATGCGATTCTGGGCAAGGCAGTGTTCCGGATCTCGCTGGACGATTTCGGCAGCATTTATAAGAACATGAAATAAGAACACAAAAGAAAGGCAACAGAAATGGCAGAAGATCTGATGCGGAACATCCAATGGTTTCCGGGACATATGACAAAGACCCGGCGTATGATCGCAGCGAATCTGTCGCTGGTCGATGCCGTGGTAGAGATCCTGGATGCACGTATTCCGCAGAGCAGCCGCAATCCGGAAATGGACGGCATGGTTGGCGCAAAGCCACGTCTGCTCCTGTTGAACAAGGCAGATATGGCAGACCCGGCGGCAACATCCCGCTGGATCTCCGCTTACCGCAAACAGGGCTTTGTGGCGCTGGGCGTAGACTGCCGTAGCGGAAAGGGTATCTCTGGTTTTGCACCGGCGGTACGGGAACAGCTGCTGCCGGAACTTTTGGAACGGCGTGCGGCACACGGCATGACCGGCGCACCGATCCGGCTGATGGTGGTGGGTATCCCGAATGTGGGAAAGTCCTCTTTCATCAACCGGATGGCACAGTCCAAGCGTGCAAAGGTGGAAGACCGCCCCGGCGTGACCCGTACCAAACAGTGGGTGAAGATCGGCAACAACATGGAACTGCTGGATATGCCCGGCGTTCTCTGGCCGAAATTCGATGACCAGAGCGTGGCACAGAAACTGGCGTTTACCGGTGCTATCAATGATGATGTCATGGATCTGGAGGCGCTGGCAAGCCTGCTACTCCAGAAACTGGCGGCGTCCTATCCCAAGGCACTGGAAGAGCGCTACCGCATGACAGAACTGGACGAGATCTGTGAGGACGGCTTTGCTATGCTGGAACTGCTGGGACGGAAACGTGGTATGCTGATCTCCGGTGGCGAAGTCAACACGGAGCGTGCAGCAATTACATTGTTGGACAAATTCCGCAGCGGTAGGCTGGGCAGGATCACGCTGGAACTGCCGGAACAGGAGGCGCAGAATGGCTAAAACTGCGCCGAAAAAGACGACAGAGGAACTGTACGCCTGGGATGCGGAAAAGCGGCAGGGCGGTTTGCTGCTCTGCGGTGTAGACGAGGCAGGAAGAGGACCTCTTGCCGGAGACGTTTACGCTGCGGCAGTCATTTTAGACCCGTCCAGACCGCTGGTCGCAGGCTTGAATGACAGCAAGAAGATGACGGAAAAGAAACGGGATGCGCTGTTCGAAGAAGTGAAAAGTGCCTGCCTGGCTTACTGCGTGGCATCGGCATCTGTCGAAGAAATCGAAACGCTGAATATCCTGGGAGCAACCATGCTCGCCATGCAGCGTGCAGTTGCCGGATTGTCTATGCAACCCGGACTGGTGCTGATCGACGGCAACCGTCTGCCGCAGCTTTCTGTTCCGGCGGAAACTGTGGTGAAAGGGGACGCAACCTCTGCGTCGATCGCCGCAGCGTCGATTCTGGCGAAGGTCTCCCGAGACCGGACGCTTTATGAACTGGACGAGATGTATCCTCAGTATGGTTTTGCAAAGCACAAGGGCTACGGGACAAAAGCACACTGTGAGGCGATTTTGCAGTACGGACCATGTCCGGCGCATCGCCCCAGTTTTTTGCGAAAGCTATATCAGAATCATGAAAATGAAAACAACTGAGATCGGTCGCCTGGGAGAGACGGAGGTTTGCCGCCGATTGGAACAGCTGGGCTATTCCATCGTAAAGCGCAACTTCTGCATCCGTGGCGGCGAGATCGATATTATTGCTCAGAATGCGGAATATCTGGCGTTCGTGGAAGTAAAAACACGAAAGCCGGGAAGTCTGACTTCCGGGTTTGATGATGTAACGGTGAAAAAACAGGCTCGTTTGATCCAGGCGGCGGCAATGTGGTGCGCAGAGCATCCCACGCAGCTCCAGCCCAGGTTCGATATCGCCTGCGTGGAAATGCAGGGGACACACGTGCTTTCGGTGGATTATCTGGAAAACGCATTTGATGCGACGGGCAGTGATTTTATATTTTAGGCAGAATACCTGCCGGGAAAAGGGTGGTAACAGTGTTTTACAAAAGCACCAGAGACAGCAGCATTCGTGTAGAAAGCGCTGCGGCAATTGCAAAGGGAATTTCGGAAGAAGGCGGCCTGTTTGTGCCGGAATCTATTCCGTCGATCTCCATGGACGAACTGAAATCGCTGGCAGGTATGAACTATGCACAGCGTGCTGCGTTCGTATTTTCCAAGTATCTGACTGATTATACCGATGCTGAGCTGCGCTACTGCACAGAAAGTGCATACACAACAAAGGCATTTGACACCGAGAACATTGCAGAGATCGCACACCTGTTCGAGGGAACTTATATGCTGGAACTGTGGCATGGCCCGACCTGTGCATTCAAGGACATGGCACTCCAGATCCTGCCGTATTTCCTGACCACAGCTGTAAAAAAGCTGAACATGGACAAAAAGGTAGTGATCCTGGTTGCAACTTCCGGTGATACCGGTAAGGCTGCGCTGGAAGGATTCAAGGACGTTCCCGGCACGGAGATCATGGTATTCTATCCGGTCGAGGGCGTAAGCGATATGCAGAAACGCCAGATGGTGACACAGGAAGGCGAAAATGTAACGGTATGCGCTGTAAAGGGCAACTTCGATGACTGCCAGAGCGGCGTGAAGAAGATCTTCACCGACCACACCGTACTGGATGCCCTGGAAAAAGGCGGCATGACATTCTCCAGTGCAAACTCCATCAACTGGGGCAGACTGGTTCCGCAGATCGTGTACTATGTTTCCTCTTATGTTTCCCTGGCAGAGTCCGGCGAGATTGCTTACGGCGACCTGCTGAACGTAGTTGTTCCGACCGGTAACTTCGGCAACATCCTGGCAGCATATTACGCAAAGATGATGGGCGTGCCGCTCGGCAAGCTGATCTGTGCATCCAACATTAACAAGGTGCTGACCGACTTCATCCGCACCGGCGTTTATAACCGGAACCGTCAGTTCTATCCGACCACTTCTCCGTCTATGGACATTCTGATCTCCAGCAACCTGGAGCGTCTGCTGTATCTGCTGACCGGGGAAGACGATGCACAGATCCGGGAATGGTTCACGGCTCTGGCAGAAAAGGGAACTTATGAGGTAACGGATGCTGTCAAGGCAAAGCTGACCGAACAGTTCTACGGCGGTTTCTGCGACGATGCTGAGACAAAGGCAACCATCGCAGAACTGTACCAGAAGTACGGCTACACCTGCGATACCCACACGGCAGTTGCTGTAAAGGTATATGAGGACTACCGCAAGGAGACCGGCGATACCACAAAGACACTCATCGCATCTACCGCAAGCCCGTTCAAGTTCAGCGCAAGCGTGCTGGATGCACTGGGCAAAAAGCCGGCAGATGGCACCGATGAATATGATATGGTCGAGCTGCTGCACGAGGTTTCTTCGATGGAGATTCCGCAGTCTCTGGCAGCGTTAAAGACCAAGCCCCGTCGTTTTGACGGCAGCATTGACAAATCTGAAATGCAGCAGTTCGTATTGCAGGAACTGCACCTGTCCTGAACGGGGTGTGTATGCGTTTATTTACCATAGGCGACCTGCACCTTTCGTTTGGCGTACCGGATAAGCCCATGGATATTTTCGGTGGCTGGAAGGGCTATCAGAACCTGCTGGAACAAAACTGGCGGGAACGGATCGCCCCGGAGGATACCGTTGTACTGGCAGGGGATTTTTCCTGGGGCATGACCTTGGCGCAGTCTGAGGCAGACTTTGCCTTTGTGCAGAAACTCCCCGGACAAAAGATCCTGCTGAAAGGAAACCATGATTACTGGTGGACCTCGAAAAAGAAGATGGAAGATTTTTTCGTGGCGCACGGATTTGACACCATGCACATTCTCCATAACAATCACTATGCTTTCGGGAATTACGGCATTTGCGGTACCCGTGGCTGGGTGAGTATGCAGGGAGAGGCGGCAGATGCCAAGATTCTGGCGAGAGAAGTTCAGCGGCTGCGTGTTTCCATTCAATCGGCAGTGGATGCCGGTCTGGAACCTATCGTGTTCCTGCACTATCCGCCGATCTACGGCACATCCATGAACTATGAGATTCTGGAAGTGCTGCACGAATACAAGATCCAGCGCTGCTATTACGGACACGTCCACGGAAAAGGGCATCACCACGCATTCCAGGGACGCTACGAAGAAACTGAAATGCGCATGATTTCTAGTGATTATCTACAATTTGTACCGGAACAGATTTTCTGAGTTGTACAAAATGGAGAACTCCGGAAATGCACTAGCCAAAACCGGAGAAATGTGCTATAATGAATAAGTGTGCATAATACTTTGCATGATATAAAATTCCTGTTTCCGGAGAATCCTGCCGGACGCAGGGAATTGCAATAAATTTATTGGAGGAAACCAAAGATGAATTTGAAATCGTCAACAAAGACTGATGTAAACATGACCGAACTGGTCGTTGAAATTGATGCAGAAAGCTTTGAAAAAGCAGTTGAAGCTGCTTATCAGCGCCAGAAGAAGAACATCTCTATGCCGGGATTCCGTAAGGGCAAGGTACCTCGGAAAATGTGCGAGAGAACATACGGCGAAAATGTATTCTATGAGGATGCAATCAACGCTCTGCTGAACATGGAACTGCCGGCTCTGATCGTAGACAACGAGCTGAACGTTGTAGATACCCCGAAGGTAGAAGTTACCGCAGTCAGCAAGGAAGACGGCGTAACCATGAAGGTTATCTGCGTTACCAAGCCGGAGATCTCTCTGGACGGCTACAAGGGTATTGAGGCGCCGAAGGTTGTCAAGGAAGTTACTGACGAGGACGTAGACCAGCAGATCGAGAATATGCGTCAGCGCAATGCACGTGTTGTTTCTGTTGACGACCGTGCAGCTGAGATCGGCGATGAAGTGAACCTGAACTTTGAAGGTTTCTTCGGCGACGAGGCTTTCGAAGGCGGCAAGGGCGAAAACTACCAGCTGAAACTGGGCAGCGGTCAGTTCATTCCAGGCTTTGAGGATCAGGTAGCTGGTCACAAGATCGGTGAGAACTTCGACGTAACTGTAAAGTTCCCGGAAGATTATCAGATGGAAGAATATGCTGGCAAGGAAGCTGTATTCCACTGCCTCATCAACAGCATTTCTCACGAAGAACTGCCGGAACTGGATGATGAGTTCGTAAAGGATACTTCTGATTTCGATACCGTTGACGAGCTGAAGGCTGACGTTCGCAAAAAGCTGGAAGAAAACGCTGAAAATGCAGCAGCAAACTCCTTCGAGAATGCTGTAACCCTCAAGCTGATCGAAAAGGTAACCGATCCGATCCCGCATTGTATGTTTGAGCATCGTGCAGACAGCCTGATGAACCAGTTTGCAAACCAGCTGAAGGCACAGGGCGTTTCCCTGGATCTGTATCTCCAGTACACTGGCATGGACCAGGATTCACTGAAGGAAACTTATCTGGAACGTGCAGAGAACGAAGTAAAGCTGCGTCTGGCTCTGGAAAAGATCACAGAACTGGAAAAGCTGGAAGTTTCTGACGAAGACCTGGAAGCAGAAGTTGCTCGTCTGGCAGAAGAGAACAACATGACTCCGGATGACGTGAAAAAGCGCATCTATGTGGAAGATCTGCGTGCAGATATGCTGGCAACCAAGGCTATGGATCTGGTTAAGGAATCCGCTGTTGCAACAGACGCTCCGGCAGAAGAAGAAACTGCTGCAGCAACAGAAGAATAAGAAAACGGCGAAAGCCATAAAAATGAATGAAAAACAGATGGGCGAACTCTTGGTTCGCCCTCTGTAGTATGTGCGCATTTTTCGAAATGTGTCGATTTGGAAAGGAAGATGAAACATGAGTAGTTTAGTACCTTACGTTGTAGAGCAGACCAGCCGTGGCGAGCGTTCTTATGATATCTTTTCCCGCCTGCTGAATGACCGTATCATCATGCTGTCGGATCAGGTAAATGATGCCACCGCCAGCCTGGTCGTTGCACAGCTACTGTACCTGGAGGGACAGGACAACGAAAAAGACATTTCTCTGTACATCAACAGCCCCGGCGGTTCGATCACCGCAGGTATGGCGATCTATGACACCATGCAGTACATCAAGTGCGATGTTTCCACCATCTGCATCGGCATGGCTGCATCCATGGGTGCGTTCCTGCTTTCTTCCGGCGCAAAGGGCAAGCGTATCGCTCTGCCCAACAGTGAGATCATGATTCACCAGCCGCTGATCTCCGGCGGTCTGTCCGGTCAGTGCACCGATATCAAGATCGCATCGGATCACCTGGTTCGGGTTCGTCAGAAGATGAACGAGATCCTGGCTGAAAACACCGGAAAGCCCCTGGAAGTCATCGAGAGAGACACCGAGCGTGACAACTATATGTATGCTGCCGAGGCAAAGGAATACGGTCTGATCGACAAGGTGATCGCACACAGATAAAGGGGAACCGAAATGGACGAAAAAAGAGAAAAGCGATGCAACTTCTGCGGAAAGCCGGAGCATATGGTAGAAGGCATGATCTCTGCTGCGGATGTGAACATTTGCAGCGAGTGCGTGACCTATTGCTATGAAATGCTCTATGGCCCAGTAGACCCGGCGGCATCTGCGAAGGAGAAAAAGAAGAAATCCAAAGAGCCGGCAGAGATCCATCTGCTGAAACCGGCAGAGATCAAGAAAACGCTGGACGAATATGTGGTAGGACAGGATCTGGCAAAGATCACCCTGTCCGTGTCCGTTTATAACCACTACAAGCGCATCCTCAACCAGTCCAAGGACGAGGCATCCCGTGACGTGGAACTGCAAAAGAGCAACGTACTGCTCCTCGGTCCTACTGGTGTGGGCAAGACCTATCTGGCACAGACCCTGGCGAAGATTCTGGATGTACCGTTTGCCATTGCCGATGCGACCACGATCACAGAGGCAGGCTATGTGGGCGACGATGTAGAAAACGTGTTGCAGCGTCTGCTCCAGGCGGCAGATTTCGATGTAGAGGCTGCGGAACGTGGTATCATCTATATCGACGAGATCGACAAGATCTCCCGGAAATCGGAAAACGTTTCACTGACACGTGATGTCAGCGGTGAAGGTGTACAGCAGGCACTGCTGAAAATCATCGAAGGCACTGTTTCCAATGTACCGCCGCAGGGCGGCAGAAAGCACCCGAACCAGGAGTTCATCCACGTGGATACCCGGAACATCCTGTTCATCTGCGGCGGTGCGTTTGACGGATTGGAAAAACTGATCCAGAAACGTATGGCACCTGCGGCACTGGGCTTTGATGCACCGATCGCACAGCAGAAAAAAGATCTGGTCAACATTTTCCGCCAGGTCACACCGCAGGATCTGGTGAAGTTCGGGCTGGTTCCGGAACTGGTTGGCCGTCTGCCGGTCATCACAACTTTGGATGACCTGGATGAGGCTGCGCTGATCCGGATTCTCACCGAGCCGAAAAATGCTCTGGTGAAACAGTATCAGAAACTGTTCGATTTCGATAACATCCAGTTGGAACTGACCGACGATGCGCTCACCGCAGTTGCCACCGAGGCAATTGCCAGAAAGACCGGCGCACGTGGTCTGCGCTCCATTATGGAGGCAACGCTGATGGACAGTATGTACACCACGCCTTCCGTAGAAAACGTCAAGAAAATTGTAGTTGATGCAGACTGTGTCAAAGGTACGGCTCGTCCGAAGTTTTACGATGCGGACGGCAAGGAAATTGCAAACATTCCGCCGGAAGAACAGGCTGTACAGGTACAGTAAACTTTAACGATTTCATATAACAAAAAAAGGTTTGCCTTATCCAATAAGGCAAACCTTTTTTTCGTAAAACATCATTCTCCGATATTCTTTTTCAAGAACCGTTCCAGTGGTGCAGTGATGAACTTGCTGAAAAACTTCACCACAAATCCAGTGCAGAAAGCTGCAATAATGGTGCCTTCCCGTGTACCTACCAGCTTGTGGAAAAACAGGAATGAAAGAATGACCGCCACCACAACGCAGCTGATGTCAAAGACAATTTTCACATTGCCAAATTCCTTGTGAATGGTATCTGATAGCGCTTTGACAAATGCCTCGCCGGAATTCAGAATCACATTTGCAATGACTGCCAGCGTAATGCCGAATCCAAGCACGATCGTTCCCACCAGTACCAGCAGAATCTGTACGATGTAATGTTTCGGCGTGAAAAACGAAATCAGCCAGACGCCGAAATCCGTAAACCAGCCGAACAAAAAGGACAGCGGAACCTGCAGTAGCTGAATCCATTGAAACTTTCGCCGCAGCAATAAGATCTGCCCCAGAATCAGCACGCAGTTCCAGATGATAAGCCAGTATCCCAGCGACAACTGCGGCAGCCGAATGCTCATCACATTTGCCACCGAGGAGATCGGCGAAACGCCAAGCTCGCCTTTTTTGGTAATAGCAACGCCCAAGGCACTGAAAAACAACCCGATAATAAATAAAAGATAGCGCTGTATAGTGTCAATTAACAGCGGATTTTTGACAGATCTTTCTTTCAAATCATACGTCTCCAGTTCTGAAATTCTGCGGATACATCCGGACACTGCATCATCTGCGACATGACACAACAGCCGGATGCCCCAGCCTGCCGCACCTCTGCCTGTCGCTGAGGTGTGATGCCGCCGATGGCATACACCGGAACGGAAACGTGACTGCAAATTTCCCGCAGAAAATCCATCCCTCTCGGCGGCAGATCCGGCTTGCAGGATGTGGGAAAAATATGCCCGGCGATCAGCCAGTCTGCGCACAGCTTTTCTGCCAGCTGCGCATCTGCCAGACTGTGAACCGATGCCCCGAACGCAGGCAGTTTTTCCTTATCCGCATCTGTCAACTCTTGCAGCACCGAAAGCGGCAGCTGTACAGGCAATTGCAGCGCCGCCGCTGTTCCCGTGAAGCTGTTCAGCCAGAGCGCTGTGCTATATTCCCGGCAAATGGCAAGGCACTTTTCCGCCAGTTCCGTGTAAGCCGCCGGAGAAAGATCCTTTTCCCGCAGCAAAATCACATCCGCACCGCCGGCGGCAAGCTGCCGGATGCGTTCCAGGAAGTCACCCCGGCAAAGCTTGCGGTTTGTCACACAGATCATCATAAGATATTCGTATTGATGTAGTCGGTATAAACCGGCTGCATACCCTGTGCCAGAATCGCCTCATGAATCTCCTGCAAACTTCTGGGGTCAGAGATTTCGAACTGCGCATCGCCCTTTTGCTTGTGTTCCTCATTGTGACCGCCGATGCCCACGCTGACGCCGGCAGAGATCTTGGTTGCCGCCAACGGCAGAACGTGATCCCGGAATCCGGCACGTTCCCGTGTGGAAATGGTAAAGCTTGCAAACGGCAGGAAGATGCGGCAGGCGAGCATCATCTGGAGCAGCTGGGTCTCGTGAACATCGTTGGGGTTGGTCTCCTCGTGGTTCTTATAAGGACGCAGCCGGGGGAACGACAGGGCAATTTCACCATGGGGATACTTCTTCTGCAATAACGCCGCATGGATACCGGCGGCGAACATATCCTTCCGGAAATCTGCCAGCCCCAGCAGCACGCCAAATCCAACGCCACGCATACCGCCCATCAGCGCCCGTTCCTGTGCGCAGACACGATAGGGGAAACACCGCTTTGCACCGGCAACGTGCATTTCGCCGTAGCGCTCCAGGTCATAGGTCTCCTGAAAGACGGTGACGAAATCCGCACCGCATTCCCGGAGCATGGCGTACTCATCGGCGTTCATGGGGTAGACTTCCAGCCCGATGGTGGAGAAGTACTTTTTCGCAATGCGGACCGCCTCGGCAATATATTCCGGACCGGAAACCGAGCGGCTTTCGCCCGTCAGCAGCAGTACCTCACGCATTCCGGTTTTGGCGATGTTCTGCATTTCTGCCTCAATTTCCTCTGCGTTCAGCTTGCAGCGAGTGATGGCATTTTTGCAGTTGAAACCGCAGTAAACGCACTGGTTCTCGCAGTAGTTGGAAATATACAGCGGCGTAAATAACAGCACATTGTTGCCGAAGTGCTTTTCCCGTTCCGTCTTTGCACGCCGAGCCATCTGTTCCAGAAACGGCTGTGCCGCCGGGGACAGCAGGGCAGCGAAATCCTCAAAAGATAATTCTTCCTTCTGGAGCGCCGCCTTTACCTGCCGAGCCGTGTATTGTTCCGGCTGGTATGCCTTTCTTGCGGCAATCACACGGTCAAAAATGTCCGAGTCGATCTGCTGCATTCCCGGCTGAAATTCCATGGGGTCATAGATCTTGCGCATGATACATCCTCCTTAATCCTGCAAAAAGCCGGTCAGGGGACTGGATGCCTCTGCGCCGGACTCCAGAACTCGTCCCAGCTTTGCCAGATACGCCGCACGGCCTGCCTCGATTGCCAGCTTAAAAGCGTGTGCCATCATGGGGCAGTTGTCCGCAGTTGCAACAGCAGTGTTCGCCATAACTGCGGCAGCGCCCATTTCCATTGCCTCGCACGCCTGTGACGGCGCACCGATTCCAGCATCCACGATTACCGGCAGGTCGATCTCATCAATGAGGATCTGGATAAAGTCCTTGGTGCGCAGTCCCTTGTTGCTGCCGATGGGCGCACCCAGCGGCATGACCGCAGCCGCACCGGCATCCACCAGGTGTCGTGCAGCGATCAGATCCGGGTACATATAGGGCAGAACATGAAAGCCCTCTTTCGCCAGAATCTCTGTGGCACGGATGGTCTCCGCATTGTCCGGGAGCAGGTATTTCGCATCGGGGATAACTTCAACCTTTACAAAATCGCCGCATCCCAGCGCACGGGAAAGCCGTGCGATCCGGACAGCCTCATCCGCATTTCTTGCGCCGGAGGTATTGGGCAGCAGTGTCAGATGTTCCGGCAAAAAGTCCAGGATGTTTTCCGGGCTGTCTGCATTGGCACGGCGCAGGGCAATCGTTGCGATCTCACTGCCGCCGTATTCCATAACATCGTGAATCAGCTGTAAGGAAAACTTGCCGGAGCCAAGAATAAACCGGGAGCGAAATTCCTTTCCGCCCAGTACCAGTGTATCATTTTTGATTGTTTCCATGAAAACCATTCCTTTCTTCTCAGAGAGTGCCGCCGCCCATAAAGCTGACGACCTCGATCACATCGCCGTCGTCCAGCTGAATGTCAGCATAGCTTTCTTTTGCCTCAATTTTCTCATTGCGTTCCACTGCGATGCGGTGGATGTTGTAACCCTGTTCCTTCAGAAATCCCAGCAGCGTCTGCGGCTTTTCCAATGGAATCTGCACTCCGTTGACACACATGAGCCGTGTCTCCTTTCACATCTAAAATTCACATCTAAAATTTACCATAAAACAGCATAAAAAAAGGGCACACACCTTTTCGGTGGTGTGCCCCATTTTTACACGTATTCAACGATTTTATTATAGCACCTTTTGCCGGAAAAGTCAAGATTTCCGCTGTGCAATTTGAAATTTTACATTTTTGCAACGAGCAGAAAACAAACAGATTCTCATGCTTTCGGCATAAGCCCAGGCAAAAAGTCAACCACCGGCAAGCCAAAACGCTGCGCCAGATCCAGACAAGTCTGAATGTATTCCGGATTGGACAGCCGATCCGGCGTGTGCGCATCGCAGCCAATAATGGCAGAGTTCCCGATGCGCTGTGCAATTTTCAGAAAGCGCTCCGAGGTATAGTGCCTCTTTTCCACCACGCCCAGCAGATTGATCTCCACAGGAATATCCTTGCCCTTGAGATACCGGCAGAGCCGTTCCATGTGCTCTTCGTAGATCTCATCCGGACCAGTATAATGAATCAGATCCGGATGTGCCACATAGACATACTTTCCGGTTTCCATTCCGGCGATGCAGAGATCCACATACTTTTCCAGATCCTGTTCCGACTCGGTAGGGAACCCGGTATACGGTCCGGTCACTTCGCTGGCAGTAAAATGTTCTCCCAGAATCATATAATCCACCGGATAGCCGTCCAGCAGCTGATTCTGTTCCTCCATCAGTTCCGGAATATACTCCGATTCAAAGCCAATGTAAATGGTAATATCCCTGGCATACTCCTGCCGCAGTGCCTCCAGCGCATAAAAGTAGCCGTCCAGTTCCTGTGGTTCCATCCGGGTGTGAGAAACATAATCCTTCGGGAAAATCCAGGGGCAGTGATCGGAAAAGCCCAGCACCTTCATGCCCTCTTGAATGGCATTTTCCACATATTCCTTGTCCTCACCCCAGGCGTGCCGGCAGCGAGCCGTGTGGGTGTGATAATTCGCTAATAACATTCGTGTGACACTCCCTTAGTTTTCTTTCGGCGGTTCTGTGGCCTCTGTGGTAGTTTCTGTGTATGTCGTCTCAATCACAGCACCGGAATGCTTTGGCGCTACTCTGGCAATGATCTCGTTGATCAGACGCAGCACACCGCTGATAATCATAAGAATACCGATCACATTCCAGCCTGCCTGGTCGCTGATGAACAGAACGTAGATCAGAATAAATACACCCAGCAGGCAGTTGGTAACGGCAAACAACATGGATGCCAGAATGTTGGTATCCTCTCGGCGGAAAGCCAGGGTGTTGGTGATGCCGGAAATACCACTGCCCAATACGCTAAGTCCCAGAATAATGGGAATCAGATTGTTGATGGTAAAGGGCAGGATGATGAGCAGTGCGCCGATTACCATGAGAATGATTCCCGTGACCAGATACCGGGACTCCGGCTGAAACTTTTTCCGGGATGCGTAGATCACAACTTCCACCAGCCCCACCAGGGCAATCAGAATTCCAAGGGCAAGGAAAATGCCGTTGACCACCTTTGCATTTGCCAGCAGAACAATGCCCAGAATAATCAGACAGAGCGGCAGCACAAAAGGCAGCAGGATGTAAAGCATTTGTTTTCCGAATTTGGTTTTTGGTGTTTTAGTACTCATAAGAAAACTCCTTTCAATCGTTAGCATAGATGCAGAATATATTTCATGCAGAACCGCCGAAACGGTTTGCAGGATGCACAAATGGCGTTAGCCAGTTCTTCTACGGATGCCGCAGCTTTTCGCTGGACATCCTTTTCCGGGAACTGTTTCCCGAAGTCCAGCGCAAGCGTCATGGGAATGATGATCTCCGGTGCATCCGCAGGCAAATCCTTCTGCCGGAGGTGCCGGACAGCTGTTTCGCAGAATTCCAAAAGCGGCTCATTTTCGAAACGAAGTCCCGTCCAACGCAGCAGCCGGAACAGATAGCGGTACATGGCAAAGACTGCCTGCCTCGGGTGCAGGGTATCCAGAAAGATGCGTCTGCGCCGCTGTATGTGCCACCGCCGCAAAAGGATCACCGCTGCGGTCAGAACTGCCGCAAGCAGCAGCCAGAGGAAGATGTGTATAAAGAGCCGAACCAGATTCGCTGCACTGCCGGTATTCCCGAAGAGACCGCCGCCATTCGGATCTGGCTCTGTGCCGCCGGGAATCGGCTCCGTTTCTGACGCAGTGCTTTCTCCCGACGAAACGGCAGAAGTCACAGATGCGCTTGTCATTTCCGTGGAGACGACATTAGATGCTGCTGCATCCATCGTGGTTTCCTGCGTTGTATTTGTGGGCAGTTCTGTCGAGTCAGCAACCTCCACATCACCGACCTTGGTGCTGTCATAATAGCCCGGCGTCATCTCAAAGGGGACCCAGCCGTAACCGTCCACATAAAACTCGCACCAGGCGTGCGCCTGCCGGTCTTTTAGTTCCACGGTGTAACCGTCAGAATCCACCGATGCGCTGTCCAGAATGTCCTCGCCCACAAGATAGCCCTCGCAGTACCGGGCAGGAATGCCCAGATGCCGGGCAAGTATCGTTCCGGCTGTGGCGTAATGCACACAGTATCCCTTCTGGTTTTCCAGCAGGAAGAAGTTGACGAAATCCCGTGTCCGGGGTGTCTTTCCCGGCGCAAGCGTGTATGTGGTGCGCTCTGCCATCCAGGAGCGAATAGCGCATAAAGTCTCATACTGTTCTGCTGGTGTGCTGGGCTTGCTGTTTTGCAGCGATTCCGGCAGCGCCGCATAGACCTCATCCAAATCGTCACTGTCCGGCAAGTCGGTATAGGCATCCTTGGCAAAATCCCGGTACGCCAGCGATTCCATCAGCACCGCCGGAATCACCTTTCCCTGAATCATCTCCGGAGAATCTGCAACCTCACTGCTGCTGAATCTTGCGGATACATTGACATTTGTTCCGTCAATGTGCAGTGCATTCAAAAAAGAGGTTACCGCATTGCTGTCGTCTGTCCCGGCAGCCCGAATGGTTTCCGAATGCAGCTCATGTGCATCAATGCTTGACAGCGCCCAGGTCTGCGGCGCAGAAACAGTCCAGCTGTAGCTGCTGCGTTTCGCCGGTTTCACACTGGCATCATCCAGAAAGCTTACCTGCGCACCGAAAGAGACGTAGGGCTGATAGTACCTGCCGTCCCGGCGCTGCGGCTGTACTGTGCAGGAAAACGTGTCCGAATCCGGCAGGATAGACCGCTGAAACAGAAACGGAAAGTTCTGCGGCGCACAGTCATAGCTTTGCAGAACCGAAAAGACCACATCTGCGTTTTGGTAGTCTGCATTCCGGGAAAGTGTCCTCCAGCTGTTGTCGCTGTAAATACTGCCGGTGTAGCCTTTCAGATACATGGTTTCATCCGGCAGTGTGTCAAAGGTAAGCTTCAGATCTGTTCTGTCCCGGTAACGCTGCTTGGCTTTTGTACCGAGCGTCACCCGGTCAGAACTGGAAAGTCCCAGTGCTGTCCCCAGATTCCGGAGACTTTGTGGCAGGTTCTGGATATCGAAATCCGCCAGCGTGTCGCTGATATCCTGCCGCCGTTGCTTATCCGTCTCCGGGCGGGTATAGCCCTGCCATGTTCCGGTCAGAGACACCGCCGTATACACCGCCAGAACAAACAGTGCCGTTACCGCACCGCTGAACGATGCGTTTTTCCGAAAGAGCCGGTTCTTTTCCTGGCTGCCCAGCATGGAAAACCGCATCGCCAGCATTCCGCACCAATACGCCAGCAGCAGCGCCATAGCGAATACGCTGACCGGCAAGCCGAAGTATAGCCCCGGCTCAATGAGCAGGAATGTCACACTGGCAGTCAGTACAAAATGGGGCTTTCGCATGGTGAAGAATGCAAGGAAAACTGCAAGCAGACCTGCAATGCAAATGCACGTCAGCAGAACAGAACCGGAGAGATCGTTTTTGGTGTGGATGGTAAAATACACAACATCCGTATTGTGCGCCTTCTGATAAACCAGATTGACAATATACTGGATTCCCTCCACGATGCGCCGGGCTTTCCAGAAGGCAAACGCCAGGAGAAGTCCAAGGTATCCCAGCGTCAGCTTGCCGCTGAATCTCGGCAAAAGCTGTATGCCGGCGGCAACCAGAAACAGAACGCCTGCTGCCGGCAGAAAATAGGTTTTCCGGCAATCCGGCGTGTAAAGCGTCATCATCGCCCACAAAATGCCGCCATAGCCCAGCAGTGTCAGAAACAGGTTCAGCAGGCTTACGCCGCTTTTGGGTCTGGCACAGGACGAACGAAATGTAATCGTTTCGGGAAAAGCTGCCGCAGGGGAGTCGGTATGTTTTTTCACAGCGCACCTCCTTCCGTGTCGGATAGCTTTTGATAAACCGTTTTTGCCGCTGTTCCGGCAGCAATCGTTGTTTGTCCGGGAACGCCGGCTGCCGCAGTAAATACTGTCTCAGCCGGGATATCCCGGACACCGCCGCCGCAGATACAGCAGGTGATCTTGTCCCCGGATTCCTCCAATATGGAAAGGCAGCCTGCCGCATCCGTATCCGGCGGCGATTCCAGAAGTGTTTCCAGCATCGGCAGCAGATCATTCGCAGCTGTCAGCGTTTCACTGCGCCGCTGATCCACCCTGCAAAGGATTACGGTAACACAGTCGCCGTTCTCGCAAAAATAGGAGACGGCAGCGAGCAGTGCCTCCAGCATAGCGTCCAGAGAACTGCCAGGGTCTTGCATCCCGTCCGGCAGTGCATACAGAAAGCCGACTGCCACCGGCGCTTTTTGCGGAATGCCGTATTCTCTGACCACTGGTTCGGGAAAGCGGCTGCTCAGTTTCCAATGGATGGCACGCATCCGGTCGCCGCTGCGGTAATCCCGAACGCCCAGGAATTCCTCCGGCTCTGTGGTCGGCTGCATGACCGCCGCATCACCATGCTGCGTTCCTGCATCTGTGACGGGCGGTGCAGGCACACCTGGCAGAACGGTAAAAACTGCACTGGTATTCAGCCGCTTGCGGTGGGAAAAGAGGTGGATGCCGTCATAGATGCGGCACTGATGCAGTGTGACCCGGACTTGTCCGCAGTGGCTGGGAACAAGAGGAATCTCCAGCTGCATGGTATCCCGTGGAGCAATGCTGGTCTGCATTTCCTGTTGATTTCCCAGATGCAGCGTGGTGTTTTCCACAGACAAGAAAAATGTAACCGTACCGATGGGCAGCCAGGTAGGATTTTTCAGCGAAACCGTGCAGCAGCAGGACTCCTGTAAATGCGTTTCCCGTTCTGACAAGGAAATCTCTGCCTGCAATTTCCTGCCGCAGAGATGGGCGGCCAGGAAAAATCCCAGCGGCAAAAGTAAAATGCTGAGCAGCAGATACGCTGAAAACTGCGGCAGATACAGACAGAAAAACAAATAGGCGATTCCGGCAAGGAGCAGGTAGAAAAACTTTGTCACCCACATGGCGTTCACCGTCTGTCCGGCACCGGCGCAGGCACCTGATGCAGGATCTCATCCAGAATGCGTCCAACATTGACGCTGCCTTTGGTGAGAATGCGATGCGCCAATACATCCATGCACAGCTGGGTGATATCGTCCGGCAAAAGATAATTTCTGCCCCGGAGCATTGCCATTGCCTTGGCAGACTGCACCAGCGCCAGCGTTCCTCTCGGGCTGACACCCAGCGTGACCTGGGGATGCTCCCGTGTTGCCTTTGCAATGGATGCCGCATAATAATACAAACGGTCGTCCACATACACAGCGGCTGCCTGCTGCTGCAATTCCCGGAGATGCTCCGGTGTGCAGACCGGCCGAATATCTTCCAGCGGATTGTGTACCGCTTTGCCACGCAAAATAGCAACTTCCTCGTCAATTTCCGGATACCCCATATGCAGCCGCATCAAAAAGCGGTCCAGCTGGGATTCCGGCAGGGACTGCGTTCCCACACAGCCCAGAGGATTCTGCGTAGCGATGACCAGATGGGGCTGTGGCAGGGCATAGGTCTTTCCCTCGACCGTAACATTTCCTTCTTCCATCGCCTCCAGCAGCGCCGCCTGCGTCTTGCTGGAAGTCCGGTTGATCTCGTCCGCCAGTAAGAGGTGGCAGAACAATGCGCCCGGCTGAAACACAAATTTTTCCGTGCTTTTCTCATAGACGGAAAAACCGGTCAGATCAGAGGGCAGCACATCCGGCGTAAACTGCACCCGGCGGCAGCTCAGCCCCAGCGCCTTGGAAAACGCCATGGCGAGTGTCGTCTTGCCCACGCCCGGCATATCCTCCATCAGCACGTGACCGCCGGCAAGAAAGGCGATCAGCACTTTGGTCAGAACCAGATCTTTTCCGATTACCGCTTTCCGCACTTCCCGAAGAATCATCCCAGGGAGTGCGTGCGGTGTTGTAGCAGATGGCATAGTCATTCTCCTTTTCTGGAGTCCGTTTCAGAACGGCTTGCTCTCGCAAACCATGCTTGAAACAGGCCCTTACAGACAGCATTTCATGTGCTGCCGTTTGGATGGATACAGCGCAGCGGCACAATAGCCGGCATACGCTTGGGAAATACAGCATACAGCAGGGCGAAACGTACAGAAAAATTGGAGCGTTTGCCTGCTGCTTTACAGTTTTTTCACGATATACCATTTATTATATCATTTTTTTCGGTTCTTGGCAAGTGTGCTGACTGTCTTTTCCGCAAAATCCCCGCAGCTTTTTTTGTTTGCTTTCGGTGAAAACGGCGAAAAAAGCAGAAATAGGGAAAAAAGCAGCGGTATGATATTGACAAAACCGCAAAAAATGTTATACTAGAAAGGTAAGGCATCACTGCGCAAAGCCTGTGCAGCAGATGCGCCGTTGACGAAAACACAGGATTTCTGACAGAAAGGACGATTGCCCATGAATATCTGGCATGATATCAACCCGAAACGGATCACGGTAGATGAATTTGTCGCTGTTGTGGAAATTCCAAAAAACAGCAAGGTGAAATATGAGCTGAACAAGGAGACCGGTATTCTGGAAATGGATCGTATCTTGTATACTTCCACCCACTATCCTGCAAACTACGGCTTTATTCCCCGTACCTATGCGGATGACGGGGATCCGCTGGATGTACTGGTGCTGTGTTCCCAGACGCTGCACCCCATGACGCTGGTGCGCTGCTATCCCATTGGCGTGATCCACATGATCGACAACGGACAGCGGGATGACAAGATCGTTGCGATTCCCTGCAACGACCCGACTTTCAACAGCTATCATAACATTGATGATCTGCCACGTCACATTTTCGAGGAGATCGTGCATTTCTTCCAGGTTTACAAAGAACTGGAACACAAGACGACTGCCGTAGACGAAGTAGAGGACGTATACGCTGCCAAGGAGATCATCGCTGCGGACATCGACCATTATATCGAAAAGTTCTGCAAGGCATAAATCGTAAAAAGGACACGCTGTACGCAGGCGAGAACCGCCGGCGTGTGCGGCTTTTCTGCGGTTAGGCGTGCCTAAAATAGAAAGAGGTATTTGAGTATGGTATCAGCATCAGACATTTTGTTCAATCACGGAACCAGCGTTGCACCGCTGGGACTGATTGCAATGAAAGGCGCAGAGGAACTGGGAAAAAAGCTGAATGAGTACCTGGTAAACTGGGCGCACAAAGGCGGCTATGACGTGGACACATTCCTGATCGAATCAGAATGCCCTCGTTTCTCTTCCGGTGACGGCAAGGGACTGATCAAGTCTACAGTACGTGGTAAGGATCTGTTCATTATCATTGATGTGGGAAACTACAACGTAAAGTATCAGATGTACGATCAGCAGAATGCCATGTCTCCGGACGACCACTACCAGGATCTGAAGCGTATTATCCAGGCAGCCAGCGGTAAGGCACACCGCATCAATGTAATCATGCCGATCCTGTACGGCGGCCGTCAGCATCGCCGGAATTACCGGGAGTCTCTGGACTGTGCCTGCGCACTGCAGGAGCTGTACCAGATGGGCGTCTCCAACATTCTGACCGTTGACGCACACGATCCCCGTGTACACAATGCGATCCCGCTCATGGGCTTTGACAACATGATGCCGTCTTACCAGGTACTGAAGGCAATGTTCCAGACCATTCCGCACCTCAAGACGACTCCGGACGAGTTTATGGTCATCAGCCCGGACGAAGGCGCTCTGAACCGGAATATGTACTACGCATCCATGCTGGGCGTACCGATGGGTATGTTCTACAAGCGCCGTGACTACTCCAAGATCATCAACGGACATAACCCCATCGTAGCACATGAATACCTGGGAAATTCGGTTGAGGGCAAGGATGTTTTCATTGCAGACGATATCATTTCTTCCGGCGAGTCCATGCTGGATATTGCATACGCACTGAAAGAGCGGAAAGCACGCCGTGTATTCTGTTATGCAACTTACGGTCTGTTCGTAAACGGTCTGGAGAAGTTCGACAAGGCAAATGAGGACGGCTACATTGATGCAGTATTCTCCACCAATCTGACCTACCGGACAGATGAACTGCTCAAGCGTGAGTGGTTCCACGAAGTAGACTGCTCCAAGTATATTTCCTACTTCATCGCATCTCTGAACCACGACGTTTCCATCGGCAATGTCATTGACCCGAACGCAAAGATCAAGGCACTGCTGGATCGGAGAAACAAGGAAAACGCATAAGCGCACTGTCAAGCGCTGTACTTATATGAGAAAAAGCTGCTGTACTGTTTGTCAGTGCGGCAGCTTTTTCTGATGCTGTCCGGATTTTCTCAAAAAAACAGTTGACAAACGACCCGATATTTGCTATACTAATAGAGATGTTGATATAAAATCGGCGATGATCGGAATAACTGCGGCGGCGGCTGAAACAGAGAGGGCAGGTCTGGTGAAACTGCTCCGGCGTGCCGGCAGGTGCTACCCGTGAGCCTTTTCGGAAAACCGAAACGTATTCCCTGCGTTAAAGGGAAAGAGGGAAATTTCATATTTCCGAACTTGGGTGGTAACACGAAGGCCTTCGTCCCATTTGGCGGCGATGGTCTTTTTTTATGAGAACGGATACCGGCAGATCTGCCTGGCATTTGTTCTGACAACACCGTATTTTTTCAAAAAGGAGTCTGAAAACCAATGAAGTGGCAAGGTGTAAATGAATTAAGAGAAAAATATCTTTCGTTTTTTGAGAGCAAGGGGCATACCCGTCTCCCCAGCTTTTCGCTGATTCCCCAGGGGGATAAGAGTCTGCTGCTCATCAACTCTGGTATGGCACCGCTGAAAAAATATTTCCTGGGTCAGGCAGTTCCGCCGAATACCCGTGTAACGACCTGTCAGAAGTGCATCCGTACCCCGGATATCGAGCGTGTCGGTCAGACCGCACGCCACGGTACTTATTTCGAGATGCTGGGCAACTTCTCTTTCGGCGATTACTTCAAGATCGAGGCGATCACCTGGGCATGGGAATTCTTCACCAAGGTGCTGGAGATGCCGGCAGATAAGCTGTATGTTTCCGTTTTCGAAAACGATGACGAAGCATTTGAAATGTGGACCAAGCAGATCGGCGTTGCCGAAGATCACATGGTTCGCCTGGGCAGAGAGGATAACTTCTGGGAACATGGTTCCGGTCCGTGCGGCCCGTGTTCTGAGATCTACTTTGACCGTGGACCGGAAAAGGGCTGCGGCAAGCCGGACTGCCACGTTGGCTGCGACTGCGACCGCTATGTAGAGGTTTGGAACCTGGTATTCAGCCAGTTTGACAGCGACGGCAACGGTCACTACACCGAAATGGAACACAAGAACATTGATACCGGTATGGGTCTGGAACGTCTGGCTTGTGTGATGCAGGGCGTAGACAACCTGTTCGAGGTTGATACCGTACAGAACATCATGAAGCACGTTTGCCGCATCGCAGGCGTAACTTACAACGAAGATGAAAAGGTTGACGTTGCGCTCCGTGTTATCACCGACCATATCCGCAGCACCACTTTCATGATCGGCGACGGCGTTATGCCGTCCAACGCAGGTCGTGGCTACGTGCTGCGCCGTCTGCTCCGCCGTGCCGCAAGATACGGCAGACTCATCGGCATCAAAAAGCCGTTCCTGTACGAAGTTGTGGAAACGGTTATTCATGAAAACGCCTCCGCTTATCCGGAACTGGAAGAGAAAAAGGCATACATCCGCAAGATCGTGGAAGAGGAAGAAAAGACCTTTGCAAAGACCATCGACAAGGGCTTTGATATGCTGTCCGGCATTCTGACGCAGCTGAAATCCGAGGGCAAGGACATGGTTTCCGGCGAAGATGCGTTTAAGCTGTCGGATACCTATGGTTTCCCGATTGACCTCACCGAAGAAATCGCAGCAGAGCAGGGCGTATCTGTAGACCGTGACCGCTTTGCGGCTCTGGTTGAGGAACAGCGGAACCGTGCAAGAGAAGACTATCACAATAAGGCAGGCTCTTCCTGGGCTGAAGGCGGTCTCCAGATCGACGCACCGGCAACCGTATTCACCGGCTATACCCATAACGCAGAAGAGGATGCCAAGGTCATCGCAATCTTCCGTGACGGCGAGGCTGTTGACACCGCTGCTGAGGGCGAACCGGCAGTTGTTGTTCTGGACAAGACTCCGTTCTACGCAGAGAGCGGCGGACAGATCGGCGATTCCGGTTCTGTTACCACACCGGACAGCACATTCACGGTAGAGACAACCAGCAAGACCGAAAACGGACACTACCTGCACCTGGGTGCCATGACCGAAGGCGCACTGCACGTAGGCGATACCGTATCTGCAAAGATCGACGCAGACAAGCGCAGCAGAACGATGCGCAACCATACCGCAGCGCATCTGCTCCAGGCTGCACTGCGTACTGTCCTGGGTGACCACGTTCACCAGGCGGGGCAGCTGGTAACCGACAGCCGCTGCCGTTTTGACTTCTCTCACTTTGCCGCAATGACACATGAGGAGATCAAAAAGGTCGAGGCTCTGGTCAATGAAAAGATTCTGGAGGCAATCCCGGTAGTTACACAGGAACTGCCTATCGCCGAGGCAAGAAAGCTGGGCGCAATGGCACTGTTCGGCGAAAAGTACGGCGACATCGTTCGTGTTGTAACCGTTGGCGATTACTCCGTAGAATTCTGCGGCGGTACACACGCAGACAACACTGCAAAACTGGGACTGTTCCGCATCCTGTCGGAAAGCTCAGTGGCATCTGGCGTGCGCCGTATCGAGGCAGTCACCGGCACAGGCGTTCTGGAACTGCTGGATTCCTACGAAGAGACCATGGCATCTGCTGCTAAGGCAATGAAACTGAGCAACACCACCGGCCTGGCAGAACACTGCGCATCTCTGGTGGCTGAAAACAAGGCAAAGGATCGCCAGATCGAATCTCTGAACCAGAAGATTTCCGATGCTCAGATGGCTGCAATTTTCGACAACGCCAAGGAGATCAACGGCGTCAAGGTCGTTTCTGCAATGCTCAGCGGCACGACACCGCAGGTACTGCGGAAGATGGGCGACACCATCAAGGACATGAAAGAACCGGTCATTGCTGTTCTCGCCAGCGTAAACGGCGAAAAGGGCAATCTGGTTTGCGCTTGCTCCGCTCCGGCAAGAGACAAGGGCGCACACGCCGGCAAGATCGTACAGCGTGTAGCTGCTGTCACCGGCGGCAAGGGCGGCGGTAAGCCGGACAGCGCTATGGCAGGCATCGGCAAGACCTATATGGTCGATGAGGCACTGATGGCTCTGGACGGCATTGCAGCAGAATTTCTCAAGGAGGACTAATCATGGAAGACTGCCTGTTTTGTAAGATCATCGCAGGGGAGATCCCCAGCGCAAAAGTATACGAAGATGAAACGGTTTATGTGTTCAAGGACATCAACCCGATTACACCGATTCACTATCTGCTGATCCCGAAGCAGCATATCTGCTGTGCGGCAAAGATCACGCCGGAAAATTCTGCGGTTGTCGGTCATATTTACGAAGTGGCTGCAAAAATCGCAGAGCAGGAGGGTATCACGGATGGCTATCGGATCGTGACCAACTGCGGCGAAAATGCCGGACAGACTGTTTTCCACCTGCATTTCCATATGCTTGCCGGTGTAAAGATGGGTTGGGGCGCAGACGCAGTACAGCCCATTGCGGACTAAGGAGGTACGGTCTGTGGCAGCATATTATACATTGCACATTGCCGGTCTGACACGGGAACTGAAAATCTGCCCCATCAGCGAAAAGCTGGACATTGCGGCATTTATTCTGTTCTCCGATGTGGAACTGACAGAGGCGTGCGCCAGAGAACTGGCAAAGCGTGTGCCGGAATGTGACTATATTCTGACGGCAGAGTCCAAGGGCATCCCGCTGGCATATGAGATGTCCCGTCAGCTGAAAGTGCCGTACATCGTCGCACGAAAGTCCATCAAGGGTTACATGACCGATGTGCTTTCCGTGCAGGTGAAATCCATCACCACCGCAGCCGTGCAGACACTGTATCTGGACGGCGAAAAGGCGGCGTGGATGAAGGGCAAACGTGTCCTGATTGTTGACGATGTTATCAGCACCGGAGATTCTCTCCGTGCGCTGCAGCAGCTGGTGAAATCTGCCGGCGGCGAGATCGTGGGCAATGCGGCGCCCCTTGCCGAGGGCGATGCAGCAGAGCGCAAAGATCTGATATATTTGGAACAACTGCCATTGTTCTTCAAGGATTGAGGACAGGGCAGAGATGAAACGGAAAATGGTATGGCTGGGGATTCCCTGGCTGATTGGGCTGTACTTCGCAGCAACCTGCCAGATCTCCGTGACGACGAGTCTGCTTCTGGCGGCATTTCTGCTGCTGGGAGCTTTCCGTCTATATCGGCGTATTACAACGGCACAGATGCTCACCGCCGGACTGTCTGCGGCAGCAGCTGTCGGTGCAGTTTTGCTGTACACAACAATGGTGTACCAGCCGCTGCTTGCGCACGCCGGAACGATAACAACCTTTTCCGGACGAGTCACAACGGTCACAACCTATGACAATGACCGGGCATCGTACCAGCTGAAAGGACAGTTCCGTGACGGCAAAAAGGCAAAGATCCTGGTCTATACCGATGACGTAGGCGCTCAGTATGGGGACACGCTGGATGTTGCAGGAACATTTTCCGTTCCGTCGGACAGCTACCTCTGGAATACAGGCAGCTACTATAAGGCAAAGGGCATCTTTCTACAGGCAGACACCAAGGACTACATTTCCTGCACACATACCGAAAACGGAAAGCTGGTCCGTGCCTTGCAGGCATACCGCAGCCGTATTTCCATGCGCATCTGCACCCTCGCCGGAACGGATGCCGGCGGTATGGTCAGCGCCATGCTGCTTGGCACAAAGGAAACGCTGTCGGAGGAAACTGACGCTCTTCTGACGCATCACGGCATTCGTCACGTGGTATCCGTTTCCGGTCTGCACTTGGTGCTGATCCTCAGCATCTGGGGATTTCTATGCCGGAAACTGCATTTTCACCGCTGGCTGACCTTCGGGACAACAGCAGTCTGGACAGCACTGTATGCGCTGATGGTTGGTGCGCCCATTTCAATTTTGCGTGCCGGGTTTATGTTTCTGATGATGCAGAGTGCGCCGCTGTTTTTCCGAAAGGCAGACACCTGCAACTCTCTCTGCATCGCCGGAATCCTTATGACGATCGGAAACCCTTATCTGATTCAAGACGCCTCTTTTCTGCTGTCATATACCGGCACATTTGCCGTTGGCGTGTTCGCTCCATGGATGACACGCAAGATGCGAAAAAAGGAATTCGAATGGAGTCTTTTCCGCCAGCTGACAACCGTGACCTGCGTTTCTGTCTGCATTTTTCCGGTGACGCTGCTCTATTTCCGGGAGGTGTCCGTGGCGTCTCCCATTGCCAATCTGCTGCTTGTCCCGATTTGTTCGCTGATGCTGATGCTGTCCCTGGCAATCTTTCTGACCGGCGGTGTCGGCATCATAGCAAAGCCCGTCTGCTTTTGTCTGAAACTGCTGTATGACGGCATGATGCTCCTGGGGTATGGTCTCCGTACGCTTATCCCGGTGATGTTTCCAACGGGCTGGAAACAGCTGCCGCTGCTGTCGAGCATTCTGATCCTGTTCGTTCTGACGGTGATCTGTTTCCGGCGAAACCGGCGTGCGGCTGCGGCATCTATCGCCGTTTCCTTTGGCATACTTATCGCAGGGCAGGGCATTTACCGCTTGAGCGAACAGCGGTGCTTTACCGTTACCATCCTGGGACAGAGGCAGGAAGAAGTGGTACTGGTGGCATACGCCGGAAAAACAGACGTCATAGATCTGACTGGAGACCACCGGAATCCTCGCTATGTCCAGGCGTACTGCGCAGAACAAGGTATTCGCCGTTTGGATACGCTGTGTCTGACAAAGCGAGCCGACCAGCTGCGTGTGGCTTATCCGCAGACGTTGTCGGAAATGACCGCCGCAGAAACGGCAGTTCCTGCCAACTGCTGGATTCCGCCGGATGCAGACTTTATGGGAACAAAACCGCTGCAAACGGACAAGTTTGTCGTGGAGGACACCCAGTACAGCATCCTGGAATCGGACGGCACACTGCTGGTGAAGTTCGGCAACCTCTGTTTTTGTGTCGGGACAGCCGTTTCCTATCTTCCGGAAGAAGAGGTAGACGCTCTGATCTGTACCCAGTGGAACGGAGACCCGGAGCAAATGCCGGAAGAAACCTATGAAAAAGACGATGCGGTTCAGATACGGGTGTATCCGGATGGCACGTGGGATATTGAACAGCTTTCGTGATCTGTTCGCCATCGAATATGAAAGGAGAACCCTTATGCCGATCTGTGACCCCAAACAGCTTTCTGCCCAGATTCGAAAGGGCGAACTGCAAAATTTATACTACATCTACGGCGCTGACCTGGTGCAGGTGAAACAGCTGACCGCCAGCCTGCTGAAAAAGGGGACCGGCGGCAACGCAGACATGGCGCTGACCCGGTTCGACGGGCAAAAGCTGGAGCTGAAACCGCTGGAAGATGCAGCACGCCAGTTCTCCATGTTTTCTGCCCATAACTGCATCCAGGTGCATGATCTGGACGCCAACAGTCTGCGGGAAGATCAGCTGAAACAACTGCTGGAGTTTCTGCCCACAGTCGGCGGCGCAACGGTGCTGGTATTGGATGTGACCGGGTTCGACCCGAAAAACGGCAAAAAAACGCCTCAGGGGAAAAATAAAAAGCTGATCGACTGCATTGCCAAATGCGGAATCGTCTGTGAGGCAGTCCAGCGCACACCGCAGGTGCTGGCAAAGGAACTGTCCGAGCTGGCAGAACGCCGTGGATGCGTGATGCCCAGGGACAGCGCCGAAGAACTGGTGCGTCTCTGCATGGGCAACACTCTCATTCTGCGCAGCGAACTGGAAAAACTCTGCGCTTATGCGGACAAAGGCGGTACGATCACCACAGCAATGGTGCGGGAAATGACCTCACCGCAGCTGGAAACGACCACATTCAACCTGGCAAAAGCCGTAGTTTCCCAGCGTCCGAAAGCCGCTATGGAGGAACTGGATAAGCTGTATGCCATGCGCACCAACCGGACGTTTATCGTTCACGCCATTGCGTCTGCATTCCTGGATCTGTACCGTGCAGCAGCGGCACTTCGGGCAGGGAAACAGGTTTCAGATATGAAAGCTGACTTCGGCTATACCTTTGACTTTATGGTGCAGAATGCGTTCTGTGACTGCCGCAGGCTGCCGCCGGAGCGTCTTCGGGCGTGTATCCGGGTGCTGCGTGAACTGGAACTGGATCTGAATTCCAGTTCCGGGGAAGAACGGGTCATGCTGGAGGCTGCCATCGTAAAAATGCTCGCTATCGCAGGAGGTTCCTATGATTCATATTGCACAGGCTATCATCGTTGAGGGAAAGTACGACAAGATCAAGCTTTCCTCCATTCTGGATGCGGTGATCCTTGTCACAAACGGTTTTCGCATCTTCCACGATGCAGAAAAGATGTCTCTGATCCGCTATTACGCCAAAACAACAGGGGTAATCATCTTGACCGATTCGGATACTGCCGGCTTTAAGATCCGCCATTATCTCAAGGGTGCGATCCACGAGGGAAAGCTGTACCATGTGTACATCCCCGACATTTACGGCAAAGAACGCCGCAAGGATAAGCCGTCCGCAGAGGGCAAGCTGGGCGTAGAGGGCATCGATAAGAAACGGCTCCTGGAGGCTTTCACAAAGGCAGGCATTCTGGCAGACGAGCGCCCGGCAAAGGCAGATTCCATCACAAAGCTGGATCTGTATGAGCTGGGACTCTCCGGCGGCGCAGACAGCAAGGCACGGCGGAAAGCACTGCAAAAAAAGCTGGGGCTGCCGGATCTGCTCTCGGCGGCGTCGCTGCTGGAAGTTCTGAACACCATGATGACACGCACAGAACTGCAAGCGCTGCTGGAAACGCTGGCATAAGCATCCTGCACCACATCAGTTTCGACCCATTCACTGCACAGGAGAACATCTATGCAATTTGCATCTTTCACCTTTTTGTTTTTCTTTCTGCCCATTACCATGGGAATCTATTATCTGACACCACGCCGCTGGAAACAGGAAGTCATGCTGGGAATCAGCATCCTTTTCCTGTTCTGCGGCGGCTGGATGGCTGCGCTGACAGAACTTGTGCTGGCGGCACTGACCTATGGTGCAGGACTGCTCCTGGAAAAGCTGCGCACTAAAAAAGCGCTGTCCCGGCTGACGCTGGCAGGCACTCTTTTGGTGCAGTTCGGCGCATTGATCGTCCTGCGCAGTGACTGGCTGTACTCGCTGAAAGCCGGTGCGTTTCACGGCAGCGCATTGTTTCCGCTGGGGCTGGCATTTTTCGTTTTGCAGAATGCAGGCTACTGCATTGATGTGTTCCGTGGCAAGTGCCGTGGCGAGACAAACTGGCGCCGGCTGGGATTGTACCTATTGTTTTATCCCCGTCTGATCATGGGACCTGTTGTGTCATATCCGATGGTGCATAAGACCATTTGTGACCCGGCATTTGACATGAGCCGCATCGGCGGCGGACTGCTGCGGTTTCTGGTGGGCATGGCGAAAAAACTGTTTCTGGCGGACTGGGTCGGGATGCTTTTCCAAACGCTGTGTCAGACCTCAGATGCCCCGTATTCCATGCTGGTTGTCTGGCTGGGGGCATTCTCCCAGCTTGTCACGCTGTATCTGGAACTGTCCGGCTATGCGGATATGGCAATCGGCATCGGGGCGTGCTACGGCGTGCGCCTGCCCAAAAGCTATGGAAAGTCTTTGTTCTATCCGTCCATTGCCGCTTTTGCAGACCAATGGAACCGCACCGTTGTACAGTGGTTCTCCCACTATGTAGGAACACACTTCCGTGGCAGCAACCGTTTCTTCCAGCTGCTGGCGCTGATGATTACCTGGGGCTGTATCGGTTTGTGGTACGGCGTGCGTCTGCCATCGCTGCTGTTCGGGCTGCTGATCGGATTCTGTCTGTGGCTTGCGCACTTGCTCTGGCGGGATAAGCGCACCTCCATGCTGCGCTATGCACTGACCTTGCTGCTGCTCTCTGTGGGTGCAGTTCTGCTGACACTACCGGATTTGCCGTCCGTCTGGAACTATCTGAAAATCATGCTGTGCGGCGGTCATATCGCACCCACCGAGGCAGACGCTGACCTGCTGCGTGCCTACGGTCTGGCACTGGCTGCTGCGGTCTACAGCGTTTCCGGAAACTGGCGCTGGCTGTTTCATCTGGTGGAAGAAAAACCGTGGTTCCGCATTCTGCGTGTACCGCTGACAGTTCTGTTCGGCATCGGCGCACTTTTGCTGGACGTGATGCTTTTGGTGCATACCGGCGGCACAGTGCAGATGCAGCTGGTTCTGTAAAGGAGGTGCAGTCAGATGAAAGTCAAACAGCCCCGGCGCTGGAAAAAACATACTGTGCAGAAACAGGGCGAGATCTCCAACCGGTTTTCCGGCAGGATTCTCTGGGCAATGCTCCTGCTGGGCGGCATCGGCACACTCATTGCCCTGGGCATTTCCGGCGGCAGCGGAACACCTCAGAACTCGTCCCGCACCATATCAGATTCCGCTTTTCAAAAGGTGGATGAAAAGCTGACAGCTGCCTTTCCGGCGAGAAATCTCTTTCTGCGTACTTTGACAAATGGTATCGCTGCCACCGGCGGCAACCGGATCGGCGATGTGTACTTCACAGAAGAGCGTCTGCTGGAGTGTCCCAAGCAGCTGGATGCTGCGGCACTCTCAGATACTGCTGATGCCATCAGCCAGTTTTATGCGGCATATCAGATTCCCACAGCAGTGATCGCCGTACCGCCGGCAGGAGAGTTCTACGCAGATGATCTGCTGGACGAGATGTCCTATCCGTCTCAGCGGACGGCAATCGACAGCTTTTACCAGGAAATCAGCTCACCTGTCCGAAAAATTGATGTCTACCATGTTCTCTTTACCGCCACAAATGACTATATCTATTATCGAACTGATGCAAAGTGGAGCAGCTACGGGGCATACTGCGTTTACCGCAACGCCATTCAGCGTATGGGCTTTGCACCTATTTCCTATGACCAGTACACTGTGACCCATGTTGCATCCTTCCGGGGCAATCTCTACGATGCCTGCCTGTATTCCAAGGTGACCCCGGATATCTTAGACGTGTACCAAAACGAGAACGGCAGCCAGATCACCGAAATGACTGCATATCCGGCAGACGGAAAGCCCCAGAAACGGCAGCTCTGCGATACGGCAAATGATGCGGCGGCAAATCCGGATGCTTTTTATCTGGGAGACCCCTGTGAAAAAATCGTGATCCAGACGAACCTGGACAATCAGAAAAAACTCCTGCTGCTGAAAGATTCCTATGCGGATTGTATGGTGCCGTTTCTGGCGCAGCATTACAGCGAGATCTGCATTCTGGATGTGATGGAAATGGAGCATTCGCTTTCGGAACTGGCAGAGGTGTCGGATTACACCCAAGTGCTGATCCTCTGCGATGCTGATACTTTTGCGGAGCAGGAAACAGCGGCTGTATTTACGGAGGGAAAGAAAAAATGATCGACCTGCATATCCATACGACCTGTTCGGACGGACAGTTTTCACCGGAAGAGACCATCCGCATGGCGCATCAAGCCGGCGTTACCGTTGCCGCAGTCACAGATCATGACACGGTTTCCGGCATTGTTGCGGCAAGTGCAGCGGCGGTGGCCTGCGGAATGACATTTTTTCCGGGCATTGAGATCAGTGTACAGGGCGGAAAGGAACTGCATATTCTGGGATATGGCGTTCATCCCGACAGCGATGTGCTGCACCAGTTCTGTGCCAAGCACGCCGCTGACCGGACAGAGCGCTGCGGCAAAATGCTTGCCTACCTCCAGAAAAAAGGCGCAGCCATTACGCTGGAAGATGTGCGCCGCTGCAACCAGGGGAAAACCTCCGGGCGACCGCATTTCGCCAGAACGCTGGTAGAGTTGGGATATGCGTCCTCGGTACAGGATGCCTTTGAAAAATATCTGACGACACCGGAATTCTACGCCCGTGTAGAACGTCCCAAACCCACACCGGAAGAGGGCATCCGGGTCATCCGCAGCGCCGGCGGTGTCGCAGTGCTGGCGCATCCGCATCAGCTGAAACTGGAAAATGATGCGCTGGATGCACTGGTTGCCAAATTGAAAGTCGTCGGTCTCCAGGGAATTGAGGCATATTACAGCCGCCATACGCCGGAACAGACGCAGTTTTATCTGCACCTCGCCGAGAAATATGACCTGCTGTATACCTGCGGCTCTGATTTCCACGGACCGGTCATCAAACCGGAGATCCATCTGGGAACCGGGATCGACAAAAACCTGTGCGTTACAGATGCGGCGATCACAGCACGTTTGCAGGCTGCAATCGCCGCTGCATCCCGGCGCAGCTGAGCGGTATGGAACCGGGAATTGGTTTTTTCTGTTTTTGTGCAGTATCACCTTGACATTTTACTCGATTCGTATTATAATAGACAAAGATTTTGACGAATGGAGGCAGTGCAATGGAATTTCATGGAAAACATTCCGTGTGCGTCTTATTGATGGGAATGCTGTTCTGTACAGCCGGCTGTGCTGCAACAGAACAAAATCCCTCTGCAAATCATACAAAAGCCACCGATCTTCCGCCGCTTGTGACGGATACTTCGGAAGAAACAACTGATGCGGAGCCAGAGGAGACGGTCTCGGTTACCGAGACAACGCCTGCCGAGGCATTGTATAAAGCAAAAGCTGCCGCATGGAAAATGCCGGAGGAGCTGGGAACACTCCAGACTGTTCGCATTTATGAGGACGATGTCTACCTGCTCGGGACGCGGCAGAACGACTTGCAGCAGACAGAAAGCGTGTTGTATCATGCAAAGGCGGATACGGAACCGGAATTTGCACCGCTGTACGCCAATGCCAATGCGTCTGCTTTTGTTGGGCTGACAGATTTCGATGTACTTTCTGACGGAACGATCTGCGGCTTGATTTGTGAAAATACAGATGCTGTGCCGTATGAAGACCCCACATTTAACCCGGACGAATTCGACTGGGAATCCTACTATGAAAATTATGCCACACAGTATCAGCTGGTGTGGTACGATAAAAACGGCGTGGTCTGCAAAAAACTGGGACTTTCCACACTGCTGGATCTGGATGAAACTTCACGCCAGACTATGGCATTCACCGGCGTGCGCTGTGATGCTTCTGACCATGTCTATCTGACGGCAACGATCGACGAATCCGAGTGCCTGATGGCACTGGATGACAACGGAAACCTCTGCCCGGTGCAGGGAAATGCAGACAACGTGCTGTCCCTGGAATCGGATTATCAGTGGGTGCGGTGCAGTGACGACGGGATGCTTTTGTGGGAATGTGACACCGACGATGTGCAGCATTTGTCTCACATCGTGGTAACGGATGGTGCACTGTGGAAAACACAGACCGCTGTGCCGGAGCGAATGACCGCAGATGCCATGCTGGCGGAATCCGAAGAGGACAGTCTCCTCTACGGTATCTGGAACGAACACGGACTATACTGCATGGCGGGAAAGAACACGCAGCCGGAGCTGCTGTACCAGTGGGATGACTGCCGTCTAACTGCCTCTGAGATCGCCGGCGTTATGATCCTGCCGCAGCAGCAGGCGATCGTGACCGTATATACGGCACAGGGCAATCTGACAGTGGAATTTCTGATGCCGGAGGCACAGGAAGAAGAAACATCCGGCACAGACACCACGCCGCCGGTAGCGACACCGGTAAACTTTTCGTGATTTTCCGGCCAGGGCTTGCAATTTTCGGAAAAATATAGTATACTATACCTTAGCACTGCTGCGCTGAACGGACAAGCACAGATTTTTCATTGCGAAAAACGGTTTGCGGCGACGCAGTTTTGAGAGCCTAATGCTGCGCTCTAATGTAATGAGAAAGAAGGACTTATTTAGAATGAATATGGAGTTTATCAGAAAGCTGCCCATTCCGAAGGAACTGAAAGCGCAGTTTTCCCTTTCAGAAAAGCTGATTTCGGTCAAGGAAAAGCGTGACGCAGAGATCAAGAAGGTATTCACCGGCGAATCAGACAAAAAGCTGCTGATTATCGGACCTTGCTCTGCCGACCGTGAGGACGCAGTTCTGGACTACGTGAACCGTCTGGCAAAGGTACAGGAAAAGATAGCAGATAAGCTGATCCTGATCCCTCGTATCTACACCAACAAGCCCCGCACCACCGGCGAAGGCTATAAGGGCATGGTACACCAGCCGGATCCGGAAAAGAAAGAGGATATGCTCCAGGGTCTGATCGCCATTCGTGAGCTGCATACCCGTGCAATTGAGCAGACTGGTCTGACCTGCGCAGACGAGATGCTCTATCCGGAAAACCACCGTTATCTGTCTGACCTGCTGTCTTATGTTGCCATCGGCGCACGTTCCGTTGAGAACCAGCAGCATCGTCTGACTGCCAGCGGTCTGGATATCCCGGTAGGCATGAAGAACCCGACCGGCGGCGACCTCTCTGTTATGATGAATTCACTGACTGCGGCACAGGCATCCCATGTGTTCCTGTATCGTGGCTGGGAAGTTAAGTCTGCCGGAAATCCGCTGGCACACGCTATCCTGCGTGGCGCAGTAGATCCGCTGGGACGCACACTCCCGAACTATCACTATGAAGATCTGATTACACTGTATGATCTGTATCAGAAGAAGAACTATCAGAATCCGGCTGTGATCGTGGACGCAAACCACGCAAACTCCGGCAAAAAGTATATGGAACAGATCCGTATCTGCAACGAAGTCCTGCACAGCTGCCGCCACAGCAAGGAAATCGCATCGCTGGTCAAGGGCTTTATGATCGAAAGCTATATTGAGGACGGTGCACAGAAGATCGGCGAGGGCGTATACGGACGCTCCATCACAGACCCGTGCCTGGGCTGGGAGAAGTCCGAGCGTCTGATCTACGATATTGCAGACCAGCTTTAAGAAAATTTGACAATAAAAAGCCTGTATAGCGAAAGCAGGTGAACCGTAATGGTGAAAGGAGCGGAGTCATATGGCATCGATGAGTCAGTTGACAATGGCAATGGTCACATTGTACAGCGGGGATCCCAAACGGATACAGCATTTCATGAAAGTATATGCCTTTGCGAAAATGATCGCCGAAGAAGAACAATTGGGTGCAAAGCAGCGTGAGATCGTTGAGGCAGCTGCTCTGGTGCATGATATCGGCATCCATGCCGCAGAAAAGAAATATCGTTCTGCCGCCGGAGAGTACCAGGAGATCGAAGGGCCACCGATCGCAAGAGCCATGCTGATGGCGCTGGAGTTTTCGCCGGCGCTCATCAACCGTGTCTGCGATATGGTGGCGCACCATCATTCTTATGATAAGATTGATGACGTGGATCTGCAAATTCTGATTGAGGCGGACTTTATGGTAAACGCCTACGAAGAGGGTCTGCCGAAGAGAAACATCAAATCGTTCCGGGATAAGATTTTCCGGACAGAGACCGGCATCCACTATCTGAACGAATTGTTCGCACTGGAAAACTAAGAAAACCAGGCAATGTGAAAACGCATTGCCTGGTTTTTTGTTGGGGTATAAAATCGGTTACCGGGTAGGCAGCACCTTGTCCAGCACCACAAACCGTCGTTCTTTTGCAGTCAGACAGATCTCATCACCGGACTGCACCTCACTGCGCAGCATCTTGTCTGCGATGGTGTTTTCTACCATCTGCGCCAGATATTGTTTCATGGGACGTGCGCCGTACTGCTTGGTTTTGGGCGCATTCGCCAGCAGCTGGACTGCATCCTCCGTGAATTCCATGGCGATCTCCATGTGCGCCAGCCGCTGCTGCAATTCCCGGAGCATTCTCCGGGCAATCTGCGCCAGGCTGTCGCTCTCCAGTTTCTGGAACCACAGCACCTCATCCAGCCGTCCCAGAAACTCCGGGGAAAAGTGATTTCGCAGAGCATCAATGGCTGCTGCGTTGGTACTGTCGTTCTCTGCCGGCAAGAACCCCAGATGCTCACCGGTGCGGATGGACTCTCCGCCCAGGTTGGATGTCATAATCAGCAGGGCATGGCGGAAACTGGTCGTTCTGCCGCAGGAATCAGTCAGGATGCCGTCCTCCATGATTTGCAGCAAAATATTGCACACATCCGGATGCGCCTTTTCGATCTCGTCAAAAAGAATGACGCAGTAGGGTCTCCTGCGCACCCGTTCGCACAGCATTCCGCCGTCCTCAAACCCTACATAACCGGGAGGCGCTCCAATCAGCTTGGAGACAGTGTGCTTTTCCATGAACTCGGACATATCAATGCGTATCAGGCTGTCCTTGTCATCAAACAAGTGTGCCGCAAGGGCGCCGGCAAGGGCTGTCTTTCCGACACCAGTTGGCCCGGCGAATAAAAATGCGCCGATCGGTCTCGCCTTGTCCTGCAATCCGGTGCTTGCCCGGAACAGGGTGGCTGTCAGCGTGTCCACCGCATCATCATGCCCCACCACCTGTTTTTTCAAGGCATCGCCCAGCGTCAGAAGTTTTTGACGCTGGGCCTCGGTGATTTTCTCTGTGGGAATGCCTGTCCGGACAGAGACGATCACCGCAACATCTTCCTCGGATACTGCCGCCGGCGCAGTCGGCTGTGCCTCCGACTCCCAGCGAATCCTGGCACGGGAACACGCTTCATCTAAAAGATCGATTGCCTTATCCGGCAGAAAACGGTCGTGGAGATAGCGGTCGGCATAATGGATCGCCGTGTGCAGTACATCATCCGAAATCTCCACCCGGTGAAATTCCGCATAGGTCTCCCGCAGTCCCTGGAGCATGGCATAACACTGTTCCGGGGACGGCTCCCGAACAGTGACCGGCTGAAAGCGCCGTTCCAATGCGCTGTCCTTGCCGATGGTCGCCCGGAACTCTTCCGGCGTCGTTGCACCAATCAGGCGAATCTCTCCACGTGCCAGCTGCGGTTTCAGCATATTGGCGGCATCAATCGCCCCTTCCGCTGCGCCGGCGCCCACAATGGTGTGCAGTTCATCAATAAATAAGATGATGTTTCCCTGTTCCGTTGCCTCTGCCAGACAGTTTTTCAGCCGCTCCTCAAAATCGCCCCGGTATTTTGCTCCGGAAAGCAGTGCCGGCAAATCCAGAGAAAACAGCTGCATCTGCTGTAAGGACTCCGGCACATCACCCTGCAAAATTTTCTTGGCGATGCCCTCTACGATTGCCGTTTTCCCGACCCCTGCCTCGCCGATAAGACAGGGGTTGTTTTTGGTGCGCCGGGAAAGAATTCGGATCATCTGCTGAATCTCCTTTTCTCTTCCCACCAGTGGATCATAGCGGCAGGGGCTTGCAGGATCGGTCATCAGCTTTCCGTACTGAAACAGGGCAGGGCAGTTCTTCCGGGAAAGGGTGTCCACCCGATGCCGTTCCATCCGCACACCGTATGCTGTGTCACAGCTGCACAAGGTGCAGAGCTGGTTCAGACTGACGCCCAGCTTTTTCAGAATGGTGACTGCACTGCAGCATGGCGCATGAATAATGGCAAGGAGCAGATGCTCCGTTCCGGCAAGACTGCGTCCGCTGTCTCTGGCACGTTCCTTGGCATCCTCTAAAATGGAAACCAGGGACGGCGTAAGACAGTCCTCTTGTACCTGTGCCGGAATGCCACGCCCCACCAGATCGACCACACCCATCCGCAGCCGGTCTGCATCCACCTGCTGCGCCGCCAGAGCGCTTGCCGCTGCGTTTCCGCCTTCTTCCATCAGTCCCAGCAGAAGATGCTCGCTGCCAATATAGGTATGCCCCAGTTCTTCTGCGGCATGGATTGCCTCTTTCATGGCAAGGATCGCCTTCCCGGTAAATCCTTCAGTATATCGCATAGTTGTCGTTCCTTTCTCTGTATGCAGCACAGCGGAAAGAATGCCTGCTGACCCCGTGCCGTGCTGCTGTCTCTCTTTTGAACAGGACAAGTATACCACATTTTTTTCGCAGGATTTGTCGAAGGAGTCACACTTTTTCGTCTGGGGCATATGATGTACTATGAAACAGACAAAAAACAGTTTGTTTCAAATAAAATTGACACAAAGGAGTCGTGTATTATGTGTTTCGAAAATAATGGTGGATGCTGCTGGATCATTATTCTGCTGGTTATTCTGTTCTGCTGCTGCGGTGGCGGCAACGGCTGTGGCTGCGGTGGCGGCTGCAACAATGGCTGCGGCGGATGCGGATGCTGAGAAGATCAGCTGACAACTGAATCGCTGTGAAACGGGTGCAGAGTCTTTTCGGGTCTCTGCACCCGTTTTTTGTTGGATTACCCATGATCTGCGTCATATTTTTGCCGCAAACTTTATGCAGCGCTGCCCTTGCATTTCAATTTGAAATGTGTTATAATAGAGTTTATGTAAAATAGCGGTACTGTGCAGTACTGCCGCAGACATTGCAGGGAATACCTGGAATGCAAGTATCAACAGATCTGCTCCGTCAGTCATGCCCGGAAAGATCTGGTCAAAGAAAGGCAAATGCAATATGAAAAGACGTGGTTTGAAGTTTTTGGCACTGAGCATCAGTGCGGCACTTTTGGTAGGAACACTGGCTGCCTGCGGATCGAAAAAAGATTCTGCAAGCAAAAGCTCCGGAGATAATTCCTTTGTAATCACCCTGTATCCGGACGTTGCACCGATCACCTGTGAGAATTTTGAAAAGCTGGTCAAGGACGGCTTTTATGACGGTCTGAAATTCCACCGTGTGGTAGAGGACTTCATGGCGCAGGGCGGTGACCCGAAGGGTGACGGTACCGGCGGCAGCACAGATACCATTAAGGGTGAGTTCTCTCAGAACGGCGTAGAGAATACCCTTTCCCACACACGTGGCGTGGTATCCATGGCAAGATCCAATGATCCGGACAGCGCCTCCAGCCAGTTCTTCATCTGCTACGGCGATGAAAGTTTTCTGGACGGACAGTATGCCGCTTTCGGTAAGGTCACTGAGGGCATGGATGTGGTAGATTCTTTCGTAAAGGTAGAACGTTCCATGGGCAGCGACGGCGCAGTTTCTTCACCGAACACGGATATTATCATGGAAAATGTAAAAATGATCGACGATGACTCCGACGGAAATCCCCGTGTAGAGATCACCATGAATGACTTTCTGAAATGATTGGAGAACGTGGAATCCACGTTCGTAAAAATCCGGCAGCAGGCACGTATCCCATTGATCGTGCCTGCTGTTCTGTCCACTTGCTGAGGAGGAACAACGATGCACAGCATTAAGCATTTTTTTGAAACCATGCAGCAGAGCCGTGTGGCATTTATCGGAACCGGTGTGACCAACGGAGATATCATCCGTCTGTTTCGCAAGAAAAACATTGATGTCACACTGCTGGACCGCAAGACCCCGGAAAAGCTGGGAAAAGTATATGAGGAATTTCAGGCACTGGGCGTAAAATTCTGCCTGGGTGACAGCTATCTGGATACACTGACCGATTATGATGTGGTATTCCGGTCGCCGGGTATGTACTATCACAACGAAAAATTGCAGGAGGCACGCAAAAAGGGCGTTGTTATCACTTCTGAAATGGAAGCCTTTTTCGCACTCTGCCCCTGCAAGATCTACGCTGTGACCGGTTCGGACGGAAAGACCACGACTACCACACTGATCTCCGAATTCCTGGCACACGCCGGTTTCCGGGTACATAAAGGCGGCAACATCGGACGGGCGCTGCTGCCCATCATTGAGGATATCCGGGAAGAGGACGTGGCTGTTGTAGAACTTTCCAGTTTCCAGCTGCTGTCCATGCGCCAGTCTCCGGATGTGGCAGTCATCACCAATATTGCACCGAACCACCTGGATGTACACGGCACGATGGAAGAATACATCTACGCCAAGACAAACATTCTGGCGCACCAGGACGCTTTCTCCAGAACCATTCTGAATCTGGACAACGAGCCGACCATGAATCTGGCATCTATGGTGCGTGGCACACTGACCACATTCTCACGCCGTCAGAAACCGGAATTCGGCACTTACCTCCGGGAAGACGGAATGCTGTGCTTTACCAAGGACGGCGTGGACACTCCTGTGGTACAGAAAGATGATATCCGCATTCCCGGTATGCACAACGTGGAAAACTACCTGGCTGCGATCAACGCCGTCTGGGGAACTGTCTCCGTGGAAGACATTCAGTATGTGGCAAAAAATTTCGGCGGCGTAGAGCATCGCATCGAATTTGTCCGGGAACTGAACGGTGTCAAGTGGTATAACGACAGCATCGCCACCAGCCCGACCCGTGTACTGGCAGGACTGCGTTCTTTCCAGCAGAAACTGATCGTTATTATGGGCGGCTATGACAAGAAGATTCCCTTTGAGCCGATGGCAGATACCGTTTGCCAGCAGGTAAAGCTGGTGCTTCTCATGGGCGTTACTGCGGATAAGATCGAGGCAGCCATTCGAGGCAGCCAGTACTATAAGGAAGGCGCACCGGAGCTGGTACACGTCAGCTCCATGGAAGAGGCAGTGCAGGAGGCGCAGAAACGTGCCAAAGCCGGCGATATCGTTACACTGTCTCCGGCTTGTGCAAGCTTTGACCTGTACCCGAACTTCGAGGCAAGAGGCATCCACTATAAGAATCTGGTAAAGGAGCTGCACTGAGTATGGATTGGATGAATTTGCTCGGTCAGCTGACTGCGGCATCCAGTGTGTCCGGCAGCGAAGAAAATATCGCTGATACGGTGCTGTCTCTGCTCTCTCCATATTGTGACAGCGCAGAACAGCGGCAGGGGAACGTCCTCGGCACACTGGGAGAGCGTCAGCCCGGAAAGCCCCACGTGCTGCTGGATGCGCACATGGATCAGGTTGGCTTTCTGGTAACTGCCATCACAGAAGAGGGATTTCTCCGGGTGGGAAATGCCGGCGGTCTGGACTTTCGGCTCATGCCGGCGCAGCGTGTGACTGTACACGGCAAGCAGGATATTCCCGGTGTGATCTGCTGCGTGCCGCCGCATTTACAGGGCGGAGAAGAACACGTTCTCTCTGTGACAGAACTTGCCATTGACACCGGATACACAAAGGCAGAACTGGAACAGATCGTCACACAGGGTGACACCGTTTCCTTTGCAATGCCGCTCCTGCCTATGGAAAATGACAGAGTGTGCGGACGCTCTCTGGACGACCGCTCCGGCATTGCAGCAATATTGTACGCACTTTCCCTGGTACAGGGTGAGGAACTGCCGTGCAGCTGCTCTGTACTGTTCTCCACCCAGGAGGAGACCGGCGAACGTGGCGCAACCATCGGTGCATTTACCATCGAACCGGACATTGCTCTGGCAGTGGATGTGACTTTTGCGCTGGGACACGGAGACGATCCGGTCAAATGCGGAAAAATGGGCGGCGGTCCTATGATCGGCATTTCGCCGACCCTTTCCCGTGATGTGACAAATGCGCTGATCGCTGCGGCAGATGCGGAACAGATTCCCTGGCAGCCGGAAGTGATGTCGGGCATGACCGGAACCAATGCAGATCGTTTTTCTGTAACAAAAGGCGGCGTGCGTACCGGAACTGTATCCATTCCGCTCCGGTATATGCACACGCCGGCAGAGGTCATCCAGATCTCTGATGTCAAGCAGACCGGCGAACTGCTGGCGGCTTATCTGAGGAGGTGCAGTGTATGCTGAATCATTTTGAAACCTTGTGTAATCTTTGCGCTGTATCCGGCGATGAGCAGGCTGTACGCAGCTATCTGATCTCCGTGCTGGAAAAGCGGCATGATGTGACCTGGACAATCGACCCGCTGGGCAGCCTGCTGGTGGAAAAGCGTGGACAGAATCGTGCGCCACACAAGCTGATGGTCAGCGCCCACATGGATGAAGTGGGTATGATTGTGACACACGTCAACAGTGACGGTACGCTGTGCATCCAGCCGGTAGGCGGCGTAGACGCATCGGTTGCCATTGGCAGACAAGTGCTGGTCGGCGAAAAGCATCTCCCCGGTGTGGTGGGAGCCAAACCTATCCATCTACTGTCCCCGGAAGAACGGAAAGCGCTGCCCAAATGGAGCGGTCTGGTTCTGGACATCGGCGCAGACAATGCGGAACAAGCCAGAGCCGCCGCACCGGAGGGAACATATGCGTACTTTGCACCGGATTTTGTCCGCATGGGCAAAGATCGCATTTGCAGCAAAGCGATCGACGACCGTGCCGGCTGTGCAATACTGCTGCATCTGCTGGAACAGGATGCCCCCTATGATTTTACGGCTGCATTCCTGGTGCAGGAAGAAGTGGGACTGCGTGGCGCAAAGGCTGCGGCATATACAGTTGACCCGGACTTTGCTCTGGTGCTGGAGGCAACCACTGCGGCAGACATTGCAGGGGCAGAAGAGGACGCAAAGGTTTGCTGTCTGGGCGGCGGTCCGGTTGTTTCGTTCATGGATCGCAGCACCATTTATGACAAGGAGCTGTACCGCATGGCATTTTCACTTGCGGAGAAAAACGGCATTTCCTGCCAGACAAAATCCCGGATCGCCGGCGGAAACGACAGCGGTGCGATCCACGTCAGCCGTGGCGGCGTGCGCACCCTGGCAATTTCCTTGCCGTGCCGCTATCTGCATTCACCGTCCTGCCTGGCAGACTTGAACGACCTTGACGCCTGCACGGCATTGCTGCCGCTGCTGGTAAAATCCATAATGGAAGAAGTTTCAACGATATGATACAACAAATCACTGCATTTTCCCCGGAGGAAACAGCGATTCTGGAACAAAGCTGGCGTGGCAGGCAGATGCTTGCCTATCAGCAGGCTTACGGCGGCGGATATGATTTCTGCCGCTTTTTCCGGGCAACGGACTGCGGCGGCACAGGCTGGCTGTTTTTGTTTAACGCCACACTGCTGATCTGCGCAGAGGGCAGCGTTCCGGAAGAAGAGATCCGCACTTTTGCGGAAATGCACCTGCCGTTCCGCATCGAATGCCCGGCAGAACTGCTCCCGGTTCTGGGACAGATCCCGAATTATCAAAAGCTGCACCGTGCAACATTCCAGCTGACGCCCTCTGCACCATCGCCGGCGTTCTGCCCGGATGAAGTAAACGAATCGCCCAGATTACAGAATGTTTACGAAATCCTGCAGGAAGGCTTTCCCAATCTGCTGGAATACTCGCTCTGGCTGACAGATGTTTCTCATCGCTGCCGCCACGGCATGAGCAAGGTGCTGACCTATAAAAACAGCTCTACGCTGACACTGGTGTATGACTGGAAAGGCAACGTTTTGGTGGGACAGGTTGCGACCAAGCTTGCACAGCGTGGCAGCGGCTATGCACGGGACTTCCTGCGCTGGATCGCCGGAAAACTGGCGGCTGAGGGCAAGCAGGCGGCTCTGTTCGCCCTGGATGTCCGCATCAGCTTTTACCGGGAGATCGGTTTTCAGGAGATCGCCTCGGAATACGTGCTGGAGCGCCAGGACATCCCCAAGGAACAGCAAGAGAAAGGAGCGCTGTAATTCATGCAGATACAAGAATTTTTCCCGATCGACGATCGGATCATGGCAGCCGCAGAGGCAGCAGAGAAACGCTGTCGGGAGGACTTCGCCAAAATAGAGGACAACGCCGCCTATAACGGGGCAAAAGTACTTGCCGCATTTCAGAAAAGCCGGGTCAGTGAGCCGTGTTTTTATGGCACGACCGGCTACGGCTACGGCGACCAGGGCAGGGAAGTGCTGGATAAAGTTGTGGCTGCAGCATTCCACACAGAGGATGCGCTGGTGCGGCACAATTTCGTTTCCGGAACGCACGCACTGAGCGTGGCACTGTTCGGGATTCTCCGCACGGGAGACACTATGGTCTCTCTGACCGACAGACCGTACGATACCCTGGAAGGTGTTATCGGTCTGAACGACGATGACAAAAGCGGTTCGCTGAAAAACTTTGGCGTGACCTACAAAGAAGTGCCGCTGACTGCGGACGACACACCCGATTATGATGCGATTCCGGATGCCGTTCGCGGGGCAAAGGTGGCATACATCCAGCGTTCCCGTGGCTACTCTCTGCGCCCGGCGCTGACTGTGGCACAGATTCAGCGTATGGCAGAACTGGTACGCAGCACCAACCCGGATGCTGTTATCATGGTAGACAACTGCTACGGCGAATTTGTGGAAACCAGCGAGCCGGTTGAAGTCGGCTGCGATCTGATGATCGGCTCTATGATAAAGAATGTAGGCGGCGGTATTGCACGCACCGGCGGCTATATTGCCGGCAAAGAAGAACTGGTACAGCAGTGCGCCGAACGTCTGACCTGCATCGGCATGGGCAAGGAAGTGGGCTGCACCCTGGATGTGAACCGGGAACTCTACCTGGGATTTTTCCACGCACCGGACACTACGGCAAACGCACTGAAAACGGCAGATTTCGCCGCATCTCTCTTTGGCGGATTCGGATTTTCCTGCCATCCGCCTGTGGGCACGACACGTGGCGACATTGTGGAGGCGATCTGCCTGGGCGACGAGGCACACCTGACCGCTTTTTGCCAGGGCATCCAGCAGGGTTCGCCGGTGGATTCCTTTGTAATCCCGGAGGCATGGGATATGCCGGGCTATACCAGCAAAGTTATCATGGCTGCCGGCGCATTCACCATGGGTGCCTCGATCGAACTGTCCGCAGATGCGCCGATTCGTGAGCCTTTTGCAGTCTGGATGCAGGGCGGTATGACCTATACCACCGGCAAGATCGGCGTTTTGCTGGCAGCACAGAAGATGCTGGAACAGGGCTTGCTCTCGCTTTGATGCCCAAGAAACAGTATCAAATTTGTTACAAATGGATACAATTTGGACAGAATCCAGTGAAATTTCAAGGAAAACAGTTGACATTGCGCTTGGTTGCTGGTAGAATATAATGTGCGGAATTCTTATCGGAAGCAGATTGCCATGGATAGGAATTCCTGCCGGCAGGAATGCTGAACGAATCAACAGGAGGTATCGCTTTGGGAGAACGGAAATTATGCTATGGCTGCATGGAACGCACAGAATTTTCTGGCGGAGTCTGCCCCAATTGTGGATATTACGACAAGTCTCCGAGTGACCCGTCTTTCATTATTCCGGGTACTCAGTTAAATAACCGATATATCGTTGGCGTTGCGCTTTTCGTGAACGGAGAGGGCATCACATATCTTGCTTATGACCAGTCCATCGGATGCAAGGTCTATCTGCGGGAGTATATGCCGCCGAACCTGTGCAACCGTGTGGCAGGTTCTCCGGTCATCAGCGTGATTCCGGCTCGCCTGGCGCAGTACAAGGCGCTGATGGCGGAATTCACGGAACTGCACAAATCGCTGGCACGCCTGCGTGGACAGGTACACGTTAATACAGTGGTAGACCTGTTTGCGGAAAACAATACCACTTATGTGGTGGACGAGTATGTCAGCAGCGTTCGTTTTGTGGATTATCTGAAGGACAACGCCGGGGAACTCACCTGGGGGCAGCTGTCCCGGATGCTGCCGCCGCTTTTGACAACGCTAAGTCTGCTGCACAATTCCGGCGTCGTACATCGTGCCATTTCTCCGGATACGATTTATGTGACGGACAAGGGAGACCTGCTTCTGACTGCCTTCTCTATTGCGGCAGTCCGCACGGCAAACTCTGAGCTGGAATGCGAGATCTACAACGGCTACGCTGCACCAGAACAGTACTCTGTCAGCGAACGGCAGGGAACCTGGACTGATGTCTATGGAGTTTGCGCTGTGATCTATCGTGTTCTGACTGGCTCTATGCCGCCGTCTGCCATTAGTCGTATGGAAAATGACAACCTGGTGGCACCGTCTGTGCTGAATCCCAATGTGCCACGTCACGTTTCCAACGTCATTATGCAGGGATTGAGTCTGAACAGCGGCGAGCGAATCCAGACTGTAACCGAACTGGTAACCCGTCTGTTCGACGAACATACCGAAGAAGAAAACGGATACGGCGGATATCAGAACGGCTTTGAACCGGCAGGATATCCGAACCAGCCGGGCTACGAGGAAAATCCTTACCAGGACTACGGCAATCAGCCGGACTATGACGATCAGAATTACCAGAACTATGACAATGGCTATTCCGATGACTATGCCTATGACGATTACCAGGAAGAGGACGACTACGCACAGTCACAGAAGGCAGGGGCAGTCGATCGTCTGAAAGTGCCGATCATTGTGGGAATCGTGCTGCTGCTGATTCTGCTGATCGTTGTGTTTGTCGTTGCTGGTGACCTGTTCAAGGGCGATTCGTCTGAATCCAGCAAGACTACCACTGCGGTTTCAGAAACAACAGAAATCACAGAGATGCAAGAGGCTACTACAACAGCGGTAGGTGACAGCGTAATGCCGCAGCTGTTGGGCAAAAACTTTGAAAACGCAAAAACGCAGTATGCCTCCTGGATCACCTTTGACGAAGAAGAAGTATACAGCGATGAGTACGCCGTAGGTCAGATCTGCTGGCAGGAATACGAAGTCGGTGCAACTTTCGATTCCTCGAAAAAGGTAAAGGTTCAGGTCAGCAAGGGTTCTGCAACGGTTGAGATTCCGTCTTATTCTGGAAAGGGACACAACTCCTATGCAGAAAAGCTGGACGAACTGGGCATCCCGTACACAGAGACTGCTGAGACAAACTCCGGCTACAGCAATGGCAGCGTTATCCGAATCGAAGTCACCAAGAATGGACAGGAAACTGACCTGGATTCCGGTGATACCATCAATCTGAATGACAAATATCAGATCATTGTATACTATGCGTATAATCCGGAACCGGAAACCACTGCACCGCCGGAAACCGAACCGGCAGAAGAAACAACAGATGCTGCAACAAGTGCACCTGCTGACCAGCAGGCGACAGAGCCGCAGCAAACGGATGCGCCGCCGGCACAGTAAAAATAATACCACGTAAATATACAAAAAGCAGTTCCGTTCTTTCCGGCGGAACTGCTTTTTTGCTTGTGTGCGATAGTCTTTGTAGTGATTATACGTGCTTATTCTATCCACGTATCCTTGTGTGTCATGCTTTTACTGCATTTGAATCTTATATTGTGCTATTCTTTTTTAGCACAAGAACAGAATAGACAACTATATATAATAATGTTTAGTTGACTGTTGCATAATATTATCATGTATAGACATAATAATCAAAAGCAAAAGCTTCTTTTTTCTTCCATTTGTTCAAACTGTGCAAAATCGTCAAGAAAACGAGGAAAAAACTATTGACATTGCCGTTGCGATGTGGTATGATATATACAACGAAAGGGAACAGCAATAAGGAGCTGGCGAGAAGGTCCAAGTTGATTGGTTCCCGAGCGATAAGTTTCCCAAGGTCTAAGGTTCATCCTTTTGCGGAAACGATTTTACATCAAAAGGGAGGGCGAGGTCCGATGGCAAGTGAAGAATCACAGCTGCATATGCTGTCAACGTCGGGTGCATCGCCGGTGATGCAGAGCTAAGAACGTAGCGAGGAGTCAACTTCGATTGGCTGAGAGCACGTAAGAAATGATGAATGAAACTGTAAACCGGAGACACTTGATGAATGACGTAAGCAACTGTTTGCGCCACGAATCTGTTATTTGAATTGGCAGCATATTTCTCCAATTCCAGTGCGATGACGGCACGGAATCTCCGGCGTAAAGACGCCTTTATATAGTATGCTGATCTTACAGGTAACAATCTCAGGTGATTCCCATGAAGTAAAATGTTTTGATTTTATGATATCACTTCAATGAAAAAGGTGAGTCCCATGGAAAGCATGACTTTTATCTGAAAATTTGATAGAAAAGGTGAGTCCCATGGCTTGATGGTATTGTACTGAAAAGATCATAAGGAAACGTGTTCTATCGGAAAGGACGTGTTTGTAATGTGGTTTTTGAGAAAGCGATTTGTACGGTACGAAACAACGTGAGGAGTGAGTCCAATCGAAACTGATGCGAAAGAATGAAAGTTCTTTCATCTGAATGAACTAAAACACAAGTCCGGAATGGAGGTCTCCTGTTCCGGATTTTTTGTTCCCGAGAAAAAAGGGCGAGGATGCACACTCGCCCTTTTTTATTTACTGAAATATTTTCCCTGCCAGCTGCCTGCTCGTTTCAGATGCTGTGCAATGGCGTTGCGCACGGCAAGCTTGTCCAGACTCCAAAGCGGCGCTGCGAGACAATCCGCTGCACCGTCTCCCGTCAGCCGCTCGATAACCGTTTCCGGCGGCAGGAGTGCAAGCTGGGCGGCAGTGATCTGCACATACTCCGCCATGGAAAGCGGCTGGACTTTTCCGCTTTTCCAGAGCTGTTCCAGCGGTGTGCCTTTGAGAATGTGCAGCAGGTGTATCTTTATGCCGTCCGGCTGCATTTTTCCAAGGACACGTGCGGTTTCCAGCATATCCGCATCCATTTCACCCGGAAGTCCGTTGATGATATGCACACAAATTCGTATGCCACGTTTCCGCAGGGCAGAAAACGCCTGCACAAAAGCCGGAAAATCATATCCCCGATGGAAAAAGCAAGCGGTTTTGTCATGCACTGTTTGCAAGCCCAATTCCACGGTAAGAGAAGTTTTCTCGGCGATCTCTTCCAGCAGAGACAAAATCTCCGCCGGCAGGCAATCCGGTCTTGTTCCAATGGAAATCCCGACCACATCCGGCTGTTCGAGCGCCTCCAGATAACAGCGGCGCAAATATGCCAAATTCCCGTAGGTGTTGGTATGTGCCTGGAAATAGGCGATCAGCCCGGCATCCGGCACACTTGCCCGAATCCGCTGCCGTTCCTGTTCCAACTGCCAAGTGACCGTTCCCGGATGCGTAAAATGTCCGCTGCCGCCGTCACAGAAAAGACAGCCGCCGGAAGAGATCGTTCCGTCTATGTTGGGACAGGTACAGCCAATGTCCAGCACTGCCTTTTGAACCGGTCTGCCGAATTTGGAAAGATAATAGGCAGATGCCGTGTAATACCGCTCAGACAAAATAAATACCTCCAGACAAACAGAACCGGCAGGAAAAGGAGAGGAGACCTGCCGGTTCTGTTTCGATTTATGGAAACGTACAAGAATAAGGAGAATGTGATTGGAAAGGAGTAAGGATTCCTGTACGGTATGGTTGGTCCGTTTCTTTCGAGAAACGGTAAGAAATCTGCAAAACTTCTGCTTTGCGTATATGTACATATGAAACATTTGCTCCAAATGACGATGGTATTAGTATACCAGTGATTTGTGATTGCTTTGTGAAAAGCCGCTGGAAATTATCTGAAAATCCTTTTCCTGCCCATAGGAATCTATTTTAAGCAGCAATGTCCTTGTTTTCCACAGAAAATTCGAAAAAAATTCTTGCAAAGAAAAGTGAATTATGCTATAATAAAGTGTAATGACCTTTTTTGGGACAGCAGCGCTGTACCGGAGAGAAATGGAGATGGATTGCTATGGAACGTCAGAAAAATGAAACTGCGGCAGCAGTAACGGAGGCAATGCGCACCCGGCTGCAGCCGTATCTGTTTGCAGAACGGGACACGGTCTATGCGTGTGTGCATAGCTTTGGCTGTCAGCTGAATGTTTCTGACGGAGAGCGCATCCGTGGAATGCTGACAGAGTTGGGCTATACCATGACAGACTCCTATGAAAAGGCAGATCTGATCCTGTTCAACACCTGTGCCGTCCGTGAAAGCGCCGAGGACAGAGTCTATGGAATGCTGGGCAATATCAAGAAATACAAAAAGACCAACCCCAATCTGATCCTGGTGCTTTGCGGATGTATGGCGTCGGAGGAGCATACCGCTGAATTTGTGCGGTCGCACTATCCTTACGTGGATATTGTTTTCGGCACCGCCTCGCTAAGCCGTTTTCCCGGACTCCTGCTGGAACACTTCCAGGGGAAAAAGTTTGCCTGTGACACCGGCGAATACGACGCTATGTATGAGGGTATTGTCCCATCCCGGGAACATCCGTTCAAGGCATCCGTTCCCATTATGTTTGGCTGCAACAATTTCTGCACATACTGCATTGTGCCGTATGTCCGTGGCAGAGAACGCAGCCGTGACCCGGAACAGATCCTCCGGGAAGTCCGCCAGCTGGTGGCAGACGGCTACAAAGAGATCATGCTGCTGGGACAGAATGTGAATTCCTACGGAAAAGACCTGGAACAGCCGCTGACATTTGCACAGCTCCTGCAAAAAATCAACGATATCCCAGGCGAATTCGTGATTCGGTTTATGTCGTCCCACCCGAAGGATGCAACGCCGGAACTGCTGGACACCATATTGCAGTGCAGCAAAGTCGGACACCATCTGCACCTGCCGGTACAGAGTGGCAGCAACGATGTACTGCGCCGCATGAACCGGAAATATACCGTAGAAAAGTATATGGAAAGCGTAAACTATCTTCGCCGGCGTGACCCGGATTTTTCCTTGACGACCGATCTGATCGTCGGATTCCCGGACGAAACAGAGGAAGATTTCCAGGGAACGCTGGATCTGGTACAGCGGGTGCAGTACGACAACATTTACACGTTTATCTATTCCAAGCGACGTGGCACAAAAGCGGCAGAAATGGAAGACCATACCACAGATGCAGAAAAGAGTGACCGCATGGAACGCCTGCTTTCCCTGCAGCGTGAGATCGCATCGGAACACAACAAGCGCTTTATCGGCAGAACCCTGCGGGTGCTGGTAGACGGCGAAAGCAAGCGCCCAGGACGGCTCGTGGGAAAAGATAACGCATTTATCATCGTAGAATTTCCCGGCGATCCGTCGCTGATCGGAACATTCCAGAACGTCCGCATCACAGAGGCAAGAAACTGGGCAGTTCTGGGCGAATTGGCAGAGGAGGAACAAAAATGACAGAAGTAGAGGCAGCAGTACGGCAGTTGGGAAAAGCCATCCAGGCTGACCCGAGATTTACCGCATACTGGCGTGCAAAAGCGGATAACGATGCAGATACCGATCTGCAAAACGACATCCAGGCATTCAATCTGAAAAAGATGTCCTATCAGCACGAAACCGAAAAACTGGAAGAAAAACGAAATCCGGAAAAGCTGGAAAAACTAGAGCAGGATATCCAGGCGCTGTATCTTCGCATCATGGAAAACCCGAATATGCGTGCCTTTGACAGTGCAAAGCAGGCAATGAACGCCATGATGCAGGAAGTGGACACCATCCTGTCTCTCTGTGCCAACGGCGAAGACCCGGACAAATGCCATCCGGATCTGTCTAATTGTTCCGGCAACTGCGCCTCCTGCGGCGGCTGTCACTAACTCGATTTTTTATAACATTCGGAGGTGAATCCCGTGAATTTAGCAGATATTCCAAAAGAAAAGCTGTCGCCAATGATGCAGCAGTACGCAGCAACCAAAGAAAAATACAATGACTGTATCCTCTTTTTCCGGCTGGGAGACTTCTATGAGATGTTCTTTGAAGATGCCATTCTGGTGTCCAGAGAATTGGAACTGACACTGACCGGAAAGGAATGCGGTCTGGAAGAACGTGCGCCGATGTGCGGCGTGCCGTACCACAGCGTAGAACTCTATCTGAAACGCCTGGTGGACAAGGGCTATAAAATTGCAATCTGTGAGCAGATGACAGACCCGGCGCTGAGCAAAGGGCTGGTGGAGCGTGATGTGATCCGGATCGTCACACCGGGTACGCTGATCGAAAGCAGTATGCTGGACGACGATTCCAACAACTACATCTGCACGCTGTACTATGGAAATGACGGTTCCTGTGCGCTCTGCTTTGCCGATCTTTCCACCGGCGAAATGTCGCTGACCATTCCCCAGGAGGCATCCGACCTGTCTGTCCGCATCATGGATGTGCTGTCCCGGTATATGCCGGCTGAGCTGGTCATGAACAGCCAGGCGCTTTCTCTGAAATCCGTTATGGACTTCATTAAGGTTCGGCTGCAGTGCGCAGTTTCTCTTCGGGATGATATCTGCTTTGACCCGGTACAGAACCGGGAACTGGTCTGCCAGCAGTTCGGCGTTTCCTCTCTGGATCTGCTGGGCATGACGGAGGACGGCGCAGACGTAAGTGCTGTCTGCGGAATGCTGGACTACATCCGGGAGACCCAAAAGCGGAACATTGCCCGGTTTGTCTCCATTGAAGTGGCAGACAGTGCATCCACCATGGGACTGGACCTCAACGTACGCCGCAATCTGGAACTGACAGAGACCATCCGCAACAAAGAGCGGAAAGGTTCACTGCTCTGGCTGCTGGATGATGCAAGAACTGCTATGGGAAAACGTCTGCTGAAAACCTGGCTGGAACAGCCGCTGGTGCAGCCGGTAAAGATCATGGCTCGTCTGGATGCGGTAGATGCGTTTGTCAAGAAAAGCATTGTCCTCATGGAAGTGCGTGACCTGCTGGACAACGTCTATGACCTGGAACGTCTTATGACACGTGTGATCTACCAAAAGGCAACGCCCCGTGATCTGAAATCCCTTTCCATGACAGCACAGCAGCTGCCGGAACTGAAGGCACAGCTGCAAAAGCTGGCAGGGGATTCCCGGCTGCTGAACACACTGGAACAGCAGATCTCGCCGTTGGAACGTGTCTCTGCACTGGTGGAAAATGCCATCGTAGACGATCCGCCTATGACCTTGAAGGACGGCGGCGTCATCCGGGATGGATTCCACGAAGAACTGGATCGCCAGCGCCGCATTATGAACGGCGGCACACAGATCATTGACGAGATTCTCCAGAGAGAACGGGAACGGACAGGCATCAAAGGCTTGAAGATCGGCTATAACCGGGTATTCGGGTATTACCTGGAAGTCACCCGGTCCTATTATGATCTGATCCCGTCCGATTATATCCGGAAACAGACCCTGGCAAATAGTGAGCGCTTTATCACCGAAGAACTGAAAAACGTGGAAAACGAGATCCTCGGTGCAAAAGACCGTGTCCTGCGCCTGGAAGAGGGCATTTTCTCCGAAGTTCGGGACTGCCTGGCGTCCATGCTGAAAAAGGTACAGGAAACGGCTGCCGCTGTGGCACAGGTAGACGTACTGGCATCCTTTGCAAATGTGGCAATGGAAAACGATTATTCCAAGCCGGAAATTGCCGTAGACGGCAGCATCCAGATCACCGGCGGCAGACACCCGGTAGTAGAGCGGATGCTCACAGAAGAAGTTTTTGTTCCGAATGACACATACCTGGACACCAAGGCGCAGCGAATGCTGATGATTACCGGTCCGAATATGGCAGGTAAGTCCACCTATATGCGCCAGGTCGCACTGATTACACTGATGGCACAGATCGGTTCATTTGTTCCGGCAGAGTATGCGAAAATCTCTGTGGTAGACAAAATTTTCACCCGTATCGGCGCATCGGACGACCTGACCGCCGGACAGAGTACTTTCATGGTGGAAATGCGGGAAGTCTCCGACATCTTAAACTACGCCACAAAAAACAGCCTGGTCATTCTGGACGAGGTGGGCAGAGGCACGTCCACGCTGGACGGTGTCAGCATTGCCCGTGCTGTGGCAGAATACATCAGCAGCCGGAAGATCGGCTGTAAGACGCTATTTGCGACCCATTACCACGAACTGCTGGATCTGGAACAGGAGATTCCGGGCATCAAAAATTACAGCGTTGCCGTGAAAAAGCACGGGGATTCCATCCGGTTCCTGCGGAAGATCGTCCCCGGCGGTGTCGATGACAGTTACGGCATTGCTGTTGCAAAGCTTGCCGGACTGCCGGATCAAGTGGTAAAGCGTGCAAAGGAACTACTGGCGGAAATGGAAAAGCAAGCCGCAGCAGGAATGTCCAGACAGACTGCACAGAACGGACAGATCAGCTTTGCCGCCATGCAGCAGGAACGTGTCATTGCAGCCCTGCAAAAAACACATCTGGCAGAACTGAGCGATGCAGAGTGCCGGGAACTCCTGGCAGACCTCACCGCAATGTTATCATAATCCCACTGTGACAGCACCGCACAAAAACAATGCGCTGTGCTGTCCGAACCTGCGGCGAAATGCCGCTTAGAAAGAAGGTGTTTGTCATGCCGCATATTTCCGTTTTACGGAAAGAAATTTCCGAACTGATCGCCGCCGGCGAAGTGATTGAGCGCCCGTCCTCCGTCATCAAGGAGGTCGTGGAAAACGCCATCGACGCCGGTGCGAAACACATTACCGTAGAAATCCAGCATGGCGGAACAACCTATATGCGAATCGTGGACGATGGATGCGGCATGGCCGCCGAAGAAGTGCCGACTGCATTTTTACGCCACGCCACCAGCAAAATTTCGGATAAGGCTGACCTGGATCACATTTTTACCCTGGGCTTTCGTGGCGAGGCGCTGGCATCCATTGCAGCTGTTGCCAAAGTCACCGTGTTGACCAAACGGAAAGAGGACGACTACGGCACAAGCTACAGCATTTCCGGCGGCGTTGCGGAAAAATCGGAACAAACCGGCTGCCCGGACGGCACAACACTCTTGATTCGTGATTTGTTTTATAATGTGCCGGTGCGTCAGAAATTCATGAAACGTGACGTCACAGAGGCAAATGCAGTAAGCCAGATCGTACAGAAAATCGCACTGTCCCATCCGGAGATCGCTTTCCGGATGATTCGGGACAATCGCACCGAATTCTGCACAGACGGCAGCGGCGATTTGTACACGGCAGTCTATGCAATACTGGGCAAGGAATTTGCACACGACCTCATTCCGGTTTCTTACCAGGACGGCATGAACCAGGTCACCGGATTTGTGGGCAAGCCGCTATACTCTCGGTCGAACCGGACGTTTCAAAACTTTTTCATCAACGGCAGATACGTCCGTTCCCGGCAGTGCAGCGTGGCTCTGGAAAACGCCTATCAGAACCTTATCATGGTAGGAAAATTTCCCACCTGTGTGCTGATGCTCCAGGTTCCGCCGGAACAGGTAGACGTAAACATTCATCCGGCAAAAGCGGAAGTGCGGTTTTCCAACGAAAAAGCTGTCATGGACAGCCTGTTCTTTGCCGTGAAGAACGCACTGATGCAGAACGGTCTGATTTACGAATTCCAGATGGAACACGTGCCGCAGCATGACTGGACGGCACAGCCGGAACCGCAGCAGGAATTTGTACAGCCTGCACTTCCGACCATAGAAAAGACCACAGAGCCAGAACCGGAAGTCCTCTTGCCGCCGGCAGAGATCACACCGCCGGAACCGGTAAAAGAGACGGTTTCACCGCTGGTCAGCACAATGCCGGCTACCACCCTTACGATTCCCCAAAGGGAAGCAGAGCCAGACGTATCGGATATTGCCGATTCGCCTGTACAGGACGAACCGCTCACACCGATTCCAAAAGAACCAGTTTCCATTCCGGAACTGTCAGAGGGAAAATACGAGTTCCTCAGCGGCAGTGCTTTTGCAGAAAAGCCAAAGTCTCTGCCGGAACCAATGCCTGCAAAACCAGCGCCGAAGGAACATACCAAGATCCGTGTGCTGGGAGAGATTTTCGAAAACTACATTATCGCTGAGGGCGTAGGGGAAGACAAGCTGCTGATTTTCGACAAGCACGCCGCTCATGAGCGAGTCCTGTTTGAACAGCTGCGTTCTGGCGCATCCAAGCAGACCAGCCAGATGCTGCTCCGTCCCAGTGAGACACTGCTATCTATGGAGGAGTTTTCGGCAGTGCAGGAAAACCTGCCACGGCTGGCGGAGATGGGCTTTGCCTTTGACTGCAGCACACCGCCGCAGCTCCGGGCGACTGCTGTGCCGTCCTTTGTCCTGCCGCTGAACATCGATGAAGTGGTAACAGAAATCGCACACAATCTGGTACTGGGAAAGCGTGATCCCCAGGTGCATACGTTTAACGATACATTGCATACCATTGCCTGCAAATCCGCCATCCGTTCCGGCGACCATTCTACGATCCAGGAACTGCAAAAACTGGCGCAGCAGGTCTGGGATGACGAAAACATCCGGCATTGTCCGCACGGCAGACCGGTGATGTTCGTCATCCGCAAATATGACTTGGAAAAACAATTCCGACGGAGGGTATAAGCCATGACAGAATCGGAAAAGCTCCCGGTGCTGGCGGTTGTTGGTCCGACGGCATCCGGAAAAACAGCGCTTGGCGTCATGCTGGCAAAACAATACCACGGAGAGGTGATCTCTGCAGATTCCATGCAGATCTATCAAGGGCTGGATATTGCCACTGCGAAACCAACGCCGGAAGAACAGGACGGCGTACCGCATCATCTGATCGGCTGTATTCCGATAGATGCCGCATTCAGCGTTGCCGACTATCTGTCTCTGGCTAAACCGCTGATTCAGGAGATACACGACCGAAATCATCTGCCCATCGTGGTGGGCGGTACAGGGCTTTATGTTTCTTCGCTGCTTTCCAATGTCCAGCTTGCCCCTACCAAACAAGATCCGGCGCTGCGGCAGCAGTTTCTGCAATACGCTGCGGAGCATGGAAACGATGCCCTGCACGACAAGCTGAAAGCACTGGATCCGCAGGCTGCGGCAGAGATCCATCCGAACAATCTGGTTCGGGTGGTGAGGGCGCTGGAAGTCTGCACGCTAACTGGAAAAACATTTACTGCCTGCAAAGCGGAGAGCCATCAGATCCCCAGTCCTTACCGCTCTCTGGTGATCGGGCTGACGTACGAGCGCAGCGTCCTCTACGACAGAATCAACGAGCGTGTCGATCAGATGGTTGCACAGGGACTGGTAGATGAAGCGTATGCCGTGTATCAGAATGAGGCGCTGCGGACGGCGTATCATGCGATCGGATACAAAGAACTGATCCCATATTTTGACGGTGTCATGTCTCTGGAGGCGTGCATCGACAAAATTAAACAAGAAACACGCCGATATGCCAAACGACAGTTGACATGGTTCCGCAAAAACAATCAAATACAGTGGATTATTTTAGACAGATTCGACAAGAAACAAAAAATTATGGAAAAGTGTCAAAAAATTATAGCCAAGTCCGGCGAAATGTGTTATAATATAGATTGAGCCATTATATACAAAGAGAAAATAAGGGCAGACTGTATCGGAAATGCCGGAAAAGTCTGCTGCGCTCACGCAGCCGCTCTGGCTGCAGAAGAAAAGGAGTATAGCAATGAACAAGAACATCAATCTTCAGGACGTGTTCCTGAACCAGGCAAGAAAAGAACGAATCGGCGTCACCATTTTTCTGACCAACGGATTTCAGTTCAAGGGTGTCGTCAAGGGATTTGACAGCTATGTCGTGATCCTGGAATGCGACGGCAAGCAGAATCTGGTCTACAAGCACGCCATTTCAACGATCATTCCGATTCACCCCATCTCGATTCTGGAAGTGGGAGAAGAGTAATCGAAATCTGATCGCAGCGGAGAAATCATTTTTTGAGAGGTAATCCAGGTATGAATTCCAGCAATAAAATGAATAATGTTCTGTTGGTACTGCTGTCTGCATCTGTGATTGCAACCATCGGCACGATCTTTTATCATTTTGTGGATACCAGCTATGAAACGGAAACGGCGATCCGTGCCACCGCAGACGAGTCCAAATATTTTGAGGGCGTGTATGTCCGGGATGAAAATGTTCTGTCCTACAGCGGAACAGGTGCTGTCAGCTACCAGGTGCCGGACGGCGGTAAAATTGCCGTAAACGATGTGATTGCAGAAGTGTATCCGGATGAAAGCGCAATCGAAAAGGAACAGCAGATCAAGGTCCTTCAAGATAAGCTGAACGTGCTGGAACGCATCTCGAATCCCGGCACGCTGGAACAGGCGCAGCCGGCAGACCTCTCCCGGCAGATCTCACAGTATTACGAAAAGATCGTGCAGAGCCGGAACAGCGGTGACTTGACGGAATTATCTTCCGCACAGCAGCAGTTTGTGGAATCCTACAGCACATATCAAATCGTAATCAGCAAGGGTGAAGTTTCCTTTGCCCAGGAGATCAGCGATCTGACGGCGCAGATCCAGGCGCTGCAAAGCGAACAGGAGACACCGGTAGACACGGTAAAATCTGATAGCTCTGCCTATTTTGTCAGCCACGTGGACGGGCTGGAATCCAAGCTCAGTATCGAAAATCTGGCGAACATCACGCCGGAACAGATACAGGAGATCACAAAAAACAGTAATGACAATACGACCCAAACAAGCCAGAACAGCAATGTTGTCGGAAAGACCATTGCACAGTATGGCTGGTATATGCTGGGCATCATTGATAATAAAGAACAGAAATATCAGGTAGGAGATTCTGTTAAGATTCGCCTTATGACTTCTTCTGCAACCGCAGATGCCACCATCAAAGAACTTCGCAGCACCAGCGAAGACGGCAAGTTCATGGTTGTGCTGTACAGCGACACTTTGACCTCCGATTTTGTGCAGAACCGCACGGAAAACGTGGAAATGGTTCTGGGCGAATATGAGGGCATCAAGGTGCCGAGAAATGCGATCCGGTTCAAGGATGTGGAAGAAACAGTCACAGACGAAGAGACGGGAGAAGAGAAAAAGCAAACCGTCAATTGCCGTGGTGTCTATGTACAGGACGGCGAAAAAATCGAATTCCGGCGTCTGGATGTAGTCTATGAGGGAAATGATTACGTTCTCTCAAAGCTCAACGCAGGCGATGGTTATTTAATGCTTTATGATTCCATAATTGTAGAAGGGATTGATGCAAATGGAAACTAACTTTGCTTATATCGACGAAAACTACAAGCGGATCGTCGATGCAATGGAGGAGGCAAAAGCGAAATACCGCAAGCCTTCTGATGACATTACACTGATGGCGGTGACGAAAACCGTTGCACCGGAGGCAGTCAACCACGCCATAAGCTGCGGCATTCATACCCTGGGAGAAAACCGGGTGCAGGAATACCTGTCCAAAAAGGATTTCTATTCCAAGGATGCAAAGGTACACTTTATCGGACACTTGCAGACCAATAAAGTGAAGTACATCATCGAGGATATGGACTTGATCCACTCTGTGGACAGCATCAAGCTTGCCACGGAAATTGACCGCCATGCTGCACGGGTAAACAAGGTGCAGGACATCCTGATCGAGGTCAATGTGGGCGGTGAGGCTTCAAAAAGCGGCATCGCACCGGAGCAGTTGGAAGAGTTGTTGCACGAAGCAGGACAGTTGTCTCACGTACACGTGCGTGGACTGATGACTATCCCGCCGGTAGAGGGTGATGAAAAATTTCTTTACAAAATGCAACAACTTTATCTTGACATTTCCTCCAAAAAAATGGATAATATAGATATGGAGATTTTGTCGATGGGAATGTCGGGGGATTTTGCAGCCGCCATCCGCTATGGATCGACACTTGTCCGAATTGGCACAGCCCTGTTCGGCGCAAGAAATTATCAAAAGTAAATAACATCCGCTCATCCTGATGTGTGTGATGAAAGAGCATTGTCGTACCCGCACCACTGCACGATAATGTCAACAATATCAACTTGTGCGGAGAATGGAGAGTATCATGAACGTATTAGATAGTTTGAAAGACTTTTTCATGCCGGCTGATGACAATGAGCCGGAGGCCCCGAATATGACAGCACCGGAGGAAGAACCGGCGGCTGCATCCACTGCAACTGCATCATCCAGCTACAGCAATGCCGGATATACCAGAACTTCTTCCTACGATGACCGCAAGAACAACGAAAGATATGCCACAATCAAGGCAACTGCACAGTTCCAGGTCGTTCTGGTAAAGGCAACTGCGTATACCTCTGATTCCAAGAAGGTTGCAGATTATCTGATGCAGAACAAGACGGTTGTTCTGAACCTGGAAGGAATCGAAGAGCCGGACAAGCGCCGCATCATCGACTTTGTTGTTGGCGCAGCTTACGCAATGCACGGTCGCATCAAGCCCATCGCAAACCAGACATTTCTGATCATTCCGCAGAATGTCGGCTTTGACGGTGACAGCTTTGTCGGCGAACTGCAGGGCAGCGGTCTGGTTTAAGCTACTTCCGAAATGGCAAGCCGCAATATGAAGTCGTCGGACACAATGCAGCAGTTCCGGGCGCACTGGAGCGATCTGGCAAGCCGCTGTATCCGGGACAGCCGTCCGTATTTTACGGATTTTGTACCGGTGGAAGATGTCCCGGCGGCAGAAAGCATTGCCCGTTCCGCCGGCGCTGTCTGCACGGCATGGGGCGGAACAGAAAACACCACACGTGTCATGCTCTGCTTTGCGCCGGAATTCATCCCGGTCGAACCGGAGCAGTTCCCGATACAGTGTCTGACGTTTTCTTATCGTGTTCCAAAACCGCCGGCACACCGGGATTTTCTCGGAGCTTGCATGGCGTGCAACCTGGAACGGGATACCATAGGTGACATCTTAATCAGCGATAAAATGGCACAGATGTTTGTTTGCAGCCAGGTAGCTCCTGTGCTGCTCCAGGAACTGTGCCAGGTCGGGCGCATCGGTGTCAGCGTGACGGGAGATGATCCGGTCTGCCTTTCGGCACAAGCGGATTTTCTGCCGATACAGGGTACGATCGCTTCTCTGCGGGCAGATGCCGTTACGGCATTTGTGACACATCTGAGCCGAGAAAAAGCGGTACAGTTGATTCGGCAGGGCCGGCTGACCTGCCGTCATGCAACGATTGAAACTCCTTCTGCATCCATGCAGATCGGCGATGTTTTCTCTGTCCGTGGCTACGGAAAATTCCGGATCGACACCATGGACGGAGTGAGCCGGAAAGGGAGATATCATATTACAATTCAAAAATATCAAGGCTAGAACTTACCGTGCGGTATAGTCGGAGGCCTTTTATGAGAGGAGATACTATCATGATTAGCGCAAGTGAAATCCACGAACTGCGGTTCGAAAAAGCAGCTTTCGGCTATAAGCAGGAAGATATTGATGAATTTCTGAATAAGCTGGAAGAAGAGGTTGCCATCGCACAGCGTGAGTTGGACGACAGCAACAACAAGATTCAGGTACTGGCGGACAAGGTACGTGAATATATGCGGGACGAAGATGCACTGAAAGATGCACTTCTGGGCGCACAGAAAGAAGGTCACCGGATCATCGCCGAGGCAAATACCAAGGCAGAAGAGATCATTGCACAGGCAAAGGAAAAGGCTGATGCAATGATGGATGAGGTGACGGTACAGCACGACGCTCTCATTGAAAAGAATGAGGCAGAGATCGAAGAAGAACACAAAAAGCTGGCTGCTGCAAAAAAGCAGGTCGCAGATTTCAAAAAGGCGCTCTTCGATATGTATAAGGAACATCTGAATATGCTCTCCGCTATGCCGGATGAGGATGATACATCTTTTGGCGTTTCAGAAGAAACTGAGCCGTCTGCGCCGAAGAAATCGGAAGAGGCAGCACCGTCTGCAACAGATCCGTTCGCTTCGGCACAGTTCTCTGCAAAGACCATTCAGGGCGCATATGATTCCAGATTTGGCGACTTGCAGGACGATAAAGACTAATTTCACGGAAAGGAGCGGCTGTTTCTGACGGCAGAACGCTGACAGAGAGAAAAGCCGGATCAAGCTATGTCACAGGATTATAATAAGACCTTAAATTTGCCCAAGACAGATTTTCCCATGCGTGGAAATCTGCCGAAACGGGAACCGGATACCCTGCAGAAATGGGAAGACGAGGATCTGTATGAGCAGATGATCGCCAAGAATGAGGGAAAGCCGAAATACATTCTTCACGATGGACCTCCGTATGCGAACGGCGAGATTCACCTGGGAACTGCCCTGAACAAGACACTGAAAGACTTCATTGTAAAGTATAAAAACATGAGCGGTTTCTGCGCCCCGTATGTACCGGGCTGGGATACTCACGGACTGCCAATCGAACTGAAGGCAATGAAGTCCATCGGCGTAGAAAACGGTGCAATTCCGCCGGTAGAACTGCGGAAACACTGCAAAGACTTTGCAATGATGCATGTCAAGAATCAGATGGCACAGTTTAAGCGTCTGGGCAGCCTGGGACATTACTGCGATCCGTATCTGACCTTAAAGCCGGAATACGAGGCACGCCAGGTAGAAGTCTTTGGCGAAATGGCAAAGCGTGGCTATATGTATAAGGGCTTGAAACCGGTTTACTGGTGCCCGGACTGCAACACCGCTTTGGCAGAGGCAGAGATCGAGTATGAGAATGATCCGTGCTATTCTATCTATGTAAAGTTCCAGGTAACTGACGACAAGGGTCTGTTCACAAAGCTGGGTATCGAAAAGGAAAAGATCTACTTCGTGATCTGGACAACCACTACCTGGACAATCCCGGGTAACCTGGCGATCTGCGTTGGTCCTTCCTACGATTATACGCTGGTAAAGGTCGGCGACGAGTACTACTGCATGGCAGCAGAACTGGTCAGCGCAACCATGAAAGCAGCCGGCATCACAGAATATGAAATGGTCGGCAGTTTCACCGGTGCAGAACTGGAACACATCAAGACCAAGCATCCGCTGTATGACCGCCTTTCTCCTGTAATCGTAGGCGATCATGTTACACTGGAAAGCGGTACCGGATGCGTACACACTGCACCGGGCTATGGTGTCGAGGACTTTGAGGTCTGCAAGAATTACGATGACATCGGCATCCTGGTATGTGTTGACGATAAGGGTCGTCAGACCAAAGAGGCAGGCGAATTCGAGGGCATGGACACCGATGAGGCAAACCGTGCAATCGCTGCAAAGCTGACCGAAGTCGGCGCAATGCTGGCAACCGAGAAGATCGTCCACCAGTATCCGCACTGCTGGCGTTGCCATAAGCCAATCATTTACCGTGCAACTGAACAGTGGTTCTGCTCTGTAAACGGTTTTAAGGATGAGGCAATCAAAGCAATCGAAAATGTCAAGTGGATTCCGGCATGGGGCGAAGAGCGCATCAAGGGCATGGTTCGTGACCGCAGCGACTGGTGCATTTCCCGTCAGCGTACCTGGGGTGTGCCGATCCCGATCATCTACTGCAAGGACTGCAAAAAGCCCATCGTAAATGATACCACTATCCATGATATTGCCGCACTGTTCCGTAAGGAAGGTGCAGACGCATGGTGGACAAAGGATCTGTCCGAGTTCCTCTCTCCGGAAGTACAGTGCGAATGCGGCTGCAAGGAATTCACCAAGGAATATGACATCATGGATGTCTGGTTCGACAGCGGTGTATCTCACAGTGCCGTTATGGAACAGTACGACTGCCTCCAGTGGCCGGCTGATCTCTATCTGGAGGGTGCTGACCAGTATCGTGGCTGGTTCCAGTCCTCTCTGCTGACATCTGTTGTATACAAGGGCAGCGCTCCGTATAAGGCAGTTTGCACACACGGCTGGGTCGTTGACGGCGAGGGCAGAAAGATGTCCAAGTCTCTGGGCAACGGCATCATGCCGGAAGAAATCGTAAAGCAGTACGGCGCAGATATTCTTCGCCTGTGGGTCGCATCTTCGGATTATCACTCGGATATCCGCATTTCCAAGGCGATCCTGGGACAGCTTTCCGATGCGTATAAGAAGATTCGTAACACCGCTCGTTATATCCTGGGCAACCTAGGCAACGGCGATGGTTTCCATCCGGATCGTGACAGCGTTTCTGACGATCAGCTGATGGAACTGGATCGCTGGGCATTAATGCGTCTGGACAACGTAATCCAGAAAGCGCATGAGGGCTACGAGGCATTTGACTTCCACATTGTATTCCATGCAATTCACAACTACTGCACTACAGATCTGTCCAACTTCTATCTGGATATCATTAAGGATCGCCTGTACTGTGAAAAGGAAGATTCTGTTGAACGCCGTGCAGCACAGACAACGATCTATCGCATTCTGAGCGCACTGACAAGACTGATCGCACCGATCCTTTCCTTCACCGCAGAAGAGATTTGGTCTTATCTGCCGCACGCTGCAAGCGATGATGCAAAGAGCGTATTCCTGAACGAAATGCCCAAGGCAAGCGGTCTGACAGAAGATGCAGACTTCATGGCAAAGTGGGATCTGATCTATCAGATTCGTATGGACGCCAACAAGGTTCTGGAAGAAAAGAGAAATGAAAAGCTGATCGGTAAGTCTCTGGAGGCAAAGGTAACCATTTCTGTTGCTGACGATGCACAGTATGCAATCCTGTCGGATGCTGCGGATGTCCTGGCAAAGGTTCTCATCGTTTCTGAGGTTTCTGTTGTCAAGGCAGAATCCGGCGAAACAACCTATACGGTAGAACATGCCGCAGGTGAAAAGAGCGAGCGCTGCTGGATGTATCTGGACAGCGTAGGCAAGAACGCAGCACATCCGACGCTCTGCGCACGCTGCGCATCTGTTGTGGATCAGCTGTAATCGGGAAAGGAAACATTTCGTGTTGATTGCGGCGATCATCATCATTATCCTGCTGACAGCAGCAGATCAACTCATCAAATACTGGGCGATCCAGGAACTGAAACCAGTAGGAACCATGCCATTTCTGCATATCGGTGACAAAAAGATTCTGGATCTGACCTATCTGGAAAATAACGGCGCTGTTTTCAGCAGTTTCGCCGGAATGCGCTGGCTTTTGGTAGGCACAACAGTTGTCCTCATGGCATTCTGTGCCTACTGGCTGGTGCGTCACGGAAAAAAATCAAAGCTGATGACGGCAAGTCTGACGCTGATTCTGAGCGGCGGTCTGGGAAATCTGATCGACAGACTGTTTCGTGGCGGATTGGTCGTAGACTATTTTGAAGTAAAGCTGTTTCGTTTTGCTGTGTTTAACTTTGCAGATTGCTGCGTTGTAGTCGGCGTAATTCTGTTTGCAGTCTACTTTCTGTTCATAGAGCCGAAACTCAGTAAAAAGGATGAAACGGCATCGAAAAAAGGAGACAAAAACCATGCCTGAAACCATGTCATTTCTCGTGCCGCCGGAGGCGGACGGGGAACGCCTGGACAAGTGGCTTTCCGGACAGGATTCCCTTGGTCTGACACGTTCTTCCCTGCAAAACCGGATGGAGCATGGAGATGTGACGGTCAACGGCAGAACCGTCTCCAAAAACTATCGGCAAAAGGCAGGGGATACGGTTCTCGTGACACTGCCGGAGCCAGAATCGCTGGAACTTCAGCCGGAAAACATTCCGCTGGACATTGTGTATGAAGACGATGACCTTTTGGTTGTCAACAAGCCCAAAGGGATGGTTGTCCACCCGGCACCGGGACATTCGACCGGAACACTGGTACACGCTCTGCTTTATCACTGCGGCGACCGCCTTTCCAGCATTAACGGCGTGGTACGTCCAGGAATCGTCCACCGCATCGACCGCTTTACCAGTGGTCTGCTGATGGTGGCGAAAAACGACACGGCGCATCAGTCTCTCTCAGCACAGATCGCAGCCCATTCCTTCACACGGGAGTACCAGGCAGTTGCCATGGGACGCTTTCGGGAATCGGAAGGCACGATCCATGCGCCGATCGGCAGACATCCGGTTGACCGCAAAAAAATGTGCGTTACAGAGAAGAATTCCAAACCAGCAGTCACACACTATTCCGTGATTACTGAATATGCCCGTGCAACGCATTTGCGCCTGCGGCTGGAAACCGGGCGGACCCATCAGATTCGGGTTCATTTGGCGTATCTGGGTCATCCGTTGCTGGGCGATGACGTATACGGCAAAGCATTCCCCGGCATAGAAGGGCAGTGTCTCCACGCAGCGAAAATCGGATTTATCCATCCGACTTCCGGCGCATACATGGAATTTGAGAGTCCGCTGCCGGAATATTTCGAAAAAGTTTTGCGAAAACTGAAATCCTGAAAGGGTGATTCTGATGCAGTCTTTGGAAAACATCATGCTCATCACAGATCTGGACGGTACACTTCTGCCGTCCAGCAAGGAAATTTCTGCGGCGGACGCTGCGGCAATTTCACAGTTTCGTGCAAAAGGCGGCAAGTTTGCCATTGCGACCGGACGAACATTACAGGCAGCACAGCGCTACTTAAATAAGCTGAAACCGAACATTCCTGTTATCCTGTTCAACGGTGCGGCAATTTATGACCCCGTCACAGAAAAGTGGCTCTATACGGAAAAGCTGCCGGCGGACGCTGTCGCTGTCACACGCCAGGTGCTGGATGCGTTCCCGGACGTCTCCGCCGAGATCCTGCGGACAGACGGCACTTATGTGGCAAGGATGACGCCTTATGAAAAAGAGCATCTGGAAATCTGCCAGGTCGAACCGATTCTGGCGGAACCGGAAGAGATCCCCGAGGGGTGGCTCAAGGTGCTGTTTGCGATTGCACCGGAGCGAATGCCGGATTTAATCGCATATTTTGCAGCGCAAAACTGGGACTGTGCAGACTTTGTACAGTCGGAGGCTCGCTTTTATGAAATGCTGCCCAAGGGTGCAACCAAAGGCAGCGCACTGCGGCGATACCGGACGCTGTGCGGCGCAGAGAACTGGAAAATCACAGCAGCGGGGGACTTTGACAATGACCTGGAAATGCTCCGTGCCGCTGACATCAGCGCCTGCCCGTCAAATGCACAGCCTTGTGTAAAGAAAATCGTTGATATTCAGTTGACGCAATCCTGCGAAACCAACGCAATTGCGGAACTGATCCATCATATTACGAAATCATTGGAGGTTCATAGTATGGATGAAATGACCAAGAAACAGCTACAGGCAACAGCTTGTCGCATTCGTATGGGTGTTGTAGAAGGCACCTATCATGCAAAGTCCGGTCATCCGGGCGGTTCGCTTTCGATCTGCGACACGCTGACTTACCTGTATTTTGCAAAAATGCACGTAGATCCGAAACAGCCGGAAATGGCAGACCGTGACCGTTTGGTTTTGTCCAAGGGTCACTGCGCACCTGCACTGTATTCCACACTGGCAGAGCGTGGCTTTTTCCCGAAGGAAGAGCTGAAGTCTCTGCGTCATATCGGCGCAATGCTGCAAGGTCATCCCTGCATCCATATTCCGGGTGTAGATATGTCCAGCGGTTCTCTGGGACAGGGTATTTCCGCTGCCTGTGGTATGGCACTGGCTGGCAAGCTGGACAGTGCATCCTATAAGGTATACACCATCCTGGGTGACGGCGAGATCGAAGAAGGACAGGTCTGGGAGGCAGCTATGTTTGCAAACCAGTATCACCTGGACAACCTGGTAGCCATCGTTGACAACAACGGTCTCCAGATCGACGGCAAGATCTCCGAAGTCTGCTCTCCCGAGCCGATTCCGGAGAAGTTCGAGGCATTCGGCTGGCACGTGATCCGGATGGATGCACATGATTTTGATTCCATTGATGCAGCAATGCAAGAGGCAGAATCTATTGTCGGCAAGCCGGTAGTAATCATTCAGAAGAGTGTCAAGGGCAAGGGCGTTTCCTTTATGGAAAACCAGGTCGGCTGGCACGGCAAGGCGCCGAATCAGGCAGAATACGAACAGGCAATGGCTGAACTGACAGCACAGCTGAAGGAACTGGAGGGTTAAACGATGGCAGAATTGCAGAAAAAAGCAACAAGAGAAAGCTATGGTGAGACACTTCGTGATCTCGCAGAAAAATACCCGGAACTGGTTGTTCTGGATGCTGACCTGGCTGCCGCAACCAAAACCGGCATCTTCAAGAAAGCATATCCGGAGCGTTTCTTCGACTGCGGCATTGCCGAGGCAAATATGATGGGCGTAGCTGCCGGTCTGTCCACCGCAGGAAAGATTCCGTTTGCCAGCACTTTCGCTATGTTCGCAGCGGGCAGAGCATTTGAAATCGTCCGCAACTCCATTGGTTACCCGCATCTGAATGTAAAGATCGGCGCAACACACGCTGGCATTTCTGTCGGCGAAGACGGTGCAACACACCAGTGCAACGAGGATATCGCACTGATGCGCACGATTCCGGGCATGACCATTTTAAATCCGGCAGATGACGTTGAGGCCAGGGCTGCTGTTGAGGCTGCGATCCAGTATGAGGGTCCGGTATACCTGCGATTCGGCAGACTGGCAACCCCGATCTTCAACGATCCGGCAACCTATCAGTTTACTATCGGAAAGGGTATCACCCTGCGTGAGGGAACAGATGTCACACTGGTTGCAACCGGTCTGATGGTCTGGGAGTCCATGAAGGCTGCTGAAATGCTGGAGGCAGAGGGCATCCACGCACGTGTACTGAACATTCACACAATCAAGCCGCTGGATACGGAACTGATCTGCAAGGCAGCATCGGAAACCGGTCTGCTGGTAACAGTTGAAGAACACAGCATCATCGGCGGTCTGGGCGGCGCAGTTGCAGAGGCTGTCACTTCCTGCTGTCCGGTTCCGGTAGTTCGCATCGGCGTAAATGACGAATTCGGTCATTCCGGTCCGGCTATTGATCTGCTGAAGGAATTTGGTCTGTGTGCAGAGAATATTGCAGCAGTTACAAAAAAAGCGCTGGCAGAAAAGAAGTAATTCATATCAAATTTTGAAAATAGAAAAAGCAGGCGTTTCCTTTTTTCGAGCGCCTGCTTTTTTACAAATTGGGAAAGAAAACGGAGGAAAGTGAGATGAGTGAAAAACAATCAAGAGTGCAGACAGTAGAAAAACTGTTTCTCTATTTTTTGATGGCAGCAGTCATCGGGTGGTGCTATGAGGTCTTTCTGGAAGTCGTAGTCTATCGCTGGGGATTTGACAATCGTGGTGTGCTGTTTGGCCCCTATTGTCCGGTATACGGTGTCGGAATGCTGGCATTTCTGCTTTGTTTCGGAAAATTCGCACAAATGCCGATGAAATGGAGCATCCGCTGGGCAAGACCAATTCTGATATTTCTGGGGTGCGGCGCTGTGGCAACTGTTATCGAATTATGCGCCAGCTACCTGCTGGAATGGATTACCGGCAGCTGGCCGTGGCAGACATATGCAGACTATGACATTAACTTCCAGGCAAGAGTTGCGCTTTCGCCGTCCGTCCGTTTTGGCATCGGCGGCGTGTTGTTTCTGTATCTGCTCCGTCCGCTGTTCGCAAAAATAACCGGCTGTATGTCGCCAAAGGTCTTGAAATACACCAGCATCATTTGCGCCGGCATTCTGGCAGTTGATTTGATCTGCACCGTTGTTTTCAAGCTGACCGCATGAAAGAAAACCGAAAAAGCTGCATATTCTTTTCCAGAGGTGATATCCAATGGTGTGTACGCTGGAAGAACTGCGCAGCAAAGATGTAATCAATGTTGTCAACGGTGAAAATCTCGGAAGAATCGACGATTTGCAGATGAATGCACAGACGGCATCTGTGACCGCACTGATCCTGTACGGCAGACCACGGCTGTGGGGGATTTTTGGCCCAAGGGATAACTGTATCATAGACTTTCGCCAGATTCGTCTGGTCGGAAAAGACGTTATCCTGGTGGAACTGGGCAAGATATGTACAGACTGCACAAATATCAAGTTAAACTAACACAAAATTTCTGCATGGAGAAACTTGACCGGACAACACGTTTTTTGGTATAATAATAAGGCAGTTCACACGTCTTTCTTGGTGTATGCGGGTGCTTTGCAGGAATGCAGAGCCGGATACACCCATAAGAACGGCGGAGGAAGCAAAACCATTTTATTTAGGAGGACTACACAATGGGCGTAGTATCTATGAAGCAGCTCTTGGAAGCTGGCGTACACTTTGGTCACCAGACCAGAAGATGGAACCCGAAAATGGCTCCGTACATTTTCACCGAACGTAACGGCATCTACATCATCGACCTGCAGAAGACCGTAAAGAAACTGGATGAGGCTTATATGTTCATCCGTGACCTGTCTGCACAGGGCGAGTCTGTACTGTTCGTTGGTACAAAGAAGCAGGCTGGCGATTCCATCAAGGAAGAGGCTACCCGTGCTGGTGCGTACTATGTAAACGCACGTTGGCTGGGCGGTATGATGACAAACTTTGCAACCATCCAGAGAAGAATCAAGCGTCTGGAACAGCTGCACGAGATGGAAAGCGACGGCACATTTGACCTGCTGCCGAAGAAGGAAGTTGGTAAGCTGCAGCTGGAGATTGAAAAGCTGGAGAAGTTCCTGGGCGGTATCAAGGATATGAAGAAGCTGCCGGGTGCACTGTTCATCGTTGACCCCCGCAAGGAGCGCATCGCTGTTGCAGAGGCAAAGAAGCTGAACATCCCGATCGTTGCAATCGTAGACACCAACTGCGATCCGGATGAGATCGACTACGTTATCCCGGGTAACGATGACGCAATCCGTGCTGTAAAGCTGATCGCTGGCGTTATGGCTGATGCAATCATCGAAGGCCGCCAGGGCGCTGACGCTGCTGCTGCAGAGGCTGCTGAAACCGCAGAGGCTGAGGCTGCTGAATAAGCAAAACTGAAATATCTGTGAAATCAGAAACCCGAATATGTCTGGCGAATCCGCCCCTATTCGGGTTTTTTGAGAGAAACATTTGAAGATAGGATTAGGAGGAAACATCCAATGGCTAATTTTACTGCAAAAGATGTCAATGAACTGCGTAAGTCCACTGGCGTTGGTATGATGGACTGCAAGAAGGCTCTGACTGAGGCTGACGGCGATGTAGAAAAGGCAATTGAATTGCTGCGTGAAAAGGGACTGGCTACTCAGGCAAAGAAGGCTGGTCGTGTTGCTGCAGAGGGTATGGTTGTTGCTAAGGTTAACGCTGACAACAGCGTAGGCTGCGTTGTTGAAGTAAACTCTGAGACTGATTTCGTTGCAAACACCGATGAATTCAAGGCATTTGTAAACCAGGTTGCTGATACCATTATCGAAAAGAATCCGGCAGACGTAGAGGCTCTGAAGGCTACTACTGTATCCGGCGGCACAATGACTGTTGACGAAGCACTCCAGGAACTGTTCCTGAAGATTCGTGAGAACCTGCAGATCCGTCGTTTCGTTCGCATGGAAGGCATCCTCGTACCGTATATCCACGGCGGCGGCAAGATCGGCGTTATGGTTCGTGCAGAATCTCCGGCTGGCGCAACACCGGAAGTTCTGGCTGCTGCAAAGGACTGCGCACTGCAGGTTGCTGCAATGAACCCGCCGTATCTGAAGCGTGAAGACGTTCCGGCAGCTGTTCTGGACGAAGAAAAGAAGATCATCCTGGCTCAGATGGCAGAAGATCCGAAGATGGCGAATAAGCCGGAACAGGTTAAGGAAAAGATTGCCGCTGGTAAGGTTGGCAAGTACTATGGCGAAAACTGCCTGCTGGAACAGGCTTTCGTCAAGGAAAACAAGGAAACCGTTCAGAGCTATGTAGACGGCGTTGCAAAGGCAGCTGGCACTACAATCGCAATCACTGATTTTGTTCGCTTTGAGCGTGGCGAAGGTATCGAAAAGAAGGCTGACAATTTCGCAGAAGAAATTGCAAGCATGATTAAGTAAGATACCCCTAAAATTTATGAATTGTGCATTGCCATTTTGAGGGCAATCGTGCTGAAAGAGGGAGCATGGCGGTTGTCATGCTCTTTTTTTATTTTTTTCCGAAAATGACTTTACATTTCCGGAGAAATAGTGTAAAATAGACATATGGACTGTCTTTCCAAAAGGAAGGCATCATTTGTCAGACTGCGGTACGGGAGTCTGAATACCGAGTAACAGACGAAAGGAATCAAGAAGCATGAAACCGAAATATCATCGAGTTCTTCTGAAATTAAGCGGCGAGGCACTTGCCGGTCCGAAGAAAACCGGACTGGACGCAGAAACAATGCTGCCGATTTGCAAAAGCATTAAAAAGTGCGTCGATGCAGGCGTAGAAATGGGCATCGTTGTCGGCGGCGGCAACTTCTGGCGTGGACGTTCCAGCGAGAACATGGACCGCACCAGAGCAGACCACATCGGAATGCTGGCAACCACAATGAATGCACTGGCTGTTGCAGATATGCTGGAATCTCTTGGACTGGAAGTGCGGGTACAGACCGCAATCAGTATGCAGCAGATCGCAGAACCGTATATCCGTAACCGTGCCATCACACATCTGAAAAAGGGCAGAGTTGTTATTTTTGGATGCGGCACAGGCAGCCCGTTCTTCTCGACCGATACTGCAGCAACTCTGCGTGCCGTAGAGATTGAGGCAGACATCCTGCTGAAGGCAACCATGGTAGACGGTGTTTACGACAAGGATCCGCACAAGTATGAAGATGCAGTTCGTTATTCCCGTCTGACATTCAGCGATGTTCTGGGCAGCGCATTGCAGGTTATGGACAGCACAGCCGCATCCATGTGCCGTGACAACAAGATGCCGATGCTCGTGTTCGATCTGAGCCGTCCGGAAAACATCTACGATGCAGTCATGGGTGAAGATGTGGGTACAGTTGTATCTGAGGTCGACCCCATTGCAGCAAAGGCATAAACCATCCTATTGCAGCGTACACTAAAAATCGAAAGGAGTCCCGTATATCGGGAAAATATTATGAAAGCGATTATTAAAGAAACAGAAGATAAAATGAAGAAGTCCACCGACCGCCTGGCACACGAGTTTACCACAATTCGTGCTGGCCGTGCAAATCCGGCTGTTCTGGATAAGGTACAGGTTGACTATTACGGCGTGCCGACCCCGATCCAGCAGATGGCTGCTGTATCCGTTTCTGAGGCTCGCATCCTGGTGATCCAGCCGTGGGATGTCACTTCTCTGAAAGCCATTGAGAAAGCGATCCTGTCCTCTGATGTAGGCATCACACCGACCAACGACGGCAAGGTGCTTCGTCTGGTATTCCCGCAGCTGACCGAAGATCGCCGTAAGGAACTCTGCAAGGAGATCAAGAAACTGGGCGAAGAGTGCAAGGTTGCAGTCCGCAATGTTCGCCGTGATTCCATTGAAAAGCTGAAAGCAAAGAAAAAGGCATCCGAGCTGACCGAGGATGAAGTAAAGGACGGCGAAAAGCAGATCCAGGACGTAACTGACAAGTACGTTGCTGAGATCGACAAGATGGTATCTGAAAAGGATAAGGAGATCATGAGCATCTGACGATGCACGGTCCCATCCAGTCCTGGAAACAGAATAGGAGATGAACTGTATGGCTCTGCCATTTTTCAACAAAAAAACTTCCCCCAAGGACGAACCAACCACCGGCGCTATTGCACTGCCGGAACAGCTGCCGCAGCACGTAGGCTTTATTATGGACGGCAACGGCAGATGGGCAACCAAGCGTGGTATGCCACGAAAATTCGGACACCGTGAAGGTGCGAAGAATTTCAAAGACCTGTCTCTGTACTGCCGGGACATTGGTCTGCGAAATGCCTCTTTTTATGTTTTCTCTACGGAGAACTGGAAACGGCCGCAGGACGAAGTGGACGCCATCATGGATTTGTTCTGGGATTACCTCTGTGAGGCAGATCAGTACCTGGAACGCCGTGTGCGCATGGTGTTTGTCGGCGACCGGAGCAGACTCCAGGATCGCCTGCAAAAGCGCATGGAAGAACTGGAACACGATTCCAGGGACTTTGAAAAGATGAACCTGATTCTCGCCATCAACTACGGCGGCAGAGATGAGATCAAGCACGCAACGCAGGAAATTGCCAAGCAGGTACAGGCAGGAACACTTTCTCCGGACGATATCACCGAACAGACGATTGCAGACCATCTCTATACAGCCGGTCTGCCGGATGTTGACCTGCTGATCCGTCCCAGCGGCGAACTGCGGCTGTCCAACTATCTGATCTGGCAGTGCGCCTATGCAGAGTATTACTTCACCAATATTCTGTGGCCGGACTTCAACCGAAATGAGCTGAACCGGGCATTGGCAGATTTCGCACAGCGTGGCAGACGATTTGGAGGCATCTGAGTATGAAAGTACGTATCATCTCCGGCGTCGTCGGCGCAATTCTGGCAGTTGCAATTCTGCTGCTGCATAAAACATTTGTTTTTCCGCTGGCAATTGCAGCGCTGATCTGCATTGCTTTGTTTGAACTGTTTCGTGCAGGGAAGTGCCTGCACTGCCGCATTTCCATCGGCGCAGGTTTCCTGTACGGTGCGGCACTGCCGTTTTTGCAGTACTACGGAAACTATACCGCAGTGATTGCACTGACATTCCTGTGCATCATTGCCATGTTTGCGGAAATGGTTCTGCTGCATAAGCACGTGACATATCAGTCTACATTGTTTATTGCAGCAATCACCCTGCTGGTATCGCATTCCTTGAGTATGCTAAACACACTGCTGCACATCAGCAGCTATGGTCTGGCAAGTGTGATCCTGGCGCTCTGTTCTGCTTGGGTGGCAGACACCGGCGCATACTTCGCCGGAACATTCCTGGGCAAACACAAGCTCTGCCCGGAAATCAGCCCGAAAAAAACCGTGGAAGGTTTCTTCGGCGGCATTGCGGCAGACGTGATCTTCATGGTGATTTTCGCACTGATCTACAGCTTGATTGCACACGCCCATGTACATTACCTGTGGCTTATTTTCATTGGTATTGTGTGTGCGGTTATCAGCGTGCTGGGCGATCTGAGCGCATCTGTTCTGAAACGCCAGCAGGGAATCAAGGACTTCGGAAACATTATGCCCGGACACGGCGGTGTAATGGACCGCTTTGACAGCGTTCTGTTCACTGTCCCGGCGTTCTATGCGCTGGAAATGATGTACCCGGTATTCTTTGGATAATTGTATAGGCTCTCGGGCGATACTGCCCGAACACCACACACGATGCAGGGCGCTTTGCTTTGTGTCGTGTGTGGTGTTTATGAGCCTGTTTCAAAAAGGAGACAGAAAAAATGGGGAAATGTATTTCAATACTAGGCTCGACCGGTTCGATCGGCACGCAGTCGCTGGAAGTTGCAAAGGCACATGATATGCAGGTCCATGCTCTGGCAGCAAATCGAAATATTACACTGCTGGAACAACAGACACGGGAATATCACCCGAAAAAGGTCTGCATTTTCGAAGAAAGCCAGTATCAGGAACTGAAACAGCGTCTGGCAGATTTGCCGGTACAGGTGCTGTGCGGCATGGATGGACTCTGCGACATCGCAGCAGATAAAAACGCAGATATCCTAATCAATTCCGTTGTAGGCATGGTGGGACTTCTTCCCACACTGACCGCTATTTCTGCCGGCATGGACGTTGCCCTGGCAAACAAGGAAACACTGGTTGCCGGAGGTTCACTGGTCATGGAACAAGCTGCCCGGAAGGGTGTGCATATCTATCCCGTGGACAGCGAACACTCCGCCATCTTCCAGTGCCTGCAAGGAAATCGCCGGGAACAGCTGAACAAGATCATTCTGACTGCATCCGGCGGGCCGTTCTTCGGAAAGACTCGTGCGGAACTGGAAAATGTCACTGTTGCAGATGCACTGAATCACCCGAATTGGAGCATGGGCAACAAGATCACCATTGACTCTGCAACGCTGATGAATAAGGGATTGGAATTCATTGAGGCAAAGTGGCTCTTCGATCTGACCCCGGATCAGATCGAGATCGTGGTACATCGTCAGAGCGTTGTGCATTCGGCGGTAGAATACCAGGATTGTTCCGTCATCGCTCAGCTGGGCGTACCGGATATGAAAATTCCGATTCAGTACGCCCTGCTGTATCCGGAGAGAATGCCCTGCCCGACAAAGCATCTGTCTCTGACAGATTACGGCACGCTGACATTCGAGAAACCGGATATGGAAACCTTTACCTGTCTGAAAACCGCAATTGCGGCGATCACCGCCGGCGGTACAGCACCCTGCATCGTAAACGGGGCAAATGAGGTTGCTGTTGCAGCGTTCCTGGCAGGAAAGATCGGTTTCCTGGAAATCGGCGCACTGGCACAGCAGGCGATGGAATCCATTCCGGCGACAGTAATCAAGACATATGAGGATGTTATGAAAGCAGATACACAGGCACGGGAGTTCGTCCGAAACGCCATTGCATAGAAAGGAAACAGCATATGCAGCACATTGTAACGATCCTCATCGCAATTCTGATTTTTTGTATCATTGTTGTCATCCATGAATTCGGGCATTTTATTGCTGCGAAACTGAACCGCATCCAGGTAAATCAATTTGCCGTCGGTATGGGTCCGAAACTTCTGCACTTCCAAAAAGGGGAGACAGAATACTCTCTCCGCCTTTTTCCTGTTGGCGGATTTTGTGCCATGGAGGGCGAAGATCAGTCCAGCGACAATCCGAACGCATTTGAAAAAAAGCCGGTGTGGCGGCGCATGACCGTTATACTTGCCGGTCCGTTCATGAATTTGGTGCTTGGATTCCTGCTGATAGTGATACTGCTTTGTACTGCACAAAAAGTCCCTTCTCTGACCATTGCCCGGTTTGCGGAGACCACCAATGCAGCCGGTGAAACCGTAACCGCTGCGGAAAGCGAACGCTCTGGTCTGCAAGTCGGGGATAAGATTGTTGCCATTGACGGCAGCCACATTTTTTCAACCAGCGACTTGATCTATAAGCTGCAAACCACAGACACCGAAACCTACGACATTACCGTAAAACGAGACGGCAAGCGTGTCACCATTGAAAACGTTACGTTCCACAATGACAACACAGACGGGCTGCTGGATTTCGCAGTGGAAGGAAAGCCGAAAAATCCAGTCACGATCGTTTCCTATGCGGCAAAAGATACGGTTGCAACCGCAAAGCTGATCTGGATGTCTCTGGTGGAACTGGTAAGCGGTAAGTATGGTCTGCAGGATCTTTCCGGTCCGGTTGGCACCGTCAGCGTAATTGAACAGGCAGCCTCCAGCGGAGACAATTTCCTGGAACGGTTTCAGTCCGTCATAAATCTGACGATCTTCATTACCGTAAATGTAGGCGTGTTCAATCTGCTCCCCATCCCCGGTCTGGACGGCAGCCGTTTTGTGTTCCTGCTGATCGAGGCAATTCGCCGCAAGCCCATTGCCAAAGAACGGGAGGCACTGGTGCATTTCATCGGCATGGCAGCTTTGTTCCTGCTGATGATCCTGGTAACCATACAAGATGTGGGACGCTTTTTTCAAAAATAGGGAGTGACATATATGAGAAATTTGAAACCTGTAAAGGTCGGAAACTGCACACTGGACGGCAGTCATATCTATATCCAGTCCATGCTGAACACCCGTTCCGATGACATTGTCGGCAGCGTGGCACAGGCAGTGGCACTGGAACAGGCAGGATGTGAGATCGTCCGTGCCGCAATCCCGAACCACGAGGCAATCGCACTGATTCCGGCAATCAAAGAAAAGATCTCGATTCCGCTGGTTGCCGACATCCATTTTGACTACCGCCTGGCGCTGGAGGCAGCAGAGGCAGGGATTGATAAGATCCGGATCAACCCCGGCAACATCGGCGGCATGAGCCGGGTGCAGGCGGTCGTAAAAGCCTGCCAGGCAAGAAATATCCCCATCCGCATCGGCGTCAACTCCGGCTCGCTGGAAAAAGAAATCCTGGCAAAATACGGTGCGCCTACAGCTGAGGCATTGGTTGAAAGCGCCATGGGACACGTGCAGATGCTGGAGGCGTGCGGCTTTGATGATATCGTCATCTCTATGAAATCATCCGATGTCAACACCATGATCGACGCTTACCGCCTGTGTGCGCAGCAGTGCAGCTATCCGCTCCACCTGGGCGTTACAGAGGCAGGCACAGAGCGAATGGGTCTGATTAAATCGGCAATCGGCATCGGTTCACTGCTCCACGACGGCATCGGCGAAACCATTCGTGTTTCTCTGACAGAAGACCCAGTAAAGGAGATCAAGGCTGCCAGAGATATTCTCAAGTGTATCGGCAAGCGTGGGGGACCGCAGATCGTCTCCTGTCCCACCTGCGGCAGAACCCGGATCGACCTGGTGAAAACTGCCAAGGAAGTAGAGGCTGCCCTAGAAAACGTGGATAAGGACATCAAGGTTGCAGTCATGGGCTGTGTAGTAAACGGACCCGGCGAGGCAAGAGAGGCAGACATCGGAATCGCCGGCGGCGACGGATGTGCAATGCTGTTCCGGAAGGGGACTGTTCTTCGAAAGGTTGCGGAGGAGGACATCGTTCCGGAACTGATGGCAGAGATTGAAAAACTCTAAGGTACAATAATAGGAGTGGAACATATGGATTTGAATTTCGCAGAGTTTTTGGAAGAATACGTCCCCATAATGCCGGAGTCCGTACAGGACGGCGTGCTGAAACGGATGACATATTCGGAAAACCTGACGAAAATTTCGTTTTACATTGCATTTTCGCATCTCGTCCCGGCACAGGATCTGATTGCACTGGAACATGAACTGGAAATCCGCCTGGAAATCCACGCCGTCCGGCTGCATCCACGCTATACACCAGAATTGTTCACGATGACATATTTCCCGGATCTGGTCATGTTTCTGAAACGGGAAATGACTGTAGTCAACGGATTCATTGACGGCGCAGAAGTGACGCTGGACGGTGACAACCTGCATATCCAGCTGCACAACGGCGGCTATGATATCTTGCAAAAATATCATGTGGCTGACTTTTTCTCGGGCTTGCTGGAACAGCTTTTCTCAAAGCCGTTTCATGTGGAATTCCTGGGAGACGCCAGCGTCAGCGATGACCAGTTCCAGGCAATGATCGCACAGGCAGAAAAGGAACTGCCCAAGCACAGCGAACAGTTCCAGGCGCAGCCGTCTGCACCTGCACCGTCTGCCGGCGGCGAAAAAGCCCCGAAGCCTACCGCACAGAGCGTTGCCATGAACGAAGATATTCCCGGAGTTGTACCGGGCAGCGCTGTCCTGATTAAAGGCAGACCCATCCGGGATATTCCTATGCCGATACGGGAGGCTGTGGAGGTACAGAACCAGCGTGTGGTTGTCATGGGCGATGTATTCGCCATGGATTCCCGTGAAGTTCGTGGGGAACGAACCATTCTGACCTATCAGATCACAGACGGGACTTTTTCCGTGCTGGTCAAGATTTTCGACACCACTGAAAAGCTCTCAAAAATGCCGTTTGGTGAGATCAAAAAGGGCAGTACACTGCTGATTATCGGACGTATCGGCTATGACGATTTTGCTCGGGAAGATGTTCTGAAACCAGAATCCATCGTCATGGTAAAGCGTCAGCGAAAAATGGACAATGCCCCCAAAAAACGTGTGGAACTGCACTGCCATACAAATATGTCTCAGATGGATGCAGTCACACCCTGTGAGCGGCTGGTACAGCGGGCGCACGAGTGGGGACATCCGGCAATCGCCATTACAGACCACGGAATTGCACAGGCTTTTCCGGATGCAATGAACGCCTGGCGTGGTTTCAAGGACAAAGATTTCAAGGTGATCTTCGGCTGCGAGGCATATGTTGTCAATGACTTGAACCGTCTGATGATAATTGACAATCCCGGAGACCGCACCTTACAGGATGAGATCATTATATTTGACGTGGAAACGACAGGACTCAGCCCGACTCATGACCGGCTGACCGAAATCGGCGCTGTCCGGATGCGTGGAATGCAGGTGGTGGAAACCTTCAACACCATGGTAGATCCGGAGCAGCCGATCCCGGCAAAGATCGTCGAACTCACCGGCATTACAGATGCTATGGTGGAGGGTGCACCCAAAGAGGCAGAAGCACTGCGAAAGTTCATGGAATTCTGCGGCGAAAATCCGGTTCTGGCTGCCCATAATGCAAAGTTTGACACCTCATTTGTCCGCAATGTCTGCAAGCGGCAGCATATCACCTTTGACTTTGCAACACTGGACACGTTGATTCTCTGCAAATGTATGCTCCCGACCATGTCCCGTCACAGACTGGACGGCGTGGCAAAGGCGCTGAAACTGGGAAAATTTGACCACCATCGTGCTTCCGATGACGCACAGATGCTGGCAAAGATCTATAAAGAACTGGTCAGCCGTCTGATACAGACAAAAGGCGCTGTTCTGCTCTCTGATCTGAACAACAAGACCCAGGAGATCGACGTTAAAAAGCTGAAATCATTCCACCAGATCATTCTGGTGCGCAACCACATTGGTCTGAAAAATCTATACAAGCTGATTTCCTACGGGCACATAGAGTGTTTCTACCGAAAGCCGCTGATTCCGAAATCAGTTCTGATGCAGCACCGTGAAGGCTTGATTTTCGGCAGCGCCTGCGAGGCTGGTGAACTCTTCCAGGCGTTTGTAGACGAGAGACCTCACGAAGAAATTGTCCAGCTGGCAAAGTTTTATGATTACCTGGAAATCCAGCCGGCAGGGAACAACGCCTTTATGATTCGAAACGGCACAGCTGCCAACATCGAAGAGTTGCAGGAATACAACCGAAAGATCGTAGCGCTGGGCGACGAACTGGGCATTCCGGTCTGCGCCACCTGCGACGTGCATTTCATGGACAAGGAAGATGCCATTTACCGTGAGATCTTGCAAGCCGGACAAGGCTATGAAGATGCTCGCTTTCAGCCGCCGCTTTATCTGCGGACCACAGAGGAGATGCTGGACGAGTTCTCCTACCTGGGCGAAGAAAAGGCATACGAAATTGTCGTGACGAATACCAACGCCGTGGCGGACCAGATCGAGCGCATCCAGCCGTTCCCGAACGGAACATTCACCCCGACCATTGACGGCGCAGAAGAGGACCTGGTGCGCATCACTAACACCAAGGCAAAGGAGATCTACGGCGATCCGCTGCCGGAACTGGTAGAAAAGCGGCTGAACCGGGAGCTTTCTTCAATTATCAAGCATGGTTTCTCTGTGCTGTACATCATCGCACAAAAGCTTGTCTGGGACAGTGTTGCACATGGCTACCAGGTAGGTTCCCGTGGTTCTGTCGGTTCTTCTTTCGTGGCATCCATGGCAGGAATCTCCGAGGTAAATCCGCTTGCGCCACACTACGTCTGCCCGAAATGCAAACACAGTGAGTTTATCACAGACGGCAGCATTGGTTCCGGATTTGACCTGCCACCGAAAAACTGCCCGGAATGCGGTACAGAAATGAACCGTGACGGACACGACATTCCTTTTGAAACATTCCTGGGATTTGACGGCGACAAAGCGCCGGATATCGACCTGAACTTCTCCAGCGAATACCAGTCCTCTGCACACCGTTACACCGAGGAGCTCTTCGGACGGGACAACGTGTTTAAGGCAGGAACGATCTCGGCGCTGGCAGAAAAAACGGATTATGGCACCGTCAAAAAAGAACTGGAAGAAAAGGGACTGCACTACAGCCCTACAGAGATCAACCGGCTGTCCATCGGCTGTACCGGCATCAAGCGAACTACCGGTCAGCATCCGGGCGTCATGGTCGTTGTACCCAGTGACTATGACGTATACGACTTCACACCGGTACAGCACCCGGCAGACGATGCGGAGTCCGAAATTCTGACCACGCATTTTGACTTTCACTCCCTCCATGATACCATTCTGAAACTGGATGAGCTGGGTCACGTCGTGCCGACCATGTATAAGCACCTGGAAGATATGACAGGACTTTCTATTCACGAAGTCCCCACAACAGACCCGAAGGTCATCCAGATGTGTACAGATGCCTCTGTTCTCGGCGTAACTCCAGACGAGATCTACTGCCAGACAGGCAGTCTGGGCATCCCGGAAATGGGTACCGGATTCACCATTCAGATGCTGCTGGACTCCAAACCGAAAAAGTTCAGCGACTTCTTACAGGTCAGCGGACTTTCGCACGGTACAGACGTATGGCTGGGCAATGCGAAAGATCTGATCGACAACGGCACCTGCACCATTTCAGACGTAATCGGAACACGTGACAGTATCATGACCTACCTGCTGCATAAGGGCGTAGAGCCAAAGCAGGCATTCCAGATCATGGAGGACACCCGAAAGGGAAAAGCCCCGAAAACCTTTACGCCGGAACGTGTGCAGATGCTGAAAGACCACAATGTGCCGCAGTGGTATATTGACAGCTGTCTGAAAATCAAGTATATGTTCCCGAAAGCACACGCCGCCGCCTATGTTACCGCTGCCATCAAATTGGGATGGTTCAAGCTGTACCATCCGCTGGCATATTATGCGGTTTACTTCAGTACCCGTGGTGACGACTTTGACGCAGTTCTTGCGCTCCAGGGAAAAGAGGCAGTCCGTGCAAAAATCGAGGAACTGAAAGAAAAGGGCAACGAACGCTCCAAAAAGGAATCCGACCTGTTGGATACGCTGCTTATCGTCAATGAGATGCTCAGCCGTGGCTGTGAATTCCTGCCGATCGACCTGTTCCACTCCCATGCGACAAAATATCTGGTAGAGGACAACAAGATCCGCATTCCGTTCAGCGCCGTACCCGGCATCGGTATTTCTGCGGCACAGAACCTGTACGATACAGCGCAAAAGCGAAATTTCATTTCCATCGAAGAATTCCAATCCCAGAGTGGCGCATCAAAAACCATAATTGAAACACTGGAACAGTTGAATGCTATGGGCGATTTGCCGAAATCCAGTCAGATGACACTCTTTTAATGAATTGTCCTTGACATTGGATGTTTGATGTGCTACTATAGTATTGTAGTAGCACGATAAAGCGTTAGGAGGAACGTAGGAGGAACGTATGAGAAAGTATGATTTGATTACCCCGGAGGGGACAAAGGACTTTTTGTTTGAAGAATGCCTGGTGCGCCGGGAAATCGAGCAGGATCTGCATGACCTGTTTCGGAGCAAGGGATATTCTGAACTGACTACACCGGGACTGGAATTTTTTGACGTATTTCAGTCAGAATCCGGACATTATCCGCAGGAACGCCTGTATAAGCTGACAGACAGCAAGGGACGTCTGCTGGTGCTGCGTCCGGAATCCACCATGCCCATTGCCAGAGTTGCGGCGACCCGTCTGCGGGATGCGTCCCTGCCGCTGCGTCTCTGCTATAACCAGACCGTGTATCGCTTTGAACCTGCACTCAAGGGCAGAAGTGACGAGATCACGCAGGCAGGCATTGAACTGCTCGGCTCTTCTTCTTACCTGGCGGATGTGGAAATGATTACAACAGCGATCGAATCCCTGGCGTCGTTCAGCAGCGATAATATCAGCTTTTCCCTGGAACTGGGAGATGCCGGCGTATTCAAGGAACTGATGCGGGAACTGAATGCCACACCGGAAGAACGTGAAAACATTCGCTATCTGATCGAAACAAAGAACTATCCGGCACTGAATGACGTTCTGGATACCATGGATGATGTCAAAGTTGCCGCTGCGCTGAAAAAGCTGCCGGCACTGTTCGGCGGTGAAGAAGTCTTTGACAAGGCATCCCAGCTGTATTCCAACGAGCGGATCGACGAGATTCTGATGGATCTGCGGAAATTGTACAAGGATATTTCCACCGTGATCGGCAAGGGCAGACTGACCGTTGATCTGGGTATGGTCAACAATGCGGACTATTATACCGGTGTTATCATCAAGGGCTATCTGGAAGGCTATGGCGAAGAAGTGCTTTCCGGCGGACGCTATAACAAGCTGTTGTCCGACTTTGGCTATGATATCCCGGCAACCGGCTTTGCGATCAACGTAGATGCCGTTGCAAATGTACGCATGAAAGACCAGCCGGCACAGCTGCAGCCGGCAGATGCTGTGATTTTTGCAGCGCCCGGCTATGAAATGAAAGCCGCTAAGGTATCCCAGGAACTGCGCAGCAAGGGACAGGTTGTGGAGTTTGCATTTTTCGACAGCCTGGATCTGGTGCGTGAGTATGCACGGGAAAGCAGAATCGGAAAAGTCGTTGTAGTAGATGAAGAGATTACGGAGGTACAGTAAATGGCAAAGCCGCTGAGAATTGCATTAACAAAGGGCAGACTGGAAAAAGACACAGTCGGGCTGTTGGAACGGCTGGGCTATGACTGCACTGCGGTGCGGGAAAAGGGCCGCCGGCTGATCCTGCCGATCCCGGACGGCAATATGGAAGTCGTCCTGGCAAAGGCAAACGATGTAATCACCTATGTAGAACACGGTGTCTGCGATATGGGCGTTGTCGGAAAAGATACGATCATTGAAATGCAGGGCAAGTTCTTCGAACTGGTTGACCTGGGATTCGGCAGATGCAAGTTCGCCCTGGCGTGCAAAAAGGGAACCGACTTCTACAGCGGTTTCGGTGTCAAGTGCATTGCAACAAAGTATCCGAATGTAGCACGGCGCTTTTTTGAAAGCAAGGGCATGGACGTAGACATCGTCAAGATCGAAGGCTCTGTGGAACTTGCGCCGCTGCTGGGACTGGCAGACGGCATCGTCGATATCGTAGAAACCGGCGTAACGCTCCGTGAAAACGGTCTGGAAGTCGTCGAGGACGTTGTCCCGATCTCTGCTCGTCTGATTGCCAATACCGTTAGTCTGAAACTGCGGCAAACTGAAATTGAAGCTTTGATTCAGAAAATTGAGGAGGCTTTATAATATGATTACCATGAAAACCATTAACGCCAGTGATCTGGCACAGCGAGACGCTTTTTTTGAAAGCCTGGACAAGCGTACCGGCGAAACCAACCAGCGAGTTACCGAAACGGTAAGCGAGATCATCCGCACCGTAAAAACCGGCGGCGATGAGGCGGTTAAAAACTATACGCTGAAATTTGACGGCAGCCTGCCTCAGTACTACGAAGTACCGAGAGATGTCATCAACGATGCGCTGACCAATGCAGATCCGGCGTTTGTAGACGCTATGCTGAACGCCATCGAAAACGTCCGTGATTTCCACCAGCGCCAGGTGCAGGAGGGCTTTATCCACGCACTGCCGAACGGTGTAATTCTGGGACAGCGTGTTCGTGGTCTGGAGCGTGTTGGTCTGTACGTACCGGGCGGCACGGCAGCGTATCCGTCCAGCGTCATCATGAATGCTGTACCGGCAAAAATTGCCGGCGTGAAGGAAATCATCATGGTAACACCGCCCTGCAAGGACGGTACACCGAACCCGGATATCCTGGTTGCAGCCGGTCTCTGCGGCGTAGACCGTGTATTCCTCTCCGGCGGCGCACAGGCGATCGCAGCCCTGGCATACGGCACAGAGGAGATCCCGAAGGTAGACAAGATCGTCGGCCCCGGCAATATCTTTGTGGCTACCGCAAAGAAACTGCTGTACGGCGTTGTGGATATTGACATGATCGCAGGTCCCAGCGAAGTTCTGGTTATGGCAGATGAAACAGCAGACCCGAAATTTGTTGCCGCAGATCTGATGTCCCAGTCGGAACACGATGTCCTGGCATCTGCGATTCTGGTCACAACCTGCCCGGAACTGGCAGAAAAGGTACAGGCAGAGATCAACCGCCAGGCATCCTACCTTTCCAGAAAAGAGATCATCGAAAAGTCCATGAACGAATACGGCGCAGTTCTGCTGTGCGATACGCGCGAAGAGGCAGTTGTCCTGGCAAATATGGTTGCACCGGAACACCTGGAAGTCCTCATGGAGAACCCCATGGAACTGCTGGGCGCACTGGACAATGCCGGTTCGGTATTCCTGGGCGCATATGCGTCAGAACCGCTGGGTGACTACTATGCCGGCCCGAACCACGTTCTGCCCACCAGCGGAACGGCTCGTTTCTTTTCTCCGCTGGGCGTACAGAGCTTTACCAAGCGTTCCAGCTATACTTACTATACCAAGGACGCCCTGCGTGCAGCCAAGGACGACATCGTGCTGATTGCCAACAAGGAAGGCCTGACCGCACACGCCAATGCAATTACCGTTCGGTTTGAGGATGAAAAGCAGTAACGGGAATTCAGACAACGGAATCGACAGACAAAACAGCAGCTTATCCGTGCGGCAGGAATTTTTCAATTGAATTTATCTAACACAAGGAGGAATCCATATGCGGCAAGCACAACTTGCACGAAAGACCAAAGAGACAGACATACAGGTGACCGTAAAACTGGACAACATGGGAACCGCAAACATCAACACCGGCATCGGTTTTTTTGACCATATGCTGACCGCACTGTCTGTTCACAGCGGCATCAGCATGGACATTGCCGTAAAGGGTGACCTCTATGTGGACGGTCACCATACCGTCGAGGACACCGGCATCGTCCTGGGAAAGGCGCTGGGTGAGGCGCTGGGCGACAAGTCCGGCATCACACGCTATGGCAGCGCGTTCATCCCCATGGACGAAGCACTGGCATTTTGCAGCCTGGACATCAGCAACCGCCCGTTCCTGGTATTCCAGGGGACATTCACCAACGCTATGATCGGACAGTATGACGCCTGCCTGACGGAAGAGTTTTTCCGTGCCTTTGCATTCAACGCAGGAATCACACTGCACGTCAATATGATGTACGGTTCCAACGATCACCATAAGTGCGAGGCGGCTTTCAAGGCAGTCGCACACGCACTGAAAACCGCCGTAACGCCGCTGGAAGACGGCAAGACTTTGTCCACGAAAGGAGTCCTCTGAGATGATCGCAATTATCGACTATGGCGCAGGCAACATTTTCAGCGTCAAGAATGCGCTGGACTATCTGGGACTTCCCGGAGAACTGACCGCTGATCCGGAAAAAATCCGCAAAGCAGATGCGCTGATCCTACCCGGCGTAGGGGCATTTCCCAGTGCCATGCAGATGCTGCACGACAGCGGACTGACCGACGTGATCCGGGAAGAATCCCATAAAAAGCCGTTCCTCGGCATCTGTCTGGGAATGCAGCTCATCTTTGAAAAGGGTTACGAGTTTGAAGAATGCGACGGTCTCGGACTTGTCCCCGGCAAGGTAGAAAAAATCGAAGCACCGGGCATGGTGATTCCGCACATGGGCTGGAACAAGTTGGAAATGCAGAACGACTGTCCGATTCTGCGCAACCTGCCGGAAGAGTCCTACGTGTACTTCGTGCATTCCTACCAGGCAGTTGTGCCGGACGAATACCTGGCAGCCTATGTAGAATACGGCACGGCAAAAATCCCGGCAATGGTATATGACGGCAAAACCGTCTACGGCGCACAGTTCCACCCGGAAAAGAGCGGCGAAGTCGGGCTGCAAATCCTGCGAAACTTTGGAGGGCTGATCGGATGATTATTTTACCTGCAATTGATATTAAAGACGGTAACTGCGTCCGCCTGTTCAAAGGCGATTTCTCCACCGTGGAAAAAGTCGCAGCAGATTACATGGAAACTGCCAAAGGTTTTGAAACTGCCGGCGCATCCTGGATTCACATGGTAGATTTGGACGGCGCTAAAGAGGGCAGACCAGTGAATCAGCATATCTACGAAGATGTGGCAGCAAAAACCGGACTGAAAGTGGAAGTCGGCGGCGGCATCCGAAATCTGGAAACTATCGACACCTATCTGAAAAGCGGCGTGGAGCGTGTCATTCTGGGTTCTGCGGCGCTGAAAAATCCGCAGCTGGTGAAAGATGCCGTGCAGAAGTTCGGCAGTCAGCACATTGCGGTGGGCATTGATGCCAAGAACGGCATGGTTGCCACAGAGGGCTGGCTGGAAGAATCCGACACCGATTACATTACACTGGCAAAAGAAATGATCGCAGTGGGCGTGCAGTATTTTATCGTAACTGACATTGCAAAAGACGGAACGCTTTCCGGCGTCAATCTGGAACAGCTGAAAGACCTGCGAGATGCCACAGAGGGCAAATGCAATATCATCGCCAGCGGCGGTGTGCATACCATTGCAGATATCCGTGGCTGTAAGGAACTGGGGCTGTACGGCACGATCTGCGGCAAGTCGATCTATAAGGGTACATTGGATCTGCGGGAAGCCATTGCCCTTGCGGAAGGAGTGTAACATATGCTGGCAAAACGAATCATCCCTTGCCTGGATGTGCGAAATGGCAAGGTTGTCAAAGGTGTAAACTTCGAGGGAATCAAGGATGTAGGCGACCCGGTAGAATGTGCCTATGCCTATAACCAGCAGGGTGCAGACGAGATCGTGTTCTATGATATCACTGCATCCTATGAGGGCAGAGGTGTCATGCTGGATGTGGTTCGGGAGACCGCAAAAAAGGTATTCGTTCCGCTGACCGTTGGCGGCGGCATCAAAACAGTAGACGATATCCGTGACACGCTCCGTGCCGGTGCAGATAAGGTGTCTGTCAATTCCCAGGCAGTGCAGAATCCGCAGCTCATCAAAGATGGTGCAGACATTTTCGGCTGCCAGTGCATCTGCGTGGGCGTAGATGCCAAAAAAGTCGGCGAGAACAAGTGGACCGTATTTATCAACGGCGGCCGTGTGAATATGCAGCTGGACCTGGTCGATTGGGTCAAACAGTGCGAACAGCTGGGTGCAGGGGAGATCTGTCTGAACTCCATTGATACCGACGGCGTACGTGGTGGTTTTGACCTGCCTATGCTGAAAGCCGTCTGCGATGCGGTACAAATTCCGGTGATCGCCAGCGGCGGCGCAGGAAAACTGTCTGACTTCGCAGATGCGTTCCTGGAAACCGGATGCTCTGCGGCACTGGCAGCCTCTCTGTTCCACTTCCGGGAACTGACAGTCCAGGAGGTCAAGGCAGACTGCCGTGCAAAAGGCATTCCCATGCGGTAAAATAAACTCCAAGGCGGATAGCAAAGGGGAAATGGTTTCATGGTATTTCTGATGATCTGCACATTTCTGATTCCGGTAATCCAAGTGATTGCGGGATGGGCGATGCGATATCACACGCCGAAACAAATCAACAGCTGGATCGGCTATCGCACCATGCGTTCGACAAAAGACGAAACTGCCTGGTTATTTGCCAATCGTTATTGCGGAAAGCTGTGGCTGACTGCTGGCGTTGGAATGCTGGTGCTTACAGGATGCAGCCTGTTTCTGTCCCGGAAAGCTGCCGATATTGTCTCGCTTGTGATGATCGGCGTGCAGACGCTTGAAATCCTGCTGACCATTCCTTTTGTAGAAAACGCTCTGAAACAAAACGAAAGAGGAGACACTCATGCTCAAAATTGACATCAACGATCTGGATAAATACTTTCAGAAAGGCGAACTGATTCCGGCGATTGCATTTGACGTAGATACAAAAACGGTTCTGATGCTGGCATACATGAACAAGGAAAGCCTGCGTAAGACATTGGAAACCGGTTACACCTGGTACTGGAGCCGTTCTCGTCAGGAACTGTGGAACAAAGGTGCAACCAGCGGCCATCTGCAAAAGGTCATCTCCATTTACAGCGACTGCGACGATGACACACTGCTGCTCAATGTGAAACAGACTGGTGCAGCGTGTCATACCGGCTCGTACAGCTGTTTTTTCAATGAAATGTACACAGACGATTCTACAGCTGAATAAAATTTAGAAAAGCAGTCACATTTTTCAAAACCTCCGAATACACTGTAGAGAAGCATCTATCAGAAAGCTGATAGGCTTAAAGCAGCGCATCTTATGCACAGTTTTGTGCAGCGTTGCCTTAACGTGTTAAAGGAGGTTTTTTCTATGAGCCAATACCATCCTCTGCCGGAACACTGTGCAGATACGGTACCGATCAAGGTCAACCGTGTATTTGACAGCTGCAGTGACCGGGACTGTTTCTCCAACATTCAGATCCTCATGGACGGGGGAGAACTGCCGGCAAATGTCACTATGGTGAAAAGCCGCTGTGTCCGTGTTTCCGACATCTGCATGAACATCGAACCAGTTCCGTTTAACCGGGGATTCTACTCGATCGACTTAACCTACACATTCCGGGTAGAACTTATGGCGTATGAACGTGCCTGCAGCAGTCCGGTGCTGCTGACCGGCACTGCCTACGCCAGCAAGAACGTGATCCTGTACGGCGGCGAAAGCAACACGCAGACATTCTTCAGCAGCGGTGAACAGCTGGGCGACACCAACGCCTGCTGTGAAACCATCAATCTTCCTACCGCAGCAGTACAGGTGGTTGCACCCATTGCACTGGAGGCACGCATCGGTTCTGTTTGTGCCGCAGACGGCACAACGCCGGTTCGTACTGTTATTATGACGCTGGGGCTTTTCTCTGTGGTAGAAATATTCCGTCCGGTGACCATCCTGGTTCCCACTTACGAATACACCATTCCCACCAAGGAATGCCATACCGATACGGAATCACCCTGCGCTGTCTTTGACAAGATCCGTTTTCCGGCGGAAGAATTCTCACCGGGAACGCTGGATGCTATCCCGAAGGAAAAGACCTGCGGCTGCGGAGAACCCACAGAATGCGGCGATACGCCTACATCGGAATAAAGCGTAACAACGGGCGGCTGATTGTCGTCCGTTTCTTGTTTCATTGAGGGTGGAAAATGCGAAAACAAGTATACCAAAAAAGGCGCGCCAGGCTGCGTTCGCTGCTGATCTTTTGTACTGCTGCGGCGATCCTGCTTGCACTGCTGCTGCGGACAGACCGCCTGATCCGTCCGGAACTCTGCGCAGTCTGCGAAAGCGAGACCAAACAATTCGCCGCCGGCTTAATGGCAGACAGCGTTTCCGAGGTTCTGCAGCAGGAACAGTTTCAGTACAGCGACTTTGCGGCGCTGACCTATGACAACTCCGGAAATGTAACTGCCGTGGAAACCAAAACAAACCAGATCAACCATTTGCAGACTGCGATCTATCAGAGCGTGCAGCACAACCTGGAGCAATGCCGGGATGCGTCACTCACCGTTTCTCTCGGAACTGCATCCGGCGTGTGGCTTTTTGCCGGTCACGGACCGCAGGTCTCAGTTCGCCTTCTGCCTGTCGGTCACGCCTCGGTAAAACTAATCAGCGCTCTGGAATCCGCAGGTGTCAACCAGACCTGCCACACGATCCGGGCAGAGATCACTGCCGAGATACGGGCAGCCATCCCATTTTCAGAGGTAACCGCTGTTGCCACATATGACTGCCTGCTTTCTGAAACTGTCATTGTGGGAAATGTACCGGAATCCTATCTGGAATTCGGCAGCGGCGACACAGTTCCACAAAACCAGGATTTTAGAGAATAAAACATGAAATATTTGTAAAAGGTCTAGCATATGCCCTGTTTTTGTGGTATAATATAAATGTGTGCCAAGTGGAAGAATCCAAACGGCAGCACAAGGAGACGGAAACATGGACGAAACAACAGCAAAACAGCGCATTGCAGAGCTGAAACAGCTGCTGGAGCGCTATAACGAAGAATATTACGTGCAGGACGCACCGACCGTAACGGACTATGAGTATGATATGCTGATGCGGGAACTGGAGACCCTGGAAGGGGAATATCCGCAGTTTGCAGCAGCAGATTCTCCCACCCGGCACGTTGGCGGCACAGCATCCCGAACATTTGAAAAGGTATCTCATGCAGTACAGATGATGAGCCTGCAGGATGTTTTTTCCTATGCGGAAATGGATGCCTTTGTGCAGCGCTGCCAGGAAGAACTGGAGCATCCGGCATTCAGCGTTGAGCCGAAAATTGACGGCTTATCGGTATCTTTGGAATACACCAATGGCATTTTCACCCGTGGTTCGACACGTGGTGACGGCTTTGTGGGGGAAGATGTCACCGCCAATCTAATGACGATTCCCAACATTCCAAAACAGCTGAAAGACGCACCGGCATTCCTGGAAGTGCGTGGCGAAGTCTATATGCCACGGAAAAGCTTTGCCGCACTTGTAGAACAGCAGGAACTGGACGGAGAAACGCCGGCAAAGAATCCCCGGAATGCAGCTGCCGGTTCTCTGCGCCAGAAAAACGCAGCTGTTACAGCAAAGCGCAGCCTGGACATCTGGATCTTTAACATCCAGCAGATAGACGGCGCATCTCTGGAAACCCACATTGCATCCCTGGAATATCTCAAAAAGCTGGGATTCCCCACGGTGATTCCGCACAGCAAGCCACTGCAAACCGCAGAGGAAGTGCGTGCAGAAATTGCAGCGATCGGAGACGCAAAGCTGCATTATGCCTATGACACGGACGGCGTTGTTGTGAAGGTGGATTCTTTTGCACAGCGGGAAGAAATGGGCGCTACGTCAAAGGTTCCGAAGTGGGCAGCGGCGTTTAAGTTTCCGCCGGAGGAAAAAGAGACCACACTTCGTGAGATCCTGCTAAGCGTGGGCAGAACCGGCGTCATCACACCGGTAGCGATTTTCGATCCGGTACAGCTTGCCGGAACAGAAGTCTCCCGTGCCACACTGCACAACCAGGACTTTATCACGGAACGTGACATTCGGCTCGGTGATACCATCGTTGTCCGAAAGGCAGGGGAGATCATCCCGGAAGTACTGCGTGTCAAATCGCACCTGGACGACGCAGAGCCGTATCACTTGCCGGAGCAATGCCCTGTCTGTCATACACCAGCAGTGCGTGATCCGGATGAGGCAGCGCTGCGCTGTCCCAATCCAGACTGTCCGGCACAGCTTATGAAACGCATGATCCATTTTGTGTCCAAAGACGCCATGAACATTGACGGTCTCGGACCGCAGAACTTAGCGGCACTGCAGGCAAATGATTTGGTACATTCCGTGGCAGATCTGTATGCACTGACACCGGAAAAACTGACAAAACTGGATCGCTTTGCAGAGAAATCGGCAGAGAACCTGGTTCGTGCTATTGCGACATCAAAGGAAAACTCTCTGGATCGTCTGATCTACGCCCTGGGAATTCGTGGCATCGGCAGCCGGGCGGCGAAACTGCTCTGTGAGCATTTCCCCACCATGGATGCGCTGCTTAATGCAACAGCTGCGGAGATCCAGGAGATCGACGGCTTTGGAGAAACCATGGCAGAAAGCGTGGTCTCTGCATTGGCAGAGTCGCATATGCGCCAGCTGATCGAACATTTACAGGCAGCCGGCTGCAATATGACTTATCATGGAACAGCCGTAGAGGACACACGCTTTGCCGGCATGACATTCGTTCTGACAGGAACGCTTTCCACCATGAAGCGCAGCGAGGCAAAAGAACTGATCCTGCGGTACGGCGGAAAGGTCAGCGGCAGCGTCTCGAAAAAGACTTCGTTTGTCGTTGCCGGAGAGGCTGCCGGCAGTAAGCTGGACAAGGCAAATGAGCTGGGTATCCCTGTACTCAGCGAAGATGAATTTCGTCAAAAAATCAATGAGAATTGATCCGACAGCATGGCTTTGACGCTGTGCCGCCGCAATTCTCAAGGAAAGGATTTTTATATATGAAAATTGATATTGCACACATTGCAAAACTTTCCCGACTTCATATCGAGCCGGAGAAAATGGACAAGTTCGAAAAAGATATGGCTGCCATCGTCGACATGGTAGACCGTCTGCCGGACGTGGAAGATGAACTGACGCTGGACGCAGCGCATCCCATGAAACTGCGTGAGGACGTGGCTGTGGAACACAAGTTCCGCCGGGAAGAGATGCTGGCAAACGCACCGGAAGTACAGTCCGGCTGTCTTGTCGTTCCGAAAACGGTAGAATAAGGAGGAAATACACAAATGAAGCTGTTTGAAAAAAATGCGGCAGAACTGTCTGCAATGCTACAAAACAAAGAGTGCAGTGCGGTTGAACTGACAAAGGATGTCCTGGACAGAATCGACGCCAAGGAATCTGCGGTAGGCGCTTATGTGACACGCTGCGAGGATTGCCTGGAACAGGCAGAGGCTGTGGACAATGCCCGTGCAGCCGGCGAGGAACTGCATCCGCTGGCAGGCATCCCCATCGGCATCAAGGACAACATTTCCACAAAGGGCATCCGCACGACCTGTTCCTCCAAAATGCTGGAAAACTATGTTCCTCCCTTTGATGCAACGGTTATGCAGCCGGTTCGCAAAGCTGGCATGGTTATCACCGGTAAAATGAACATGGACGAGTTCGCCATGGGTTCTTCTACCGAGACTTCTTATTTCCACACTACGCACAATCCGCATAACCTGGACTGTGTTCCCGGCGGTTCTTCCGGCGGCAGCGCAGCAGCTGTTGCAGCAGGTGAGGCGATTCTCACCCTGGGTTCCGATACCGGCGGATCTATCCGTCAGCCGGCATCTCTGTGCGGCGTAGTTGGTCTGAAACCCACATACGGCAGCGTATCCCGTTACGGTCTGGTCGCATTTGCATCCTCTCTGGATCAAATCGGTCCGTTCGGTAAGTCTGTCAAGGATGTGGCACTGCTCCAGAGCCTGATCCAGGGACACGACAACATGGATGCCACTTCCGCTTACCGGAATTATGCCAACCTGTATGAGAATCTGAACGGCAGTGTCCAGGGTCTGCGCATCGGTGTCCCGAAGGAATACTTCGGCGAGGGCATTGACGCAGAAGTCAAGGATGCGGTATTTGCTGCCATCAAGCTGCTGGAACAGAACGGCGCAGTCATCAAGAATATCTCACTGCCCAGCACAGAATATGCGATCAACACCTACTACATCATCGCATCTGCTGAGGCATCCTCCAACCTGGCTCGTTTCGACGGCGTGAAGTACGGTTTCCGTGCTAAAAATTACGATGGTCTGACCGATATGTACGAGAAAACCAGAAGTGAAGGTTTCGGCGATGAGGTCAAGCGCCGCATCATGCTGGGTACATTTGTGCTGAGTTCCGGTTTCTATGATGCTTATTATAAAAAGGCAAAGCTGGTACAGCGCCGCATCGGACAGGAATTCGCTGCCGCATTCCAGGACTGCGATGTGATTCTGACCCCGACCGCACCGTCTGCTGCATTTAAGATCGGCGAAAATATTGGCGATCCGCTGAAAATGTACTACAGCGATGTCTGCACCGTTACCGTAAACATTGCCGGTCTGCCGGCTGTCAGCGTTCCATGCGGAAAGTCTGCGTCCGGTCTGCCGCTAGGTATGCAGCTGATCGGCAACAAGTTTGCAGAACAGACAATTCTGAACGCCGCATATGGTTATGAACAGCTGGTCGGCGGTTTTCACGCCATTGCAGAAACCCTTTAAGCAGGAGGACGAAACAGATGAAAGATTATGAAATGGTCGTTGGACTGGAAGTCCACGCTGAATTGAATACAAAATCCAAAATTTACTGTAACTGCCGCAATGCGTTCGGTCTGGAAGTCAACAGCCAGGTCTGCCCGGTCTGCATGGGTATGCCGGGAACACTTCCGACCCTGAATGAAAAGGTTGTGGAGTATGCGATCAAGATGGGACACGCAATGCACTGCCAGATCAACGGCGTGTGCAAACAGGACCGAAAAAACTACTTCTATCCGGACCTGCCGAAGGCATACCAGATCTCTCAGGCAGAAGTACCGCTTTGCGGCGAAGGCTATCTGGATGTCATGGTTGACGGCAAAATGAAACGCATCGGCGTGACCCGTATCCATATCGAAGAGGACGCAGGCAAACTGCTGCACGACGAGTCGTTCTCCGGCTCCCTGGTCGATCTGAACCGCTGCGGCGTTCCGCTGATCGAAATTGTCTCTGAGCCGGATATCCGCAGCAGCGCCGAGGCAAAGGCATACCTGGAGACCATCAAATCCATTCTCCAGTATCTGAACATCTCTGACTGTAAAATGCAGGAAGGTTCTATCCGCTGCGATGTAAACGTTTCCGTTCGTGAAAAAGGTGCAACCGAGTTCGGCACTCGCTGCGAAATGAAGAACGTCAACAGCTTTAGCGCAGCCGTTCGTGGCATTGAATATGAGGCAAAGCGCCAGATCGAAATTCTGGAGGCAGGCGGCACCATTGCACAGGAAACCCGCCGCTGGGACGATGCCAAGGGTATGAGCATTCTGATGCGTACCAAGGAAGATGCACAGGACTACCGCTATTTCCCGGAACCGGATCTTCTGACGATCGTTGTGCCGGAAGAAAAGATCCAGGCGCTGAAAGACAGCATTCCGGAACTGCCGAATGTCAAGCTGCAGCGTTATGTCTTTGACTTCGGACTGTCTCAGACAGATGCCTCTCTGATTGCAGAAGACATCTCCCGTTCCAAGCTGTTTGATGCGTGCGTTGCACTGGGCAACTGCAAGCCGAAGAGCATCAGCAACTGGATTCTGGCAGACATTGCGAAATACACCAACGAAACCGGAAAGACCATTGAAGAAACTGCTCTGACACCGGAACATCTGACCGCTCTGATCGAACAGGTGGAAAAGGGCGTCATCTCCAACGCATCTGCAAAGAAGGTCTTTGCTGTAATTGTAGAAGAGGACAAGGATCCCATTGCGATCATCGAAGAAAAGGGCATGAAACAGAATTCCGATACCGGTTTCCTGGAACAGCTGGCAAAGGATGTTCTGGCGCAGAACGAAAAGTCGGTTACCGACTATAAAAACGGTAAGACCAATGCGCTGGGCTATCTGGTTGGTCAGTGCATGAAAGCATCCAAGGGCAAGGCAAACCCGGGCATTGTTAAGGAAATCGTAACCAAGATGCTGAACGCATAAATTTTCAAAAGCAACTGCTAAAAAATCAAGGCAACTGCATCACCTGCAGCTGCCTTGATTTCAAAATCGAATGACGTTTCAGTGCAGTTTTACCTGCGGAAACTCTTTTGTGACGAATGCCGGCAGCGGTGTCTGGACCGTCAAGCCGTTTAGGTTTGCGAGACAGGAATCGCTGTCGGTTTCTAATTGCAGCTGATACGCCCACAACAGCTGGTGCTTGCAGTGCAGCGCACGGTTTTCCCGCATATTTCCGTATTTGGTGTCGCCCAGAATCGGCGCATGAATGTGAGCAAGGTGCGCACGAATCTGGTGCGTTCTGCCTGTAATCAGATCCACCGACAGCAGCGCATGGCGCTCATTGAATGCCAGTACTTCATATGCGGTGATGATCTCTTGAAATCCTTCTTCCGGCGTGTCACGAACAGTGACCGTATTGTGACTGGCGGATTTCTTGTGCCACCCATAAAGCGTAGCCTTTCGTTCTTTGGGAACGCCAACTGTAATACACAGGTACTTTTTATGTACCTTGTTTTCCCGAATCAACCGGTTCACTTCCCGGAGCGCCGCAGCTGTTTTGGCGGCAATGACAATACCACCGGTGTTTCGATCCAGACGGTTACAGAGCGCAGGCGTAAAACTTTGTTCCTGCTCCGGATGATAGGCTCCGGTTCGGTAAAGATAATGGAGAACACGGTTGACCAGCGTATCCGGGATCTGGCGGCTGTCACAGTGTACCACAAGCCCGACCGGCTTGTTTACCACCAAGATCTGCGCATCCTCATAAAGAATGTCCAGCTGATCCGGTGCCTGCATAAATTCCGGTATGCCGCTGCGTTCTTCCTCTGTCTTGATTGTAAAGTATGAGTCGCTGACAAACAGCGTCACTACATCACCAGTCACCAGACGCTGATCCGGTGTACAGCGTTTCCGGTTCACCTTGATATGCTTTGTGCGAATCCACTTGTAGCAGAGACTCTTCGGCAATTCCGGCAGGGTTTTCTGCAAAAAGCGATCCAGCCGCTGGTCGCTGTCATTTTCCTGAATGCAAAATTCTTTCATATTTTCAATTTGCTGCACCGTGCAGCATTCCTTTCGTAAATTATAACGTGCAGCCGAAAATCAGACTAACACTGATATTGCTATTATATCATATTTTCATCGAAAAGAAAAGCTTTTCTTTCGGCAGATCGGAGGTCATCTCATGGAACAGTCAAAAAAGGGACAGCATCACCCGAATGCAGCTGCGGACAAGCAGAGTACTTCAGAACTGTCCGCTGTTCCAAAGCCAAAGCATAAACACTACGGTCATCGGGAGAGAATGCGTACTCGATTCCAGAAGAGCGGACTGGAAGGCTTTCAGCCGCATGAAATACTGGAACTGCTGCTGTTCTACGCTCTGCCGAGAGTAGACACCAATCCGATCGCTCACGATCTGATAGACACATTCCACTCCCTGTCCGGTGTGCTGGACGCAGACATCCAGGATTTGAAACACGTCAAGGGAATCAGCGAAAATGCAGCGGTGTTTCTGAAACTGCTGCCCGAACTTTTTCAGCAGTACCAGCTGGATAAGCTCCGGGAACACGCTGCACTGAACACCACAGAAAAGCTGAGCGCCTACATAGCGGCAAAGCTGTCCGATGCAGTGGAAGAAAAAGCACTTTTGCTCTGTCTGGATGCGCATTTGCACCTGCTCCACTGTGAAACGATCTCTGCCGGGACAGCGCAGAGTACCATACTGGACACCCACCGCATTGTGGAATGCGCTATCCGGATGCGCTGCAGCCGTATTGTTCTGGCGCACAATCATCCCCAGGGAAAAGCCTGCTTTTCCGATGCGGACCTGTTCGCCACCCAGCAGCTGCGGCGTGTGCTGGACAGTATGCAGATCCAGCTGTTGGATCACATCGTGCTGGGAAAATCTGGCGAAACCATCTCCATGCGGCAGGTCATGGGGTGGAGTGAAATATAAGGAGGGATTCCATGGATCATTTTGAACTGCACGCACCGTTCGAACCAACCGGCGACCAGCCGGAGGCAATTGCAAAACTAGTGCAGGGGATAAAAGACGGCGATCACGAACAGACGCTTTTGGGCGTTACCGGTTCCGGAAAAACATACACCGTTGCCAATGTCATTGCACAGGTGAACAAGCCTACTCTGGTGCTGGCACATAACAAGATACTGGCAGCACAGCTCTGTTCGGAGTTTCGGGAATTCTTCCCGAACAACGCTGTCGAGTATTTCGTCTCATATTACGACTATTATCAGCCGGAGGCGTATATTCCCAGCACAGACAGCTACATTGAAAAAGACTCATCCATTAACGATGAAATCGACAAAATGCGTCACAGCGCAACAGCAGCGCTGGCAGAGCGAAAAGATGTTATCATTGTGGCAAGCGTTTCCTGTATCTACTCTCTGGGCAGCCCGGAAGAGTACCGCTCTATGATGGTCTCCATCCGTCCCGGCATGGAAAAGCCCAGAGATCAGCTAATCGACGAACTGGTAGCGATTCAGTATGAGAGAAACGACATCAACTTTGTCCGAAATAAGTTTCGGGTGCGTGGCGATGTGGTGGAGATCTTTCCGGCATCCTCCACAGATAAGGCAATCCGTATAGAATATTTCGGAGATGAAATCGACCGCATTTGTGAGATCAATGTCGTCTCCGGTGAAGTTACTGCCATCATGCAGTATGCGGCGATTTTGCCGGCATCTCACTATGTGGTAGGCAGCGAAAAAGTCACCAAAGCCGTCACGGAGATTCGCCGGGAGATGCTGGAACGAGTGGCATGGTTCACCGATCATCACAAGCTGATTGAGGCACAGCGTATTCAGCAGCGGACACAGTACGACATGGAGATGCTGGAAGAGATCGGCTTTTGCAGCGGCATTGAGAACTATTCCCGTATTCTCGCCGGCAGACCGCCGGGGAGTGTGCCGTACACTCTGCTGGATCACTTCCCGGAAGACTTTCTCTTGATCGTCGATGAAAGCCATGTCACACTGCCGCAGGTACGTGCCATGTATGCCGGAGACCGTGCCAGAAAACAGACCCTGGTGGACTACGGATTCCGGCTGCCCAGCGCATTCGACAACCGGCCGCTGAACTTCGAAGAGTTTTACAGTCATGTAAACCAGGCAATCTACGTCAGTGCTACACCAGGACCGTTTGAGAAAGAACACTCTGTACAAACGGTAGAGCAGGTGATTCGTCCGACGGGGCTGCTGGATCCTCTGATTACAGTGCGTCCGGTGGACGGTCAGATCGAAGATCTTTTCTCAGAAATCAACATCCGTGCAGAAAAAAACGAACGTGTTCTCGTCACCACACTGACAAAGAAAATGGCGGAAGATCTGACCGCCTATCTGGAACGCATGGGCGTCCGTGTCCGCTATCTGCACCATGATATTGATACGGTAGAACGTATGGAGATCATCCGGGATCTTCGCCTGGGCGAGTTTGATGTACTGGTAGGCATTAACCTGCTGCGTGAAGGACTGGACATTCCGGAAGTTTCTCTGGTGGCAATTCTGGACGCAGACAAAGAAGGGTTCCTGCGCAGTGAAACCTCTATGATCCAGACCATCGGCCGTGCAGCCCGGAATGCAAACGGACAGGTCATCATGTACGCAGATGAAGTGACAGGTTCCATGGAGCGTGCCATCACAGAAACAGAGCGTCGCCGTGCCAAGCAGATGGCATATAACCAGGAACACGGTATTATCCCGAAAACCATTCAGAAGGATGTACGGGATGTCATCGAAATCACTTCCAAGGCAGAAGTGGAAAAGAAAACATCCGGCAAAAAGCTGCGTGGCAAGGAAAAGCGTGCGCTTATTGAACAGCTGACCGCACAAATGAAAGAGGCTGCAAAGCTGCTGGAATTCGAACACGCTGCATACCTGCGTGACAAGATCAAAGAACTGGAGGAGGAAAAATAATCCATGCTGGATAAAATCATTGTACGTGGCGCAAGAGCCAATAATCTAAATAATGTTGATGTGGATATTCCACGAGATAAGCTGGTCGTTATGACCGGGCTTTCCGGCTCCGGAAAATCTTCTCTGGCATTTGACACCATCTTTGCAGACGGTCAGCGCCGCTATATGGAGAGCCTGTCGTCCTACGCACGTCAGTTCCTGGGACAGATGGAAAAGCCGGATGTGGACAGCATTGAGGGCTTGTCCCCGGCGATTTCCATTGACCAGAAAACCACATCCAAAAACCCTCGTTCCACCGTGGGAACTGTCACAGAGATCTATGACTATCTGCGTTTGCTCTATGCCAGAATCGGCATACCCCATTGTCCTGTCTGCGGCAGAGAGATCAAGCAACAGTCCGTAGATGAAATTGTTGACCGCATTATGGCACTGGAAGAGGGAACTCGCATTCAGCTGCTTGCACCGATCGTCCGTGGTAAAAAAGGACAGCACTTAAAAACACTGGAAAACGCAAAAAAATCCGGTTATGTCCGTGTTCGTGTGGACGGCAATCAATACGATCTGTCCGAGCAGATCACACTGGACAAAAACAAAAAGCATACCATTGAGATCATCGTAGACCGCCTGGTGGTAAAGCCTTCGATCCGCACCAGACTGACAGACAGCCTGGAAACCGTTCTGGGACTGACCGGAGGACTAGTGGTTGTGGATGTCATCGGCGGGGAAGAGATGCTTTTCTCCCAGAGCTATGCCTGCCCGGAACACGGTATTTCCGTAGAGGAACTGACCCCCCGAATGTTTTCGTTCAATAATCCGTTCGGTGCCTGCCCGCACTGTACAGGTCTCGGCGTATTCCAGGAAATCGACCCGAAACTGGTCGTCCCGAATCGTGACCTTAGCATTCTCCAGGGTGCAATCAAAGCAGTCGGTTGGAACAGCCTGGATGATTCCTCTATTGCAATGATGTACTACCAGGCAATCTCAGAGAAACATCATATTCCGCTGGATGTTCCGGTAAAAGAACTGACGAAAGAGCAGCTGGATCTGTTCCTGTATGGCACAAAGGAAGAACCGCTGTTTCTGCACCGTATCACAACCGGCGGCAGAAGTGAGGGATTCCGTGCGCCGTTTGAAGGCGTGATCCCGAATCTGAAACGGCGCTTTGCAGAAGGCGGCGAGTGGGCAAAAGACGAGATCAGCGCAGTAATGAGCGATGTAGCGTGTCCGGTCTGCCATGGAAAACGTCTGAAGCCAGAAGTCCTGGCAGTTACCGTAGGCGGAAAAAACATCATCGAGCTGACAGAACTGTCCGTCACAAAGGCTCTCGCATTCTTCGACGAACTGGAACTGTCTGAACGGGAACAGTTCATTGCCGCAAGAATCGTCAAGGAGATCAAGGAGCGTCTGGGATTCCTCAACAATGTTGGTCTGGAATATCTGACACTGTCACGAAATGCCGGCACGCTTTCCGGCGGTGAAAGCCAGCGTATTCGTCTGGCGACGCAGATCGGCTCCTATCTGATGGGCGTTCTCTATATCTTGGACGAACCGAGTATTGGTCTGCATCAGAGAGACAACGACAAGCTGATCGCCACCCTAAAGCGGCTGCGTGACCTGGGCAATACGCTCATTGTTGTAGAACATGATGATGATACGATCCTTGCAGCAGACTATGTTGTGGACATTGGTCCGGGAGCAGGCATTCACGGCGGAAACGTTGTCTATTCCGGAGATGTCAAAGGCTTGCTTGCCTGCAAGAAATCCATTACCGGGCAGTATCTCAGCGGTGAGCGGAAAATTCCGCTGCCGCTGGAACGCCGCACCGGAAACGGAAATTATCTGACCATTCACGGAGCAAGAGAACACAATCTGAAAAATATTGATGTCACCATTCCGCTGGGTGTTTTCACCTGTGTCACAGGCGTTTCCGGTTCCGGCAAGTCCTCGCTGGTCAATGAGATCCTGTACAAATACCTGGCAGCCAAGCTGAACCGTGCCAGAACACGCCACGGGGATTTCGATGGTATGGACGGAACGGAATTCTTGGACAAGGTGATCGACATCGACCAGTCTCCTATCGGCAGAACACCCCGTTCCAACCCGGCAACATATACCGGCGTTTTCACAGACATCCGAGACCTTTTCGCAAAGACAAACGATGCAAAAGCAAAGGGCTACACTGCCGGACGATTCTCCTTTAATGTGAAAGGCGGCAGATGTGAGGCGTGCCAGGGTGACGGCATCCTGCGCATTGAAATGCACTTCCTGCCGGACGTTTACGTTCCCTGTGAAGTCTGCAAGGGAAAACGCTATAACCGTGAAACGCTTGCAGTGGAATACAAGGGAAAATCCATCTATGACGTTCTGGAGATGACGGTAGACGAAGGCGTCGTTTTCTTTGAAAACCACCCGAAAATTGCCCGAAAGCTGAAAACCCTCCAGGAGGTTGGTCTGGGATATCTGAAAATCGGACAGCCAGCCACGACTCTTTCCGGCGGCGAGGCACAGCGTGTCAAGCTGGCGACAGAGCTTTCCAAACGTCCTACCGGGAAAACCATCTATATCCTGGACGAACCGACCACAGGTCTGCATACCGCCGACGTTCACCGTCTCATAGAGGTTTTGCAGCGTTTGACTGACACTGGCAACACCGTAGTGGTCATCGAACACAATCTCAATGTTATTAAAGTGGCAGACTGGATCATTGACCTTGGACCGGAAGGCGGAGACCGAGGCGGTACAGTCGTTGTCAGCGGCACACCGGAACAGGTGGCAGACTGTCCGCAGTCCTACACCGGGCAATATCTGAAACCATACCTGGAGAACCGGTAAAGCGACAAAACTGGCGGATTTCTAAAAAAAATATATTTTCCCACAGGCAATTTTGGACTTTTCGGAAAATCTTGCGGAAAAGCTTGCAAAATTTTGTGAAATGGTGTATAATAAAACTGTATGAAATGCACCAACCGGCATTTCAGAAAATCTGTTAATTTTAAGGTGGCATCGTAACCTTTTTTAGCGATGCAGCCTATCTCAGAAAGGATGTCAAACAAATGGCAGAGTTAAACAAAGTATCTGTAGACGATCTGAAAGTAACCGGCAAGCGTGTTCTGGTTCGTGTGGACTTCAACGTACCCATGAAGGACGGCGTTATCACAAACGACAACCGTATCCAGGCTGCACTGCCGACCATCAACAAGCTGACTTCTGAAGGCGCAAAGGTTATTCTTTGCTCTCACCTGGGCAAGCCGAAGAATGGTCCGGAAGAAAAGTTCTCTCTGAAGGCTGCTGCTGCTCGTCTGGGCGAACTGGTTTCCGCAAAGGTCACCTTCGTTCCGTCTGATGTTGTTGTAGATGATACCGTAAAGGCTGCTGTAGACAAGATGCAGAACGGCGAGATCATCGTTCTGGAGAACACTCGTTTCCGCAAGGAAGAGACCAAGAACATCGAATCCTTCAGCAAGGATCTGGCATCTATCGCAGACGCATTCGTAATGGATGCTTTCGGCAGCGCTCACAGAGCACACTGCTCTACTGTCGGCGTAACCGAATTCGTAAAGGAAACTGCTGTTGGCTATCTGATGCAGAAGGAGATCAAGTTCCTGGGCAATGCTGTTGAGAACCCGGTTCGTCCGTTTGTTGCAATCCTGGGCGGCGCAAAGGTTGCAGATAAGCTGAATGTTATCTCCAACCTGCTGGAAAAGTGCGATACACTGATTATCGGCGGCGGCATGGCTTACACCTTCCTGAAGGCACAGGGCTATGAAGTTGGTACTTCTCTGGTAGACGACACCAAGATCGACTACTGCAAGGAAATGCTGGAAAAGGCAAAGGCAAACGGTAAGACTCTGCTGCTGCCGGTTGATACTGTAACTGCTGCTGAGTTCCCGAACCCGATCGACGCTGAGATCGAAGTTGTCACCTATGATTCCAACAAGATCCCGGCAGACAGAATGGGTCTGGATATCGGCGAAAAGACACAGGCTCTGTTTGCAGATGCTGTTAAGACCGCAAAGACCGTTGTATGGAACGGACCGATGGGCGTATTCGAGAACCCGGTTCTGAGCAAGGGTACTGTTGCTGTAGCACAGGCTCTGGCAGATACCGATGCAACCACCATCATCGGCGGCGGCGACTCTGCAGCAGCTGTTATGCAGCTGGGCTTTGCTGATAAGATGAGCCACATCTCTACCGGCGGCGGCGCTTCTCTGGAATACCTGGAAGGCAAGGTTCTGCCGGGTGTTGCTGCAATTGCGGATAAGAACTGATTTCTGAACAGACAGGGGAATACTGTTTCGGCAGCCATCCTCCGTTTGTGTTGTCTTGAGAAAGGATGATTCTCATGAAAAAGTGTGAATTGCAGGATACTGTAAAAAGTGCATTTCTGAATCCGGCAGCCGCATTTGCACTGGGTGCATTCTGTGGTCTGGCAATCGGAATGCTCTGTATGCCTTTCTCCAAAGGCATCGTGATCGGCAGTCATAACGGAAGCAACAATAAAGAATCCCACGAAGAGGGAGATTATATTACGGATGCTGAGGCATCCGAATAAGAGAAAAGAGGAATTTGTCATGAACAAGGCACTGAGAAAGGCAATTATTGCCGGCAACTGGAAGATGAACAAGAACCGCAAAGAGGCTGCTGAGCTGATTAACGCTCTGAAGCCGATCGCAGCAGACAAGACCTGCGGCGTAATCATCTGCGTACCGTTCACAAACCTGGAAACTGCTCTGTCTCTGACCGAAGGCACCAACATTGAAGTCGGCGCAGAAAACGTTCACTTCGAAAAGAACGGCGCATTTACCGGCGAGATCTCTGCTGATATGCTGACTGAGATGGGCGTAAAGTATGTTATCGTTGGTCACTCTGAGCGCAGACAGTACTTCGGCGAAACCGATGAAACTGTAAACAAGCGTACCACAGCTGCAATTGAGGCTGGTATGACTGTTATCCTGTGCGTTGGCGAAACACTGGCTGAACGGGAACTGGGCATCACAGAAGAAGTTGTTGCAAAGCAGGTTAAGGTTGCTCTGCACGGTCTGACTGCTGACCAGGTAAAGAACATCGTAATCGCTTACGAGCCGGTATGGGCTATCGGTACTGGCAAAACTGCTACCGCAGAACAGGCTGAAGAAGTTTGCGCATTTATCCGTGCAACTGTTGCATCTCTGTATGACAAGGCAATTGCAGACGGCATGACCATCCAGTACGGCGGTTCTATGAACGAAAAGAACTGCGCAGAACTGCTGGCAAAGGAAAACATCGACGGCGGTCTGATCGGCGGTGCATCTCTGGTTGCTGAAAAGTTCGGCGTACTGCTGACTGAGGCTTCTAAGTAAGCTTTTAAGTACACAATTTCATTTGCAATCGGGCAGCGCCGTACAGAGCCGTAAGGCGAATGCACGGCGCTGCTTTTTTGAGGAAAAGGAGAAATACAACATGAGCAAAAAACCTGTTGCATTGATTATCATGGATGGATTTGGCCACAATCCCAGCGATTACGGCAATGCGATCCATGCTGCAAAGAAACCGAACCTGGACAAATTCATGCAGGGACCGAATACACTGATCGGCGCAAGCGGTCTGGACGTAGGTCTGCCGGATGGTCAGATGGGCAACTCTGAAGTAGGACACACCAACATCGGCGCAGGCCGCATTGTTTATCAGATGCTGGTAAAGATCACAAAGGACATTGAAGACGGAAAGTTCTTTGAAAATCCAGCAATTTCTGCTGCTATAGATGCCTGCAAGGAAAAGGGAACTGCACTGCACCTGATGGGTCTGCTCTCTCCGGGCGGCGTTCACAGCCATATTTCTCATCTGTACGGACTGCTGGAAATGGCAAAACGCAAGGGTCTGTCTCAGGTGTATGTTCACGCATTCCTGGACGGCCGTGACGAACCGCCGGCATCTGCTGCTGGATTTATGAAGGATGCTGTCGCAAAGCTGAACGAGATCGGTGTAGGCAAGGTTGCAACCATTTCCGGACGTTACTATGCAATGGATCGTGACAACGCATGGGATCGTGTAGAAAAGGCATACGATGCAATCGTTCTGGGCGAGGGCGTACAGACAGACGCTGATCCGGTAAAGGCAATCGAGGACAGCTATGCAAACGACGTAACAGACGAATTCATGCTGCCGACTGTTCTGGATAAGAACGGCACCGTTAAGGAAGACGACAGCATCGTATTCTTCAACTTCCGTCCGGACCGTGCAAGACAGCTGACCCGCTGCTTTGTTGACCCGGATTTCAGCGGATTTGAGAGAAAGAACGGCTACTTCCCGGTACAGTTCGTCTGCATGGCACAGTATGATGCAGCAATGCCGAATGTATCCGTTGCATATCCGCCGGAAGATCTGCACATGACTCTGGGTGAATATCTGAGCAAGTGCGGAAAGACACAGCTCCGTATCGCCGAAACACAGAAGTACGCACACGTTACATTCTTCTTCAATGGCGGCAGAGAGCAGACTTTCGACGGCGAAGATCGTATCCTCGTAAAAAGCCCGGACGTTCCCACATTCGATCTGAAGCCGGAAATGAGCGCATACGAAGTCACTGATAAGGTTGTTGAGGCAATCGACAGCGACAAGTATGACGTTATCATTCTGAACTATGCAAACTGCGACATGGTTGGTCACACCGGCGTATTTGATGCCGCTGTTGCTGCCGTAGAGGCAGTTGATACCTGCGTAGGCCGCATGGTTGATGCTATCATGAAGAAGGGCGGTATTGCGTTTATCACGGCTGACCACGGCAATGCGGATAAGATGCTGGAAGAGGACGGCACACCGTTCACTGCACACACCACCAATCCGGTTCCGTTTATCGTAGTCGGCAAGGACTGCAAGCTCCGTGAAGGCGGTGTTCTGGCAGATATCGCTCCGACGATGCTGGAGGCAATGGAACTGCCGCAGCCGGAAGAAATGACAGGCAAGAGCCTGTTCGCATAAGCACAAGGTTTCACCTTCGCAATATACAAAAGCGCCTGTACTTTCGAGTACAGGCGCTTTTTACTATATCAAACAAAACGGCACACATTTTGTAAAAACAAGACGTGTGCCGTTTGATCTATGTACTTCTATTCTTCAAAATCAGAAGTCAATTTCTGTATCGTAATAGCAAGCTTTCAGTAGCTTTTCCATTTCCTCCTGAGAGGGCTGACGAGGATTCGACCCGGTGCAGGCATCTGCAATCGCATTCTTTGCCACTTCCGGCAGTTTCTCCAGGAATTCCTTTTCATCAATAACAGACACATCCGCCTTTACGCCGCTCTTGCCATAATTCTTGATGCCCTGGGGAATATCCAGCTGATCGTTCATGGAACGCAGTTCTGCAATCAGCGCATCCACTTTTCCCTCAGTTGTTGCGCCGGACAGTCCGATAAAGGATGCAATCTCTGCATACCGTTCTGCCGCCTCTGCATTCTTCGAATTGTACTTGATGACCTTCGGCAAATACATAGCATTGGCACAGCCGTGAATAATATGATCGCCGGTATAAGCCGCACCTGTTTTATGCGCCATAGAGTGTACAATACCCAACAGTGCATTTGAGAACGCCATACCAGCCAGGCACTGTGCATCGTGCATTGCTGCACGGGCATCCATATCACCATCGTAAGACTTTTTCAAGTTATTGTGAATCATCTTGATTGCATGGAGTGCCAGGGGGTCGGTATAGTTGCAGTGCAGCGTAGACACATATGCCTCAATTGCGTGTGTCATGGCATCCATACCAGTGTGTGCAACCAACTTCTTCGGCATTGTCTCAGCCAGTTCCGGATCCACGATTGCAACATCTGGTGTAATGTTAAAGTCCGCAAGCGGATACTTGATGCCCTTGTGATAATCTGTGATCACAGAGAAAGCGGTAACTTCTGTTGCAGTACCAGAGGTAGACGGAATCGCACAGAACTTTGCCTTTGTCCGCAGCGTGGGGAAACTAAACGGCGTAATGATCTCTTCGAAAGTCGTGTCCGGATACTCATAGAATACCCACATTGCTTTCGCAGCATCAATCGGAGAACCGCCGCCCATGGCAACGATCCAATCCGGCTCAAAGGCACGCATTGCCTCTGCACCCTTCATAACGGTTTCTACAGAAGGATCCGGCTCAACGCCTTCAAACAGCTGTACTTCCATGCCGGCTTCCTTTAAGTAAGCGACCGCCTTGTCCAGAAAACCAAACCGTTTCATGGAACCGCCGCCCACAACAACAATGGCTTTTTTACCGGTCAGTGTTTTCAGTGTCTCCAAAGAGCCTGCGCCGTGATACAAATCTCTTGGCAATGTAAATCTACCCATGATACAATACCTCCAGTTCGCTGTGCGTTTGCTTTACTTTCGCAAACGATGCTGCTTTTTTCTTGACAGGAAATCCTGTATTTGTGCATACATACACGATTTCCACTTTCATTATACCCCTTTTTCGTCAAATTGTAAAGAAGTCTAAATGTAAATAGTTTGTGAATCATTCAGGCGCCAGATGCTGAACGATATTGCAGCGGAGAAAAGCCCGTCTGACTGCGGAAAACCCGGTTAAAGTAGCTGACATTTTCATAGCCGCAGGCAAATGCGATCTCCAGGACCGTCTCATCCGTCTCCAAAAGCAAGGACTGCGCTTTTTCAATGCGAACGGTATTTAGATACGCCGTAAAATTCTGACCAGTTGCAATGCGAAAATATCTGGAAAAATACTTCTCAGACATATGAAATTGTTCCGCCATGACTGCGATTGTAAGCGGTGATGCGTAATGCTGCCGGATATACTGGAGCATTTCTTTTAACCGCTGGCTCTTTTCGCTGGGAGCGTGCTGTACAGGAATCATCATATGACGGCAAAACATCTGTGCGATCATCTGTAAAAGAAGCGCCTTTACCATCAGTTCATACCCGGAACTCTTTTGTTCTGCGGCATTCTGTATCTGATATAGCAGAGCATACAGGAAATCACAGTCTTTCTTTCTTGTTAACTGTACCGGAAAGCGCTGTGTCCCTTGTATCAGTTGTTCCAGATAGGTCTGTGACGCATCACTTTCCGAAAAGGTAAGCGCCTGAAGCGGAAAAATTACAGTCCGATAAACCAGCTGGTCATCCTCAGAGGCAACACGGTGCAGTTCTTCCTGGTTGATAAAGAAGATATCACCCTCTTCGCCGGAAAATGTTTCATTTCCGATTGTGACGCTTGTTGTTCCACGCAGCACCTGCATGATCTCAACGTTCCGATGCCAGTGAAGCGGAAATTGAAAATGCTGTATGCCTTCTGTCCGGGTAATAAAGCATTCCATCGGAAAACGCGGTGTACCGTGACGCCTTGTCTCATATAATTTTTGTTTTTCCATAAGCATTCCTTCTTGTCTGATCCATTTTATGTAAACGTTCTCATTATCGGCGCATAGTTGTAGAAAAAGTGCAAGAATCAGAGGATATAGTACTAGATTTTACGCATTATTACAGATATAATATAACACAGAACAGAAAATCTGTCAACCATCTTTCAGGAGGTTTTTATATGAAATTTCAGGACAATTTTATGTGGGGTACCGCATCCGCAGCATACCAGGTAGAGGGTGCTTATCTGGCAGACGGAAAGGGTCTGAACATCTGGGACGCTTACTGCCAGGAGGGCAATCACATTGCGCACGGAGAAAACGGCAACGTTGCCTGTGACCACTACCACCATTTCAAAGAAGACGTCAAGATGATGAAAGAAATGGGTATCCGGAATTACCGTTTCTCCATCAGCTGGTCCAGAGTTCTGCCGGACGGCACAGGCAAGGTCAACGAAAAGGGCTTGCAGTTCTATTCTGACCTGGTAGACGAGCTGCTGGCAAACGGCATTGAGCCGCTGGTAACGCTGTTCCATTGGGATTATCCGCTGGCACTTCATCAAAAAGGCGGCTGGCTGAATCGGGAATCTTCTGACTGGTTTGCTGAATATGCAAAGGTTGTCGTAGATGCACTGTCAGATCGTGTCAAGTACTGGATGACCATTAACGAACCGCAGGTATTTATCGGCTGCGGCTATGCCATCGGCAAGTTTGCCCCCTTTGAAGTACACCAGGCAAAAGATCTGACCCGTATGACACACAATGTTCTGCTGTCCCACGGCAAGGCAGTTCAAGTCATTCGCAAGTATGCAAAGCAGAAACCTACCGTCGGTTTTGCCTTTGCGACCCCTTGCTGCACACCGACCGACAATACACCGGAGGCAATTGCAGAGGCAAAGCAGAAAAGTTTCGCTTTTACAAAGGATCGTTTCCCGTTTGAACTGTCCTGGTGGGCAGACCCGATCTTCTTCGGAAAATACCCGGAGGATGCCTATAAGATCCTCGGTGACGATATGCCGGAAATCCAGGAAGGTGACATGGAAGTTATCTCTCAACCTGTTGATTTTTACGGTGTAAACATCTACGAGAGCAAGGCAACGGAAAATGCCTACGGCTATGCAGAAAACGCCTACATCGGCTGCGCACGTACACAGATGGGTTGGCCGGTGACACCGGAGGTGCTGTACTGGAGTCCGCTCTTCCTGTATGAACGGTATCAGAAACCAGTCCTGCTCAGCGAAAACGGCATGGCAAGCCACGACTGGGTACAGCTGGACGGAAAGGTACACGACCCGCAGCGCATTGACTTTATGAAACGCTATCTCCGTGAACTGCATCGTTCCATGGAGGACGGCGCACAGGTTATGGGATATATGTACTGGTCGATCATGGACAACTTCGAGTGGGCTGACGGCTATGACAAGCGTTTCGGTCTGGTACACGTTGACTATCAGACGCAGAAGAGAACGGTCAAGGATTCCGGTCATTTCTACGGTGATGTCATCCGCACAAACGGCGAAGCAATTTTCAGTGATACCTGGGATGAAAAGTAAAAAATATCTTTAGCATAAAAAGAAAAGCGAATTGTCTGGAAATTCTCTCAGACAATTCGCTTTTTGTTATAGTGTCAGGAACAGAGACGAGAACAGAATCAAGAGCATACAGATCGGGCAGATAAATTTAATCATAATCCGATACAAACCTTTGGAACGAAAACGCTCATTCTTTTCGATCTCATTTTCCACGTACGTCGTTTTGACCACAAAGCCAACCAGGATACAGGTCATCAAAGCCACAATCGGCATCATAATGTTGTTGCTGATATAGTCGAAGAAATCCAGCATCTGCATATGGAAGATGGTGAAATCAGACCAGATGCTGTAGCCAAAGACGGACAGCAGACCAATCAGAAATGAAACCCCGGTAACGATCAGACAGCTGGGGGTTCTCTTCCAGTGAAAGCGTTCCTCAACAATAGAGACAACGGTTTCCATCAGAGAAATAGAAGAAGTCATTGCAGCCAGCGCTACCAGCAGGAAGAATACGATACCGACAATCTGACCACCGACCATATCATGGAATACGTTGGGCAGTGTAATAAACATCAGACTGGGACCGGCATTCAGCGCACTCTTGTCACCGCCGGAAAACACGAACACTGCCGGAACAATAATCAAACCGGCCAAAAAGGCAACTGCCGTATCAAATACTTCGATCTGCCGGACAGAACTTTCGATGCTGTCCTCTTTTCGCATATACGAACCATAGGTAATCATGATGCCCATTGCCAGCGACATGGAGTAAAACAGCTGTCCAACTGCCGCAATGACAGTCTTGATGGAGAATTCGCTGAAATCCGGCTTGATATAATAGATCAAACCATCTATTGCACCCGGAAGTGTCAGCGTATAGATGCTGATGCCGACGATCAGAACCAGCAGCAGCGGCATCATAAACTTGCTGACTTTTTCGATTCCCTTCTGTACGCCCAGCATAACGACCACTGCAGTCAGCGCAATAAAAATGCCAAAGAAAAGCATCGGCGTACCTGCATGGCTGATAAAATTGGTGAAGTAGGAGCCATCGCCGGCAGCGCTTTTTCCGGCACCGGAAACGAATGTCGTTAAGTACCGCAGCACCCATCCGCCGATAACACAGTAATAGGGGAGAATGATGACCGGAATCGCTCCGGCAAGCCATCCCAACGGCTTAAAATGCCGGTTCATATCTGAATACGCCTGTATAACGCTTTTCCCGGTACGCCGCCCGATGGCAATTTCTGTGGTCATTAAGGCAAAGCCAAAAGTGACCGCAAAAATCAGATAGACCAGCAGAAACATTCCGCCGCCGTATTTTGCCGCCAGGTACGGAAAACGCCAGATGTTTCCTAAACCTACTGCCGATCCGGCAGCCGCCAGAATAAAGCCCAGCTTTGAGCCAAATCCGGCTTTCTCATTTTGAGTTTTCGTTTGCATATGAAGTTGTCCTCTCCTTTTTTGTATTATGTTTCAAAACCGAAACAATACTATCTATTATACAGGAATTCTACGAAAAAGTCAATCTTTTTGACTCAAATGATATAGAATCCATTTTTTCACAATTTACGTTTTAGATGTTATTAGAAAGGCACTTGTCAAACTGAATCGAAAAGAGTATAATAGAAAATAGAAATATAGAGACATTTTTTATATATACAGCTTTTACGCAAACCAGGAAAAGGGGAGAGTTCCTTATGATACAAGACATTTTTCCGCACAAATTATATAATTCATATGATGCCGCAGCAGAACCAACTCCGGACAGCTATGTTCTAAGCTTTCACCAGGCACAGGTACTGCTGAAACAAGACGACTCGCTGCCGCAGGTAAGCGATATGGGACAGAGCGATTATCGTTTCCTGTTTCGAATAGATGACCACAGTTATTTTCTTCCGAACGAACATTTTCCAGAAACGGAAAACTTTACTTATCACAGCGTCCGTGCAGTGCGTGGAAACGAAAGCATTCCGAAACACCAGCGCTATGCGATTCTGACGGGAAAGCATCTGTCCGATTGGTATCGGGATACACGCTTTTGCGGCTGCTGCGGCAGTCCGCTGCGTCATGCAGAAACACAGCGTGCCATGGTATGCGACAACTGTCAAAGACATTTCTACCCACGGATTATGCCAGCTGTGATCGTCGGTGTGATTCGTGACGAACAGCTGCTGCTCACTCGCTATCGAACCGGCTTTGCCTATAATGCGCTGATTGCCGGGTTCACAGAAATCGGCGAAACCCTGGAAGAAACTGCCGCACGGGAAGTTCTGGAGGAGACCGGACTGCAAATCAAAAATATCCGTTACTACAAATCCCAGCCATGGGGAATCGCAAACGATATCCTTGCCGGCTTTTTCTGTGAAGTTGACGGTGACAGTACGATCCGTATGGACACCGACGAACTGAAATATGCCGAATGGGTCAACCGAAAAGAAATTGCATTACAGCCAGATGATGCCAGCCTGACCAATGAAATGATGCAGCAATTCCGGGATGGAAAAATCACAAAACAAATGCTAAGAGAGGAGTTCGATGTATGAGCAACAGCACGACAGAAACCGAAACATCACACGCAAAGATTGATATGCTCCATGGTTCGATCTGGAACAAGCTGCCACGATACGCTCTGCCAGTGGCAGCCACAGCCATTCTGGAACAGTTGTTCAATGCCTCTGACATTGCCGTTGTGGGCAATTTTTCTGCCGGAGATAAAACGGTTGCGGTCGCAGCTGTCGGCGCAAACAGTCCCATTATCGGCTTGATCTTAAACCTGTTTATTGGCATAGCACTAGGCGCAAACGTTGTTATTGCCAACGCAATCGGACGCAAAGACATGGAAAGTGTACACAAAGCAGTACATACCTCTATTGTTATGGCTGTGCTTGGCGGCATCATTGTCACTTTGCTGGGCGAGTTGATTGCCGGAAAGCTCATGGGAATCCTGAATATTCCCGACGAAGTATACCCTTATGCACTGCAATACCTGCGCATTTACTTATTGGGAATGCCCATTATTTTCCTCTATAACTTTGAGGCAGCCATTTTCCGAAGTATCGGGGACACCAAGGTGCCGCTGCAGGCGCTGTTGATTTCCGGTGTTCTGAATGTTATCATGAACTTCTTCTTTGTCATGGTACTGCATATGGCGGTAAACGGCGTAGCGATTGCCACCGTACTTTCCAATGTTGTAAGTTCTCTGCTTTTGCTGTATAAGCTGATACGCACCGATAAATGTGTCCGGGTCGAACTGCGGCAGTTGAAAATGCACCGTCACAGTCTCATCCGCATTATTCAGATCGGACTTCCTGCAGGAATCCAGAGCGCCGTTTTTGCCGTTGCCAACATCGTTATCCAGACCGCAATCAACAGCCTGGGAACCGTTGTAATTGCCGCATCCAGCGCCGCATTCAACATCGAAATTCTGGCATACGATGTGCTGAACTCCTTTAGCCAGGCCTGCACAACTTTTGTCGGACAGAACTATGGTGCAGGGAATATGAAACGCTGTCGCCGGACGCTGGTACTCTGCCTGGTGGAAGACGCCATCGCCTCTGCGGTAGCCATCGGTTTGATCTTATTCACCGGTAAATTCCTGTTGTCCATCTTCAACAGTGACCCACAGGTCATTGAAATCGGTTACACCCGTCTGGTCATCATCTTTTCCGCTTATACTTTCAGTATGCTGTATGAGGTCATGTCCGGCTATCTCCGTGGATTTGGCATTTCACTTGTCCCTGCACTTCTTACAACGGTAGGCGTTTGTGGCATCCGTATCTTCTGGATCTACACCATATTCCAGCACAGCCGAACGTTCGCCACCATTATGCTGGTGTATCCGGTCAGTCTTGCAACAACTGCCGTTCTCATCGGCATTGCACTGCTTTGCTATCGCCCATCCAAACGATATCAAGCCCGAATCGCAAAAACAGAATAAACTAAAAAGTGCCGTTTGGATTTCCATAAACGGCACTTTTTCATTCTATATGATATTTTACCGACTTGCAGCAATGCGCTCTGCCAGATCATTCAAATAGAGCCAGCGCTCCATTTTCTCTTCCAGCTGCTGTTCTAAGGCGGTCTTTCGATCAGATAATTCCTGAAGTTTCACATAATCCGAAGTACTTTTTCCGATTTCAGTCTCTGTATCCTCGATCTGCTGTTCCAGCGCTGCAATATCATCGTCGATCGTATCATATTCCCGCTGTTCCTTATAGGAAAATTTCAGCTTTTTTTCGCCGACAAAAACACGTTCTTTTTTCTCCGCAGCCTTTTTCGGTTTCTCCGCCGCATCGGAAACAGAGACCTCCTTTTCTGCGTAATCACTGTAGTTTCCGTTATAGCGCTGCACACAGCCATCTCCGCTGAGTTCCCAGATCTCAGACGCCATTTTGTCCAGGAAATATCGGTCGTGGGATATCGCAATTATAGCACCGCTAAAGCTTTGCAGATAATCTTCCAGAATCGTCAGCGTAGCAATATCCAGGTCATTGGTCGGTTCATCCAGAAGAAGCACATTCGGCGCAGTCATCAAAACTTTCAGCAGATACAGCCGCTTTCGCTCGCCGCCGGAAAGCTTTTCAATATGGTTCCACTGCAATTCCGGCGTAAAGAGAAATCGTTCCAGCATAGTTGCCGCAGTAACTGTGCCATCCGGCGTCTGAATGCGTTCTGCGGTCTCCTTGATATAATCGATCACTCTCTGTGACGGATCCATCTTTTCGCACTCCTGGGAAAAATATCCGATACGAACGGTATCTCCCAAAACAACATTGCCGCTGTCCGGCAGAAGGTCACCGCAAATCAGCTTTATCAGCGTAGACTTTCCTGCACCGTTGCGTCCAACAACACCAATTCTGGCATCCCGGGGTAGCTTATAGGAAAAGTCCCGGAGCAGTTGCTTTCCGTCAATCGATTTCGACAAATGCTCTAATTCAATGGTTTTCTTACCCAGACGGGACGAAACCGATTGCAGCTGCATCTTTTCCATTTCCTGCGGTTTGTCCCGGTTTTCAAGCGCATGAAACCGCTCAATGCGATCTTTTGACTTTGTTCCTCTTGCACGAACACCACGGCGAATCCACTCCAGTTCCTGCCGATAGAGGGTGCGGTTCTTTCGTTCCTGTGCCTCTGCATCTGCCTCACGCTGGGCTTTCTGTTCCAGATAAGTGCTGTAGCTGCCGTTATATTCGTAGATCTTTCCACGATCCACTTCGACGATCTTCTGCGTAATACGATTCAAAAAATAGCGGTCGTGTGTTACCATCACAATTGCGCCACGATATTTCCGCAGCTGTTCTTCCAAAAGCTGTACGGTATCATTGTCAATATGGTTTGTCGGCTCATCCAGCAGCAGTACATCGCTTGGCTGAATCAGGGCAGCGGCAATTCCCACACGCCGTCTTTCACCGCCGGACAGCGTGCTGATATCCCGGTCATAGTCGGCAATGCCAAGCTTTCCCAGAATCGACTTTGCCTCAAATTCTTTTGCCGCTTTCAAGTCGAGCGGCAAGTGCGCCATGACTTGTTCTAAAACGCTTCCATGTGTGTCAAATTCCGGAATTTGCGGCAGATAAGACACTCGCACGCCCTTTGTCCGAATAACTGTGCCGCTGTCCGGCTCTTCTGCACCGGCTAAAATTCGCAGCAATGTGGATTTGCCAGTGCCGTTGATGCCGATAATACCGACCTTGTCGCCTTCTCCCAGGAAAAACGAAACATCATCCAGTACCTTTCGTTCCATATATGTTTTTTCTAAATTCTGTGCAGACAATAATATCATACCATAACTCCTCCAGAACACATCCACTGCCTCGCCGACCTGTTCTTGATTTTCTCATTCTTCTCCATTATACCACGAGATTTGAAAAATTGCAACCGAATGATTCTATCATTCTTTCTGCCCTTTCACATCTGATTTTTGCATATAAATTATTCAAAACATTCGCTTTTCAAATTTTTGTGAATGTGCTATACTAGAGCGTAGTCATATGAGAATCTGCGCTCATACACACACTTTTTACCATTATAGGTTCTGGAAAAGGAGCATAAACACACCATGAATACAAAAACAGCCCGTCACAGCCTGGATATGCTGCACGGTTCTCTCATCAAAAAAATACTGTTGTTCGCACTGCCCATTGCAGCCAGCAGCATTCTGCAGCAGCTTTTCAATTCTGCTGACACTGCCGTTGCCGGGCAATTCGGAAATGCCGACGCACTCGCTGCCGTTGGTACAAACGGAGAAATTGTCGCACTGATCGTCGGTATTTGCGTCGGCATCGCTGTCGGTGCAAATGTCTTGATTGCCAAATTCATCGGCGCAGGGGAGCGCCACCGCATTTCCGGCGCAGTTCATACTGCGATGGCTTTCTCTGTCGTCTTCGGAATTCTGTTTACCATTCTCGGTCAATTTACAGCCCGTCCGCTGCTGGCACTGATCCACACGCCAGAGGACATCATGACATCAGCAACCAACTACTTAAAAGTATACTTCCTGGGCGTACCCTTTCTTTCTGTTTATAATTTCGGCTCGGCGATACTGCGTTCCAAAGGGGACAGCAAAAGACCCCTTGCTGCGCTGATTTTATCCGGTATTATCAATGTGCTATTAAACCTGTTCTTTGTGGTTGTGTGCAAACTTAGCGTAATCGGAGTAGCGCTTGCCACGGATATCTCTACTGCCGTAAGTGCATTCTTTGTCGTGTTCTGGCTGTGCCGGGAACCAGATGAGTTTCGCCTGTCTGTGCGGAAATGCCGTATCGAGTGGAAATACCTGAGCAGCATTCTGCGCATCGGCATTCCGGCGGCAATACAAAGCGCTGTGTTCTGCGTTGCCAACATTTTTGTACAGTCTGCCATCAACACATTCGGCAGTTCTGCCGCTGCTGGTTCAGCAATCTCCATGAACTTCGAGTATATTGCCTACTATGTCAACACAGCATTTGGACAGGCAGCAACAACATTTACCAGTCAAAACTATGCCGCCAAAAAGACCCAGCGCTGCCGGAAAATCTTCTGGATCAGCCTCGGCATGGCACTTCTGTTTTCCAGCTTGATTATCTATCCAATTGTTATATTCCGCAGCCAGGCGTCCGGTATTTTCTCCTCTTCTCCAGAAGAAATCCGCTTTTCCTGCGAACGAATCCTAGTTGTATTAAGCTTACAGATCTTGTGTTCTGTTTATGAAATTCCGGCGTGTACCATGCGTGGCCTCGGATATTCCGCTTTGCCGGCTGTCGAAATGATTCTGGGCATCTGCGTCATTCGCATCATATGGCGGTTTACCATATTCTCTTACTTCAACACACTGAAAAGTATGTATCTGGTCTTTCCGACGACCTGGGTCATTACTTCAATCATCATGCTGATCTCGTTTGTGATTGTCCTGCGAAAAGCATTTCCCAAACCCAACCCAACAGCTGCATAACGCAAAAAGCGCACATCTTCTAAAAAGATGTGCGCTCTTCTATTTATTATGATAGAAACTGCATCCAGCTATTCAACAGCCGCTCCGTACCCTGCTGCAATTCCTCTGGGGAAAGGCAGGCGTACCCCAGCACGATCTGCGGAAACGCCGATGGATTCTGCGGTGTCTCATAGTATGCGGATAACCCGTAAACTGTCACGTGCGCTTGATTCGCTGCGGCCACCAGTTCCTGTTCTGTACAGGGAAGATGCACTTCCAACAACAAGTGCAGCCCTGCCTCTTCTCCTTGTATTGAAAGATACTGTCCCAATGGATGCGCCTGTAACATTGCGGTGAGCATCTTTTGCCGCTGCCGGTATGTTTTCTTCATGCGGTTTAGATGCCGCTCAAAATAGCCGTCCTGCAAAAAGTGAACTAGCGTATATTGTTCAAAGCTCGGCACACTGGAAGAGTAAAAGGAAAAGTCTCTCTGAAACTGTTCTGCCAGTGCCGGCGGTAGAACGACATATCCGATTCGCAGTGACGGAGCAAGCGTCCTGGCAAACGTGTTCATATATATGACCCGGTCGCCAGTATCCATGCTGTACAAAGACGGCAACGGTTTTCCTTGAAAGCGCAGTTCGCTGTCATAATCGTCCTCGATCAAAAACCGGGTATTCCCAGCGTTGACCCACTCCAGCAATTCCGCACGCCGCCGCACCGGCATAATGATTCCGGTAGGGAACTGGTGCGACGGTGTCACATGAGCGACTGTTGCACCCGAACGTCGCAGCGCCGTAATGTCCAACCCGTTTTTGTCCATCAGAATATCAATGACCGATACGCCGTTGCTGCGCAGAATACGCTTTCCTTTGAAGTATCCCGGCTCTTCCACTGCATAGCGCCTGGATGCACCAAGCAGCTGCACCAGAATCCCCAAAAGATATTCCGTCCCGGCGCCAACCAAGATCTGTTCCGGCGCAGCGTGAATATCCCGAAACGCCCGCAAATGCGCAGCAATCGCCGCACGCAGTTCATATAAACCCATTGCCGGCGGTGATTGCAGCAACGTTTCCTGTTTGGTAGAAAGCACCTGCCTGGACAACTTTGCCCAGGTGGAGAATGGGAACTGTTCCAGGTCAACACCACTGGTAGAAAATACGATCTGATCCTCCGGCACTGCCTGTACCAGCTGTACCTCAGAAAGCACTCGTTCCTTTGGCATATGTGCCAAAAGCGGTGCGTCCGGGTCTACATAGTATCCGGCACGGGAACGGGAATACAGATATCCCTCTGCTGCCAACTGTTCATATGCAGTTTGCACAGTGACAATGCTGATCTGCAAATGCGCCGAAAGCGTTCGCCTGGACGGCAGTTTTTCATTCGGCTGAAGAGCGCCGCTTGCGATCTCTTCCCGAATTGCTGCGCAGATCTGTTGATACAGCGGTTCAGATCTGTTCGGATTCAGCAGAATCGTCAGCATACTTTTTTGCTCCGTCCGGATTCAGAATGCGCTCAATTTGATCCGCAGTCATTTCCATTTCCACATCCGCTTCTTTATGGGATTCCTCTGTCTCCGGTGCAGCATTGAAAATCGCATCAATTTCCGCCATGGACTGGCTGGTTTCCTCGTCGAATACCAGCTGCTCAGCTTCTTGCGCCATAGTTTCCGTTTCCTCCGGCACAGAAATTTCCTGCTCCTCTGAAGCCGGTTCTGTCTGTTCCAGTTTCACCTCTGCTGCTGTCACATTGTCATCCGTTGTTTCAGCAAGAACATCATTATCCGTTGCATCACTTGTATTTTCATCCGAATCAGGCACCGGCACTTCTGTCGAAGTCTCTGCCACTTCCGAAGAAACAGCGTCCTCATCTGCTGCCGGAACATCCTGTTTCTTTGGCGGTTCAGTAAACGGATGTTCCAGATGCCACAGCATTGCATCTGCATCCATGAAAGCATCCTCACGCTGCCGCTCCCGAACTGCGCTCTGCTGTCGGATCTCAGCGGCAGCGGCAGAACGAACATTTGACGGAATCAGCAGGGTATCTGTCATGCGTGGATATGCCTCCGGGATTTCCAGAACATCCAGCTTAAATTGACCGCTGGTGACAAAGACACGCATACTGTGCTTGCCCTCTGGCAGCTGGTCAATCACCAGACACGCCTGTCTCGGCAGACAATCCGCAACAAAAAAGTTTTCATACATGGTATGACCATCGACCAACACTGTAAACTCTGCATTCTGTGCCGTACCGACAATAGCAATTCCTGTTCCGTCAAAGGTACAGGAGAACTCAGCGCCTGTTTTTGCCTCCATGGAAGTGCGGTTAAAGAATTGATAGCTTTCCATGGCATGGATATCCCAGTTTTCATTGTACAGAATACCATCGCCAAAACAGTCCACTCTGCGGACATACAGAGGCTGCACAGCGACCGGATCAATATGAATATTGCGGAACATATTCCATGCAAAATCGCTGCACAGGCTAACACGACCGCTGTTAATCATACACTGCGGTGTATACTTGGTCAGGAAATTGCCGTTGATAAAGAAAAATACTGCATTTCCCAGGACCATCAGTTTCAGCTTGTTCCACACTGTAGGATCAATGTGCTGGAGGATTCCCTCTGCCGCCACATTTTCCATGTCCATCAGTTTCCAACTGCCGTCTCCGTAAATTCTGCCGGTATAACCGCACATAGAAGTAAACTCACAGGTAACCGCCGAATTATAGCGAATGCCAATGCCGGCGAAATTGTGCTCTTCCATATTTGCAAGCTTTACTTCTGCCTCAGCACTGTAACTGCGCCATTTGTCGTCGCCAAAACAGGTGAGCGGCAGCGGCGTGCCACGGAACCGCCAGTTTGTTGGCATGATCTGCGGCGTGATCTTCTGACAGATCGCATATCCGTCCTCTGCCTCCACCAGCTCGAACGCACCGCCTTGATCGGTCATATACCGAGGAGCGCACCCACGAACTGCAATTTCTTCCTTGCTGTAATCCAGGTCGTCATGATAGGGGAGCGATAGTCTGGACGCCATCGGCGGCTGTACTGCCGGGAATGTATTGACACCATCCACCCAGCTTGTATCCAGTGTGGTAACTGTCATAATTGAACGGGGCGGCACTTTAATGATAAAGGTGTCCCGGTGATTCCGAACGGGTCGGATCTTTTTCCCATTCTTAAACCAGTTGGCATCGTAAGCCTGCCGTCCGGACGGACCCTTCGTAATCACGCTGGAGAACATAGTCGGTTCGAATGTCATATCCTTGATCTGAACGTTATAGATACGAACTTCGTCGCTTTCATTGGTAAAGAACATGGACATCTCGCTGCGGTCCGGCGAAGTGAGCGTCATAAAGTTATGGGTCGTGTTGGCAATTGCATGATCTTCGTCACCGTCACCATAACAAGCACCGTTTACATACATCCAGCCCTTTTGCGCAAACCGGCTGAAGTGCATTGCCATCCAGAATCCAATGTCCATTGCATAGTGACCGGACCACGGATTCCACGCCCGAATCAGTTGTTTCGGTGCATAGCAGGAGCCATCATAATAAGATGCCACTGCCGGCTGGAACTCGTACATTACCATCTTTCCATTGTAATAGCTGTTGATGATACGATTTGCCACGTCGATAGGGCCATTTTTTCCCACCAGACCAGATTCATCCGCCTGGACTGTCAGTTCTGGTACATTGCACGGCGCAATTCCTTCACTGTACCAAATTTCCTTGCCATACGCCTCGTTCAGCAGGTTGGTGTAAGAGTCTCCAAACGTGGTATAATGCAGACCAATGACATCCACCGCATTGCGCAACTGACTGTTGTCCACCATCTGCTCTGCAATATTTCTCGTTCCAACCTCATCTGATGCAATGATCTTGATCTTGCTGTAATCATACGGCGCATTTTTTTCATTGTCCAACCGATACCGCAGATACAAAATCCACGCCTCATCCGGCGTATCTGTCTCATTCTGGTCAGCACTGATATAGTCAAATTTCAATCCGTATACAGCATATGCAGCATCCAGCGTTTCCTTATACCAGCGATACCGTGCATTCAGTCCGTGTTCCTGGCTGATCGCAAACGCATCTGTGACCCACTTCGGCTCACCCCAGCGCAGAAAATCCACCGTAATATCCGGGTTGATCGCTTTCGCATCCGCAGCGAACTGAAACCCTGCACCACGTGTGACATCGGCTGGTTCATTGAGCGAACGCTTGGTGCAGGGTTCTGTTCCGGAGGAGGAATTGATATCCGCACCAAGTTCCAGCTTAATATGCGTCAAACCTGCACCATAGTCTTTCTGAAACAACAGCCGCATGATCTCTTCATATGCGTGGGGATGCTCTACTTTATAGTCCAGCAAAAGCCGTGAGGAGTTATTACCGCTGACACAGCCCATTCCACGATAACAAGCGGCTGGGTTTTCGTTCGCCTGTGTGCCGTCAGCAATCACTTCCATCGGCGTAATTGTAGAACGTTCCTTCAAATTCGTAAAATAATGATTGACGATCTTGTTATTCTTCATGGAAAAGTCCATTGTCTCGTTTCCTTTCACTATATTTTTCGCTGTACTGCAATAATTCCTGTAAAGATTCTTCTGAAACCGCAGGATCCGGCTCTGCAATCAAAAACTTGATCTTTTTCCCCATTTCATCAAACATCTGCTCGTGTTCTGTTTCGAAATACCGCAGTTCCGGTTCGCTGTGCAGATCTCTGGTCATAGTCGTGATGCGAAAGCCTGCCTCCGGGAAATATTCCAGCGATTCTTCAAACAATTCGTCATCATCTGTCTTAAACCAGATATCACCATCCAGCAGCATCCGATACTGTACCAGCTGCCGGGGATGTGTCAGACGACGTTTTTTGTGTTTCCCACGAGGCCAGGGGTTACAGAAATTGATATAGATACGGTCGATTCGGTCCTCTTTTGCAAAACATTCCCGAAGATACATGATATTGTCGATCATAACACGCACATTATCCAGCGGCATCTGCTGCGCCGCATAGGCAGCCTCCAGCTTTCGTTTTGCCAGAACCAGCATTTCGTTTTTTATGTCAACTGCAATGTAGTTATAGTCCGGATTTGCGAGAGCCTCCTGTGAAATAAAGCCGCCCTTGCCGCAGCCCAGCTCCAGACGGAGCGGCTGCTGTTTCGGAAATTGTGCCTGCCACATTCCTTTGCAGGCTTTTGGATCAGAAATATAAAACGGACAAGCCTCCAGTTCCGGCTTTGCCCAAGGCTTACAGCGAATTCGCATAAAATGCCTCATCCTTTCGGAAATAATATTCAAGTTATATTCATTGGAATCCACCTGTATGAAACTTGTCGGCAGATTCTTACACGGTTTGCATAACTCACCTATTTTATTATAGCATATAATAAGCGTTACTTCAATACCTTCAATTAAAATACTGATTCAAAATGTCGAAAAATCCCCGTAAAACTGCGGTTTTATCAACATGATTTCTCTGATCAATAGAACAAATATAGCCAAATTCAATTATGAATTCTACTAATTGTTCTACAAACAAGTTAAGGCATTTTCTGAACTTCGTAAAAGTTCTACTATTTTTCGTAGAACTTCTTTGGCTTGAATTTGGTGTGTTGACATTCAATTACTTTTTGGTTTTCTACCTCTTTTTGAATGCTTTACCAGTTCTGCGTCTCGTGTAAAACTGGATTCAGCATCGCCAAGCACACCTGTAATCATATCTGCTGATTCCACTCTTGAACTAAAATCAAGATGTGAATAAATGTTTGCTGTAGTCTCAAAATTCGCATGACCTAACCAATCTTGAATTGATTTAAGCGGAATGTGATTTGCCAAAAGTAAACTGGCACAAGTATGCCTGAGATCATGAAATCTAAGGTGCCGTAATTTGTTTTTAGAAATTACATACTTAAAATGAGTTGTAACATATTCTGGCTTTATAAGCATTCCAAAGTCATCTGTACAAATGAAGTTAAGATAGTCTTTACAGTACCCATTACGAAGAAGCTTCTTAAAATGTTCCTGTGATTCTTTTTTTCTTAACAGCATTTTTTCTATATGCGGAATTAACGGAAGTGTCCTTCTGGTTGCGTTTGTTTTGAGTTCTTCTTCACAAATAGTTTTATACGTTCCATTTTCGTCCAAGCAAGTAATAACCTTTCTGCATACAGTAAGTGTTTTTTGCTCAAAGCTAATCGCATCCCATTGTAAACCAAGAATCTCACTTCGCCTCAAACCGTAGTACGCTGCTATGTGAACCACAAGTTCCATACGATCACCCAAAAACGCCTTAAATAAACTGTCCAATTCACTTTTACTGTAGAATGTTGCTTCATGTTTTTTTACTTTAGGCAGTTCAATTTTAGTTGTCGGATTGAACGGAATGAGATCCAGCCTTACAGCATACTCAAAAACATTATGCAGACAAAGATGTCTGTTTTTCACAGTTGAGTTTAGGCATCCTCTTCGAATAATACTGTTATAATACTCCTGAATATCAAGTGGTTTGATATTCTGAATATACAGTTCTTTTCCTGCAAAAAAAGATTTTACATCTTTTATACCACTGCAATAACACTGATATGTGAGTTTTGAAACTCTCGGTTTTTTATACTCAAGCCATTTGTCTATAAAATCAAAAAAGCTGATGAGATCTTTTCCTGCGTTTGCAGCAGCAATTGTTGCCGATGAGGTTGACGGTATTGATATACTTGTATCAATTACATTTCCTTCCAGTCTCATAGAACTGTAGTATTCAGCAGCGATTTGATCAGCTACCGTATTGACCTCTTTTTTCTTGGTTCCTTCATCAAGACCAGTCCTTATCCACTTCTTCTTGTACTTGCCGTTGCTATCTTTGTAACTTATTACTACATAGAGTTTTCCTTTCTTTGCGTAAACTTTGTAATTAAAGGGCAGATTCGCCACCATAGTCACTACCTCCTGATTGTAGCTCGTGGCAGAAGTCTGCTGCTGACCTTATTATTATAGCGCAGTAAATCTGTAATTTCAAGCGAGTTCTACAAATTTATTATTTAAAATAACACATTCGGCTAAATGCACCGGAGAATGTATTCAATGACATTTGCTTTTGGTACTTTTATTGAACGAGTACAAGGTATTTTCTGAATTTCACCGGTTTTCACAAGTTTATAAACCTTGTCTCTTCCAATACCAAGCATTCTGCTCACTTCTTTTACGTTTACGACATCAGGATACTCTGCAAACATTATTTTATATGCCCTGATATATAGATCTTTTTTCGGCATAGCTTAATACTCCTATTTTACAATTACTTTGCGTTTCTGTTATTCAGTTTTCAAGATGCAATAGGAAGAATTTTGTTTCTGCAAAAGGGCAGAATATTCCCTCCCTATAATACACCCGTAAAAAATGCCGTTTGTCAACGTCACTTGGGAAAAATAATTTTGATAATTGATAAAATTTGTATCACTGCACAAATTTCAAGATTCTGATTTGTACAAAATGATATATTCTTTTAAGTGTGCATAGGCACGTTTCAAAGCATTGTTAACCGCTTGTTTTGAGATATTCCTTTCTTCTCCGATTTCTCTCATAGTTTTATTGGTTTCTGAAAAGTAATAACTCATAATCACAGCATATTCCAAAGGATGTTCTTCTTTTAGTTTTGAGAGGGCTTTTTGGAGAAGTTCCAAATTCAATTGATATTCTTCTGTATCAGCCTTTTCTTTTGTATCACGAGCAATACAAGCCATGATATTGCATTTACAGAGATCAGACTCGTTCCCAAAGAAATATGCACTTCCAAGAGCATCTTTCTCAAGCAGATATTCCTCATTTCTGACAATTCGGTTATACTGTCTCTCAATTTCGTCCGAAACTGAGGGATCCAACTTCAAATAAAAATGTTTTTTACCCATCATAATTCAACCTTTCTGAGCAGACAGAAAGATAACTGCACAACAGTATATCTGTTCTATCCTGATAATCAATCTCTCTCAGTAAGATTGAATGTGATGTCAAAACCTCTGAGACAACTGTTTTCAGCTGAGTGTTTTGCTATCACTGCTTCTATTATATCTGGTTATTCTACAAAAGTAAAATGACAAATTTGCCAACAAAATTTCAGTCAATTATCTCTTGCAAAAATTAAAAAAGTCTATTTTTCTAGACTATGAAAAATTGCTGATGCAATTTATCTTGTTACTTCTTGACAAAAATTGCAAAAATTTAAGATATGTTTACAAAAAAACGAAAAACAGCATCTGAATCCATATGGAAACAGATGCTGTTTTTCTATATACTCTTTTTGAAAGCATTAGCTTTTAAGCTTATAAAATCCATTTTTCAACAACATCAGATTGCAGTTTTCAATGCTGTATTCTTCACCAAAAGCACACCCATCCAGAAACAATCTGTAAATTCTATGTTCCTGCGAATCGTTCAGCTGATAGCCAGCTGTAAACAACAAATACTGGCTTCTTTCCGGAGTCAGACGCATAGCAAGGCTCAATAAAATAATTGCTGTCAAAGTTGGCTTTCTGGAACCCGTCTTATACTTGGTGATAGTAGAACTTTCAATTCCAGTGATTTCAGCAATTTTACTCTGATTCAGTTCATACATTAATTTTGTATCCACCAAATACCTTCTAAAAACCGATGCAAATATTTCCCCTTTGGAAAGAGAAACATAATCATCAGCGAGAACAATATTCCACTGTTTTGGAGATAAAACAGTCTTTTCAGTTTCTTTTTTACCCATTTTGATTTGCGGTGCCTGTAACCGATAAAGTTTTCAGGCGTTGTGAAATAAGCTGCAAATCATGCAGCAATACATGAATATTTTCCTTTTTCAGATTGCTGGAAAGGAGGTGTGCCAATATACAATAAATGATAAAACCCGCTTACCTTCATCGTATTACCGGACACGATACTCCTTTCATTATTAAATTTTGGCAAGATCAATTCCAACAATCCTATTAAAAATTATACCACATCACAGCTTTATTTTCAATTTGTAATAATACAGTATTTCACTATTCAGAGAACACGTTCACCGTTTTTTTACAAAATATTTTTTTCAAAACAAGGTTGACAAATGCTGTTTTTAACGGGTGTATTATAGGGAGATTTTTTCACGGATAAAAAAGAATTTCGCTACGCTCAGAATTCTCCTCAAGAGAGAAGAAACAATTGCACATTTGTGCAAAATCGAAACTGCCTGATAAGGCGGTTTCTCAATCCCAGCAAGCTCGGTAACCTGTCATGACACTTTTTGAAAAAGTGCACAGGTTACAACGCTTGTTAGGGACACCCTAAAACCCGAAAAATGAAACACAGGAGGTTTCAAATGGAACGAAAAAAACGAGAGCAGTATCTTCAAATCAGACTGAGCAATGAAGAAAGAGAGTTGCTTGAAAAGAAATGTATTTCAAGCAACTGTAATTCTAAAAGTCAACTGATGAGAAAATTGCTGATTGATGGAGCAGTTATCCGTCTGGATGAAGAACGGCTGAATCAGATTTACAGGTGTATTGCTTCGGCAGCAAGTAATATCAATCAGATTGCCGTTCGTGTAAATTCTACAGGCAACTTTTATCAGGAAGATTTAGCCGAATTGCAGAAAGGAGTGGAGTTGTTATTGCAACAACAAAGATATTTCCGATCAGAACTACTGAAGCTAAAGCGATAGCCTATATCGGAAATCCAAATAAGACCGACAATGGCAGGTTAATTTATACTTTTGGATGCAGTAAAAATCCCCACAAGGCAAGCCGTGATTTTGAGGAAACAAGAGTCATTGGGACGGGACTAAGCACCGTTTTGTCCCAGCATATGATTCAAAGTTTTGCACCTGGCGAAATCACACCTGAGAAAGCTTTGAAAATTGGCATAGAACTGTGTCAAAAATTCTTGAAAGAAGAATATCAGTATTACCTTGCAGTACATACAGACAAGGAACACATTCATCTGCATTGCATTTTTAACAATACGAATATGTATGACGGCAGGACGTTTGAGACACATGAAAACCAGGGAAAGAAGTCAGAACGCTCCTGGAAAAAGCTTATGGATTTATCCGATGAAATCTGTCATGCACATTCGCTTTCTGTGATCGAAGATGCCGAAACCAGTAAGGGAAAATCACACTATGAATGGGATATGAGTTGTCAAAATTTATCCTGGAAAGCAAAACTGAAATTTGCAATTGACCAGGTAATAAAAGAAAGCAATGACTTTGAAGATTTTCTGCAAAAATGTAAAGTTCAGAAAATTGAAGTAGTCTATAATACTACTCACAAAATCGACTTGAAATTCAGATTACAGGGACAACAGCGATTTACAAGAGCAAAAACTCTTGGCTGGTATTACGAAACTCGCCAAATCAAACGCAGAATTGAAATGTTTCACGGCATTATCGGTTACACACCAAAAACCAAAATCATTGCTACTGATACAGAGAAAATGCAAAATTCTTTTGGGCTGCAAAAATGGGCAGATCTGAAAAACAAACAGGAACTTTCAAGGGCAATCAACATTGCAAGTCACTACTGTACAGAGGACAATTTGAATCTGGAAAATATCCTGCATTTGAAGTACAGAAATCAGGGTGTCTTGGTGGATCGGTTGAACCATATCAAAACTGAAATTGATGATCTGAAACTGAAAATTCAGGCAGCAAAAACAGTTCAGAAATACAGCTGTGTTTCTGAGCAGTCCAGAAGCCTCACAGGTCACAGGAAAGATAGATTTGATGAAGAACATCGCCCGGAATTACAAGCTTATACAAAGGCTCTCAAGCGGTTAAAGGAATGGTTTCCTGATGGCAGAATTCCTACGCCAGAAAGTATGGACAAAAAACGGAGCACCCTTTTGCAGGAATGCTCCGAATTGAACCAGCAGTATTCTGTTTTGAAGTGTGAAATTAAAGAGTTGAATTATGCCCGTCAGACGTTGGATGATTATTTTAGAAACGAGAGAAATAATCAACTGAGAAAGAAAAAAGGCGAATTGGAGTAGATTTATTAACCGAATATCATTTGCTCGAACTTACCCTTGCACTATATACGAAATCGCCCTGTCAATTTCATACTTATCAAGCATGGCTCGAATTATATGCATAATGTGTGGGGCTGAAAACCCTGTGCTTTCATAAATATCAGTGTCTTTTAGTTTATAGTTGTATGTAGTCTTAGTTTCATCATATGAAAACATCACATTTGATGACCAACTTACCGGACACTCATCTTTCTTTGCCATTTGTTCAATTATTTTACTGTCGATAAGATATAGATGTTCTATGAATGAACGCAACATTTCAGCATACGAAGTCACATTAACTCTTTCACCCTGCAAAATATAGTAATTTGGTGTCTTATATTTTGCATTTTCGGGATCATCACAGGTATATTCCTGATATCTTGGGTCAGCAAATGATATTTCCTCTTCCGGTTCTATAATCGGGAACAGTTTCATTATTTCATCTGCAAGCCTGGAAGCCCTGCTCTCTATGGATGCTGCGTTCCAGTTATCATTTAATTTTATCTCCGTGTTAAGAATAACCATTTTCGTATTGACATCGTCAAGCATTTCTTTCTTTTCAGAAAACGGTCTGTCGCCAAGTTCAGTATTATATGCAGTAAGTGTAAGATTGCCAAGTGTATGAAGATACTTATCTTTTACTTCCTGCCAATCATCACCGAGCATTTTCTGCCATGCAGTAGAAATATTTTTGTTCTGAGGCATAATATGCTCAATAGTCAGATTATTTGTAATAACTTTCTCTTTACCCTGATTTTCAACTGCACAAAGAAGATACTTGCAAAGTGCATTTTTTCGATAAAGATTATTGTATTTTAACGCTGTTATAAAATCTGCATCACTAACAAGTGCATCTCTTGATGTGAGTTGCTTAAAGAACGATACAATCGCATCATAGTAATGTTCTTTATTTTCTTTACGATTAAACACACGATTATAAAGTGTCTTATACAGACCTCTGAGAGAGTTTGATGATATTTCTGCCATAGTTCTTCTGATGTTGTAATGAAGAAGGAATTGAAGAACCTTTTCCAATTCTTTCTGATTTAAAACAGGTGTATCAGCTGTATAATCATCAAAAACTCTATACAAAAACAGATATACTGTCGTCTGATTCAATCTGCGTAGTCCTAATAGATATTCATTTACCTTTTCTCCGTATTTTGTATCACCTTGTGTAAATGCATGATAGAACTCGGCATAATGCAATATTTCTTTCAGCATGGATTCATTTGTGTATTTACCGTCATAGAATACCTGCTTAAAGCAATCATATGCTTCCGATTCTTTTGGAAATCCATCAACTTTCAGATTCAGAAAATCAAGGAAGAATGATGTAAGTTCATCATAACCTACAAGCGTTTCAGCTTTCAGCCAGTAATCTTCATATAATCTATCTTGTTCAACATCTGTCATTAAAACAAAGTTTCTGATTTTATCTGCAAGGCTAAGCGGAACTCCTGTTGAATTGATGCGTTCAAATATTTCCTGTGCATTGTCCTCTTCCTCAAGTTTGATTTCAGCGCAAGTCAGATGTTCTAAACCATCATAAATATTGCTTACACCAATATTCTCATCTTCTTCCATTGCCTTTTTAACCAGGTCGCAGAAAAGAACATAATTTCGGTATATACCGCTTGATTTAACTATCTCATCATGTTTGTTACTCATCAGAAGCATTAACTGGTCATTATCATTTTTCACCGGTTTCAGCTTCATTTTGCTGGATTCATCAATGTTATACTTATTGAACTTGTCAACATTGAAGACTGTAGTCAGCAGAGCATCTTTATCAGCTTCGCTTTCAGCCATGTCAATAAGAGCCTTTACAAGAATATAAATCGTAGTCATACGCTGCTGACCGTCAATAACGATATAGTGATTGATTTTATTTTCTGTTTTAAGCGGTGCATAAACAACGGAGCCGGTAAAATGATATTTGTCTTTTCTGTGAGCCGCTAATATATCCTCAAAAAGTTTTGTGCACTGTTCTTTTGACCATTCATAATTTCTCTGATACACAGGAATAGAATATTGATTTTTATTCGGCTCAAAGAAATCATTCATGATACAGCCTTGATTTATTTTCATATGATTATTTCTCCTTTCGTATATAGAAATAGTTACTCATGATTATTCCTATATTCCTCCAAAGCTGCTAGCAACAGCTTATTCACGCTAAGTCCCTGAGATTGTGCGTATGCTTTAATTCCGTCACGCTGTCCCTTCGGAACATAGATTCTGAGCGTTTCATATTTCTCTTTTACATACTGTGGATCAGACTTTTTCTTTGCATTCCGTTGCTTTTTTTGACATTCCTTACAGCATTTCTGAGAACCGCTCGTGACAGTATACGTCTTACCGCAGATCGGACAGACTTGTTCGCTGCCAACTGTAAGTGAAGTTCCGGCTTTTTTCTTCTCCATGTATGCTTTATTTCGCAAAACCTGAGCCTTATCACGGCAGTATACGCAGTATTTCGCTCTGTTGGACGATGATTCAAATGTTTCTCCGCAAATTTCGCAGATGTGTGTGAACAAGCCGCTCCCTCCCTTGGATTTATATCATCATTATTCTATCATATCATAGGCATAAAGTCAAGTATCATTGCATCGTGATTTTGCACTGGGCAGAAGCAGATTTTTGCTGCGCATTTCACAAAGTTTTGATTGCATCGGAAATTATACTTGACATTAGGTTTATATGCGTATATAATAAAAATGAACTTGACACGAAAGGAATGAAAGCCATGTTGAATATCGTTTTTCTGATGGGTAGACTTACCTCTGATCCTGAGATCAAAACCGCAGAAGATTCACGATTTTGCAAATTTAATCTTGCGGTTCAGCGACCTAAACGCAAAAATGATAAGGTTGCAGAAGCAGATTTTTTTAATTGCATCGCTTGGAACAGAAATGCGGATGTCATTTGCGATTGGTTTAAAAAAGGCGATCTGATAACAGTTGTCGGGACTTTCCGTAACCACAAGTATGAAAAAGACGGTATAAATCGTGTTGCAACACAAGTTGTTATTCGTGAAATTCACTTTACAGGAAATCGTAAAGAAGATTCCATTGCATATGATTTTTCATACGATCCCGAAGAATTTGAAGAAATCTTCGCAGATGAAGATGTGCCATTTTAAGAAAGGAAGTATAGCAGTATGAGTACAATTATTGCAGTTTCTAACCAGAAGGGCGGTGTCAGCAAGACCACCACAGCTTACAATCTCGGAGCTTGTCTTGCTATTCATCATAAGAAAAATGTTCTGTTAGTTGATATTGACCCACAGGCAAATCTTTCGGAGTATCTCGGTTATGAGCCTGATGGACAACCTACAATGACACAACTGATACTGACAACCAGCATGGGAAATGCAATCACTCCCAACATGGTAAAGGCAACAATTCGTCATAGTGATTCTGCCAATACCGATTATATTCCTTCGGATATTAACCTTGCAAGTTCAGAAACACTGATGTCAACCTCCATTTCCAGAGAAACCATATTGAAAAGGATTCTCTCTGATGAAGTAACGAACTGTTATGATTATGTGATTATTGACTGTCTGCCTTCTCTGGGTTCTTTACTGATTAACGCTTTAACTGCTGCAGATCTGGTTCTGATTCCTGTACAGACACAGAAATTCAGCCTTGACGGCTTACAGGCACTGGAGGCATTATTTCAGCAAATTAAAACTGCTATCAATCCAAAATTGGAGTACCTTGGAATTTTGCCAACAATGGTAGACAGAACAAAAGTCAGCCGTTCTGCATTGGCAACACTTTCAGAACGATATGGCGAAAAAGTTTTGGATACATACATCAGTAAATCAGTTGAAGCAGCCAAAAGTGCAGAAAATAGAGTTCCGCTTTGCATTACCGACTGCAAAATCGGAATGGAATACATAGAACTTACAAAAGAGGTTTTGAAAAGATGCTGAATCGCACACAAAAATCTGAAATTCCATGGTTGTTTCTCCCGCATACTATGGGTGAACTGGATGAATACTTTAACAAAAGCCATGAGGAAGCTGTAGCCAGAACAGCAAAAGAAGTAATCAGCAAACTTTCTGAGGAACATATCCACAGTACCGATGAGATCGTTTATGCTTTTGTAGTTGATAACAGCAGGGATTCACTTCAAAATATGATGTTGAAATATGCGGATATAGTTTTGAGGGCAGATATTACAATCAAACAGATTCACAGCAAACTAATGAAATCGGAGATGGAAAATGCAGAATTAAGGCAACGGATTACTGAATTGGAGGAAAAGAAAAATGCAGACACCACAATTTGATTTAGGGACGTTACTTGGTACACCCGATGCTATGAAGAATGCTGTTAAACAGATTCCATGCGAGATGCTTCACCCGTATCATAATCATAAATTTGGACTGTACTCCGGAGAGCGTCTGGAAGATATGGTGGAGAGCATTAAGGAAAATGGTGTCCTCAGTCCGATTATTGTCCAACCGGACGGTGGTACTTATGAAATTCTCATCGGACATAATCGTTGGAATGCTTCAAAGATTGCAGGACTTGGTTCTGTTCCTGCAATTATAAAAGAGGGGCTGACTGAGGAAGAAGCTGAAATGTATGTGATTGAATCCAACCTCATGCAAAGAGGTTTTGATAATCTCAGAATCAGCGAACAGGCAGCGGTTATTGCCCAAAGGCACAATGAAATGTTCTCTCAGGGAAAGAGAAATGATATTATCAGAGAATTGAAGATGCTGAATGGTGAAAATGATTCAACTTCCGGACCACTGGTCCAGAAGTATGAGACAAGGGATGCAATAGGAAATGAATACAGCATGAGTGGAAGAAATGTTGCACGGCTTATTCGTATTGATAAGCTTATTGATGCTCTCAAAATATTGGTTGATACCAACGCAATGGCAATCAGAAGCGGTGTGGAACTCTCATTTCTCTCAGAAAAAGCACAACATATTGTCGCTGAACAGGCTGAAGATTTCAAGATTGATATGAAGATTGCAAAACAACTTCGCAATGCTGCTGATGAAAATGGAAATGTAGACACTGCAACTATCATTCGTATCATTACAGGCACTGCTGACATAAATCCAAAACCGGTAAGCATTAAACTGAGCGATGACATATTCAGCAAGTACTTCTCTAAAAATATGAAAAAGAAAGAAATCAATGAGACCGTTGAAAAAGCTTTAGAATTTTACTTTGCAAATAGAAAGGATCCTACATGAAAAAGATTATCACAACAATTGCAGTTACCGCAATCAGCATAAGCATGAGCCTGACAGCTTATGCAGCAGATATGTTGGACAAAAACTACATAGAATCAGAAATATGGGAAGATATGTGGCTTGGAAAGAGCGATAACGGAACAGAATTTCCGGAAGCTTCTTTTAAGCACCATCTTCTTGACGAATGGATCACACAAAATTACGGTTCAGATGATTTCGACTGGTCTGAACTTGGCGAACTCAAGTATCAATACAAGCGTTATTACGAAAATTATATAGCCGGATGGGACTTTAATGATGACGATAATGGAAATTGGACAATTGATACGGAGGAGCATTCTTATCATTTTCAGCTGATCAATCATACATGGAACATGATTGATGAAAATGGTGACACAGTTGATACATTTCCACCGTTTAGCACAGAAGAATTACAGCCAAATAGCAATTATGCAAATCAAAATGGCAGTAGTTCAAACAGAGTTATCGGTCAGATTACAGAGGAAGCAAAAACGACCTTTGAAAATGAGGATTCTCAAAAATCTGTAAAGCATCATAAAGGTACTATCATGCCTGTTATTATTGGAATTATTGCCTTGGTTGGAATTGGAGTAGCTTTGCTTTTATTCCGAAAAAATAAGAAATGAGGGTTGATTATGATTTTTAAAAGCGAAAAGCAAGTTTATAACAAAATGGCTGATAAGTTGGTTGCTGAATGGACATTGGACACAGGTACCCAAATGGTTACACACACCAAAGAAAATGATGTCGTTACAAAGCGTTGTTTTTGGAGAGACTGCGTCCGTTACCATCTGAACTACCGTGCTGAAAATGCTCCTGAATCTTTGCAGAAACTTGTAAACGAAGGAAAGATACAAGCATATTTAGAGGACTTGGAAATCAGGGTTGTAGATGCAGTAAATGAACAGGAACAGAAATTGATGGACAACGATAAAGATTATCAGGCGGCTGTTTCTGTTGGAAATTTGAATGCTGCCGGCAGTATAGGAAATGTACTTCAAGCAAAAGCAGAGGAAATGGTATATCAAACAATTGTATATGTATAAAAATACAATGACTAGAGGGCTTAATTTATCACTCTAGCCATCTATAAAAGTAAAAATGTTTCCCTTTTAATCGTTTCTTGTCGATGAAGCGAAAAGCATAGAAAAGGTACAGTGGAAAATTGAAAACAACAGCTTATGGGTGATATCTGGATGAAGATAGCTGTATTTAACATATTCAATACTGACCATTTTCTCTTCATTTTTAGGGAACATCTCCCGAATTAAATGCTTTTATAAATATTGCTTCCTTATTTGTAATTTCATTCAGAATCGTCTTTCAGTTCATCACCGTATGTATCACTACTAAATCGCATTGTATAACTAAAAAGAACTTGTCCATTAGGATAATGTGTGTATAGAAGCTTGTAAGACAAATACAGCAGGCTATAAATTGTTTCTCCAGATGTTTTATTTCTAGAGCATCTGCATTTTCAAATGAATAAAATGCTTTATTTTACTCTTGAAATAACTCCGCTGATATGTTATAATAATAATAAATACATAAAGTATAACCAATTGAGGGGTGATTTTTATGAACATCGCTATTTGTGACGATGAACCTGTATTCTTAAAGAAACTGTATAAAAAATTAACCGACATGAAGATCCCTGATTGTAGAATACATGAGTTTACAAGTGGCAAAGAATTACTAAAACTTTACGTCAAGGGGATGTATGAGGTTGTTATCCTTGATGTAGAAATGCCTGACCTAAATGGGCTGCAAACAGCTGAGAGAATCAGACAAATAGATAAGTCTGTGATCATTTCTTTTTTGACGAATTATGCTGAATTTGCAGTACATGGATATGATGTTGGTGCTTTTCGATATATTTTAAAAAGCCAACCTGATTATGTGTACACAAAACAGCTTAATTCAATTATTGATGAGTGTAAGCAGCGATTTAAAACGTTTTCGTTTACTAATAAAAATATATCATTTAAATTTCGACTGGCAGATATTATTTATTTTGAAGGTCATAAGAGAAAAGTTTCCCTTTTTACTATAACAGGGGAATTAGAGTATGGTGGAGATTTTACAGAAATATGTAGTGAGCTTATAAAGTATAATTTTATTCTTATCAATCGTGGATTACTTGTAAACTTGGAGCAGATTCAGAATATCAGTAAATCTGATATTATTCTTTCAAATGGCAGGAAAATTCCGATTGGCAGAACATATAAAGAAGAGGTGGTATCACGATACCTTGATTTTGCAGCAGGGAGATGATATAATTGCCAATATTTCTTCAAAACGGAATTGAAATTATAAATGTAGCTATAGAAATGTTTCTGATTTTTCTTTATTTTTCTTTGCTTTGCAAACGAAAGATCAAGAAAAGATTTTTGATTCTCCTTTTCTTCTTGTTTACCAGCATTCTTTCCGCAATTGTTTTATTAAGCGATAGTATTGTTCTGAATCTTATAACAACTACAGTACTAATTTCAATAATTGCGTTTCTATGTTTCGATGATACAATTAGACATAAAATATTCTGGATTGCCATATACCTGCTGATTATATCTATCTCCGAACCGATTGTAATCGGAGTATTATGTATTGCCAATATGGGAACACCAAATGAGTTTCTGGAATCGGGTTTAGGAAGATATCTTGGTATGTTAGGAACAAATATCATTTATCTATGGCTCATTGGATTAATGCATCGATTGATTAACAAAAGGGTTCGAGATCTGCCGGTCAAATATTGGGCATTAATAATTTTAATACCTATAATAAGTATTTTTTGGCTACAGACAATCCTTGACAGCTTCACTGTAAACGATTCAATTAGTTATTTTTCTTTAAGCATTTCACTTGCAGGAATTATTTTTATAAATATAGCAATGTTCAATTTTTTTGAAAGCTATGAAGATAAGATCAAATTAAAATATTTGGAAACACTTAAACAACAGGAACAAGAAAATTATAAACTGCTTACGCTGTCTTATAAACAAGTCAGAGAATTTAAGCATGATATTGAAAATCAATTTTCTGTTCTGAAGGATATGCTGGAAAATGATGATATTGGTGCTGCAAAAAAGTATCTTGTAAAGTTAAGCTCATTTGTAAGGCTTGCTAACAGACCATGCTGCACAGGAAATAATGCTATTGATTCAATTGTAAATATCAAAGGTTCACTTGCTCAAACTTATGGTATAAAATTTATTTGTAAAGCTAATATTATAACTAGTATTAAAGCAGATGAGCTAGAACTGTGTCGTATTATTGGAAATTGTCTTGATAATGCAATAGAGGGATGTCTAAGATGTGATGCTTTTCATAAACATATATGGTTTAGCATATCAGAAGAACAAGAGAAGTTATTTTTAGTTATTACAAACACTTCTGATAAAGTGGATGTGAATGTTTTATCGTCAACAAAGAAAGAAGAAGGTCTTCATGGAATAGGAATAAGTAGCATCAAATCATCTGTTAACAGATTGGATGGTCTTATAAAATTTGAATGTGATAATGAAATTTTTAAAGTGAATATCATGATTCAAAACCATCCACTGATTTGTGATTAAATTATAATATAACAACTACCCCTTAAGTAATTTGAGAAAAATTTGCTGAGGGGTAGTTGTTTCTCTTTTTATACAGATGAATTTTGATTATTTGTTCTTTCGGTTTAATTGGAAGTTTGTTACGCAATAACAAATAAAATTCTTTTGCCATCTACTTATGCTATTTGCATTTGGGGACGAAAAAGCGACATTTCGGGACACTTTTAGACCTTTTTTATAAAATCTATTGAAAATATTTTTGTTCTATGCTATATTTTTCGCAAGGAGGTGATTCAAAAATGATTCCTAAACTTGCAAAAAATGTAGCACACTTTTTTGTAGTCAAGAACGTAGCGAGTAAATCCAAAGAAGCAATATATGCTTATGGCATGGAACTATTGATTTCTGATGTGTTAAATACTCTTATTGTTCTGCTGATTGCTTTGACTTCTCATACATTACCCGCTGTCATAATATTCATTGCCGTATTTATGATATTGAGGAGATTTGTGGGAGGATATCATGCAAATAATCATTTGAGTTGTATGTTCACACTTATCATGGTAATGCTGGCTTTTTCTTATGGCATCTGTAATGTGAGAATACAACTCATGTGGATACTCAGTATATGTTTCATCACAATAGCACTCCCTGTCATTTTCTGTATTGCTCCTGTTCCGCATCCGAATAAACCGATGTCAGAGGAAAAAAGAAACAGATTGAGAAAACGAAGTATTATTTCCATTGTTGCTCTTTCCGCTGTTGTGATCGCACTGATTGTATTTCAACGTGAGGAAATAAGTCTTTATGTATCAAGCGGAATATTGCTATCTGCGGTCATGTCACTGCTCGGTTGCTTTTTGAATCGGGGTGATAACAGTAAACGATGACAAAGAAAGAGAAAAGCGAAGTATTATATTGATTGTAATTCTCACTCTTGTTAAACTAACACTGTATATTTCAAGCGGCAGCGTTTGCGGTATCACATTCTATCTGCCAAAAGAACCCGATCTGCATGAATTATATGAAAGGAGGGAGTTATAATGAAAAAGTTGATGAGTATCGCAAGGAAAGCTACTACTACATTGGCAGCTCTTGCTCTGGTAATAGCTACTACTTCTGTTCCAAGTGCTTGTTATCATTGGTTTGCACAGCCTGTTGAACCGGAAGAATTGAGAAAACTTGTGAATGACAAATAAAAGCTATGAATGCATAAAATTAAACATGGAGGTAATGATGAATTTAAAATCAAAGTTTAAAAGGCTGCTTTCAGCTATACTAAGTTTTGCAGTTATTGGAACTGCTTTGCCGAGCACGCTTGCTGTAGCAGAGGAAGTTGAAAAATATCCCTATTCAGTGTTTGGACGCAATGGAATTACAGTGAGTGCATCGTCAAATTTGTGCATAAATGGAAATATACACACCAATAAGGAAGCCGATATATCCTACTCAAATGGCAACATCAACGGCAAAATTACAACGGGCAATGATATTGAAAAAAGAGTAAAGCATGTTTATTCTGACCAAAAAATTATGGAAACATACTTTACGGAAAACTGCGATATTCATGAAGAAGAGTACGTTTATTCAGATATGAATATCCATATCAACAATCCCTTGTTTTGCTATAATAACATAACCCTTAACGGAAATGTGTCTTTGAATTCTAACCTTGGAACCTATATGAATCTCAACATAACAGGTGAGGTAAAAAATGCTAATACATCTGTTGTGTACTCCAAGTACGGCGACATTACCATTGAAAACGACAGCACTGCCAACATTAACGGATTGATTTATGCTCCGCTGGGAACTCTCACTATCAATTCTCCAAACATTAATCTTAATGGTGTAATTATTGCTGATAAAATCGTGATTAATGGTAGTAGTGTGAATATCAACTACAAGGATGACATCGCACAGTTTATTGGAAGTACTTCCGAAGTATATGATTTCAGTGGGCTTGAATATTTGCCTGAAGATTGGCTTGGCGATACAGATGAAGATGGACTTTTCGACATTTATGAAAAAGTGATTGATACAGATCCTCTAAATCCTGATACCGATGGTGATGGCTTACCGGACGGATATGAAGTTATTACACTGAATACAGATCCATTAGAAATTGACACAGATGGGAATGGAATATCTGATGCAGATGAGGATTTTGATAATGACAATCTGAACAACCTTGGCGAATATCAAAATCTAACAGAACCATTCAATCCAGATACTGACGATGATGGATTTTTAGACGGTGATGAAGTATACACATACAATACAGATCCGTTAAATCCTGATACAGACAATGATGGTTTGCTTGATGGTGAAGAAAGCTATGATGGTTCAATGTATACTAAATACGGTGTGTATTTTGATCCACTCAATCCAGACACCAATGGCAATGGAATCCTTGATGGCGATGAAGTTTTTGGACAGTCAAAACAGCAGTCAGTTGAAACTTATGATGAAACAATTACTGATGTTAAGGTTGACATGGACACCAACGGTAATATTGAAAGAAATCTCAGTATTGAAAGTATGTACAACATTGATGCAATGTCAACAAATGTTTATGCAATGATCGGTGAACCTTTCAATTTTACTTCGTCAACCAATTTTAAATCAGCAACAATTACATTTAAAATTGACCAGTCAAAACTTGGCGATACATTGTTTGACAACTTGATTATTCTGTGGTACAATGAAGAAGATCAAGTATTTGAAGAAATGCCTACTACTCGTGATGCTGTTAATTCTACTGTGAGTACAACAACAACTCATTTTTCGCAATACATGGTTGTTGACAGTCAAAAATGGTATGCAAATTGGAACAATAGTCTAAGTGAACTCCGTAAAATGTGGACTGCAGGTACTTCTTATCAAAGAAATCTGCATACCATCCTTATGATGGACTGTTCATCAAGTGCATATTCTTCAGATCCATATAGCCCTTCTCTAAAAGTAGGATACAATGGCGTTACCTCTGAAAATATTGAAGATATCAGAAATAGTATTAATAGTCAATGGGATGCAGAATATTATTGTGTAAAAAGCTGTGATCGCTTTGACATCTGTGATGGTATTATCAATAACAAAGGAAGTAATGACGCAGTTGCCCTCATCACTTTTGCAGGGGGAGTTGTTTCAAATTCCGGTTGGATTTACAGTAAAGGGACTTTGCGTAATGTCTTAGCTCAAAATATTGGGAATTATGGTGGAATTGGAAGTTGGAGATCCGCTATAAGCACTGCTCTTAGTATGGTAAAACAGGATACCAGTGACATTTATCGAATTGTTATAATATCGGATACAAATGCAAATTCCGGAGTGATTTCTAGCAATGAATTTGCAAGTAATGTTATTTTAAATGTTGTTAATGTGGGAACTGGTTCATTTGGTAACAATATTGAAGAAGTTGCACAAGCAACTGGCGGCGATGTTTACAATGCTATCAGTGCAAGTGATTTGACATATCAAACAGGTGGAATTATCACTTCACCAGAGCAGTTTATTGGAACTGATTCAGACGGAGATGGAATCCCCGATATTGTTGAACTTTATGGTTTGAAGCCGAATGGTGAACCAATTAATACAGATCCTAACAAAAAAGATACCGATGGCGATGGTATCGATGATAATGTTGAATTGGGATATATCGGAGATGGTTTAGAATCTGATGTGACTATTGCTGATTATGTTCGTGCTTTAAAAGTACATAGTGATCCTACTAAGGCGGATACAGATGGAGATGGGTTTGGAGATAAAAAGGATATTTCTCCTTTGACTTTCGAATATGTAAATGGTTTAGAAAAACTATGCGATATTGCAATTGAATATATGCCTAATGATTTTTATAATAGCCAGCTTCTTGTACTGCAAACAATTCGCAGAGATTATTACAATGGCGGTTTTTGGAACAAAACAGCTGGTGCAGTAGATGAAAACTTTATTTCATATTTAAAAGAAAACTATTTTGATATTTACAGTGTATTCATCGGATTGGAAGATAAAGATAGAATATATATGAAGGATACAATTTCAAGCGGACGTGTAGATATTGCTCATTGGGCTGCTACAATAAATGCCTATTATTATGATTTTGAGGTTAATATTGATAAAATACCAGATGGATATAATTATATTATTAGTGGCACGGCAAATATGTATATAGATAATTTTGCTGGTTGGCTTGGTGATTATCTATCTATGTTATTTGAAATGAATTCTGATAGTTTAAAAAGTAAAGAAATTGTATATGATAATATAGGACAAAATGATTATTTTGGCATTAATGACGTATTGGCTGATTTTGATGCTTTAAATATTTATTATCAAAACAAGAATATGGAATACACTATTTCAGATGCTTTTAACAAATATTACAAAAATCTAGGCGGTACAAGTCAAAGATATGGTAATTTCGCTCGTAATTTAATGTGTGAAAATGGATACGGATTTGAATTGATGTTTTCTACTGACAACAATATTTCTTCCTATAAAGAAGTATTTGATAAAGTTATGAATTCCTATATTAATCAAGATTTGTATGTTATATTTAACGGACTATTAGTATTTAGTAGCAATTATGATTGTGATGATATTGTTAGATTATTTAGAAATAAGGAAACAATAGCTAGCACAGCATCAGCTTTTACAGAATACGTTTTTAATAGGGTTTCCAACTTTAGTGATGTTTCAATCTTTTAGTAAACATAACCAGCGGGACTATAATATGTATAAGAAAATACCGTTAATTCTGTGCTTCCTTTCTACACTCTTGTTGACATCGTGTGGACTTTGTGAAGGAACTTCAAATTTCAACTACGAATCAGTGCCTAGCAATACCAAATATAAAATTGAGATTGCAAATGATTTAGGAGAACAATACATCGTAGAATATGAAAAGTATAATGGATTTCCTAATAAACGTATGAAGATTAAAATTTTTGAATCGGAAAAGCTTATAATAAGCTACTGGTCTGAATTTAATGACAACTACATACCAAATGAAATATTATACTTGTTTACTGAAAATAATTGTGAGTATTATTTTGTTGCAAATGCAGTTAATGACTTTGTCGTTTTATTTGGAAATGAAATATTTGAATCACATGGAAATCAGCTTTTTATAAATGTTGATTATTCAGAAATCAAATCAATTAGCGATTACTTAACTTTGTCGCAAAAAATTCGAGATAATGTTGATAAGGAATTACTTATTGATAAATTTAAAACTTGTAATTATGATGATTCAGATATTATAAAACTTTATGATCTTTCTGATTCTGATTGAATCATTTACTTATTGTATATCGTAAATAGTTTTAATGATAACCTTTGCCTACTGAAACACACAAATCTCGTTCCACTGGATTCAAAACAGGAATTCTGGTTCATTTCATAATTGTTGTATCTCCTAACAGCACAAAGCACTCTTTCATTTTTGAAGGAGTGCTTTTCTTATGTTCAAAAACAGAGCCGTTCTTGAGTTTCTCACCGTCGGCATGACTTAACAGCATTTCTCTCGGGTTCTGAACTTCTGAAAGATTGTGCCGACTCTTGTATTCACGCACACGTATGTAAAATATATTGACAGACAATTTCTCTCCGCATAAAATCTCTTGCTGTAACTTTTTTGACTTTCCATTCATCATACAACTTAGCAAACTTGTCCTAATCAATTGAAATCAATTTTCTGCCTTTCTTCACTGTCGCACATTGTAATTTCCTAGAATGTAACAGGACTTAATGAATTTACATTTGTTGCTTGTTTTGCATTAGAAGATATCACGATTGAGGGCGGTACACAGCGACAAGTTGTAATTTGTTCAATAGTATAAAATTACTATTGTTATGCGATACTTAAGAATTATATATAAAATTTTAATAGTGAGTATCATTTTATATTAACTTTTATTCTGTTTCTAGGATGCTTAACAGAAAGAATTTCTTTTTGCTTAGCCATGGAAACATGGGTATAAATTTGTGTAGTTGTGATAGAACTATGTCCTAACAATTTCTGTATGTAGCGAATGTCGACATCTTCATCGAGAAGTAAAGTAGCAAAAGAATGTCGGAACATATGCGGGGTAATATGTATATTAACCCCTGTCATAACTGTATATTTTCGGATTATTTCACGAACGGACTGTTCTGCAAGACGATGGTGTAACTTGTTGACAAAGAAGAATCCACATATCCGTATGTCCTCTTGGAACAAATCGTAATAGGTTTGAAGTACCTTTAAAACCTCTGGATTCTCAATTTGAATCATTCGTTCTTTAGAACCTTTTCCAAAAATTCTAATATTATGATTTTCTAAATCAATAGACGAAGGAGTAAGATTGCAAATTTCTGATACTCTAGCTCCAGTTGCAAAAAGAATTTCTATAACTGCAATATCACGAATGATGCTACGTTTCAAATGATCTGTTTTAGCTTTTGAAAATGAATCATAAGCACAAGTTAAGATACTGTTGATTGTATTAAGAGGAACTGTTTTAGGAAGAACTACAGGTTCTTTGAAAGAAACATCAATTTTATTGAATGGATTGATTTCAATGATATCCTGAATCAAGAGATAGTGTGTAAAAGCTTTTATAGAAGCAATTTTTCTCTTTACTGTTTTTGGCTTGAATTCTGTATGGAGCATATCGATATATCGGCAAATCATTTCTTTAGAAAATATGCTGTTTGTATACTCCGAAAACTGCCTAAGGTCAATTTTGTAGGCTTTAATCGTTTTGTCACTTAAAGATTTTCTTGACTTACAATAGGTAAGAAATAATTCAGTTTGTAGGTTTAAGTTTATCATTATATATCTCCTTTACTTGAGTATGATTACATTATATATCATAATCTTCCTTTTGTCGAATAATGTCGATATATTTTTTTGCATAATCAGCAAGATTGTGTTGATTTTAAAGAGAAAAAGGTGTATAATAAACTTACTAGAATTCAATACAGGATAACTACAAATTATACTTTATTGAAGCTGAGGAGGTATTATTATGAGAGACTTTAAAATATATCCAAAACAGTTTAAAAATGAGAAAATAGCAATTAATAAAAATAAGTGCTTTATGCTAATGCAATTCACAGCTGACTTAGATCTCGTTTATGGAACTATAAAGGATGAGTTGGACAAAGAAGGGTATCTATGTAGCAGAGCAGATGACATCGAAGGTTCACCTTTCTTGTTTGGAAAAATTCTAAATGAAATATTTAGTTCCAGATTTATTATTGCTGATCTAACTCACAATAATCCTAATGTTTTTTATGAATTAGGAATAGCTCACTCTTTTAAAGATCCTTCAAATATAATATTAATTAAACAAAAAAACGAAAAATGTCCTTTTGATATTTCTTATTTAAGGTATATTGAATATTCACCTGACAATCTTAAGTACTTAATTGCACAAATTAAAAATCATATAAAATCGAATAAATATTTGTCTGATTTTTACGAAATGCTAAATGTTAAGGGGATAATAACTCTGGTTTGCGATAACCAGGAAAAATTTGTAGAATACATAAAAAATGAATTAGGTGAGGATATCAATGCTTTAACAGAACTTATAAGCAATGGCGGATGTTCATTGGATAAAACTGTCTCAGAACAAATTTTTGTCAAGTATGAAAATTTGATCAAAAAAATTATAATGGATAATCACTTTGATATCATTCAAGGAGTTTTAAACATATATTATGAATTGATTCTCTCCTGTTCTATGTTGCCGATTTCAGAAGTTTTTGTTAACAGATTTCTTAACCAAAGCTTTAATGTTTCTGACTCTATTTCCTGGAAAACAGATCTTGTAGTAAAATTAGCCGAGAATCGCAAACTTCTTAATATAAGCTTGCCTTGGATTATGAATTATTTCTCACAACTCCACGCTACCACAATTGATTTGAACCGCTATAAACTTGAAAAGTTTTTAATGACTTCTAATTATGTAGAAACTAACGAAAGCATTATAAATGCAATTTTTAGTGACAACTGTTATTTACGGGAGTATATGGCCGATATTATTGGAGAAAAAAGGCTGAGTAGCGCATTGGAAAGTCTATATATTAAGCTTGAAACCGAAGAAAATTGTTATGTATCAAGAAGTATAGTGCAAGCAATTGGAAAAATAGACAATGTTTCCGGAATTAATAGATTAATAGACTGGTTCTCACGTAATGTCAATAAATTTGTAGAGAGAAAATATTGGGGAATTTTCAAACATATGAGTATTGCTTTAGCAAGGCTTGATACAACAGCCGAAAAAATACATTATACAAAGTTCATTAATCAGTACTCAAATTACCTTTCCGATTATATTGTATAATATTAAATTTTCCAAAAACGTTTAAATCTTTCTATATCTATATTGTCTATCAATGTGTTTATAGAAATTATTTTTGTCATTTTTCTTAAAATATATAGCAAATAACCTTTTTGTATTTTTTCATTTTGTTCTTGAGAAAACAGATTATTTATCAAAGCTGTTATGCAACGGTTAATGTATGATATATACTCTTGTTCATAAAAAGAAAATAGATTTCGTTGAACTAAAGTCTTTTTCAATGAATTAAGTATAAACACATAATCATCAATATATGATTTTGAAAAGTTATGCGTAGCTGATTTAGGCCTTTGATAATAATGATAGAAAGTATTATTAACTAATGATATTTTTTCTGCATACAACAGAGCCATAAAGGTAAAATAATTGTCTTGCGATCTTCTGGACTTATCAAAAAGTAATTGATTATCTTCAAGTAGTGATTTTTTATAAATTTTATTATTTACTATAGGGGAAATTCTGATATCATGGTTATACATATCCGTTAAGGAATGTAATCCGAATTCACCACTTATTACTGTATTAAAAGGATAGTCATATCTAAACTTAGGAAAATATACATCATCGATTTCTGTTTTAATGCCTGACACACAAATATCGGCATCGTTTTTTACGATGGTTTGTGTCATAATTTCATAGTATGATGAGTCTAACCAATCGTCACTATCTATAAATCCGATATATTTACCTTTAGAATTTTCCATTCCAATATTTCTTGCATTACCGACACCGATATTTTTTTTCAAGACATAATATTTTGCATTTTTTAAACCACTAATTCTTTTTTTTATTATTTCATCGGATTTGTCGGTTGAAGCGTCATTAATTATTATTAACTCATAATCATTCATACTTTGACTGACTATAGTTTCAATGCATCGTGATATGTACTTTTCAGTATTATAAACTGGAACAATAATGCTTAACAATGGATAATTGCTCATTTCATACCCCTCCCACTAAGATTTTTATATAAATCCAAATTAAAATAATCAGTTAAGTTTTTTATGTATTTATCGTTAAGGACACGATTCACATTATATAGAGCAACATCTTTTGTACCTTTAATCTGTGGAGGATGTGAAGGCTTTTGTCTTGACCAAACTACTGGTATATTTTCTTTAATTTGCATAAATTTAAGCCATATATCATCGGCATTCAATGATAAATCATTGATTAGTGATGAGTCGAGGACTTCTTTAGGCATAATATTTGGAGGATATAATATTCCACCTACACCTGTAGCAAACAATCTCATAGAAGGTGTTAATAAATTACTATATTCAAATAACCAATTTTGATAAGGGCATATTTTATGCTCTTCATCAAAGGTTACATAGTGAACTCTAGCTGCAGAAATAGCGTCGGGGAATTTTTTATATGATTCTATTAGATTATAAAACAGATTTTTGTCATAAACAACATCATCATCTACAGTAATAATAATGGTATTTGCGTATTCAGAAAACACATAAAAATACTTATTGTGAGCTTTTAATTTACTACTGACTTGGACTATCTCTAATCCTTTAGCTATGAATGGGATAATGTTATTAGGCAAATGATTGACATCTACGGATTCATCTAAATACAGTATAATTTTTTGTGGCTTTCGTGTTTGTGAAAATAAACTGTCAAGGCAAATATGAATTGTTTCTATTCTTTTGCTATAGCTAGCCATGCTAACAATAAACCCTATATTATCCATAAATAATCTCCTCCATTCTAATAACTGATAATTTGTAGTTATCCTGTGTTTCTAAAAAGTGAAAGGAGAACATTTCATTCCAGGTGGAATAAGTCCTTTCGATATTTATTGGAAAGTAAAAAATAATGGTCAAGTAGCATACGAGTGTGATTGATTTAGAGGACAAATAGAGAAAACGAATCTTGCAGAACAAACTGAAATAGTAAACTTTAAAGGGAAGCATTACGTCGAGTGTTATCTTGTAAAAAAACAGTATTTGTGTAGCTAAAGGCAGGGTAGATGTGCCCTTAGAATAGAAATCAAAAGTCTATAGCGGTTAAACCCGTTGTAGGCTTGCACATTCGAAGTGGAAGTGCAAGTACCTAATTGTTTTCCTTAATAATCCTATATTTCTTAAATAGGTGTAGAAAGTACTGATAAGTAGTTTAAATATTAGGTTTTTATTTATGTAAAACAAACAGTTGTTTTTACAATTAATAAAAGTAATTGTTTTAAATAACAGAAAAAATCATACCTGTCATGTGCAAATTTGCACATGACAGGTATGATTAAATTTCTATATGTCCTTTTCCTGTGATTTTGTTTTACTCGACTTTTCCGGGCTTCTTCTTGCAATCCGAACTGCTTCTTTTTTAAGCTTTGCCCGTTCGAAGTAACAGGTTTTCTCTTTCTTAGGAGCATTTTTCTTGGCTTCTATGGCAGTTTGATTTAGTTCATCTGTAAGGACTTTCAGACGTTCTTCCTTTTCTGCAAGTTCGTCTGCCTGTGGAAAGGGTTCCGCTACAATCTTCTGTGCTTCTGTGTAGTCTACTCTCAGCTTGGCAAGGCTGTTGTTTACATCATCAATTCTGCGGTCTATATTGTAAAGGCAGCCTTCTAATCGGCGAAGATTATGAGCAAAGCTTTCAATCAGATTAGTTGTGTGAGAATGTTCCCCCTGCATTACAGCACTCATACCACCGCCCATAGTCGGACTATGAACTGTAACAGATAATGAAAAGCCCTGAAATTCTCCGACCTTTACAGGGGTATCTGCTCTTGAAATCGCCAATGCTGCACGCTCAAAAGCTTTTGCAGCCTCTTTTCTGTCTGTGTATACTGTTTCACCAATTGTGATTCTGAATATTGGCAGTTTTGTTTCTGCATCAATCGGCAGCGTTCGCAAATGCTCACGATCGGAACGGAGATGTTCCAATGCAGCTGTTAGACGTTTTTCTCTTTCCGGAAAAGCTTTGATTTTATCCTGCATTTCGTAAACCGTATTCTGATGCTCACTTGCAAGTACACGCAGTTCTTTTACTTCATTGTCCAACATTAGTTTTTCCTTGATACGTTCGTCACCGGTACAAAGTGCCTTGATTTCAGAATAGGAAAGAGCCTGCTGATCCACATCTTCGCATCTTCTTGCCGGTTCTCTGGAAGTCATAATCTGAGAGATAAATCGCTGCTTTTTCTCCAGTGTCTGATAACTGTACGCATCAAATGTGCCTTTTGTCACATAACGATATATGGATACATTTTTGTTTTCATTGCCCTGACGAATGATTCTTCCGGCACGCTGTTCCAGATCAGCCGGTCTCCAGGGAATATCCAGATCGTGAACTGCAATTAGTTTTTTCTGAACATTCGTACCGGTTCCCATTTTAGCAGTTGAACCCAGAAGAACACGCACTTCGCCGTTTCTGACCTTGTCAAATAATTCTGTTTTCTGCTTTTCAGTTTTTGCATTGTGAATATAGGCAATTTCACTTTCCGGAATTCCTTTGGCTATCAGCTTTTTCTTAATATCATCGTAAACACAGAAATCACATTCTTCCTCTAATGAATCTCGTTCTGAAGATGATTTGCTGTCCTCGGATTTTTCCGCTTCTGTTGTGTTTCCGGTTTTATGCGGTACGCCTAAGTCACAGAAGATAATCTGTGTCAGTCTATCTTGTGCCGTTTCTGCATGAATACGGGCAACATTTTCAACGCATTGATTTAGCTTTGTCTCAGGGTTATCCTCAAATGAAGGATCAATCAAACGAGGATCCAGTCCCAGTTTGCGTCCATCGGAAGTGATTTTCAGCATATTGTCAACAGATGGATCTACATTTCCGGCATTGATGGCAGCAGCGCTGTCCGCAAGTTCGTCTACCAGTTCCTTTTGGAATGGTGTTGCTTCAACATTGATAACTTTGTAATCGCAATCTGGCACGTCAAGCTGCAAAGTATCCGCTGTGCGAATGTCTGCTATCTGTTTGAACATGGACATCAGTTCCGGCATTCCGCTGTAATTTGCAATGCGGGTGCGTTCTTTAAACTTGTTTCCGGTAGGAGCAAGTTCCCAGTCTGTTTTCTGTTCACCAAATACCGTTACCCAGTTATCAAAATTAGCAAGCCCATGATCTTTCAGAAAATCATATTCCAGATAACGCATCATGGTATGCAGTTCGGTAACGCTGTTGCTTAATGGTGTGCCTGTGGCAAAGACAACTCCTTTTCCACCCGTTTTTTCATCCAGGTATCTGCACTTCATAAAAAGATCCAGGGCTTTCTGAGAAGCAGAAGTGGAAATGCCGGAGATATTGTTCAGTTTGGTTGGCGTAAAGAGATTTTTGAACTCGTGAGCCTCATCAACAAACAGTTTATCGACACCAAGCTGCTCAAAAGTAATGGTATCATCGTGGTTTTTCTGTAGTTTGTCCAGATTCTTTTCCAGTGATTTTTTTGTTCTTTCCATGGCTTTAATCTGAAACTTGCTGCCCTCGCTTCGCTTCAGTTCCTCAATACCGGACACAATATCATCAATCTGCGACTGAATCATATTTTCCTGTCGCTCTTTTGAAATTGGAATCATGCCAAGCTGAGAATGACCGATAATTACAGCATCAAAATTTCCGGTTGCAATTTTAGCAAATAACTGCTGGCGATTTTCTTTCTGAAAGTCCTTTTTGGTTGCGACAAGAATATTGGCAGACGGATAAAGTTTCTGAAAATCATCACCGATTTGTTCTGTCAGGTGATTCGGAACAGCAAACATTGATTTTGTACACAGCCCCAAACGTTTGGATTCCATGGCTGTTGCAATCATTTCAAAGGTTTTGCCTGCACCGACCGAGTGAGCAAACAGCGTATTTCCGCCGAACATGGCGTGTGCAATGGCATTTTTCTGATGATCGTGAAGCTGAATATCTGCATTCATCATCGGAAAGGAAAGCTGAGAACCGTCATATTCACGAGGACGGACAGAATTGAAAAGGGCATTGTATTTCTCTACAATTGCTTCACGTCTTTCCGGATTCTGAAAAATCCACTTCTTAAAGGATTCTTTCAGCTTTTCTGCCTTTTTCTGTACAACTCTTGTGGCATCAATATCCACAACACGTTTTTCTTTCGTATCGCCCATGCCATCGGGAACTTCTATTGTCTTATAGACTTTTGGCTCTTTCAGATTCAGCAGATGCTCCATGATTTCATAGGCATTCATGTGTCTGGATCCGTACTGCTGTCTGGAAATAACGGAATTATCCTGATTCTTATTATTGATATGCCAGGAGCCGGTATGTTCTGAGTATTCTGCCGTAATCAATCTGGCTCTCTGCCATGCAAAATGGTTCAGATCACTCCGGTTGCTTCTCGGCGTTTGCAGTGTTTCATACAGAAACTGTTCGTAATATTTAGGATCCAACCAAGTTGCTCCGATTTTTACGTCAATATCTCCGGCTTTCAATGGTTCCGGCATGGCATTTTTCAGAGCATTGACATTGATATTAAAATCAGAATCATAGGAAGCTGCTTCTTCAGCAACCATCAGCTTTTGACGAATATCACCGGAAAGATATTCCGAAGCTGTCTGATATGTATTTTCTGTATGAGGAATCTTGTAAATTTCACCGATCAGATCTTTCTTGAGTTCTGCTTCCGTCATACCGGTCAGCTTGCTCATGTAATCAAAATCGACACCGGCTGTTTCTGCAACAGACAAAGTCAACGCTTCCAAGGCAGTTTTAACGTGTTCAACGGCTTTTGGCGGCTGAATGGTTCGCTTTGTGAAAATATCTGATTTTTCTTCCAGTTTGTTTTTGTCAAACTTCTTTTCTAAGCCTGCGACCAGATTATAGGAAATATCATCTGAAAAATAACGCTTGTTGCTCTGACTGTGCAGCAGACCGTATTTCTCATAGAAGTTATCGTAAACTGTATTCAGCTTTGCTTGCAGTTCCTGAATCACACTGTCCGGCTTGTCCAGCTCCTGAGCTTCCAGCAATTCTCTGGTGGTATCACGCAGTGCAATGAATGCTTTTGCTCGTTCAAACTGGCTGCTGTCTTTCTCGTAAACCCTATGGCAGACATTCTCTTTTCTCTTAAAAAATATCTGATCGTCTTGTTCAAAGAAACTGTAATTACGCAGATCAGATGGAATCTTTACTGCAATCCCGTCTACAGATCTGGCGTATACCTCTTTTGTTTTCTCTGAACTGATTTCAGCGGAGAGTCTGCCAACCGCATCCTGCAAAGCAGATTTCCAATCAAATCCGTCCTCTGCAATAACCATTGTACCGCTGCCATACAGCTTATTGCCTTCAACAATCGTACCGAGTACCATATCCGGATTTTCTGCAAAGTAGCTGTTTACCGGTAATCCGTTCGCAGTTTCACCAATTGCAATCCATGCTTCTTTTTCGAGATCAGGAGTTTTGTTTTCATTTTTCTGCAAAAAGATGATGTCCGTTGTAACTTCTGTGCCGGCATTCTCCTTAAATGCACCATTTTTACCGCCTGGTAAACGAATTGCACCGATAAAGTCTGCTCGTTCTGCTAACATTTTTCTGGTGGATTCATCACGCTTGTCCAGTGTACCAGCTGATGTTACAAATGCCACAATACCGCCGTTCTTGACTTTATCCAGTGTCTCCGCAAAGAAATAGTCATGCAGCTTGGTCGTACCATGCTTGTTATCCTTGAAATGCAGTTCCCCAAAAGGGACATTGCCTACAGCAACGTCGAAGCAGCCATTCTGGAAATGATTCTTCTCAAATCCTTGAATCGCAATATCAGCATCGGGATAGAGTTTCTGTGCTATTCTTCCTGAAATACCATCAAGTTCAATACCGTAAAGTTTGCTGTCAGACCGCATATTCTCCGGCATTCTTCCAAAGAAATTTCCGACTCCCATAGCCGGTTCCAGTACATTTCCGCCTGTAAAGCCAAATTTCTCAAGTGCTTCATAGATGCCGTCAATAACCGTAGGAGAAGTATAGAACGCATCCAGAACCGAAGCATTTGCCTGTCTGTATTCCTGTGGGGAGAGCAGTTCTTTCAGCTGTGTGTATTCTTTGCTCCAGAACGCATTGTCTTGATCAAAAGCCTGTGGAATACCGCCCCAGCCGACATATCTGGAAAGGGTTTCTTTTTCTTCCTCTGTTGCAGGACGTTCTTCTTGTTCTAGCATTTTCAGTGTTTCAATGGCTGCAATGTTATTTCGGAATTTGGTTTTCGCACCGCCTTCACCAATAGAATCATCTGTAATGGTAAAGCTTTCTGCCTTTTCAGATGATTTTGCTTTGCTGTAGGCTTCACGTTCCGCATGATTCAGATATACACCTTTTTCAATCAATTCCGCAGTATTTTTCGCAACTTCCGTCCATGTAAAATGAAACGTATTCTTGCTGAATCTGCCATTTTCATCCGACAAGGTAAACTGAATCCCTTTAGAATCATAGCCTACTAAAGCAATCGGATCGTCTGCCGAGTGACCGCCTGTTCCATATTCATTTTTCAGAAAATTTGCAAAAGATTTGGTATCCGGATTATTTTCCTGATAAAATGCCTGTATACGAAGCTTACCATCATGAAATCCGCTGCCACGAAGAATTTCGTCATGTAATGCAGCGATTGTATTGATATCGCCGACAAATAACGGAGATGGCGATTTGTCTTTTACTGTTGTTTCCTTTGCCGGAACGGATTGCTCTTTCTTTTGTGCATCGCCAAAAAGAGAAAGTTGTTCTCCATAAGTATTGTGAAAAGGCCTTTCTTCATCTGCACGTTCGGCTTTCGCAATTTCTTCGAATACAGCTTCATCTGTAAATAAGGGCGTATCTGTATCTTCTCTTATCTCAGATGTATCAATGTTATCAGGACTATCCGTCTCTTTTTCTTCCGCATTACGTTCTTCTGGTTCATATACAGATGTTCTATCGGTAATCCGAATTAAATCCGGATTCAGAACTGCAACATAGCTATGGAGAATGTTATTATTGTCCGCCATACGCTGTGCAAATGCAGCAACAGACTCTCCATCCAATGCATCTGCACCGCTGACACCCAAAATGCTGTCAAGGACTTGGGATGCCGGCGTGTTCGGTGCATTTTCCAGTACATATTGATAATAGCTGTTTTCTTCTGCTGCAAATTGAAAATCAATCACTGCTGCATCATGACCGCTTTGTCTTGCTTTACGAATTGTTTCATCAATATCCCAGTTTTCTGCACTTCCAAACGTAAAATGGGCAGGATTCTGTAATTCTGCTTCACAGGTAAGTACTTTACTTTCCGGAAGATTGCCTGCAAATCTCTCTGCTCTGGCAAAATCGGTATCTGTCCAAATTGCACCTCTGTAATCAGGACGAAGTCTATCGAAATCAGCCATTGTACCGTGATATAAGGTCATTCTGACTGTATCCGCTGCTTCACGCAGAACCTCATTTTCCTTACCAAGATATTCTCCCTCACGGTGTAGCTTGAATCTATCAATATTGCTTGTAGTCTCATATTCCATAGCACCGGACTTGTGATGTTCCGTAATTCCAACATCATCCGGATAAACGCCCTGCATAGAAGTAACGGTTACTTCTTTTTCTCCGAACATACCCTTGAGACGATATTTGTCACCAATTTCGATCTCATCTGCTGTCCTTTCCGGTTCTGTATTCCGGACATTTTCAATTTCCGCTGCCTTTTCTGAAAGATAAGCTTCTACTGATGGAAGATAGGCTTCCAGAGTGCCTGTTTCTTCCGGTCGAATCGGGTTTATATCAATGGGAATCCCGTCAATATCCAGAACTTCTTCATGAAAGAGGTTGAAAAGAGCGTCCTCTTTCAGAGCAGAATCTTTTATTTCCACAACAACATCAATATCAGATTCTGCTTTTTCAAGTCCTCGGCAGCGAGAACCGGACACAATGATCTCACCAATTTCTGCTTCTATAAAATTTTCTGCAAGAGATTCTGCGATAAAACTTTTGACTGTATTTTCAATGTCCTCCGGGTGATAGCCATTGATTTCATGAAACAGTTCTTCTGTTTTTGCCCGGAAATCTGCGATAACCGTTGATTGTTCTTGTATCGGTTCTGTCCTTATCGGATTCTTTGCTTTGAAATCAGAGAGTATCTGCTGTTCTTCTGCGGTAAGCTGTGCGTTGGATTCCAGAAATGGAAGAAATACATCAAGTGTTTCTCTTGCAGCTTTCTTGTGTTCCGCATCGTGATATGGATAACTGGTGGAATTCAGAATGCCTTGATTGAAATCACGGATATGATCAATCAGACTTCCGCCACCTGTACCTTTTCCGTCTCCAATGTCAAATCTGCCTTCATAGTTGAATTCTTCGCCGTTTAATACACCGGAAATCGTGAAATTTGTTTTCTTATACCAACCGGCATGAAGCTCCGGATTGCTGCGTTCTGTGTGCTGCTTTTCGTCTAAGTATTCCAAAACGGCATTTGCAAGGGCAAACGAAATGTCCGAATGCTGCTCTGCAAAATCAGCAAGGATACTGCTTTCCGTAAACCATGATGCATCATTCCCAAAGCGAAATTGAATAGAATCCGATTTTGACGGTTCGTTGTGCTTTTCTAAAAATTCTGTGATTTCACTGACATTGCTGTAATTTTGAAGCAGCTGACTATATTGTTGTATTTCTTCCGGGGAGAACGATTCATCAATTGCTTCCATCAATACTGATGATTCTTCACGCTGAAACAACGCAGATAGCAATGCTTTCTGCTCATCGGAATAGCTGTGCTTTGAAAAGTAACTTTCCATTTCAGCTGAAATGTCGAAGTCATGCTTCCATTGTAGCATTGCATTCAGAGCCGAATCCTTTCCGATACGCTCTGCCGGTGATTGTGCAAGGTAGTTCCGTGTCAGCTGCACCATTTCCGCAAACTGCATATCGCTGTATTGTTCCTCAAAGAAAGAATCCAGACCAATCGAAATATCCTCTGTGGCAAACTGATGGATCACATCTTTCAATTCGGAAATTCGTTCTGTACGAAGTCCGATTTCAGCCAGTTCTTTGTGTATCTCAGATTCCCAATGTGCCGTTTCTAATGCCATATAAAAAACAGCAGCAGCATCTTTTTCTACTGTAAAAATCACTTTGCCATCACGAATCAATCCGCTGTATGAAATGCTGTCCTCTAAAAACGGCTGTATTTCCTTGTATTCTTCCGGCTTCATTCTGGAATGAAAGTAATGTCTGTTCCGGATTGACCGATATGGCAAATTGCCGATAATCTCATCTGCTTTTTCCGGTTTTGCAAACTGTTTTCGCATGGCAATCACACGATTCTGAATTTGCTTTGCCTGTTCCAGATCGTCATGACTTACAGTAAGTGTTGTTTTGCCATAAGCAGATACTCGTCCGGAAAAGGAAATATTCTGTTTTTCCAGGAGTTCCGCCATTTTCAAAGCCGTGTCACTGTCCAGAGAAAGATACTCTTTCTGCGGAATGTATCGGTATTCTGCATTTCCAATGATGTTCTTATGCGGCGGCGTATATGGAATTTCAGACTTGCGGAACTTTATTTTTTCTGCATCTGTGCCAATGATTTGTTTTAACCAATCCAAATCCTTATCATTGACCGCCATTACTGCCTTGTTGTCTTTGGAATAGGCAAAATAGTTGATTCCTGCATTTTCAAGCTGTTTCTCTATCTGATGAAACGTTTCTTCTGCCATAGGAACGAGCGTTTTATCTCTGTTATCGGTTGCATCGTTCCACGTTTTGTTGCCGTATACCTCCATGCTGCTACCTCTTAACGGCTGTAGGATCCGTTATTCCTGCCTGTATGCGTATCAAAATTGTTTTGCGGTTTATGGCTCTTTTCTCCGGTAAAGAATGCTTTTTCTGCATTGACCTGCATTCTGTATACAGGATTGCCGTTTTTATCTGTGTGTATGCCTGCACGAAGGCTGCCACGCACTGCAATCATGCTGCCTTTTGAAAAGTACTTTTCAATGAATTCAGCAGTCTTTGCCCACGCTGTGCAGCGAATAAAGTCCACATCCTCTTTCTGTCGATAAACGGCAACTGTAAACGAAAGCATAGGCTTGCCGTTCCATGTTTTTCTCATCTCTAAATCATTTGTAATTCTGCCCATAATGGTTACGTTGTTCATGATAAAAATTCTCCTTTATTGTTCCAGTCCCTGTTTTCTTGACGGTGACTGTTCTCTTTTTCCTTTACTGCTGCTACGCTGTGCTTCTCGTTTCAAGCTTGCACGGCTCATAAAAGCAGCTGCTGTATGTTTCTTTTCAACCGTCACCGCAGATTTTTCTCCGTGCAGCACAGCGGAATAAGCAATGCCTTTCTGATCTAATTTCTGCATGGTGCTTTCCGCCTGTTCCTGTGACATTCGCTGTGTGGCACGCTGTTCTTTCGGCAATGCCTTATAAAAATCAGGATTCACATATTGAGCAGCTCTTTCTGCTTTTACAGCACCGGAAATCTGCTGATATGCCTGTTCGTCCGCTTTGGAAACCGTAATCGCAACAGAATGATTTCTGCGTTCCACAGCAGAATAGGCAACGCCTTTTTCCTCAAGCTGATCCATGACTTTCTTTCCGACAGCTACTGTTTCCACATGAATGGAACGATTCTCCCTGGTCAGGGACTTGAAATAGTCCGGATTGATGGATTTTACAGATTGACTTTCTGCCGCTTTTCGTTCTTCATGTGCTTCTGCATGATCATCGCCCAACTGATGTCGGACAGTTTTTGATTCCTGTTTCATTTTCTGAAATGCAGACTGCATCATACTTTTCAGAATTTCCGCATTTTTCTTATCTACGGTTACAGCAGTTTTTCCGTTTTGACGCACCACAGCAGAAAAGGCAATGCCTGCACCGGTCAGCTGTTCCATGACTTTTTCAGCTTGTCTCGGCAGCATCACTTCAATTTTCCGATCTTCTTTTGAAAGCGATTGATAGAATTCCGGATTGATTTTGCCGGATTGCTCCGAATAACTGTTTTGCGAAACGGATTCTGTTACGGAATAGCTTTCCGGTTCTTCTTTTCTGCCGTTGTTGATGATTCCGTCAATGGAGTTATAGTCATCTTCCATTTCCATTTCTGCATTCCTCAGATAATTGGAATCTTCTGTGATAACGCTTTCTGCCATGTTAGGAACAGGAGCTTTTTCTTGATCTGTCATTGCATTCAGCTGCTTTTCCGCCGCCTGCATCCGTGTTTCCGTGATACCCGCATCTTGCTTTACAGGAGTAGCAACCTGCCTGCTGATTTTTTGCAGTTTGTTTTCCAACGTTTCGATTTTGCTGCTGATGGCATTGATTTTGCTTTGTAATTGAATTTTATCCACAGCAGAAGTTTCCGGTTTGGAATAAGCTTCGTACAACAGTGCTCTCTTTTCTTCCAGACTGGTTTTCTTATCGTTCAGACAGTCTGTGGTAGCTTGCTTTAGCCGGTGCATGGCATCTGTAAACACTGCACGACGTTCTTTGTTTGCACCAATAGAAAAGCTTTTGATGGTATCGCTTAATGCAATCACTCGGTTTAATTTGTGGCTGATCGTGTCACGCTTTTTGGAAAGCTGCGTAATTTTGTCCTGATGTCCGGAAATCCGATTCTGACGGTTTGGAATCTTTTCTTCCCGGATTTCCTTTATTTTGCGTTCATTGGCTTCTATGATTTGTCTGATGCCCGGAGAGCTTCCCATAGTTGCTTTCAGCATGGCATTCTTATCTTCCAGTCGATCTGCTTTTGCGGATAGCTGTTCTATTTTTGCTTTATTTCGTGCAATCTTATCTGATCTGACAGCGATCTTTTCATTGATGGTGTTAATGCGGCTTTGATGAAAATCTGCCTTTTCCTGTAAAAACGGGAGTAACTTCTGTGCCGGACGTTCGCTGTTTTCCGGCAGCTTTTCTTCCTGCGGTGCTGCTTTTTGCATTTCTTTTTCTTGTATCGGCATAATCATTCACGCTACTTTCTGTTTCGGATAAGTACAAATGCTGCGACAGATACAATGGCTGCAAAAACAGCACTTCCAATTAACATCTTCTTTTTCATCTTTGCAGACTCCTTTCCTGTTCTCTGATTTTCTGCTCTTTGGATTCCAAAAGTGTGTGAATCACACTTTCTTCTTTTTCTTCTATGAAGTTATTGACACGAATGATTTCGGAAAGCTCTCGCTTTATGGTGGCTTTATCGCAGTGCCACAGCCTGATGTATGCCAGACAGAGTGCATCTATCATCTCATCCGGACGACTGTTTACTGCACCCACAGACATCTCCAGTACGTCAGCAACTTCCGGTACAAGAATCCTGCATCCGTTGACATTCTTTCTGTCCTGTATTTCAAGCAGCAGCTCCTCAAAATCACCGGATTCTGTTTTTGTAATGATTTCATCCACCACAGCCTGAAAGGAACTGTCATAAGTCAGGGATAATGCTTGTTGATTGTATCTTGCAAAATGCGGCACATTGCCTTTATCCAACGCATGGACAATTTTTTCTGCATTTGCTGTATCATATCTGCAATATGCTCTGTTCTGAATATGACGAAGTTCTGTGCCGGAGGTAATTGTACTCATGCCTGCACCAACGCTTTCAGAGAATCTATCAAAGCAGAATTGTCCTGACCTTCTTCATATTCCATGGCGTACATACCGCAAAGCTGTTCCTGTACAGCATCCGGCAGCATATGCAGTTCACTTTCTGAAACGGAGAGAAGCAATGCAACACTTTTCAGTTCATGAACAGACAGTGCCTTGTTTACAATGGCATAAATTCGTTCCGTGTCTTTGCTGTCAGCCATATATTCAAACACAATGTTCTGCTGTGTATCAAAATCCAGACTTTTCAGCGTTTCATAAGAGATCCCTGTATTTTTGGCTGCTTCTGCAAGTGACAGAAGAACCGTACCTTTTACCCAATAGCTGTCCAGATCTTCGCAGAGAATCTGCTTGTCCTCCTCATTCTGAATCTCAACGTTTTCCAGAACGGTTTGCATGGAAGTTAAAATTTCTTCCGGCATTTCTGCTATGTTTTCTGTGCCAACACCGAGAATTTCGGATACCTGCTGCATCATTTTCTGTGTCATATTATGATTTCCTTTCTGTTTTCCATTGATAATACGTTTTGCCGTTATAGCTGTTTTCCGCTATTTCCGGGAAAACAATCGTTTTCTTACCCTTTGCAGGGAATGAAGTGCTTTTTCCATGCAGAAGCTCGGCAATCTGACTTTCTGAAAGTTTCTTGCCATATACTTTGGCAACATTCATACCGCATTTTTTCTGACAATAGAATCCATACTTGCCTTTGACTACATCACCGCTGCATTTCGGGCATTTTCCAAGCGGTTCATTGTGATTTCCAAAAGAAACAGACGCGTCTGCAAATCCGTATTTTCTGCAAATATCTCGGACGAACTGCTCAATTTCTGCCATGAAGTCTGATTCAGAATACTGTCCATGTTCTATCTGCTGCAATTTTGTCTCCCATTCAGCTGTCATAGATGCAGATTTTACTTCTTCCGGAACCACCTGAATCAGGTTTCTTCCTTTTTCTGTTGCCGTAATTTGTTTTCCGTTACGCTGTGCATATCCCTTTGCAACAAGCCCTTCAATGGTGCCGGCTCTTGTAGCAGGGGTACCAAGTCCTTTCTTTTCTGCATGGGTATCAAAATCTTCTGCACCGGCGTGTTCCATTGCAGAAAGAAGCGTATCTTCGGTATATGGTTTGGGCGGAGAGGTAAAGTGTTCGCCTTTGGATGTTGTGCAGGGGAACGTCTGCCCCTCTGACACGGACGGAAGTGACTTTATGTCGTTCTTTTCATCACTGTTTTTTAAGGAATACTGTTTCCACCCCGGTTCAATAACGCTATTGCCGTTCGCCGAAAACATAGTTCCGCTGCATTCTGCTGTGATCTTAACAGATTCAAAGCGATACGCCTTGGCAGAAGCACACAGCAGTTTTGCCGAAACAAGTGTAAGAATGTTTTTCTCACCGGCAGGCAACTTGTCAAGGGAAACAGAGGCAAGATTACTTGTGGGAATAATCGCATGATGCCCGGTCACTTTTGCATTGTTGATACACTTTGAAAGATCAGGAACATGATTGATTCCAAAACCGAAAACCTGATTGACAATCTCGACCATATCCAACGCTGTCTGCCGCATATCTTCACTGAGGAACGAACTGTCTGTTCTCGGATAAGTAACCAGTTTAGCTTCATAGAGAGACTGTATATAGTCCAGTGTCTGCTGTGCGGTATATCCGTAGCTTTGTTGGCTTCACGCTGTAACGTGGTGAGATCGTACAGCATTGGCGGCTGAACGGTCTTGATTTCCTTTTTTACAGAAGTGACCGTAACTGTATTCCCATCACAAGCTGAAACAAGAGCATCTGCCTTGGATTCTTCATCTATTCTTGCAGAGGAAAACTTGATTTCACCGCATTTCAGGTCAACTGTAAAATACTTTTGCTTCACAAAATGATGAACTTCATCACCACGTTTGACGATCATAGCAAGTGTCGGGGTTTGCACTCTGCCGAGATTCAGTTTGTCATGGTATCTGCAAGAAAGCAATCGGGAACCATTCATTCCGACCAGCCAATCTGCCTTTGCTCTTGCATATCCGGCATGAAAAAGGGTATCATAAGCAGAAAGCGGCTTCATTTTATCAAGAGCAGAACGAATTGCACGTTCTTCCAAGGAAGATACCCAGAGCCTTTTTACCGGCTTTCTGCATTTTGCCATCTGATATACATAGCGGAAAATACATTCTCCCTCACGGTCAGCATCGGTGGCACAGATGATTTCTGTAACCTCCGGACTGTTCATAAGGCCTTTCAGTACATTGAATTGTGCTTTTGTACTCTCTGCGACTTGAAACAGCCACTTTTCCGGAACCATAGGCAGCTGTGAAAAGCTCCATTTTTCCTCCCAGCCACCGCCATAATCGTTTGGGTATTTCAGTCCGACAAGATGCCCGAAGCACCAGGAAACAATGTATCCGTTTCCTTCTATTCTTGTTTTTTTGTTTTGATCAGCACCTAAAACTTTTGCAAGTTCTTTGGATACTGACGGCTTTTCGCCGATTACGAGGATTGCCATAAAACCTTCCTTTCTGTTTTTGTCTCTCGAAAATCAATGATACATATGTGCTATTTCAGAATTTATTTCTGAAATAGCCAGTTTGATATTGACATTTTGAATTTGGTGTTATATAATAATAGGAGAGAGGATGTGATTACTCATGTTGTGTCAGTTTACATTTGAAAACTTTAAATCTTATAAAAATGAAACGATACTGGATTTGCAGGCTGTCAGCGGACAAAATTTTCAGGATTCTTTGCTTAGCAATCCAGCCGATAAAAATGGATTTCTCCCTGTATCTGTGATATATGGGCCAAACGGCGGAGGAAAGTCAAATGTTCTCGATGCAATCAACTGCATTGTTTCACTTGTCATGAAACCAATTCTTATTTTTAAGAACAATACGCATCAGAATGCTGCAATGGAATTGACTCCATTTCTTTTTGATGAGGATTCCAGAAACAAACCCACTAAATTTGAACTGTATTTCAGACCAAATGAGGAGTATGAATACAGATATTTTATTACCATAACCAAAGGTGTAATTGATGAAGAATGCCTTTATCGCCGAAAGTTGGGTAAGGGCAGCAGAATCGCAATGCTCTTTGAACGCAATTGCGGTGAAATTGAACTGGGGGCAAGCATCAACAGGAAAAAAATCAATCTTGAAGTAAACGATCAAATGCCGTATCTGTCCTTTTTGTATATCAATTACAAATTGGAACCGATTATTCTTGCTGTTGATTGGTTTGAAAAGTGTGTTATCCGCAATTATGCCAATCCGAATACAGAAAGACATCTGATTATCGGAGAGGGTGATGCGTTTAAGCAGAAACTGCTTCAGCTGATGAATGATGTTGGCATCAATATCACAAATTTCGATTTTGTGAAGAAGGCTGAGAACGAAGCAGCCTATGACCTGCTGTTTGAGCATACCGTTCATGAAAAAACATATCAGCTGAATATTCATCAGGAATCTGATGGAACACAGAAGCTGTTTCATGTACTTCCGCTTGTTATTATCGCTTTATCACAGGGCAGATTGCTGGTCATTGACGAACTTGATGCAAAACTGCATCCGAAGCTTTTGAAGTTTATCATTATGCTCTTTAAGAATCCGGAAATCAACACGAAAAACGCTCAGATCATATTTACTTCGCATGACGTTTCTACGATGAAAAGTTCCGTGTTCCGGACGGATGAGATATGGTTTGCCTGCAAACTGGATGATGAATCCAGCGATCTCTATTCACTGTATGAGTTAAGAGATGAAAGCGGCAATCACATTCATCCGAGTGCAGCTTTTGACAAACAGTACCTTGAAGGACGTTATGGTGCAGATCCATACTTCCAGAACATTATGGATTGGAAGTGATGATATGTCAAAAAAGCCTGTAAAAAAGAGCGATTCTGAAAAGGGTTGGATGAAAAAACGCCGTGATAACCGAAGAATGATTGCTCCGGAATATCATTTGATTGTGACGGAAGGCACTAAAACAGAACCAAATTATTTTGGAAAACTCAAAGAAGAAATCAACAGTAGATACAGAGACCGTATTTCGATTGAAATTGCAGGAATCGGCCAAGGTTCCAATACATTAACGTTATTGGAAAAAGCACAGAATATTGTTTCAAACTCACCGATTGAATACAAGCACGTCTGGCTGGTTTATGACAAAGACGATTTTCCAAGAGATGATTTTGATAATACCTACTATAAGTGCAAATCGTTATCCAAACAGCATGAAGCTGTCATGTATCATGCTCTGTGGTCAAATGAATGCATTGAATACTGGTTTCTTCTGCATTTTCATCTGCTACAATCAGCCATTTCAAGAAATGAGTATTATCCAAAGCTATCAGAATATATGGGTTCAAAATATGAAAAGAACCGTGATGATATTTATTCATTGCTAAAGCCACACTTGACAACTGCAATCAAAAACGCCAAACAAGTTGCCGCTGGAAACAAGAATTTACCGCCGTCACAAAGTACGCCGGGAACAGCCGTATATGAAATTTTTGAAAAACTAATCAGCTATCTGAAATAATATTGCATTTTGGGCACAGTTTCCACAGAGACTGTGCCTTTCCTTTTTCAAATCGTTCAGTACACTACAGGATCACCATAATTGATTTTTTGAATGGAGGCAATATTTGCTCCAAGATCTAATCCAAACCAGTTATAATATCCGTAGCTTCCGCTGAATGCAGTACAATCCGGCAATAAACCGTCCGCATAAATAAATTCAATGACCGATTTTCCGCCATTGCCAAAGTTGTGATACCGTCTGTTGCCTTTGCTGTCACAAATCTTTACTCTGTAAACTGTGTGCCGTTTTCTAAAGTGACAAGAAATCTGTCACCACAATATCCGTAAAATGTTCCCATGGCACAGCAGTAATCGCCATATGCATCACGCAGAATACCGGTATCCGTTATCAAATCCGGTTCTGCACCCTGAATTGCACTCCATGAAGGATTCGCTGTCAATCCCTTTGCATTTTCGTAAGTAAAGCAGTTTGTCCAGCCATCTTCATGTTCAAATTCTGCAATGACTTCCACGGTTTCTGTCTTTCCGGTAATTTCAGCAAGAATATTTTCTTCCGAATCCGATAATGTAAATTGATATTCTGTACCTTCACGCAGTCCGGTAACATAGCAAAGGGAATTGGATTGAAATACAAAATACACGTTGTCAATGTAATCATCCGGAACTGTTTGCGTCAGTGTTACTGTATATTCTGCATCTTCATCGCCATTCCATGTCAATTTGATACAAGAAACAGAAATCGTACTTGCGGTAAAGGCATAAGGTGCATTGTTTTCTGCATAAGTTGGCTCTGTTTTCACTTCGGCAGAAATTTGCCTTGCAGCAGTTGTTGTTGTTGTAACTGTTGATGCAGTCTCTGATAAGGTCTGTACAGCAGTTACGGCTGTACTATGGATAGGAGTCATATTTCTGTCCGGCAAATCATAATGGCCACTACTGAGTATGACAAAAAAACTTGTTCCAATTTCAATCACTTTTTCTGTAATCATTCTAAATGGCACGGAAATATACCTCGTTTCTACTTTTCATAGCGGTATCTCCAGTTATCATAAGATTCTGCATCCGGCAGTTCTGTGTGCATTTTCTCCCATTCCAGCAGTCTTTTTCGAAACTTCTTATCTGCTGCCGCAATGAAAATACCGCTGTCTGTAAAGTGAATCAGTCCGGCATCTTCCAATGCAAACAAAATATGCATGGCTTCCAGCGGCTTTTGCTGAAGATCAATGTCCGGTGCTTCCAGCGTGTGTATAGCAACATCCAATTGATGTGACAGGTTTTGCAGAACAAAGTAGCTCGGTTTTCTGATGCCGGCTTCATACTGAGAAATGCGTATGTCTGCATTGCTTTCTGAAAAGCCCAGCAGAATGCCAAGCTTTTTCTGCGTCAATTCCTTTTTCCTACGGAAATATCTGATTTTTTCTCCAAGTTTCATATAAGTCCTTTCAGGATATGAGCGATAACATCCACTGTCCATCCGTTCCCGATACATTTGTATCTCTGTGTATTGCTGATGCCTTCGGTATAGTTATCCGGCAGTGTCTGCAATCGCTCTGCTTCTACGGGTGTTAGTTTGCGAATGATATAATCGCCGTCAGGCAAATCCATCTTGTATAGTCCGGTTTTGGCTCCCTGACCGCCGCCGTTGGCAGACAGAGTAATGGATTTTCCAGCAACAGAGTAAATCCGCTGTCCCTGTCCGCCTTTTCCATATGCACCAATGCGAACCGGCTTGCAAATCAGGGAATCTTTCTGCACAGTAGTCAGACAGTTGGATTTTTCATCATCTCGCAGTTCCATATACTGTTTTGTCTGTCCGGTGTCAAAATAGCGTCCTCTCTGGGCAGCTCCGTAAACCGGAACTGCTACCATAGTTCGCTGTTTTCGTTCTAACGTATTGGAAATTACAGCTCCGGAATATTTTGCTGTCATACAATAACTTTTATCCTGCCAGGGGATCGCATCTTCTATGACATCTTTCAGCAAAATGCCTTGATCTTCCGGCTGCGTTACATGAGGAATATTCGTCCAGTAACATCGTTTACGGTTCTGTGCAGAAACCAGTGCCGAATTGATCATAATCGGTTCTACACCAAGGCGTTTGCTGATTTCCTGCTTAATGTTTTTATGAATGGAATTGTTGTTTTCGTACAGGAAATAACGGCACTGTGATTCTTTCAGTGCTCTGACATATTCCATAAACAGCTGAAATCCCATGCCATCTGTTGTTGTCTCTCTGTTCTGTTTTGCTACGCTCCAATATGTACAGGGAGATCCGCCCAAAAGCAGATCATATCCCTGAAACTTTTGAAAATCGCCGTCAAAAATGTTTCCATGATGAACAATATCGGGGAAATTCTTTTTAGAAACGGTGATTGCATAACGGTCAATTTCAAAAGCGTCATATTGTTCTACAGGCAATCCGACACGTTCCAGTGCCAGTCTGCCGCAGGAAATACCGTCAAACAAGCTGAGTGTTCTCAAAATCTCGCTGTTTGTCGGCTTCCATATAACCTTTCATGAATCCGCTGCTTTTTCCTTTGCAATATGCGATCCACTCAATGATGGTACAGATTACCCCGATTGCTGTACTGACACCGACAAATTCTCTCTTTCTCATTGTCCTATGTCCTCCGTTGTTTTATTGCTTGATCATTTTCTGATACGAAGCAGCCAGTTCATCATAATCACGGCTGAGCTGATCATATTTCTTCTGAAGTGCTGTATGCTTTTCCATGACAGGTGCAGTTTCTGCACAGAAATCGGCAAATACTTCTTCCATAAATGCGAGATTTTCCTCTACACCGTCAGTGTAACCTTTTTGATAAGCCGCCTTTTTGGCGTGCATTGCTGTGAGAACAGCGGTTAATGCTGTTCCGACTGCTCCTGCCGCAGCTGCAATTTTTTGCTTTTTGTTCATTTTCAAAGTCCTTTCTTTATTCTTCATCTTCATTGATTTCGTTGTCATCGTACCATTCAATTTCTTCATCGCTGCTGTCTGTGTCAGCGGACTTTTTTGGCTTTTTCTTTAAGAACTTGAAACCGAGGAATCCGGCTGCTGCCACCGTCACTACACCAACTACCAAAAGCAATGGCATCATATTTCCGGAAGAACGTACCGGAGATGCTGTATTGCTTTCTGCCGTTTCAGATGCAGTTGTTTCTGTCGATTCTGCTTTTTCAGAATTGTTGGACACTCTGCCGTTTGCCTGTTCCGCTGCCTGTCTGGCATCTTCCGGCGTAATGGAAGAATCACTGCTTTCTTCATCTCCGGCATACAGCAGTGCATAGAGGTCGTAATCGTCTACCTTGTTCAGGAAATACACATTATCCTCTCCGCTTTCCGCAGAATAGTTGATCAGTACATAGAAAACATGACCGTCCTTGGTGGTAACAGAAATAAACTGCATTTCTTCACTGTCGTAAAGAATCTTTTCTGACTGAATCAGCGTAGCATTTCCGCTTGTATCATAAAAATCAGATGTAAAATCATCAGACGTGGCGTTTTCATCGGAAACAGTTGTTTCAGCCATACTGTTTTCAGAAGCACTGCCTAGCATGGATACCAGATCAGATAAGTTCATATCTTCCAGGTTGTTTTCTTCTGTTACAATGGAAGTATCATCGGGAACTGAAATGGTGGTTTCTACCGCTGATGCCGAAATGCCTGTGCAGGCAAAGGCAAGAGCAGCTGCGGATGTCAATACACTAAAAAATCTTGTTTTCTTCATGGAAATTCTCCTTATTTTCAGTTTGAATGTGGGATTCAGCAAATTTGTCCAGCATTGCGTCAATATCCGCAAAGGATATGCTGTGATCTGCCATTTTTTGAAGCAGCTTTGCATACTGAACATAATCGTCAGCGGTCATTGCGTGGCTGCTGAGTTCTGCTCTGAGGTTTTCATAACTCAGCACTTTGATTTGCGTATCAATTCGCTTCTTTTCAGCGGTATCTTCTTTGATACGCTTTTCCAGTTGTGCAGAACGTTCTTTGAGTTTCTCAATTTTCCTGTCGTTGATTGCCATTTTACATCTCCTTTCAGTACAGCACTAGTCTGGGATCTATAAAGTCCCAGCCATATCCGTCTGTATCAATTTTTACTTTGATATGCACATAGTCATATATCAGGCTGTTTTGCAGGCTGTCGCAGGATTGATGTCCGGTTGATACAGCAAAAGCTTCGCCCTCTTTCAAGGTATCTCCCTTTGCCAAACCATTTATACCATTTATAAGGGTGACATTGGACAAGTAAACTTCAGTATCACGCTTTGTGCCACCGCTTCCGTCATACCAATACTCCACATCATTTTTGCGAAGCACAACTGTGTGCTTACTACTGTCCACCTCTGTGATTTTACAGTCAAATGGTGCATACAGCTGTGTGTTGGAATTTAGAACGAAATCTACGCCCTCATGCAAATCGCTGATCCTGCAATGTGTAGTGTTCCATGCCTGCATATCATAGCCAAAACCATTGACAGCAGTATACTCATGAATAGAAGCACTGCCAAATATGTTTCGCAAAGTCTGATGATTGCCGTACATCTGTCCACTGTCATTTCCAAGTAAAAGCTGATAATACTGCGAACGTTCTGATGCATGAGACATTGCATTCAGCTTGTCCGAAATGACCTGATCAAAGGTCTTTTTCTGCTTGACACTGTAATACAGCCGACAGTCTGTTTTCCAGTAATACTTCTCATAATATCCATACATACAGGTATCTTTAATGCTGGAGTTCCAGATTTCTGTATCGGTTGGGGAAACCAGAAACCAGGCATCTTCTCTATTCCAGCCCCAGAATGAGCGATCATGCCGTTCCGTGCCCTGCATAAAAAAGAAATTTCCGGTTGCATTGTCATAATAGTAAAACGGTTCTTTTGTACCGGAATAATAACGATGATCCATGATATAGAAGCCAGTCAATTCGTAATTATCATTTGGATTCAGAACACGATAGTTACTGTCAATACAGAGATAGCCCTCGCTGTCACGATATTTGCCAAGTTCATTTGTAATGGCGATTGGCTTAAACCGATAACGATAAGGTCTTCCGTCATAGATGTATGCTTCTTTTTCACAGCGGTAATATGTGCCTGTTTCCGCAGAACCGCCGCCCCAATAGTGATAAGGGGAATATTCCTCCCAACGAGACGTATTATCATACCAATATACAAACTGGTATTCTGCATCAAACAATTCCTTGAGGAGTGTTTCCGTGTCGCTGCTGTATTTCCAGTATGTAATATCGCCATTATCGGCTGCATCAAAATTGTAGTAATAGGCACACAGAAAGCACCAGAGTTTGTACGGATCAAAATCATAACAAGGTTCCCAGTTGAATTGAGAACTGTTGCCCCAGTACCAGGTGTCAGGATCATCTTTCATGTTTCTGGTGTTTACACCGAAGTTTTTCAGTCCGTTTTTCCATTTGGAAGAATCGCCAACCAATTTGATATTATTATTCATCTCCCAGGCAAGTTTGGTATAGTACTTTTCCGCTTCGGAAAGGTCATAATCCTGTGCGGCATATGTCCCAAGGGTAAACCCACCGCCGGAGGTAATGGAGCTGAAAATCATCAGAATAAAGGCGAATACAAGCAGCAATACAAGTAAAAACAATGCAGCTGCTGCAAAGAATTTCTTTACTTCCGTTCCGTAGATATTTTTGACAAACCGAAAAAATGCCTTCAAGCCTTCCTTGAAACGCTCTTTAACAGAACTTCGATGTTTTTTCTGATTCTGTATCTTCTTTTTCTTCTGTGGACGATTGTGCTTTTCTTTCAGTCGATGATCCTGCTTTTGCAGTTTATCTCGGCTTTTCTGTTCTTTCTCTGAAATGCGGTCACGTTTTTTCCGTTCCCGTTGTAGCCGCTGCGGTTTGCTGACTTTCTGCATCGCAGGCGTTATCACTCTGCGTTTTGCAGAATCCAGAGCGTGAAGTACATCATTTTCAGAATCTGCATTGACCGTTTTCTGCCATGCAGAAGCTTTCATCCGATTGCCTGTATATTTCACAGGCTTTGTCAGGAGAAATCCCGGATTCGCATCTTTCTTGATTTTCTTCTGAATGGCAAATGATTTACGCCGATGTTTTTTCTCAGAGGAAAGTTCTTTTTTCCCGAATTTCAGTTCACGCTTTTCCTGTTGATACATCTGCTTTCGTCGAAGCAGAAAGGCTTTGTTTAGGTCGGTTTTTTTACTGTTTTGATATTGAGCTTTCTGCTCTTTGAAATCTGCCTTATTTTTTCTCAGCCGTTTGACAGCCTTTCGTTTTTCGGGCTGATATTTTTCTACCTGAAAAAGCTGATTATCTGCCTTTTTCAATCTGTATTTTGCTTTTTCCAAACGGTATTGCTTTTTCAGCTTGAAATGCCGTTTCGTACCTTTTACAGCATCAGCACCGATTCTCAGTGCTGCAAATGTGCCGCGATGATAATCATCGACTGCTTCACGGGTATATTTTCGCCTTGCCTGGTCAACAATTTCACGGCTTACATCATCAGCTGTTCGGATTGCAGCGGTTTCTGCTGCAAGGCCCGTATGAACCACTGTGTTTACAGTATCATGAGCAATCCGGTTTGCGGTCTGTGCCGTCCTTTTCAATGCTTTTCCTTTGAAAGTAGTCGGCTGAATGCTGTTTACGGTTCTTGTAACTGATGGAACATCTCCGGTAACACGATATTTAGCATTTACAATCTTATGGAGGATGCCACGATTGTTGCCATGGCACATTTTTTCACTGCGAACAAGGCGTGCTTTTGTTTTGAATTTGCCTTGTGAATTTGACTTTCTGTCAAACTGTACTTGAAACTGCTTTCGTCTTTTGCTGACTTTTTCAAAACGTGTTTGTGCTTTGCGGAGATTGTGTTGTTTTCGGGTGAGTTTGCTTATTTCGACCAACTCCTTTCGATAAAATTCCCATTGACTTTTTAGCTAAAAAATGATATACTAATAATAGCTAAAATAACGGAGGTGCTTTTTTATGATTACAGCAACGGCAACAGATGTACAGAATAATTTTGGTCACTTTCTTCAAGCTGTTCAATCGGGAGATGAAATCATTATCTTGAAAAATGGAAAAGAAGTCGCAAGACTGATCTCTCACGAATCCAGTATTTCATTTCTGACGGATTCACTTACAGGTGTCTTAAAAAGTGATTACGATGATAAAGCAATTCGTGCAGAAAGGATAGAAGCACATGAAAGTATTGATTGACACAAATGTGATTCTTGATGTTCTCTGCAATCGAGATGATTTTGTAGAAGCTTCCTCGAAGGTTTGGAAATACTGCGAAGTGGATAAGTTGGAGGGTTATATTTCCGCTCTTTCGATTCCGAATATTGTATATATTCTGAGAAAAGAATTAACACCAATGAAAACGCAGCAAATTATTCAGCAGATCATGATGATATTTCATGTAGTTGATCTGAGATCATCAGATTTAAAAAACGCTGCTGAAATGCTTTCCGATGATTTTGAAGATGCTGTTCAGATATGTTGTGCAAGCAGAATGAAAGCGGATTACATTGTTACGAGAAATATTCGTGATTTTCAAAGCAGTAAGGTGATTGCTCTGAAACCATCGGAATTGTTGGAAAGAATATGAGTAATGTTGAAGGTAACTACTTAACAAGTCGGAACTTTTCTGTGAAAAGATGCAGCGTAATGGCATCAAGCAAAGAATACTTGGATTTTGTGTTAGAACAGTTAATATGAAAGATCTACGATATAACAAAGGAAAGAAGATAAAAGTATGATGATTGAGATATTATTTAGTGGAATAAAGGACATAACAAACCTTTATAAAAGCAAAGAGGTTGATAAATCTGATTTGGGAAAAGCGCTTGTTACTAAAACAAAATATCTAGGAAAAGAATACAGTGAAAAAGTACTTACGGATGTTGTGGAGGAATTTGAAGAAGAAAAAAGCATTTATTATGTAGGGTGCCTGCAAAGAATTGCAAATGAAGTATTTGATTTTTGTTTATCAGAATCCAAATATCGAGTCTCATTTACAATTGATACATATGAGGATAGTAAAGCCAGACTAAAAGTAAAGCTTGAGCAAATTGAACCAAGAGAAGAATATGATATGTTGCTGGAACAATTGAAAATTGCAATAAAAGACAGATTGATTAGTGATTGGAATAGATGTATATGGATGACAGATGAGCAGTCAGAGGCATTATGTACAATGCTTTATCCAATGGTGTTTGAAACGGAAAATGAAATTAGAGTACTGGTAAATAAGGTGCTGATTTATTATATTGGAGTTGATTGGATAAAGAAAATAGGAATGGAGAAATACGATTTAAGTTGTGAAAATCTTGTAAAAGATTTTCGACGGATTTCTCCTCAATATGAGGGTGTTGATGATACGTTTTTTTCAATGACACTAGAAACAATGATGGAAATTATTAAAAAGGGGAAAATTTATGATGAAAATATTGCAATATCATCGTCTGATTGGAACGCTCTAAACGAAAAGAAGAATAAGAGTGCTGATGCAGTGCTTGGATATATTCAGAGAAAAAGAAAAGTAAATGTGGACATATGGAAAGATATTTTTGAGCAATATTTTAATTTTGAATTGTCAGTAATTACTGACTTTATAAAAAATAGAAATCACATAGCTCATAATAAGTTACTAAATTGGATTAGTATGCAAAAAATCAAGCAAAATGTAGAATTATTAAAATCATATATTAAAATTGCAGATAAAAGATTTGAGGAATTAAATATTTCAGAAGAACAATATATGACCATAGATGCACAACAAGAGGCAGAACGAGAAGCTGAAGAAGAAAGAGATTGGGAAGAAAACTACTTGAGGGATAGAATTCAAGAGGAAACAGGCATTGAGATACTTACGCTTGATGGAGTTCTAGAAAAATTTAACGAGTTATTAGATGAATTATATACCGAAATTTATGATGAATTATATTTCAATCCATGTTTTAGCATAGGTCGGCAATATGCGATTAAAGAGAAAACAAATGAACAGATATTATTTAAAGTTCAATCAAATGCGGTACAAGAATCTGAAATAGAAATAGTAGTTAGTCTCTGGCTGGATGGTAATATGGATTCAGATAGTTCAGCAACAATTAGCTGTAGGAAAACGAATGAAAATGATAACTATTTATTTGATGCAGAAATTAGATATCACAATGGTTGTGGGTATGAAGATTATGATTTAGGTGGTATCTATTTAGATAGCGAATCCGAACTTGACGTTTCTGAATTAAATGATTTTAAAAAAGAATTAATGGTGTACATTGAAAAAGAATTAAATCCAATGGTAAAAAAATTAGCTGAATATAATAGAGCTGATAAAAAGCCTGTATCTGATGAAGCTTGCTGGGAATGTGATAAAAAGGGTATCTCTGTAATGAAAGCCTTTTACCCTGAAGGATTTTGCTGTTTCTGTGGTACTGATAACAACGAATAACCGATTGCAGAAATGACCTATGCTGATATCATCTGATTTTTTTAGAAAAATAAAGGATTTACGCTCGCATAAACAACTTCCAATTTACTGAACTAATATCAGCCGTAAAGAAAGCCCTCTACGGCTTTTCTCATGCACTTTCAGTCGGTTTTGTTGTCATCAGCTTATACATTTCCGTATTCATCGGGAAGTGGTCAGTGAACGGTAAAAGTACTTTATCATAGCGGATAAGTCCTTCGCCCGGACCGGAATTTGTCACGAATTTCATTTGTTCCTTGGAGATATGCAGTTTTTCAGCAAGTATGTCTCTGTCACCGGCTGCCTGATTCAGCATATATACAAAATCAGAGTTATCAAAAATATTCTCTACTTCCTGTGAAGAAAGCAAATCTTTAACATTCTGCGTAATGCCGGTCGGAACGCCGCCCCATTTTCTGAATCGCTTCCAGATCTCAGCAGAATACTTTGCCGTCTGTTCTTCCTTGAGAAGCAAATGAAATTCGTCAATATAGTAGCGGGTAATCTTTTTCAGATTTCTGTTTTCAGAAACTCTGTTCCAGACCGTATCCTGAACAATCAGCATTCCAACCTTTTTCAGCTGATTGCTCAACTCCTTAATATCAAAGCAGATGATTCTGTTTGACAAGTCAATATTGGTTCGATGATTGAACAGATTCTGCGATCCGTTGACAAACATCTCCAAGGAATTGAATACTCGAAGTGCAACTTCGCCCTCATGCTCCAGTTCATGCTGCAAATCAGAAAGCAACGGCATTGTTTCTAAGACCGGATTGCTCTCAATAAACGTCTTGTAAATACGCTGTACGCACTTGTCAATCACGGAACGTTCTTCTGAAGAAAGTCCGTATCTGCCGCCAACAATGATTTCACAAAGTGAGATCAGAAAGTCTGACTTGTTCGCAATCACTTCCATTGGATTGGAAAATAAGTAATCGTCAATGGTAATATCCATAGGGTTAATATGCTGTTCCGAGTTACTTGCAATCCGAATCAGCTGCCCATGAAGTGCCTGCACCAGCGGAAAATATTCTCCCTCCGGATCGCAAATGATAATATCATCTGTTGTAGTCAGAAAACAGTCCAGAATCTCACGTTTTACGGAAAAAGACTTACCGGAACCAGGCGTTCCAAGAATCAATCCGTTTGGATTTTTCAGTCTGGAACGATTGGCACGAATCATATTTCCGCTGAGTGTATTGACACCATAATAGGTTGCCTGTCCATCCTGAAACAATTCTTTTGTAGTGAACGGAACAAAAACTGCAATTCCCGAAGTGTGCATTTCACGGGAAACCGGAATGTTATTATGACAAAGAGGCAATGTAGAAACCAACGTCTGTTCCTGTCTGTAATCATACGGAAAAATGGTACAGTTATTTTTCTGACAAATACGTTTCAGCATTTCGCCCTGTAAACGCAGTTCTTTCTTGTTTTTCGCATAGCTTCTGATGCTGATTGAAATATGAAATAGTCGCTCATTCTTGCTGTTCAAATCGGAAAGCAGCTTTTCAATATCATCAATATACATTTTGATTTGCGGCGGAAGAATATCCGGATCATATCCCGATTGAGATGCTTTCTTCTGTTCGTCAATTTTCATCTGTTCCACATTGGTCAGCTTTTTCTTGACAAACTTCAAAGCAGTGATCTGGTCCAGCGGTTCTGCATGAATATTGACGCAGAACAAGTTCTGCATTTCCAGAAAGTTTCGCAATACCTCATCGGATAATTCTCCGGCAAGAATATTCATATGCCATACTGCACCATAGGCATTGCCGATTTCAAAATTCTGCTTGTTGAATTTGAATGATTTCGGACATATAAAATCCTTGGTGTCCATGCCTGCATGAAGCATACTGTCCCAGTCAAATACAAAGTTTTCATCTCCATATGGATTCAGAGCATAATAAAGTGTTTCCAATCGTTCTGTTCCGTCTAATGCTCTGGCTTCCACACCGAACGCCTTAAATCCCTTTATTACATCATTTTTAATAGACATCAGTTTGGCTCTTGCCGATTTATAAGACGTACTTTCAATGCCAAATGTCAGAAATTTTCTGGCAGACTGTCCGTTGGAGCCTTTCAGCAGTTTGTCTGTCAGCATTTCGGAATATTCTGTACGAATTCTGTTGAAATCGTCATTTTGTTCCGGTATCTGAATGGTTTGAATCAGTTTCTTTTTGGAACGATTCTGATTTTCAAAAGTCAGCTGAAAATGAATGGTGTTGTCAAACAGATTGATTACATCGCAGTATTTATCAAAAATATTGTTCTGTTCTTCAAATTCAGCAATACTGTAATTGGCATCAAAGAATTGCACTGTCATAGAGTAAAAATTTTCTGACACCTCACAAACACCATCACGATACATCGTATGATAGGGAATCGTATTTTGTACAGAACGTCTGTTTTTACTTTCTGCTTTGATTTCTGCCATTCTTGCAGAAAGAATTTTCTTTTCCTCTTTTGTAATCTGTGCTGCGGGCTTGCCCAGAATCACAGAAGCAGATGCTTTGTGATTCTTTCTTTTGGCATTTTTCTTTCTAAAGCCCATTTCTGTTGTCCTCCTTTCGATACAGGGACACTAAATCAGGATTCAGCATCCCTGAGCTTTTTTCTGATCTTTGCATATTCGATTTCTTTCTCAATCGCTGCAAAGATATTATGCGTCTGATAATATCGCTTTCGTGGTCGAGTAAAATATGCACGCATATACCTGACCTGCTTTTCCAGAAAGACACCGTTTTTCCGATACAGTCCGCAAAGAATCGCAGGAGCAGCACAGGCACCCATTGCAAAAATCGCTCCTGACATTCCAACTGTGCTTCTTGTCAGAAAGAAAACAGGTGCTCCTACTGCAAGACCAATGCCGAAGCAGATAACCTGCCTTTTGGTAAATCCCATCATGAATTTTTCCTTGATGTCATTCAGATCTTTTGGAATCGAAACATAATGTGCCATAAAAATCTCCTTTTAATGTGCGTTAAATACAGACTTGCTGATTGCACCGGTTCTCAAAATTGTAAAAATTAGTGCAGCTGTATAGCCTAACAGCATTGCCATTTGCATAATCACACCGTCTGCACCGGTATTCAATGTTGTAATCATATTAGAAAACAGTGTTTTGAATATCGCAAGTGCCACAATGATAAAGAATCCCTGAAATGAAAGTGCAAGCAGCTGCTTGATCCAGTTCTTACCAATACTGCTCCATTCACCGGTATCCATCATAGTTGCCATTGGAATCGGTGCGATGGAGAGATACATGAACACTTCGATGATTCTGGAAGCCAGGGTAATGACAATGGCAACAATCAGTATCATAACGCCCAGATGCACAATGAGCGAGATAAACCACACTGTCATTAGTTCTCCAAGGCTTAATCCGCTCAATGCTGTTTTCTTCAATGCCAGTGCAGCAGACAGATAATTTCCGGAGTCAAACAGCGTTGACAAACCGTTTGCACAGACATTTGTGCCGAATGAAAATAGTCCGGATGCGATGTAATACACATTCGACACCAGAATTACACCGCATAGGGCTTTGATGATCCATTTGATAAAGATAGAATCGTCAAAATCCTTGAAATTGTTTCCTCGGATAATGGTTTGTATCAAATCATTCAAGAGAATAATGGTCAGAATAAATCCGCCGATTGGAACGACAACATTGTTGCAAAGTGTTTCTATTGTTGACCAGATTCCCGTTCCTGCAGCGGCACTGCCTGCTGAACCGGTAAACTCTGCCGGATGTTTGGTAAGAAAGCTCTGTACTAGCCCTTCATTGCCATTTCCACCGATTGTAGCAGAAAATGTATCGGTCAGCAAAGTAGAAATTCCGTCAAACTGAGATTTAATGCCGTCTTTGAATAAATTACAGCACCAATCTTCCAGTGCATCTATGGCATCACTGATTACACCCATATGCTCACCGTCCTTTCTGAATTACAGTAACCCACATTCCGCCCACCACGTTACTGTTTGTTATTTTCGTCTGTAATCAGACTGCTCCGGTCATCATGCTTTCGAGAACCGGAACGAGGACGATTGCAAGAAGAATCAGTCCAAGACCAGCCATAAGCTGCTTCATACCCTGCGATTTTACTGATATGTGATAAAGAAGTAATAGAAGTGTAAAAAATTTTGCCGTTCCTATCCGGCACTTATCGCTTGTGTCGGATAGGTCGGGCGGGCATTCGGGCAAGTCTACCTTGCCGACGAAAGAGTAGTAAATATCAATGTTCTGTCTGCGGAGCTTCCCGTGTCGCTTCCCGTCCAGCGGTTCCGCTTCATGGATAACGATTTTCTCCACAAACTCCCGTAACAGGGTAGGGGTAAGTTCCTCAAAGCTGGTATGCCTGCGGACAACGCTCATAAACTTTTCAGCGTTTACCGTGGCTTCCTGCGCCTTGGAAAGCTCCGCCCGGATAGCGGCAGCCCTTTCTTTCAGCTCTTTCTGCTCGGCTTCATAGTCCGCTGACAGTTCCGCAAACCGTTCATCAGAAATGCGCCCGGTCACGCTGTCCTCATACAGACGCTTGAAGATAGCGGATAACTCCCCGATACGCTTCTCGGCGGCTTCCAGCTCCTTTTTCTTTGCGGCGTTCCTGCGCTTACCCCCGTCCTCGTTCTGCTCAATTAACAGCTTCATAAACCGGGCTTCGTGTTTTGCCGCA
>JABLTR010053860.1_pt1 | contig 183881 bp, 160 predicted proteins | sample 7160071 | NCBI WGS metagenome assembly JABLTR01 (sample SAMN14651230, study PRJNA627086) | human gut metagenome | isolation source: feces | host: Homo sapiens
GCATTGGAAAAATGCCTGTCGGCGCGAAACGCCTCCTGCCGCAAAGCGGCAACGCCATTTTTCACAAAGGTTGGCCTTGCGTGTATGGTATAATAGCTTCAAACAGAGTTTGAAGCATTGGAAAAATGCCTGTCGGCGTGAAACGCCTCCTGTCGCGATGCGGCAACGTCATTTTTGACCAGATATAAACCATGGAGGGATTCAGAATGGATTTTAACTTTCATATGCCCGTGCATGTTGTCAGTGGAGAAGGAGCGGTTGCGCGCAATTCCACGCTGCTGCGCACGCTCGGCAGGCGGTGCCTGATTATCACCGGAGGCTCTTCCGCAAAGCGCAGCGGCGCTTTGGCCGATGTGACGGCGGCGCTGGATCTTTGGGAGATCGGCTGGGCGGTCTATGACGCAGTCGGCCCGAATCCGCTTGTTTCTGCCTGCCATGAGGCGGGGGTAGTCGCGCGCAGCGTCCGCGCGGAGTTTATCATTGGCATCGGGGGCGGTTCGCCGCTCGACGCGGCCAAGGCAGCCGCCATTTTTGCTGCCAATGAAGAGCTTGCTCCCATGGATATCTTTCAAAGGGAGGGTGCAAATCCGCCGCTGCCTCTGGCACTCGTTGGCACAACGGCGGGCACAGGCAGTGAGGTTTCTCCCGTGGCTGTGCTGACGATCGATGAGAGCGGGCGTAAAAAAAGCATATCCGGCGCCGATTGCTATGCGCGCATTGCCTTTGCAGACCCTATTTATACGCACAGCGCACCATTCAGCGTAACGGTTTCCACAGCCCTGGATGCCCTTGCCCATGCAACGGAGGGCTGGTTTAACCCACAACTCAGCGATCCGGTGAAGCTTTTTGCCGTGAAGGGACTGCCGCTGTTGTGGAATAGCCTTGTTTGGCTGGATCGAAATGCGCGCTTGCCGGAGCAGAAGATGCGCGAGGAGCTTTATTATGGCTCTCTTTATGCAGGCATTGTGCTCAGTGCCTGCGGCACGGCGTTTCCCCATCCGCTTGGCTATGTGCTAACGGAGGATTTTAGCATCCCGCATGGGCGCGCCTGCACGGCTTTTCTGCCGGCATTCCTGGAGCGTGGAGAGCAGTTTGAAGCAGAACGCGCGGCGGAGTATTATCAGCTTCTGGGCACTGATTTTGGGCAACTGTGCAGCGTCGTGGAGAGGCTGACGGATACGGCGTCCGTGCGGATGACCCTGGAGCAAGTGGAGCGGTATGCTTCCCGTTGGGGAGATGTGAAAAATTTTCGCGTTTCTCCCGGCGGCTTTACAGCGGAGGACGCCAAGGCCTTGCTGACGCGGCTGTTCGTCCGTTGATCGTTTCATCTGAATATTCGGATAGCTTAGAAAACCCGGCAGAGGGCGTGCTGTGAAGTGCCCCCCAAAAGTTAGACGATATTTTTGAGAAAAAATCGTTCAAGCAACTGAAAGGGCTTGTTGTCTGTAACCCGCAGGCGGCAAGCCTTTTAGTTTTGCATGGATCCTGCGGGCGTTGTAATCCTCAAGATAGTCCACCAGTTCCTGTTTGAAGTGTTCCATGGACTTACAGATAAAGCAGCTCGCTTTTAAGCAGCTCGAAAAAGTTTTCCATCACCGCATTGTCCAAGCAATTGCCTTTGCGGCTCATATTCTGCCGGATGCCCTTTTTGCTGAGCACACGCTGGTACTCCTTATGCTGCTGGTACTGCCAGCCTTGGTCAGAGTGAAGGATCAGATCCGTTCCATCTGGTATTGTTTCAAAAGCATTGTCCAACATAGTAGTTACTATGTTCAAGACAGGCCGGTCAGAGATCGCATAGCTTACCAGATAGCTGTCGTGCAGATCCAGGATCGGTGAGAGATATAGCTTCTGGCCAAACAAGCTGAACTCTGTTACATCGGTGACCCACTTCTGGTTTGGCTTTTCCGCATGGAAGTCTCGGTTCAGCAGGTTGGGAGCAATTTTGCCCACTTCTCCTTTGTAAGAACGATATTTTTTAATTCTGACACGGTAAACCAACCCTAATTCCTTCATAAGCCGCTGGACTGTCTTGTGATTAAAGGGAAATCCACGGCTATGCAATTCTGCTGTGATGCGGCGATAGCCGTACCGCCCTCTGTATTCATGATAGACAGCGGTAATCTCTGCTTTGACGGCTTGATATTTATCTGTGGCTCCTATTCTCTTCAACTGATAATAAAAGGTTGCACGAGGTAATTGAGCGATTGCGAGCAGAAGAGCCAGTGAGAATTCTTGCCTCAGTTTTTGAACTACCTGCGCTTTTTGCGCCGGCGTCGCTCTTCTTCCAAAACCAAGGCTTGCAAGTTTTTTAGGTATTATTCTCCGCTCTTAGTTGCTGAACTTCGGCCAGCAGATCTTCTTCTATCTTTTGGGGCAGTTTCCCAAGGATGCACTTACTTCCACGTCCTCGCCGCTCAACCTGAAATCCTACCGATCCCTCTGCCAGATAGATTCGTTCCCATGCTGTGATCCTACTCCGTACAACACCAAACTGACGCGCCGTTTCACTGTAGTTCAGTCTTTCGTTGAGCTTTGTTTCAACGACCAGTGTCTTGAATTCTGGCGTATATCTTTTGTTTGGCACTCCTTTTGGCATAACAAACACCCCATTTGTTAGTTAGTATATCACACTGTCTAACAAATGGGGTGCAGTTTAATCCCTGATTGCCCCCTCCTGGGAGGTTTCAGGCAATCCCTTTTTTGCAGCAAACCGTGTCGGCCCGATACAAGGGCTGCCGGAGGGGACCGCTAGGCGAAAAAAGCTGTCTGTGAAATTTGTTGCATCAATATGAATCGACAATGCGCCCCAATGGCGAATCCGCATACCGATACGGATTCGCCATTGGGGCGCATTCTATTTTTGCGATTCCCTTGTTGGTTCAGAAAGCTGTGGCCTAGCGCATTGCTCCAGCCGATTGCACTGTGGGCGCTGGGGAGCCAATCGTGTATTCATAGGCAGGATACGGCCGGTCTAGCTTATAACCCAGCTTTTCCGCCAGGGAGAGGGAGGCGCGGCTATGCGCATCCCAGCTTGGATACAGGCCGCGTTCCAAACAATTTAGAATCAGCCGTGCGCCGCATGCCGTGGCAAGGCCCTGCCTGCGGAAATCCACCCGTGTGTCAATTTCAATTTCAATGCCGCCCCGGTAAACGGTATAGGAGGAAGCGCCGGCAACCGGCGTACCCTGATAGAGCGCTGCCACACCGATCCCCCGCCGCTCATAATCGGCATAATCCGCGAATTGGGAGCAGAGATCGTGCGACCATTCACCTTTCTGCAAAAGGCGGAATAGCAGCTCATCAATGCTCCGGAGCTGAAAGTCGGGATTAGATAAAGCGGCGAATCGCTCCAAATCGCCGCAGTCAAATGCGGCAGGATCTTTCCGGGTTGCATAGCGCGTAATCCGCCGGGCATGATTGCCGAGAGCTTGCTCAATCTCCCGGCTCCAAGCTTCATTTTGCGGCACAAGGATGAAACAGCCCGTTCTCTTCCCTTTCGGCCGATGGAGGATCAGATCGACATTCGGTTTTCCTGCAAACAGGCAGAAATCTCCGGCCATTATTTTGGCAGAGCGCGGCGAGCAGGGGTGATCCGCCCAGGCAAATCCCATATAGCCTTGTAGAAAAGACCAAATGAAGGTCTCGGGCCAGCCCGCATACAGTGCTTCGATTCGGCTTGGGTCGGCAATTTCAAAGATACCCACGCGGCGCACCTCTCTTTTGTGGTGATTATGACGCCTGATTTCTCGAATGTATAGAAAAAGCTATTGAAATTGAATCTGCTCAATCAGCGAAGGAAAATCCGCCGCATTGAAATCCGCCCATCCAATCGCCCAGCAGGTGATGAGGTAGGTTTTTTGATTTTGATTGAGGCAGTAAAAAGCTTTTACCGTCCCTTCTTTGGCGACAGTGTCCTCAAATTGGAAATAGGCGGCGCCCACTCCTCCAATCGACACGGTTTCCACATCCGAAAGGTTTTTCCCAAGCCCTCCGTCCCGGTAGGTGTCATGAAATTTTTGCAGGTAGGCAACAGGATTCGCCTCCAGGCTGCCGAGCGTTACAATATCCATCTGTGCGGTTGAATTCTTTTGTTTTATGGCGTTTTGGCTTCCGCCTTCTTCCCAGCCGGAAGCCCTTTCCATCGCAAAATGTTCCCCGCTCATGAGCTCCGCGGCAGTGGTTTGCACTTTAGCGGTAACAGATGCGGCGGAGCTTGTGTTTTCCGGCCCTTTTTCTTCTTTGGAGCAGGCTGTCAGCAGCCCGGCCAATAGGGCGGCGGCCAGCAGCAAACCAAGGCTTCGTTTCATAACAGAACAACTCCTTTTCTGAATCATCTCAATAGGTGGTTTTATAATTGCACAACAATTTTGGATGCTTTCTGGATTTTTAATTTCATTATATCAACACTTTGCCTCCGCCGCAAGCATAGCCGCAACTGGTCAAACCGAAGAAAAAAGCACGCATGGAAAGTTTTGTTTCCAGTGCGTGCTTTTTGATTTGTAAAGCTTCTTATTTAAATTGAATGCTGTTGTTGAAGATTGTGTCGAAATCAGCTGACTGAAACTCGTTTTCGCTTTTTGCCGTGCCGGAGAGTACGTAAATTTTACCGTTATTTTCCACAATGTAGAAAACGGAAAAGAGCTTTGTGTCATCATCCTTTTGAACGGAGGAAGTGAATTTGCTGGCCGAATTCCCTGCAATGGTGGTTTCCGTGATTTCACTGGGCGTATTGCCAACCTGCATCAAGCTGTTGCGGGCGGTTTCGGCATATTCTTTCCGATTCTTGGCAACGGCACTTTTATCCATAATAGAGATCTGGAGCGTTTCCTCTTTGTTTTCTAAAATTGGATCGGCTGCGCTGGATTTCATCTCCCAGTCTTTCGGAATGTCCACACGGTAACCTGGGGATTCAATCGTTTTGCCGGACGAGGCAAGATACGGGATGGTAAGGCTCTGTGTGGCGTCCTCCTGTTCATTTCCGGATGCATCCGTCCCTTTTGGGGCGATTACAACCAGGTTGCCGGATGGATCGGTAACAGGGTTGCCATCCTTGTCGACCACTTGCTCATAGGTTGCGCCGTCGTTCCCCATAATCGTGGGCCCATTCTTTTTGCAGGCGGTCAGGGCGCAGAGTGCGAACAGGAATACCATAATTAGGCAGATGATTCGTTTCATAAATAGGGCCTCCCGTCAGATTTGATTGAAAAATGTCGCATGCTTTATTTACTATAACATCAATGTATGAAAAAGTCAATTTATACGATTTATTTTTTTGATTTCTTTTATTTTTGTTTTGAACGCTATCTTTTAGGATGTGAATCGAAGCTCCGCGAATAAAAAACGAAATGCTTGCGAAAGCTTATAGTGGAAGAGCTGTAGATACCTCTTGCATATTGAGCAGCTTGCAGCCAATGTGAATAGAGTATGAATGGTTTTTAAATTTTGTATCCAGCAATTGACTTCACGGAAAATCATGGTATGATAAAGATAACATAAAGATCACTTTTCCGGCCGGGCCGGTGAAGGGGAGTAGCTTGGCAATCGCATGTCAACACACGGCGCAGATGCGTCTGGCTGCGATCCATGAAAATGGAAGCAAGACCTTCAGCAGATTTCTCTCTGCTGAAGGATTTTTGATTTTTTTGGGCACAATCCGTCTTAGAAGGACGGTTGATTAATAGATAGCTGTTGGAACACAATAGAAGGAAGGCAGAAGAACAGTGAAAAAATACTATCTGGAAAACATCTCGGATGTATTTTCAGCAGTGGAAAGCACACCGAACGGCCTCAGTGGCGCTCAGGCCTCGCAGCGCCTTGCGCGCGACGGTAAAAACAGGCTGGAGGAGGCGAAAAAGAAATCCATCCTGCGCCGGTTTATCGAGCAGCTTCTCAACCCAATGATTCTCGTGCTGATCGGCGCTGCGGTCGTTTCCGCTGTTACGGCAGCGCTCGGCCATGAGAAGGAAGGCTATGCGGACGTCGTCATCATTCTGGTGGTCGTTATCCTGAACGCTGTGTTGGGCGTATATCAGGAGAGTAAGGCTGAAAAGGCAATCGAAGCCCTTCAGAAAATGGCGGCGGCCACCAGCAAGGTGCTGCGGGATGGCGAGCTGATCACCGTAAAAAGTGAAGAAATCGCCGTGGGCGATGTGCTTGTGCTAGAGGCGGGCGACGCGGTTCCGGCGGATTGCCGCCTGTTTGAATGCGCAAGCATGAAGGTTGAGGAATCCGCGCTGACTGGCGAGAGTGTTCCGGTGAGCAAGCTTGTGGATAGGCTTGTTCCCAAGGGGCAGGATGTGGCGCTTGGCGATCGTAAGAATATGGCCTACATGGGCAGCACGGTTGCCTATGGCCGCGGCAAGGCGGTCGTTACGGCGACCGGGATGCACACGGAGATGGGCAAGATCGCAACGGCTATCACCCAGGCGGAGGATGGTGAAACGCCGCTTCAGAAAAAGCTGACGCAGCTGAGTAAAATTCTGACTTGGCTGGTGCTCGGCATCTGTGTGTTCATCTTTGCCTTCGGTTTGCTGCGCGGGCATGATTTCCACCTGCAAGCGATTCTCGATACCTTTCTGATCGCGGTCAGCCTGGCGGTTGCGGCGATTCCGGAGGGGTTGGCAGCCGTTGTGACGATCGTGCTCTCCATTGGCGTGACCAATATGTCAAAGCGCAACGCCGTCATCCGCAAGCTCACCGCTGTGGAAACGTTGGGCTGCGCACAGATCATCTGCTCGGATAAAACGGGGACGCTCACGCAGAATAAAATGACTGTCGTCGAGCATTTCGGCGCAGAGGAACCTTTGCTTGCACAGGCGATGGCACTTTGCACGGATGCAGAGGTAAAGGACGATGGGAGCGTGGTAGGGGAGCCAACGGAGGCGGCGCTCGTCTCCTATGGCCTCTCATTATCGCTCAACAAAAAGGAACTGAAAAAAGCTCTTCCGCGCGTGGGAGAAGCGCCGTTTGACTCCATGCGGAAGATGATGTCCACTGTCCATGAGGCGCAGGAGGGGCAATATATTCAGTATACCAAGGGCGCTCCCGATGTGGTGCTCAGCCGCTGCACAAAGATATGGGAAGGCGGCGAGGCAATCCCGCTGACGCAGGAGAAGCGCGAAGAAATCCTGCAACAGAATAAAGCGATGGCGGATAAAGCCTTGCGCGTGCTGGCAGCGGCCTACCGTGCCTATGGCAGCCTGCCGGATTCCTTTGAGCCGGAGCAGCTGGAGCAGGAGCTTATTTTTATCGGCCTGACCGGCATGATCGATCCGGTTCGGCCGGAGGTGAAGGCTGCCGTGGCGGAATGCCGCGAGGCGGGTATCCGGCCGATTATGATTACGGGCGACCACCGCGATACGGCCGTGGCAATTGCAAAGGAGCTCGGCATCATTGAGGATGCCAGCGGGGCCATCACCGGCGCAGAGCTCAGCGAGATGGATGACGAGACGTTTGAGCGCCAAGTGGATCAGTATTCCGTTTATGCCCGTGTGCAGCCGGAGCATAAGGTGCGCATCGTCAGCGCATGGAAAAAACGCGGCATGGTCACAGCAATGACGGGCGACGGCGTGAACGATGCCCCGGCGATTAAAACAGCCGATATTGGAATCGGCATGGGCATTACAGGCACGGACGTGACGAAAAACGTGGCCGATATGGTGCTGGCAGATGATAATTTTGCCACCATTGTCTCCGCTGTGGAGGAGGGCCGGCGGATTTATGATAATATCCGCAAAACCATCCAGTTCCTGCTCTCCTCCAACCTTAGTGAGGTTGTATGTATCCTGGTGGCTACCATCGGGCTCGGCGCGCTGACAGGCGGTCCATTTACGATCCTGCTTCCGGTTCACCTGTTGTGGATCAACCTGATTACGGATAGCATCCCCGCCATTGGCCTTGGCATGGAGCGCGGCGAGCGCGATTTGATGAAGCGAAAGCCGCGCAGCTCTACAGACGGCATTTTTGCGGGCGGCCTTGGGCCGGAGCTCTTATATCAGGGCATTTTAATTGCGGCGCAGACAATTTTCGCCTATGCGCTCGGTTACAATAATGTGGACGATGTAACCGGCCTTCACAACCATGCGATCACGATGGCGTTCCTGACGCTTTCCATGTGCGAGGTGTTCCACGCTTTCAACATGCGCTCGCAGCATGGCTCCGTATTGGCCATGGGCCTGCGCGGAAGCCACAACTGGGTGCTCTATGGCGCAATGGTGCTCTCCGTGCTGCTGACGACAACGGTGATCTATGTGCCATTTTTGGCCGATGCTTTCCGTCTCGTTCCGCTGACGGCAATGGAGTATTTTGAGGCGATGCTGTTGGCGTTTCTAGTTATTCCAATCGTGGAGGTCGTCAAAGCGTTCCAACGGATATATTACAAGAAGAAGGGGCAATAACAGGGAAGTGTGATATAAAAAATACGCCGCGGGTTCGCGGCGTATTTTTATTTTGCAATGAATACATAGAATAGATAAATAATATTATATATATTGACAAATTATAGAATGATATATATAATAAGGTTGTCCCCAATTATGGATATATTAATGGAAGGGAGACAAAGAAATGAAAAAGAGAAGAGCTTTTGGAGTTGTAGCAACGGTACTTGTCGCTGTTCTGGCGGTCACACAGGCGTCTGCTTTAGGCTCGGCAAGTGAGGGCGGTCTGATGCCCTCGGAGATTGGCCAAACCAATGATGAGATTCTAATGGAAGCGCTTGCAAATCCAGATCTAACGCCGGAACAGAAAGAGCAAGTGAAAGAAAAATGGGATTTGACAGATCGGTTGGCATCAGAAGGGCAGCCGAGTACGCGTGCGGGCAGTACCGCCGTTTTAAATGTTGATGCCGTTATGCAAGAGGATAATACCAAATGCGCTCCGGCTACGGTTCAACAGATTTTAAAGTATATTAAAAAAGCACACTCGTCGCAAACGGTACCTTCTCAAACCACCATTCAAAATGCGGTTGGGCGAGGGCCGGCTATGCAGACGGTATTGAATTATTTAAACAAAATGCAAAGCAGAAATACTTACGTTCGCCGCCTTGTTTCTGGCGAAGCGGATTTTCTAAACTGTGTTCGCACGATGTATAGTAAAATAAATGCACCGATTATTTTCACATTAGCCTCTTATGATACTGTTTACTGGCCCTATAAAACGGATGGACATTACACAAATTTAGTGGGATATTCAAATCCCAATCGCGATAATCCAGATCCGGCTCGAAATTCTTATTATATTGTAGATCCTTACTACTTCCCTAAGTATGGACATGGAATTTATGCCGACGGAAAATTTACGAGAAGTTTTACTCAACTTTGGAAAGTAAATACGAATAAAATGGGTGTAGGTCAGAATGCGATTGGGTATTAACGAATGAAAGGGTGACAGGGCATGCATGCCAAGGGGCTTGCCGCTTTCCTATCTTTTCTGATGTTGTTCCTTCTGCTCCTTACAGGCTGCGGCGGCACGCAGCGGAGTGATCCGGAGCAGACGACAGGCTCGGAGCAGGAGCCAAGCTCCCTGCGTTCGGCTTCCTCGGAAACGCTCCCATTCTCCCTCAAAAATCCCTCTGCGCCGAAGCGGATTTCCAACCAGCAGGCCCAATTGCTGTTTGATTCATCTTCCGCAAAGGGTGAGGCAAAAAAAATCCGCTACCTGAGCAATTTCTGCGGGGATCTTTTTTGTATGAGCTATGCAGGGCTGGATGGAGAGCAGGATTCCAACATTACCAGTTTTGCGATTTATGATGGCAAAACGCAGAAGGCCACACAGGTCGGCCAGATCGCCAATACGACCGCCTCCAGCGGGGATGCGGTTTTCATGGACGGGCGATATTTTTACACTTGGTATGGCAGTGCGGATGCTGGCGGCGCCGATATCAACAATTTGATTCGGATTGATACGAAGGATAAAAAGTTTAGCGTTGTGGCGAAGCGGAAAAACGTGGCCGCGCTGATCAACCTCAGCAAGCTGTCGGCAACGGAATTCATTGGCTACGTCCCCCGCCAAGAGGAAGATTCTATCGTCACGGAGATCGAGAAATACGATGGAAAAACCGGACAGCGCAAAACGATCCTGAAAAATGAATTTTTCTATCAGGGGGGCGAGCAGAACAGCCGGGGCACGGTTCTCGAGGTTGCCTGCGCCGCTGACGGCAAGATCTATGGCCTGGGCAGGCAGAAAAAAAACGGGGAGGATCACTGCTACCTTTACACCTACGATGGCAATGGGAAACTACTCTCCCAAACGGAGGAGGCGGAGATCGGTAAAGAAATTGGCGCCCCGCTGCACATGGATATTGTCGGCAACCTGTTGGTCGTGAAGGATTATAGCAGCTTGCGCGCTTCGCTTTTTATCCGGAGGGGGGAACATTATGAGCTGTTATTTGGAACAGATCAGGAGTATGATTTTGCAGGGAATTTAGAGAGCCTGTATAACAGTGAAAAAACGCCCTATCTGTATTTTCAAAAAAATAGTCTTGCCCGGTCAGCGGAGGCTGGAAAGCCCGTTATCTATGCAGTACATACGCAGACGGGGGAGATTACCCGGCTCCAGATGGACAGTGATTCAGAATATCCATTTCTTGACCGGATCAATATGGATGAGGGCGGGAATCTTCTGTTGCTATACCGGAAAGACGCGTACGGGCAGGAATTCAGAGCATATCGGGTAGACGGATCGTCCCTACAAAAAATCCTTTCCGAATAAAAGTGCCTATCAAAAATCTGTTGCGAAGTGTTTCACATTTCGCAACAGATTTTTCTCAACGAGGAGGCGGCTTCTAAGGCGCCACGAGAGAACGTCTTCATAACCACACAGGGTTCAAGCCTTGTAAACCTATCAGCAGGGCAGCGGTTACCCCAAGGCTGGCGTGTGCGTCTTTATCAAACCGGCCGTTGCAGAACGCATCTGCAACGGCCGGTTTGTAAAGCTTTAATTTTGCGGCTACCGCTCCTCCCGGAAATAATTTATCCCACAGCCTGCGGGTTGGGTGTTCTCTTTGCTCTTCCGGATAGAGGTGACGATCAGCACGATGGCTGTCACGAGGAAGGGCAGCATGTCGAAAATTGCCTCCGGGATGGTGACGATGTTTTTTGGAATATAAAATTTTAGGATGTTGAACGCGCCAAAGATAAAGGAGCCGAGAATCGCCTTGAATGGGTTCCAGCTTGCAAAGATCACGAGCGCTACGGCGATCCATCCAAGGCCGTTGACGCTGTCGGTTACCCAAATGCCGCCGCAGAGCACCAGCGAGATGTAGGCGCCGCCAATGCCGCAGACCCCGCCGCCGAGCAGGATATTGAAATATTTCACACGGGTGACGTTAACGCCCGCCGCATCGGCCGCGCCGGGATTTTCACCAACCGCGCAGAGGTTGAGGCCTTTGCGCGTGTGCAGGATGTATATGCCCATCAAAATGCATAGAAGAATCCCAAAATAAACGAAGGGGTTATATTGAAAAAAGAGCTTTCCAACATAGGGGATGTCGCTGAGCACGGGAATATGAATCGCCTGCACAGTGTTAGTGATTTTATCCGATAGCTTCAGCACGTCGATTCCGGCCGATTCGCGCAGAAAATCCCCGAAAAAATTGGCGAAACCCACGCCAAAAATCGTCAAGGTAAGGCCTGTCACGTTTTGGTTTGCTTTGAGCGTAACAGTCAAAAACGCATAGATGAGGGCGGAGAGGAGGCCTGCGAGAAATGCGCCAAGCACAGCGAGCACAATGTTTTGTGTGGTAAAGCCCACATAAAACCCTGCGATGGCGCCAATGGACATCATACCCTCCACGCCAAGATTCAGGTTGCCCGCTTTTTCCGTGACAATTTCGCCGAGCGTGCCAAACATCAGGGGCGTGCCAGCCAAAAGCGCGGCGTGCAGAAAGTTAACAAAGGTGTTCATTTGGCGTTGCCCCCTTTCTTGCGAAACGCAAAGGAGTAGCGAATGAAAAATTCACATCCCAGAATGAAAAACAGGATCACGCCCTGTAAAATATCCGCGGCATAGGAGGAAAGGCCGAATGCGGTTTGAATCACGCCGCTGCCCTTTTCCAGAATGCTAAAAAACGCTGTAAAAACAAGAATCACAAAGGGATTGAGCTGGCCAAGCCAGGCGACAATAATTGCCGTAAAGCCCACACCGCTCGCAACGCCTGTGGAGAGTGTAAAATCGGTGCCGGTAACCTGGAGCATGCCGGCAATGCCGGAGATTGCCCCGCTGAGAACCATCGTTACGATCATCACGCGCTTCACGTTGATGCCGGCATACCGGGCCGTGGCCTGGCTTTCGCCCACCACGCTGATTTCATAGCCGCTTTTGGTATAGCGCAGGTAAACGAATACAAGCACCACAAGCAGGAGACCGATGATCCATCCGAACTGCACGCCGAAAATTTTGCCGAGGTAGGCGTTCGGATCAAAAGTAGCGATTTTAGGGAAGCCGCGCGCCTCCGGATCCTGCCACGGCCCTTGGCGCAGGTAATCGACGATATAATAGGCAATATAGTTAAGCATCAGCGTCAACAGTGTTTCATTGGTGTTGAAGCGCGCCTTAAATACAGCGGGGATCAGCCCCCAGAGGCCGCCCCCGATTATACCGGCCAGGAAACAGGCCAGCATCAGCAAAAGGTGCGGCCAATCGCTGTGAAACAGCGCAAAATATGTGGCGAACACCGCGCCCATAATCAGCTGCCCCTCCGCGCCGATATTCCAAAACTTCATTTTGAAGGCAAGGGTCACGCCGAGAGAAGTGACCAACAGAGGAATGCCGATTTTCACCGTGGACTGAATGGCAATTTTGCTGCGGAAGCAGCCGCGGATCATCTCGGCATAAACGTTCAGCGGGTTTTGCCCCAGCATCAGGATGAATAGCGCCCCTGCGGCGATGGCAAGGAGAAATGCACCCACGCGGAGCAGTGAGGCCTGCCATGGTGGGAGCTCTGGCTTTTTTACCACACGGAGCAGCGGTTCCGGCGAACTGCGCCGGGTCGCCAAAGAGGATGGGGTAGGCTTACTCATTGGGCGTCTGCCTCCTTTTTGATCGTTTCTCCGGCCATGAGGAGGCCGATTTGCTCTTTGGTGGCGCTCTGTGCCTCTAGAATGCCGGTGACCGCTCCATGGCACAGCACCATGATCCGGTCGCACAGCTCCAGCAGCACATCGAGATCTTCTCCGATGAAGAGCACTGCCACGCCTTTTTTCTTCTGCTCATTGAGTAGGTCGTAAATCGTGTAGGAGGAGTTGATATCCAACCCGCGCACTGGGTAAGCCGTGATCAGTAGCTGCGGCTCGGATTCAATTTCGCGCCCAAGCAACACCTTTTGCACATTGCCGCCAGAAAGGCGGGAAACCGGGGTCGTCACGCCGGGCGTGACGATTTCGAGCGTATCAATCAGCCGCAGGGCGAGCTCCCTTGCCGGTTTTTTATTGATAAAAGGGGATTTTCCGTTTTTGTAGGATTTGAGCAGCATGTTATCCGTCATACCCATGGAGGCAACCAGGCCCATGCCCAGCCTATCCTCTGGTATAAAGCTCATGCTGATGCCCATCTTTATAATTTCACGGGGCGATTTGCCCACGATATTTTCTTTTTTATAAAGGATCGCACCCTTTTCCGCGTGCATCAGGCCGGCGACGGTTTCGCACAGCTCCTTCTGTCCGCTGCCTGCAACGCCCGCAACGCCGAGAATTTCGCCGCCGTTTAAGTCGAAGGAGATATCGTTGAGCGCATAGACGCCGTCTTCATTGCGCACGGAGAGATGATGCACTTCAAACAGGGCCTTTTCCTGTTTCACACAGGGCCTTTCAATTTGTAGGGATACCTTTTTGCCAACCATCAGTTCTGTGAGCTCCTGAGCGTTGGTTTCCGCCGTTGCCACCGTGGCAACGCTTTTCCCCTTGCGCAGGATGGTTACGCGGTCGCTGATGGCGAGCACTTCGTTCAATTTATGCGTAATAATGATCACGGCGCAGCCCTGGTCACGCATGCTGCGCAGGATGGAGAAGAGCTTGTCCGTTTCCTGTGGCGTGAGCACAGCCGTCGGCTCATCGAGGATCAAGATGTCCGCGCCTCGGTAAAGCACCTTGAGAATCTCAACCGTTTGCTTTTCACTAACGGACATGTTGTAGGTTTTTTTCAGTGGGTCAATTTCCAAACCATATTTTTGACAGAGGGAAGTGATTTCTCCTGCCAGCGCTTTTTTTCGCAGGCGGCGATCTTTTTCCGTGCCCATGACAATGTTGTCCTGCGCAGTGAAAACATCCACCAGCTTGAAATGCTGGTGGATCATGCCGATGCCGAGCGACAGCGCATCATGGGGGGAAGCGATCGTGCGCCGCTCGCCCCGAACGTAGATTGTGCCGCTATCCGGATGGTAAATGCCGGATAGCATATTCATCAGCGTTGTCTTACCGGACCCATTTTCGCCAAGCAGGGCGAGAATCTCGCCCTGCTTGACGGACAGGCTGATATCATCATTGGCGACAACCGGGCCAAAGGTCTTTGTAATGTGTTTGAGTTCAATCGCAAAGTTTTGTTCAACCGTATCCAAATGAGATACCACCCATCTTCTTAAAGATTGCTGTTTTTATTTCGCTTCCACGTTATCAACATACCAGTTGAGCTTGCCGGCGATATAGTCATCCTTGAGATAGTCGCCGCTCTTGACCTGCTCTTTGCCGGTGTTATCCTTCAGCGGGCCGGCAAAAACTTTCAGGGTGCCGTCAACAATCGAAGCTCTTGCTTTCTCAATCGCTTCTTTTGTTCCGTCCGCACAGTTGGCGGACAGCGGGGAAATATCTACGAGGCCTTCCTTCATGCCGTCGAAATAGTTGGTCGGCGTCCAGGTGCCGTCGATGACCTGCTTTACGGCTTGCGTGTAGTACACGCCCCAATTCCAAACCGTGGCGGTCAAATGCGCCTTGGGAGCTTCAGCAGTCATATCCGAGTTGTAGCCGCAGCCCCAAACGCCTCTTTCCTCAGCGGCGATCTGCGGCTGAGCGGTATCCTGATGCTGAGCGATGACGTCGCAGCCAAGATCAAGCAGGGCGATGGCGGCGCTCTTTTCCTTATTCAAGTCAAACCAAGTGTTGGTTACTTTTACATAGACTTTGGCGTCTTTATTCACGCTCTTAACACCGAGGGCAAATGCGTCGATACCACCGGTGACCTCGGGGTTGCTGCTTCCCTGTGCGGCAACATAGCCGATCTTGTTGCTTTTGGTTTTCAGGCCGGCTGCAATGCCGGTGAGATAACGAGCCTCATAGATGCGGCCGAAATAATTGTTGAGGTTTTTACCATTATTCTTGTAGCCGGAGCAGTGGGAGAAGATGACCTCCGGATACTCCGCAGCGAGCTGCTCCATTGTATCCATATAGCCGTAGCTTGTGCCAAAGATGATATTGCAGCCCTCTTCTATACATTCCCTAATGGCAGTTTCAATCGCTTTTTTATCCTGGTCGTCAATGTTATTCTTGCGAATAATCTGGTTGTCTTGCAGGCCGAGCGTTTTCTGCATGTCCACAATTCCTTGGTCATGCGCGTGGGTGTAGCCGGAGGTGTCCTTCGGATTTCCAATGTGGATAACGCCGACTTTGATCTGCCCTTTTGCAACAGGAGCGAACGTGCTTTTTGGAGCCTCAGATGCATTGTTGTTGGATGATTCTCCCGTGTCGCCGCCGCCAGAACAGGCCGCAAGGGCGAAAACCATTGCAAGAGCCATCAGCAGGGCGAGCGCCTTGGTGAACTTCTTCATTTTTGATTCCTCCAAAATATTTTTATGTTACGGAAAAGCGCCGGAAGCCCGGCCCCTTTCCTAACAGTCCTGTGATGTAAATACGACCGTGCCGTTTTTCATGGATTCTACGATGGCCAGAGATTCCAGATGGATACCCATCCCTCGAATGAGCGCTCCGCCCGGCTGGAAGCCCTTTTCAATCACGATTCCGATCCCCTCCAGCGTAGATCCTGCCTGATCGAGAATGTCCTTGAGCCCGATGAGCGCGCGCCCATTTGCCAAGAAATCATCGATAACGAGCACATGATCGTCCGGCCCAAGATAATCTTTTGAAACCCCGATCAGATAGGCTTTATTTTTTGTGAAGGAGAAAACCTCGCTGGTATAGAGGTTTTCGCCCACATTGCGGTGCGCCCCTTTTTTGGCAAAAACAACAGGCACAGAGAAATATTGCGCCGCAATGCACGCGATCCCTATACCTGATGCCTCGATCGTTAAAATTTTATTGATGGGTGCGGATTGGAATAAGCGGTGGAATTCCTTCCCGATCTCATTGAGCAGAGTAACGTCGATTTGATGGTTTAAAAACATATCGACTTTTAAAATGTCATCGCCCAAAACTTTGCCGTCCCGCAAAATTCGCTCTTCCAGAAGCTTCATAAACGCTTGCCCATCCCTCTCAGTTCATCTGAAGGCCTGTTCCCTCGATGATCTGCCATAATAAAGGCCTTGGCAACATTTCCTGAATGAAACCGAAAAAGCAGCCGATGGATTACCAGCTGCTATCCTGCTCCAATTTTCCTCATGCCGCAATCGCCTTATGATATCAAAGATAGTTTATAATAATCTCGGATAGAAATCAAGTCTATGCTGCTCTTTTTTCGGAGAAAGAGGACATTTTTACGCTTTTTTGGGACGCGGTATCAGAAAGAAAAGCATGGTCAGGGGATATGCGTCCTCTTTACTGCGGCCGATCAATGCTTGCTGCCGGAAATTAGGCTCATTTGCGTGCTACATGAACCATAGAAACGCCCTGCCGGATTGGTCCGACAGGGCGTTTTGCAATCAATCCAGAAAATCCTTGAGTTTTTTGCTGCGGCTCGGATGGCGCAATTTTCGCAGCGCCTTCGCCTCGATCTGACGGATGCGCTCACGGGTGACGTTGAATTCTTTGCCGACCTCCTCTAGCGTGCGCGGGTGGCCATCCTCCAGCCCGAAGCGCAGGGAGAGCACCTTTTCCTCCCGCGGCGTGAGCGTTTTGAGCACGTCGCCGAGCTGCTCCTTGAGCAGGAGCATGGAGGCCGCGTCCGCCGGGGCGAGCGCGTCGTCATCCGGAATGAAATCGCCCAGGTGGCTATCCTCCTCCTCGCCGATGGGCGTTTCAAGGGAGACGGGCTCCTGTGCGACGCGCAGAATCTCGCGCACCTTGTCAACCGGCATATCAAGCTCCGCGGCGATTTCCTCCGCCGTCGGGTCACGCCCGTTTTTGTGCAGAAGCTGGCTGTTGGTTTTCTTCACCTTGTTGATGGTTTCCACCATATGCACGGGGATACGGATGGTGCGCGCCTGATCCGCGATCGCGCGGGTGATGGCTTGGCGAATCCACCAGGTCGCGTAGGTAGAAAATTTGAATCCCTTGGTGTAGTCAAACTTATCCACCGCCTTGATCAGGCCGAGGTTGCCCTCCTGGATCAGGTCGAGGAACTGCATGCCGCGCCCCACATAGCGCTTTGCAATGCTGACGACCAGGCGCAGATTTGCCTCCGCCAGCCGCTGCTTAGCGACCGGATCGTTTTCACTGATGCGGATGGCAAGGTCAATTTCTTCCTCACTGCTCAACAGGGGAACGCGGCCGATCTCTTTGAGATAGACCTTGACAGGATCGTCCATTGCTACATTTTTGTTATCGACCCCAATGGAAAGGTCGGGATCCGCTGCCTTTGGCATATCCGGCGTGTCAAACGTAATCACATCCAGGGAAGCGTCTCCGAGATCGTCGATAATTTCAATATTTTGGCTTTCAATCGTGTCGTAGAGCTTGTCCAGCTCCTCCACGTCCATATCCATTTCTACGATGGCCGCATCAATCTCATGCGTCGTCAGGCGGCCGCTTGCTTTGCCTTTATCCAACAAGCTTTTGACCGACTGCTTTTTCTCCGTGTTTTCCATATCCATACCATCCTTTCATGCGCGTTTGAGGCAAAGGCTTTGCGCCTGCAAACGGCACCCTACACCCTATGTATTTTGCGTTTCCCCTGTCAGGCGGCCTACGGGGAGTCGCTCTTCTTTTGAAAAAGCGCGCGGAACTCATCGTCGCTGGCCGAAGCGGGATCCGCTGTTTCAAGCTTAGCTTTTTCCTCAAAGAGCACTTTTATACAATCGCCGCATTCTGCGACGGTATTGCTGATTGCCGCGCCCTGTGCGAGAATGCCCGCAATGGCGCCCATTTCCACGGGGGTAAAGCGTGCGGAGAGTAGAGCGAGCTCCGGTGTGTGCCCCTCCTGGATCACGGCGCACACGGCTGCGAAAACGCGGCGGTTGAAATCCGTGAGAAAATTCTCCGGCGTTATCTGGCTTTCGATTTTTGTCAAAAAATCCGGATTGCGCATCAATGTGGCGATCAGCGTTTCTTCCGCCTTCGCTGCGCGCAGGTGACGGGTGCGCTCCGGGTTGGCTGCGCTTTGCGGAGAAGCATCCATTTGCTGCACGGCACGCATCGCTGTTTTTTCCTGCGTCCGGCGGCGGGAGCGGAGCGCCCGTTCCAGCTGGGAGAGAATAGCCTCCTTGCCGACCTCCAGCTCGGAGGCGAGCTTGCCCGCATATACGTCCCGCTCAATAGGGCTGTCCACCTGTGCAAGCACGCCTATGGCGGCGGTGAGAAAGCTGACCTTGCCGTCCGGGATGGAAACGTCAAACTTTTCCCGTTCCCGCAGCAGGCGGTATTCCACGTCGTTAGCCGCTCCTTCAAGGAGGTCGCGTAGCCTGTCAGGCCCGTATTGACGCAAGATTTCATCCGGATCCTTACCGCCCGACAGGCGCAGCACACGCAGCTTCATCCCAATCTCGTTGAAAATGCCAATTGCCCGGCGGGTAGCCTCTTGGCCCGCGCCGTCCGCATCGTAGGAGAGGATGACCTCATCTGCATAGCGGGCAAGCAGCCGCGCCTGTTCGCGGGTGAGTGCCGTGCCCAGGCAGGCTACCGCATTGGTAAAGCCGGCCTGATGGTAGGCAATCACGTCCATATATCCTTCTGCTAAGATCAATTTACCCTGATTGGCGCTTTTGGCAAAATTGAGCGCAAAAATTGCCTGGCTTTTTTTATAGACGAGCGTGTCCGAGGTGTTGACGTATTTCGGCTTGGCATCATCGAGCACGCGGCCGCCGAAAGCAATCACATTACCGCGCAGGTCAATGATGGGGATCATCATCCGGTTGCGGAAGTTGTCATAGCAGGAAGTGCGGCCGTTTTTATCGCTGCGGCGCGCAAGGTTGGCGTTTACAAGTTCCGCTTCGGAATAGCCCTTCTGCCGCATGTGACGCAGGAGCCCATCCCATCGGTTCGGCGCACAGCCAAGCCCAAAATGGCGGATTATTTTCGCGTTGAGGCCCCGGCCCTGTAGATAGGAGAGCGCTGCCGCCCCCTCGGGCGTGAAGAGCGTTTCATGAAAATAGCGGGCTGCCTCCCGGTTTGCCTCCAGCATGCGGCGGCGTTGCTTCATCAGGGTGTCGTCATAGCCATCCTGCGGCAGGGCAAGGCCCGCACGGTCTGCCAAGCTTTTTACGGCCTCCATATAGTCAAGGTTGTCCATCCGGCGCACGAAGGTGATCGCGTCGCCCCCTGCGCCACAACCAAAGCAGTAGAAGGATTGGGTTTCTGGATAAACCGTGAAGGAGGGCGTTTTCTCGTTGTGAAAGGGGCACAGCCCCGTATAAGTTCGCCCGCGCCGCCTGAGGTTCACATACGGCGCAATAATCTCTTCAATATCAATTTTGGAGCGCAGCTCCTGTAAAAATTCATCGCTGAGCAAAGCGGGCCTTCCCCCCAATCAGGCTGGTGCTCCAGGCATCAGACTCGCCAGGAGCGCGGGATAAACAGCGCGTCAAATACGCGCAGGGCGTAGGAGTCGGACATGCCGGCAATATAGTCGCACGCGGCGCGCTCAGCACCCTCCTCCTCGCAAATAAGGGCATATTCTTCAGGCAGATCATCAGGATGGCGGACGAAATGCTCATACATATGCTTTAAAATATCGATGGCCTTTCCTTCTTCCCCTTTGCAGCGGGGGTTGGTATATACCTTCTCAAACATGAAGCTGTGCAGCTCGTCAAACGGCTTTTTAATTTCCGGCGCAAGGCAGATCGTATCGGCTTTTTCACTGGTGAGGATCGCGGAGATCACCAGCGTGTTGATGCGCCGAGATTTGGTATTACCCAGTATAGCGCAGGCGCTGTCCGGCAGATCTTCCTGCCGGAGCACGCCGCCGCGCATCGCATCGTCGATATCGTGGTTGATGTAGGCGATCCGATCAGCCAGGCGGACAATCTTGCCCTCCAGCGTCCCGGCTTCCTCGCCGGAGGTGTGGCAGCGAATGCCGTCGCGCACTTCCTGCGTAAGGTTCAAGCCTCGTCCGTTTTTTTCCAGCCTGTCCACCACGCGGAGGCTCTGGTTGTAATGATGGAAGCCGCCGGGGAAAACTGCGTTTAGCGCTCGCTCGCCGGCATGGCCAAAGGGCGTGTGACCCAGATCATGCCCTAACGCCGCCGCTTCGGTGAGATCTTCGTTGAGCCGCAGCCCCCGCGCGATCGTGCGGGCGATCTGAGCCACCTCCAGCGTGTGGGTCAGGCGCGTGCGGTAATGGTCGCCTTCCGGAGCGAGGAATACCTGCGTTTTGTGCTTCAATCGGCGGAAGGCGGTTGAGTGGATGATTCTGTCCCGGTCGCGCTGATATACTGTGCGCACTGGGCATTCCACCTCCGGGCGTAAGCGTCCGCGCGAATGCTCGCTTAATGCGGCGCGGGGAGAGAGCGTTTCGCGCTCAACGGCCTGTGTGCGTGCACGGATCTCCATATCCATCGGCGGCACCTGCCTTTCGCAAATTCACAAGAAAGCCCTTTTTCTATGTTTCTATCTATTAACATATACGCCGTTTTTTCCGTTTTCCCTCTTTTTTTCTGAATCTATGCAAAAAGTTTTTTCATCGCGTTTCCAGGGTGTTAAATCAATCGGCGGCCGCAAAGCATTCTCCGGTTTGCACAGCCTGAAAGCGGCCGTTGCTCGCATCCGTCAGCTTTGCGCAGAATGAATCGACCAGCGTGGCGTGGATGCGCACCCGCACGGTAACCGCCCCGCCGAACTGCGTGTCCTCCACAATCCCGCCCCATTCCGGGATGCAGACGGCAAGCTTGCCATAAAAGCTGTAATCGCAGGCAATGTCTAAAATTGCGCAGTGCGCCATGGTAACGATCCCCGCTTTGCCGAGCGCAATTGCCGCAGCGTGGGAATACGCCCGCACCAGCCCGCCTGCGCCGAGCAGAATTCCTCCGAAATAGCGCGTGACCACCACGGCGCAGTTGGTAACGCCCTGCTTGCGTAACACATCAAGCACCGGGATGCCGGCAGTGCCCTGCGGCTCGCCGTCATCCGAATAGCGCTCCAATTGCCCTTCGCGTAAAAGGTAAGCGAACACATTGTGGGTGGCGTCGTGGTGCTGTTTTTTAATCCGCTCGATGAAAGCGGCGGATTCTACCTGCGTGGAGACAGGCTGTGCGTAGCCGATAAATCGGGAGCGTTTTTCTGTAAATTCGTCGCTGGCAGGCGCGCGCAGGGTTTTATATTCTTCCATTGAGACTCACCTTTTTAAAACAAAAAGCGACGCTCATGAAGCGCCGCTCTGCTGGTAACCTTAATTATTCGCCCTTTTTGTCCATATTGTAACGCTTCTTGAAGCGGTCGACGCGTCCGCCTGTATCAACAAGCTTTTGCTTGCCGGTAAAGAACGGATGGCACTTGGAGCAAATATCGACGCGTATATCCTGCTTGGTCGAAGAGGTTTCAATGACCTCGCCGCAAGCGCACTTGATCGTCGTAGGCTTATAATTTGGATGGATGCCCTCTTTCATTCTTGTCACCTCTTTCGATTACAAACACTGGTATAGCATTAGAATTCTATCACACATGCGCCCAAAAAGCAACACCCATTTTTATTTTTTTTGCTTTTCGGCGCTTTTTAGTTTTTCATTTTTGCACAATCACGAAATAGGCGGAGTGTCCGCTTGATTTCGTGCCCGGCAGACCACTTTTCCCGCCGGTAGAGGAAACTGTTTTTCTCTAAGCGCACCTCAACGCGTGTGTAGTGAATGAGAGCCAGATATAGCTGCATCAGTAGGGTGCGGAGCTGGAGATTCCGGTTCCATTCGAGCGCATGGCCGGCGGCTTGGTATCCCTCCCAGAAAGCGGATTGCTGATCAAATAAAAGAAAATCCCCGGCGGGATCGCCCCAATAGGCGCAGTCCGGGTCGATCACCGCGCTGAACAGAGGCGCTCCGGCCTCCTGCCGGACGAAAATATGCTCCGGGCGCAGATCAAAATGCACGAGGCAGGGCGTTTTGACCACATCCAGCTCCCGTTCAAAGTGCCGCAGTGTTTCCCGTACCTCACGCACACAGGGGATTTCTGCCCCGAGCCGCTTCGCATCGGCAATGATATGGTGCGTCATTTCCAGGTATGCATCCCGCCAACTGCCGCGCAGACCCCATTGCTCGTAACCGAAGCCCTCGCCCAAAATGGCGTGGAGCTGTGCGGTAGCCTCGCCTAAGGCGCGCATTAGATCGGGAGATTGGCGGACGTCACGCGGCATTTGGGCGAGCGGGCAGCCTTCCAATTCCTCCATAAGAAACCAGTCGCAGGGCATACATTTACCGCTGAAATCGCTGAATATTACACGGGGAACGCGGATGCTGGTATGGCTTCGGATCAGGTCATAGGCAGTCAGCTCCGTGTGCATCATATTGCGCTCATGCGTGAGCACCGGCGCGCCGTATCGCGGCGACATCTTCAGGATGAAGATGCCATGTGCGGCGGTGCTCACGCGATACACAGAGTTGAAACCGCCGCTGTCCGCCGGAAAGAACTCCTGCGCATCGCTGATGCCGGCGCGTGAACACATCTGCGCCAGCTCCCGGTTGGAGGGGAGCAGCTTTGTTTTGCTTTGTATCATAAAAATCGGCTCTTTTCCTTGGGATCAATGCGGTGCTTTTGCTTGTATGCGCAATGGCACCCTGCAATTGCCTGTTAATCTAGGGACTTTTTTCATTATACCGCTCTTTGCTAGAAAAAGAAACGGGAAAATTGCGCCAAGCTGCTGGGAAAACGGCCGAATCTGCAAGAAGGCTTGAAGATTGCCGATTTATGATGTATGATAGATACGCTTTGCGGCTGCCAGGGGGAAGGATATCTGGCAGCCGCCGAAAACATCCGGCCTGCTGGCCGCTGCTAGGAAAGAGAAGTGGCAATGAAAATAGTAATTGTAGGCGACGGAAAAATGGGCTTTACCCTGACGCGTCACCTCTCCGAAGAAGGACACGACGTAACCGTTATCGACCATAACGCCGAGATTTTGGAGCGCACGGGGGACATCCTCGACGTGGCCTGTCTGCGAGGGGATGGCATCAGCCTGGCGGTGCTGGCCGAGGCGGGCGCGGATGAGTGCGACCTTCTCATCGCCGTTACGTCGAGAGACGAGGTTAACATTATTTGCTGTATGTTGGCGCGCAAGCTCGGCGCACGCCATACCATCGCGCGCGTGCGCAACCCGGAATATGCCAAAAGCCTATTTTTCATCCGGGAAGAATTGGGATTAAGCATGTTGATTAATCCGGAGATGGATGCGGCAACCGAAATTTTTCGTTTGTTGCGTTTCCCAACCGCTTTAAAAATTGATTTCCTTGCCAAAGGCAGGGTTGAATTGCTGACGTTCCGCCTAACGGCGGACAGCCCTTTGGCGGGCAAGGCGTTGCATGCGCTGAAATCCCGTGTGCTGGTCTGTACGGTGCAGCGTGACGGCGCGGTCTATATTCCGGACGGGGATTTTGTGCTGCAAGGAGGCGACACGATTTCGGTGACCGCCTCTCCGAAGGATGTCGCCGCGTTTTTTCACACAACGGGCATCCGGGGGCAGAAGATCAAATCTGTGATGATCGTCGGAGGCGGAAAAATCAGCTTCTATCTTGCCCGCCTGCTCTGTGAAAGCGGTTTGCAGGTAAAAATTCTGGAAAAGGATAAAGAGCGCTGCGACCTGCTTTCTGAGCTGCTGCCGCGCGCAATGGTGATCTGCGGAGACGGCTCCGATCAAACGCTTTTAATGGAAGAGGATCTCGACCGCACGGACGCTCTCGTTGCCTTAACGAATATGGATGAGGAAAACGTAATCATTTCCATGTTTGCCACGCTTCATGAGGTGGGTAAGGTAATTGCAAAGATCAATCATATTAGCTTAGATAAAATTCTTGAAAAATCAGGTGTGGACTGCACGGTCACGCCACACCTGATTTCTTCTAATCAGATTGTGCAATATGTCCGCGCGATGCAGAATTCGCGCGGCAATGGCGTAGAATCGATGGTAAGGCTTGGCAGCGGTGCGGTGGAAGCCTTGGAATTCCACGTGAAGGAGAGCTTTGAGGCCTGCGATGTATCGCTGAAAACGTTGGCGCTGAAAAAAGAGCTGCTCATTGCTTCAATCATTCGTGGCGGAAAGGTGATTTACCCCACGGGCAGCGACTGCATCCGGGCCGGTGATAACGTGATTGTGATCACCATGCGGCAGCGGCTGGAGGATCTGAACGATATCCTGCTGTAGGCGCCCTGCTGCCCGCTGGAAAGAAATCGACAAGGAAGGTTTTTCATGAACCGCAAGCTTGTATTGAAAATGCTGGGCTATGTCTTGGCTTTAGAGGCCGGCCTTCTAATGCTTCCGCTGATGGTAGGCCTGTATTACCGGGAGAGGTGTGTGCTCTCCCTGCTGGCGACGATCGTTTTGCTTTTGGCGGCAGGCATTCCATTACTTTGCCTGAAGGTGACGAACAAAAGCATGTATGCGCGGGAGGGCTACATTATCGTAGCGTTCTCATGGATTTTACTATCCCTGTTCGGTGCGCTGCCCTTTTATCTGAGCGGCGCGATTCCATCCTATATCGACAGCCTGTTTGAAACGGTTTCAGGCTTTACCACCACTGGCGCGAGCATTCTGACCAATGTGGAGGCCATACCGAAAAGCCTGCTGTTCTGGCGCAGCTTTACGCACTGGGTCGGCGGCATGGGGATCCTTGTATTTGCGCTGGCAATTCTGCCCGGGGTGAACGAACGCTCCATCTATGTGATGCGCGCGGAGGTGCCCGGCCCTTCGGTTGGAAAGCTCGTTCCCAAAACCCACAAGACGGCTACGGTGCTTTATTTGATCTATTTTGCGATGACGGTTGTGGAAATTGTGCTTCTGCTTTTCCGTATGCCGCTGTTTGACAGCCTAATTACAGCCTTCGGCACTGCCGGCACAGGCGGTTTTTCCAATCGCAATGCCAGCATCGGCGCCTATAACAGCGCGTATGTAGATGGTGTGGTCACGGTATTCATGCTGCTGTTTGGCGTTAATTTTAATATTTATTACCTCTTTTTGCGCAAGCAATTTCGTCAGGGGATCAAGAGCGAGGAGCTGCGTTGGTATGTGTGCCTATCGGGGCTTTCCATGCTGGTAATCACTCTGAATATCCTACCGCAGTCGCCTTCTTTGGGCCGTGCGTTCCGGGAGGCGTCCTTTCAGGTCGGCTCGATTATCACAACGACCGGCTACGCCACGGCTGATTATAACCTGTGGCCGGAGCTGTCGCGCATGATCCTATTTCTGCTGATGATCGTCGGCGCGTGCGGCGGTTCCACCGGGGGCGGCGTGAAGGTATCCCGCCTGGTAATCGTGTTGAAGAAGCTCTATTATGATGTTATCCGTATGCTGCACCCGCGCAGCGTGCATCCAATCCGGTTGGAAGGAAAGCGGTTGGATGATGAAACGGTCAATCGAGCAAGTGTGTTTTTGCTCTCTTACCTGTTTATTATTTTTATCCTCTCATTGCTGGTTTCAGCGGACGGCTACGATTTTGAAACAACGTTGAGCTCCGTTACCGCCTGCATGGGAAATATCGGCCCGGGCCTTGGCATGGTGGGGCCGACAGGGAACTTCAGCCATTTTTCCGGTTTCTCCAAAATGATCCTGTCGTTGGCGATGCTGCTGGGCAGGCTTGAAATTTTTCCGCTGTTTTTAATGGCCTCTCCGGAGCTTTACCGCAGGCATAAAAAACGTGCGGCTGGGCTCGATGCCCTGCGCTGAAAAGGCCAGGCAAGTTTTTTGACCCTTTCAGAGAAAGGATGGTGATGGCGATGCGTCTTTTGGTGATCGATGGGCAGGGCGGCGGCGTTGGTAGCCGCTTGGTCGCCTCCCTGCGTGAAAAGGAGCTGCCCAATGTGGAGGTGATCTGCGTGGGCACCAATGTGCTGGCCACGAATGCGATGCTCAAGGCCGGTGCGGATGCGGGCGCAACAGGGGAAAACGCCGTGGTTTACAATGCCGCGCGCGCGGATGTGATTTTGGGCCCGATCGGCCTGCTGCTGGCCAACGCGATGCTGGGCGAAATCACGCCCCAAATGGCGCGCGCCATCTCGGAAAGCAGCGCACAGAAGCTATTGATCCCTGTTTCCAAATGTGCGGTTAGCGTGATGGGGGTAGAGAATCAGCCCCTCTCCGCCTATATCGCACAGGCGGCGGATACGGTTTGCCGGATTTGTATGCACAGGCCGGGGGAAAGTGAGCCCCAGCGCGTGTGACCATGTTTGAACCGTTATCCTGCGGATGCCACAAGAGATATTCCAACAGAGGGGGCGCCCTACCGGTGTGAAAGGCCGCAACACCCTTCTTGCAAACTGCTTGACGCAGGAACAGAATCCTCATTAAGGATGGCAATATGAAACTTTACTATGATCTTCATCTGCATTCCTGTCTCTCCCCCTGCGGAGATAACGATATGACCCCCTACAACCTTGTCCACATGGCGGCGTTACAGGGGATGCAGATGATTGCGCTGACGGATCATAATTCCTGCCTGAACTGTCCCGCCGCGATGGAGGTGGGTATGCAGACGGGCCTGTTGGTGATCCCCGGCATGGAATTGTGTACGGCGGAGGAGGCACATGTCGTCTGCCTTTTTCCCGCGCTCGAACCGGCGATGTTTTTTTCCGAATTTATTAAAACGCATATTCCACCCGTTCAAAATCGTACGGAGATTTTCGGCGAGCAGCGCGTGATGAATGCGGAGGACGGCATCCTTGGCATGGAATCTACTCTGCTGACGACGGCTTCAGAAATTCGAGTGGATCGTGTTGCGCCGCTTGTGCGCGAATATGGCGGCGTTTGCTTCCCCGCGCATCTGGATCGGCCCTCCTACAGCGTGATTTCCAGCCTCGGCACATTTGAGGCGGCATGGGGGTTCCATGCGGCGGAGCTGACGCGCGCTGCGGAGGCGGCGGATTATACGGCGCGGTATCCGGCGCTTGAGGGCCTGCCGCTTCTGTGCGATTCGGATGCGCATTATTTGGAAAACATTCCCGAGGCGGCGGCTTGGCTCGATTTGGAGGAATGCACAATCCCCGCGCTTTTTGCTGTGCTGAAGGGGGAAAAAGCCTGCGCTTGGGGCCGGGATTGATAAACGGTATTAAAAAATCAATCGGGACGGATGTTCTTAATGCGAGAAAGAGGTGTGTGCGATGGGGTTTATCTGTGCGGTCTGCGGCGAGAAAAAGAGCGGCTTTTCTATGCCCTATCAAATTTTTGGAAAAGACGGCAGGGAGTATCCCGCATGTATTGCGTGCAGCAAGATATATGATGCACTGGGCTCGAAGGATTGCGGCGAGTTGGAGCGGGCACAGGCCGATTTGCAGGAGAAGTTGCGTGCGAACCCGCAGATGGAGCTTTCCTTGCGGGATCTGCTGCAAAAACGGCTGCTTGCATCCAGGGAGCGTCTCCAACAAATTGGAGAGCGCCAAAAGGTGCGTGATAACCTGGCAACGCTTCAAAAGACCATGCCGCAGACCACCGGCTATTCCTTTGAAGGGTACCGAATCGAAGCATACTGCGGCGTTGTATGCGCGGAGGTTGTGATGGGCACGGGCTTTTTCAGCGAATGGAGCGCAAGCGTTTCTGATTTATTTGGCGAGCACAGCAATGCGTTTGAATCAAAATTGGAAGAAGCACGCAGGGCTGCAATGCGCCGTTTGGTTGAAAAGACCGCGCTGGCGGGAGGAAATGCATTGATCGGAATTGATTTTGATTACGTCAATTTTGTTGGAAACCTCATGGGCGTCATCGCGAGCGGGACTGCTGTTAAAATTGAGCCAAATGAGGTGGAAAACGAAAAATAGGATTGATCCAACGTGTTTTTCATATACTGTTATCGAAGTAGTTTTTTTGAGAGAAGGAGGGTTTTGCTTGCCCGATTGTCCCCACAATTCCCGCGATGTGCGGTATAAAAGCAAATTTGGAGCTGTCCCAGCGGGGGAAAGCGTGCGTTACCGCCTAATGCTCCCGCGCGGCATCCATTGTGTTGCGGCCTGGTTTGTCGTCCACAGGGATGACCGTGTCGAATGGGAATATCATCCCATGGAATGGGATGGGATGCAGGGCTCCTATTCAGAATGGTGGCGCACGGAATATGCAGCGCCGGAAAAAGGGTTGTATTGGTATCATTTTGAATATGACACTGATTGGGGCCGCGCGCGAGTGACGCATGCGGGCAACGGGTTGGGACAGGTCGCTTTTGAAGGGGAGGATTGGCAGCTCACCGTGACGGACCCCGCCTTTACCACCCCGGAATGGCTCAAAGGCGGAATCATCTATCAAATTTTTCCGGACCGGTTCTGTAAAGGCGGTTCGCGCCGGTCAACTGTGCCGGAGGGGCGTGTTCTGCGGGATGATTGGGGCGGTGAACCGGAATGGCGCCCCACGAGCGACGGTAAAGTGCTCAATAACGACTTCTTCGGCGGCAATTTGAACGGGATCATCGAAAAGCTTCCCATGCTTGCCGCCTTGGGCGTGACTTGTCTCTACCTTAACCCGGTGTTTGAGGCACAATCCAACCATCGGTACGATACGGCGGATTACTGTCAGATCGACCCCTTGCTCGGGTCGGAAGCAGATTTTTCCTCCCTATGCAAGGAGGCGGCCAAGCGCAAGATCCGCGTGATGCTCGACGGTGTTTTCAGCCATACGGGCAGCGACAGTGTCTATTTCAACCAGAACGGCCGCTATCCCGGCTTAGGAGCCTATCAATCGCAACAATCCCCCTATTATTCCTGGTATCAGTTTCGAACCTGGCCGGATGATTATGCCTCCTGGTGGGGCGTAAAGATCCTGCCGGAGGTGCACGAGGAGGATCCGGGGTTTTTAAAATTTATCACCGGGGAAAACGGCGTTGTGCGCAAGTGGCTACGGGCCGGCGCTTCCGGCTGGCGGCTGGATGTGGCGGATGAGCTGCCCGATGTGTTTCTCGATGCGCTGCGCCGGGCCGCAAAGGCGGAAAAAGCGGATGCCCTGGTGCTTGGCGAGGTTTGGGAGGACGCCTCCAATAAATACAGCTATGGCCTTCGCCGCCGCTATTTGCTGGGGGATCAGCTTGACAGTGTGATGAATTATCCCTTTGCCAACGCGGTGTTGTCGTTTTTGCGCAGCGGCTCTTCCGACGGCTTTTTTGATACGATTCTGTCAATCGTAGAGCACTATCCGCCGCAGGTGCTGCATCTCCTGATGAACCATATCGGCACACATGATACCCCGCGTGCATTGACGGCGCTGGCAGGCGAGGAGGCCAACGGCCGCGGGCGGGAATGGCAGAGCGGCAGAATGCTCTCCCCGGAACAGCGGGCGCGCGGCCTGAAGCTGATGCGCCTTGCAACGGCGATTCAATATACCCTGCCGGGCGTTCCCTCCATTTATTATGGGGATGAGGCCGGGATGGAGGGATACGGAGACCCCTTCAACCGCGGCTGTTACCCATGGGGGCAGGAGGATCGGGAACTGCTCGCGTGGTACCACAGGCTGGGCATGGTGCGGCGCGCCTGCCCCGCATTGGCGGATGGAGAGTTTGAGCCGGTTTGGTCCGAGGGCGGCATGATTGCCTTTGCACGGAACAAGGGGAGCGACCGGATTTTAACGGTTATCAACCGCGGCGATCATGATTACACCTATGCCCTGCCGTATGACTGGCGGGCAGCAAAGGGCTTAATGGGCGTGATGCCGTGGGAAGGCTGCCTGACGATGCCGCCGCTGAGCTGTGCGGTGCTGGGCTTGGGCGGCTGGATGGAGCAGGTTTGATGAGTGATAAGCGAGGCTGGTGTATAATGTCTGGCCAATACCCCGGAAAACGAGCAGTGAAAAAGGGCCTCCTGTTGTAGAATGGAACTACGGCAGGGGGCCGTTACTATGCCCAGAGCGTATATGAAAAAATAGCCGGTGGTTTTCTGCGTTGGTCAACAATGTGTATCCCTGTGATCCGCGTGCTTTTGGCCAGATTTGTTTTGGAAATGGGCCTGCGGTTGATGCGGGAACCGCCGTATTTGCCCCTTGTATAAACACATATTATTACCCGGGCCTGCGGGCGAACTGTGTTCGCCTCGAACGCAGTTCGCCCCTGCGGCGTAATAAAAAATAGCCGATAACCATTTGCTGACATGAACAGCGCGTATCCCTTTGTTCCATGAGGTTACAGTCGGCTTTGTTTTGTTACTCGCTTCGCTTCGTAATAAAATATAGAAATTTTGAGCGGAGAAGTATTTTGGCGGAATGGGTCGGGAGAAACGAACCGAGAAATAGCGAGGCCTTTCCCCCGGATTAGATATCTTTAATGTTATCCATGCCTCATTCGTTCATATCCGCCCTTGTAATAACAGGTTGGTTTTATGATACGACAGTTGCATCAGTTTACGGGGGGACACATTGGTTTTCAGCCCGTGACCGCATCCCTGGCTGCGTTATCCTCCTTGCCAGAGATTACGGCCACGGGCTGAAAACTGCGAAGCACCGCCAAGGCGTCCCAGGCGCGGAATGATAAGGCCGCAGGGCGACGGCTGGCTGACGTCAGTCGAGCCCGAGAACGCAGCCAGCGTGCGTCTGGGCGCGCCCTGACGGCAATGTTCACCCTTGCGCACGGATGCTTGTGTAAGCAGTTGAAAAAAAAGCAGGAATCCTGTATACTGAATCCAGAATCTAATCGATCGATCGGGAGGGCTTTCCATGACAGTGCAAAAAATTAAGGAACTTTTAGACGCACAGGTCCTATGCGGTGAAAGCTTATTGGAGCGGGAGGTGCACACCGCCTGCGGGAGCGATATGATGAGCGATGTGCTCGCATTTGTCAAGGAGCAGGCAGTTCTGCTCACGGGGCTAGTCAATCCTCAGGTAATCCGTACGGCGGAGATGATGGATATGCAGTGCATCGTTTTTGTACGCGGCAAGCAGCCGGATGAGGATATGAAGGCCTTGGCAGCAGAGCGCGGTATGGTGCTACTCTCTACGGAATACGAAATGTTTACCTCCTGTGGGATGCTCTATGCAAACGGCCTGCGCGGCCGCAGCGGTGCCTGATGGAATGCAGCAGTGGGGGAGAAACTCAGTCAGGTGATAACTGCGAAAAGGATGGTCATAGAGAATGGACAGCGTAAAACTGCATTATGAGGTGTCGGGAGATGACTTCACCCGCGCGGGGGAGGCTTCCGGCGATGTCAAGCGCGTGCTCAAGGAGCTGGGGTTTGATCCGGATGTTGTGCGCAACGTCTCCATCGCCATGTATGAGGGGGAGATCAACATGGTCATCCATGCCGGCGGCGGGGAGATCGATGTGGAAATTTCACCGGATTGCATCCAGATGGTGCTTGCCGATCACGGCCCCGGTATTAAGGATGTGGAGCTTGCCATGAAGGCGGGCTATTCTACCGCGCCGGATCAGGTGCGTTCCCTTGGATTCGGCGCGGGGATGGGGCTCCCCAATATTAAAAAATATACGGACGAAATGGTGATTGAAACGGAGATTGACGTTGGCACTACCATGCGCCTGAAAGTCTATACCCAAAACCAGCCGTCGGCCTGAACAATGATGCTGTCAGGCTGTGAGAAAGGGCCCGATGGGCTTTGCCCCACGGGGAAGAGGTGACGACAAATGGAGGCTTTTTTCCATTCGGTGCGTCTGGATGAGGAAAAATGCGAGGGCTGCACCAATTGCATCAAGCGGTGCCCCACCGAAGCAATCCGTGTGCGTAATGGGAAGGCGCACATTATTTCCGAGCGCTGCATCGATTGCGGCGAATGCATCCGAATCTGCCCGCACCACGCGAAATATGCGGAGTGCGATTCCTTCAATAAAATACTGGATTATAAATACCGTGTCGCGCTGCCTGCGCCAACGCTGTACGGCCAGTTTAATAATCTGGACGATGTGGATTATGTGCTGACTGCATTGAAATCGATGGGCTTTGACGATGCGTTTGAGGTGTCCCGCGGGGCGGAGCTCGTCAGCAGCGCCACCAGGATTCTGATGGAGAGCGGAAAGCTGAAAAAGCCCGTGATTTCCTCTGCTTGCCCGGCGGTGTGCAGGCTCATCCGCGTCCGATTCCCGAAGCTGATCGATCATCTGCTCGATCTGAATTCCCCAATGGAGGAGGCGGCAAGGCTCGCCCGCATTGAGGCGGTGGAGAAAACGGGGCTTGCTCCATCGGAGATCGGCATCTTTTTCCTGACGCCCTGCCCGGCGAAAAACACGGCGGTCAAGCAACCGCTAGGGCTGGAGAAATCCAATGTGGATGGCGTGGTGGCGATCAAAAACGTATACCCTGTCCTGTTCCAGCAGATGGATAAGGTCAAATCGCCGGAGAATATGCGTCAGTCGGGGCTCATCGGCGTGAGCTGGGCCGGCAGCGGCGGGGAATCTGCGGCGCTCCTGCGCGACCGTTACCTTGCTGCGGACGGCACGGAGAATGTGATCAAAGTGCTTGAAGAGCTGGAGGATGAAAAGCTTAACGATATCGATTTTATTGAGCTTAACGCCTGCACAGGCGGCTGCGTTGGCGGCGTGCTCACGGTGGAAAACCCATTTGTCGCCCGCGCGCGGCTGCAAAGGCTCCGGCGCTACCTGCCCGTTTCCTGCAATCATTTGGAGGATGACGAAATTCCGCGGGAGATGTATTGGCAGCGCCCGCTGGAGGCGAGCTCTGTTTTGAAGCTGGCGGATAACGTAATTGATGCGATGAAGCGCATGAATGAATTAAACGAATTGCACGAGCGGCTACCGGGGTTGGATTGCGGCACCTGCGGCGCGCCTTCCTGCCGGGCACTCGCAGAGGATATCGTGCGGGGCATGGCCAGCGAGCAGGATTGTGTGTTCTTCATGAGCAAGCAGGCGAAATCCACAGAATTTGAGAACTACATACCTGCCCCCTTCCGCAAGAAGGAAGAGAGAGATACGGATTAGAATCCTACTGAAATCAGCTAAAAACCTGGCCGGAAGGATGTGGAGAAAATGACGGTAGAAGAGCTTGCACAGCGCCTGGAGCTGCGTGTGGCCGTGGGTGGGGAGGCGCTTTCCCGCGAGGTGGCGGGCGGCTACTGCGGCGACTTGCTCAGTTGGGTGATGTCCCGCGCGCAGAGTGGCGACGTGTGGTTCACCGTAATGGGCAATGTCAATTCCATTGCCGTGGCGATGCTTGCGGACGTGGCCTGCATCGTGTTGTGCGAGGATGCACCGCTCGATGAGGACGCGCGCGCGCGTGCACAAGAAAAAGGGATTGCCGTGCTGGTGAGTGAGGAGAATGCTTACCGGCTCGCCTCCCGGTTATCTGTTCTGATCTGACGAAACGGCAAACACGGGTTTGCCGCGTAAGAATATGCCGAAGACGGGGCAAAAGGGACTCATGCAAAGTGCGGGGCGTTTTGCATGGAGTCCTTTTTGTTTTGTGACGAAATTGTCATCCGCCGGTCACCGGATATTCACCTTGCGCCTTTATACTGAAGGCAAAGCAGATGGGGAAGGGAATCGTTCGCCTTGGGTTGAAACACGAATATATCAACTCTGCCCTTCCCCAATCGAAGTGAACATTTTTATGCTGAAAAAAGTGGAGCAGAGTAGGAGGAAAGATATCATGATGGAAATTTTACGCGTAGAGCACCTGAACAAAATCTATGGCAGCGGAGATACCGCTGTGCATGCGCTGGACGACGTATCGTTCACGGTAGAAAAAGGCGAATTCGTTGCGATCGTCGGCCCTTCAGGCTCCGGTAAATCAACATTAATGCACATTCTTGGCGGCGTGGACAGCCCAACTTCGGGCAAAGTGTTCGTCGATGGTACGGAGATCGGCACACTGGATGAAACAGAGCTTGCCATTTTCCGCAGGCGGCAGATCGGGCTGATCTATCAGTTTTACAATCTGATCCCTGTTTTGAATATAAAAGAGAACATCACGCTTCCGCTCCTGCTCGACGGGCGAGAGGTAGATGAGAAATCGCTTTCCGATCTGGTGAGCTCGCTCGGGCTTACCGACCGGTTGGGCTACCTGCCTAATCAGCTTTCCGGCGGGCAGCAGCAGCGCGTGTCCATCGGGCGCGCGCTGATTACGCACCCCGCGTTGATCCTCGCGGATGAGCCGACGGGAAACCTGGATCGACAAAACAGCGCGGAGATCATCGAGCTGTTAAAGATGTTCAATCGGCAGCATAGCCAAACGCTGCTGGTCATCACGCATGATGAAAATATCGCCTTGCAGGCAGATCGAATCCTTGTCGTGGAGGATGGCAGGATCATGCGGGATGAGACGCTGCGCTCCTGCCCCGGAGGGGAGGGGAAAGCGCAATGAATATTGTCAACCGGCTCACCCTACGCTGCCTGAGGCTGAATAAGCGGCGCACGTTGGTGACAATCATTGGGATCATTCTTTCTGTCGCGATGCTCACGGCGATCTCAACGATCTTCTTTTCGTTTATGGATCTGATGCAGCGTGATACGATTGCAAAATCCGGCGAGTGGCATGCGAGCCTCAACGGCGTGGAGCCGGAGAAGCTGGCCCAGGCGGAGCAGGCGGAAAATGTGAAAGCTGTTCTGTTGACGCGGAATATTGGTTTCACAAAATTTATAGAATCAAAAAATCCGGATAAGCCGTTTTTCTATATTGAAGAATATAATACACCGGCTTTTACACACCTCAATCAAACGCTGGCATCGGGGCGGCTGCCGCAGCGAGCGGGAGAGGCCGCAATCTCCCAGGATGCACTCAACGCTGGGGCAAGGCTGCAAATCGGCGATACCGTTACGTTTCAGCTTGGCTATCGGATTGGCGATCCAGGCGGCTCCGGGAGTGAGAAACGGCTAAGCACAGGGGATTATCCTGTGAGAAACACAGATGGTTCTCTAGCGGAGCGCTTTGAGCCGAGAGGGGAAAGGACTTATACAATCACCGGCATCCTGAAGGGCGCTTCGGGAAAATATGATAACGAAATGGCCAGCGCGTTTCCGATCATCGGCTATTGTGACGCGGCTTCTCTTGCCGATGAGGGGGAACTAGCCGATCCCGCTCTGGTATTTGACCCAGTGCGCCGTTCGATTTATCAGGAGGTGGAGGAGCTGGCGGATAAGATCGGCGCACAAGGATATCAATTCAACGGCTCGCTGTTGCGCTTTTACGGCCTGACAAGCAGGGACGCCCTGCAAAGCGCGGTGAGCCTGTTCGCAGGCATTCTGCTGCTGGTGGTTATCACCGGTTCGGTGATGTTGATTTACAACGCCTTTTCCATCTCCGTTGCGGAGCGTAGCCGGTATCTTGGGATGCTGGCAAGTGTGGGCGCTACCAAGCGGCAAAAACGCGGCTCAGTCTATTTTGAGGGATTTCTGCTGGGAATCATTGCGATCCCGGCTGGGTTGCTGGCCGGGCTGGGCGGGATCGGCGTCACCTTCGCCCTGATGAACACCGCGCTTAGGGATGCGCTCGGTCTGATTGTAGATGTGCGCATGGTGGCTTCGCCGCTGTCGATTCTGCTGTCTGTGCTGTTGTCCGTGCTGGTGATTTTTTTCTCTGTCTGGCGGCCAGCCCGGCGAGCCTCTCGCACGATGCCGATCGATGCGATTCGGCAGACAAAAGAGGTAAAGCTTTCCGGCAAAATGGTGAAAACCTCGCGCCTGACGCGCCGGCTTTTCGGATTTGAAGGCGAGATTGCGCTGAAAAACCTGAAACGCAACCGTGGCCGTTATCGTACGACGCTCCTTTCCCTGACGGTGAGTGTCGTGCTGTTCTTGACGGTATCCTTCGGCATCCAATTGGCCGTGACAGCCTACGGATTGGAGGAGGAGGGTTATGCCTGCGATATGATCGTCATGCCCAGAGGCCTGGAGAAATCGCAGCAGAAGGAGCTATTTCAGCGTATTCTGGCTGAAGGCCAGGTAACAAGGTATACCATTGAAGATAGCATGAACTTTCAAACAGCACTCCCAGAGGAGGATGTGAACCGGGAATTCTGCTCGCAGGCTGGCTTTTCAAAGGCGGGCGGAAAATATATCGTGCCCATCAGCATCCTAATTTTGGAGGAGTCTTCTTTCAAAGCCTATGCGAAGGAAGTTGATGTGGATCTGGGAGATTATGGAAATCCACAGGAGCGCAAGGCCATTTTGGTGAACCGGGATACCTGGCGGGTGCAGGATGCAGAAACGCAGGAGCGAATTATAAAAACATTTGATCTGCTCGAATTGAAACGCGGCGACCGGGTTTTGCTGTCGCGGCTGTCAGGAAAAGCAGAAGCCGAGCAGACGTTTGGAGCCATCCGTATCGCAGATATCGTTTCACAAAAGCCCTTTGGCGTGTCAGATGCATTCGGCGTGATGCTCGTCGTGCCGGAGCAGACGGGCCGCGCGATGCGCGCGGCCTATGCAGAAAAGCTCAGTGGAGAGGAGAAGCAATCCATGCTGGAGGAATTTTCATCCCTTCGGTTGGATACGGACGCCCCCGATAAGGTGCGTGAAATTCTTGAAGGCTATCATACGCCGGGGCTCCCGGAACAAGTGGTTTATAATGATTATGCGGAATCGCAGGAGGAGTTTGAGCATGTAATTCTAATCATCTCTGTTTTTTCGGGCGGCTTTATCGCCCTGATCACGCTCATCTGTGTGGCGAATATGTTTAATACGATTTCTACCAGCATGGTCTTGCGTCAGCGTGAGTTTGCCATGCTGCAATCGGTCGGCATGACGCCGAAGGGCTTCCGGAAGATGGTCCGCTTTGAGAGCCTGTTCTACGCCCTGAAAACGCTGCTGTATGGCTTACCGTTCAGCTTTGTCATAATGGCTCTGCTCCAGCTGGCGCTTGGGAGGAGCTTTGATATTCCCTTTCAGATGCCGTGGCTTGCCCTGCTCTGTGTGGTGGCGGGCGTGCTGGCAATCGTGGGGCTTACGATGCTTTATGCGAGCGCTAAGCTGAAAAAGGGGAATATGATTGATACACTTAAGAATGAAAATATATAAGGAAATTTTGGGACGCGCTGCGGCTAAACTGCGGCGTGTCCCCCTTCGTTTTCGTGTGGAATTGGTCAAAGAGGTTCCGAAGGGGGGAGGGATGTGGTATAATAGCTTCAAACAAAGTTTGAAGCATTGGAAAAATGCCTGTCGGCGCGAAACGCCTCCTGCCGCAAAGCGGCAACGCCATTTTTCGCAAAGATTGGCCTTGCGTGTATGGTATGATAGCTTCAAACAGAGTTTGAAGCATTGGAAAAATGTCTGTCGGCGTGAAACGCCTCCTGCCGCGATGCGGCAACGCCATTTTTCGTAGAGAGTTTTTGCACATGGTGTAATAGCTTCAAACAGAGTTTGAAGCATTGGAAAAATGCCTGTCGGCGTGAAACGCCTCCTGCCGCGATGCGGCAACGCCATTTTTCGCAGAGGCCGGTCTGGTGTATAATGATATGAAAGCTCCAAACGGGCCGCAAAGTTTCAAGCTTTGCAACTTGGAAGCTGTTTACGGCGCAGGATACCTTTGCTGTTTTGCCGAAACAGTCTAAAATCTAATTTTGGAGACAAACGGTGCGGTTGCACCGACTGATGATAAGGAAAGGGTGATCACCGTGAAGGAGTTTATGGGAGAGGATTTTTTATTGGATACCGAAACGGCGCGCCGTCTCTTCCGTGAGGGTGCGCAGAATACGCCGATTTTTGATTGGCACTGCCATCTCTCCCCAAAGGAAATCTATGAAAACCGTGAGCCGGAGGATATCGCGGCTTTATGGCTTGGCGGTGATCACTATAAATGGCGTGCGATGCGTTCCTATGGTATTGAGGAACAATACATCACTGGAGACGCGAGCGGGTATGAAAAATTTAAGGCTTATGCCTCCATGATGCCCGCCTGCATCGGAAACCCGCTTTACCACTGGTCGCATTTGGAGCTGCGCAGGTATTTCGGCATCGAGGAAACCCTGAGCGACAAAACAGCGGATACAATTTGGCACCGCGCAAATGAGCGCATCCATGCGGGCGGTTTTACTCCGCGCGGGCTGATTGAAAAGTCAAATGTGGCGGCCCTATGCACCACGGACGACCCGGCCGACACGCTGGAATACCACCAGCTGCTCAAGGCGGAAAAAGGCTTCAGCTGCCGTGTGCTGCCCGCCTTCCGGCCCGATAAGGCACTTGGCATTGAACAGCCCGGCTTCCCGGATTGGATTTCTGTGATGGAGCAAACAGCGGGCGAGGGCATCGGTTCCTTTGCCACCCTGTGCGAAGTGATCAAGAAGCGGATCGCTTTTTTCGATTCCCTCGGCTGCCGCGCCAGCGACCATGCCTTTGGCCGCGTGCCTTACGCGGAGGCGACGGAGCTTCAGCTGGAGGAGATTTTTGAAAAGGGCGTGGCAAGGGCTCCCCTTTCGCAGTGGGAAATGGAGGCATACCGCACGGCGCTCCTGCAAGCGATGGCGCGTGAATACGCCCGTTTGGGCTGGGGCATGGAGCTGCATATCGGCCCAATGCGCAATAACAATACGCGCATGTTTCAGGCGCTTGGCCCCGATGCGGGCTTTGACTCCTGCGCGGATGACGCAGCGGCGCACAACCTTTCTCGTTTGCTCGACAGCCTCGATGTAGAGGGGAATCTCCCGCGGTCGATCCTTTTCGCGCTTAACCCGAAGGATAATTATGTATTGAGCACGATGCTCGGCAATTTCCAGAACAGCGACGCGCCGGGCAAAATCCAGTTTGGTTCCGCCTGGTGGTTTAACGACCATATCGACGGGATGCGTGAGCAGCTGCGCACGCTTGCAAACACGGGGGTTCTCGGCCGGTTTGTCGGCATGGTGACGGATTCCCGCTCGTTTTTATCCTACCCGCGGCATGAGTATTTCCGCCGCATCCTCTGCGGGATGCTTGGTGAGATGGTGGAGGAGGGCTGGTACCCGGCTGACATGGACACGCTGGTTGGGATTGTGCGGGATATCAGCTATGAGAATGCGGTGCGGTATTTTGGCATTTAGATGATTGATAAACGGAAAAAGAGCTCCCCATCTGCTGCTCGGCAGAAGGGGAGTTCTTTGTGATTTGGACATTATTGAATCATTTTACATGGATGAAATATTCGATACCTAATTTAACGATGATTTATAAAGAGCTTGTATAACGGCGTCTACTGTTTTCAGATCTTTGTATCGCATGGAGGACAAATACTGGCTGATTGATGAGTATACGCGTTGAATGGATGCTGTATTTTCATCAAACAATAGTTGGTCTATAGAAATATGAAAAATCTTGGATATCTGAACGGCCCGTTCCAACGTTAATTTAGATAGACCCCGCTCAATTAGGCTAAAACCGGCAGCAGTAATACCTAGCTGGTCGGCCAATTCTGTTTGACTGAGATTATGTATGTGTCTCAGTTCTCGTATTTTATTGCCAATAGCCACATAATCCAAGTACGTCGAGTCAAATCCCATGATTACCGCTCCGATCATTGATTAGTTCGATGAACACGAAAGCCGCGCCGTATACAGAATCGTACACAGCGCGGCTTTCTATCTGTTAATAAAGGGACTGAAGAACTTTTAGAAATTCTTCTGCAGGAACATTGCCTCTCGTAAACGCGTAGTAATTGACACTGCGAATCTGGAATACGGCGGATAGATCAAGGGAACTAAATCCATCCTGTTGGTCGGCTTTTATTTCTTCCTCCGTGGGATTGTTTTTCATTAGGATTGCCTCAAAGCCATTAAAGGTCGATTTTTGAAGTGCCTGATTGTTCAGTGGTACATCGTTATTGGCATACACTTCTACACCAGCGGGAGCAATATAGACCGTAATATCATCCTGCCCCTTCGTATACCTTAAAGCAAAAAAGCTGTAATAGTCCGCCCAGGAGCCATCGGGATTAACATAGAAAGTAGAGACTTTCTGCGAGGTAATCGCAAATCCCTGTGGGATATAGGTGGGCGTAGGATCATAACCCAATATGCCGCAGAATTCCGAGAAAGAAACCTCGCGTGGTACGGCGTTTGGGTCTTTATACATCATGGTATCGCCCTCAGAATGGACATCGTTCCAGTGGTACTCCCCGTTCAGAACAGGCTTGCCATCTGAAGAAGGTGAGCTCGGTTCGGCCTCACTGCTGGCCGGAGCATGAGAATTTCCTTCTATAACGATTCCAAAAAGGTTGCCGTGTTGTGAAAACTGTACAGAGACAGCGACGATTACCAGTACAGCACACGCAGCTATAACCACCTGCAAGTACCGGCGATAGGATTTCTTCTTTCGATCCGGTTCGTTATTTTGTGCATTATCTTTTCTGGCTACAACACCGTCAAGAATATTCTTTGCCTTTTCGTCACTGACTGTACATCGGTCAAGTGTCTTTCGATACAAATTCATTTGATCCGGAAGGTCTTTCATCGTAATCTACTCCTATCTTCTTACGCAGTATTGCCTTGGCCTGCTTGTGCCATGTTTGGATTGTATTCGGACTTCGATTAAGGAGGCCGGCTATTTCGGTTAAGGTATATCCTTCATAGTAGTGCAGATAAATTACAACACGATACTTTTTAGGCAAGCCCATAATGATCTCCATCAGCTCACCTTCCTGCTGAGTAATATGGCAAGGAAAAATACCCTCTTCGGACAGAGTGATATTTCTGTGCCAGAAGGAATGGACTTTATTTTTGCTTAGGTTTATCGTAATGCGAATAAACCATGCTTTTTCATGTTGTTCATCTTGGAATATAGGCTTAGCCTCTATCCATTTGAGGATCACTTCTTGTACCATATCCTCAGCATCAGACCAGTTTGCTAAATAATGCAAGGCTATACGGGCTATCATATCTTTATATTGATAAAGAACCCGCTCTATCTCACTGACGTCATATGGGATAGTGATAAGTCATCACCCCTTTCACTAATAAAACAAATCACAAAGCCATTATCGTCTAACTTTTCAAAAAAAATTTAAAAAAAGTTGATCCGGCGCTGCCGAACCAACTTTTTTCAGCATTGTATCCAGTATAAACCAAATTTCACCACACGTTAAGATGCCGTATAAACAATCTCCGCCTGTTTACGGAGATCCTTTGTCCACTGCTTAACAGCAAAATCCTGTAGCTCGGAATCCAACGTGTACTTTATTTGTTCGTCGGTGTACCCTTTCAACTGTTCTTCCAATCCGTATGCCTTCGTAAATGTTTGAATTAGCTGATGATCGACAAGACAGATATGTTCTAAGGCATAGTCACGCACCATCGAAAAGAGCAGCCTGTCTTTTAACTTCTTCCGAATTTCTTTTTCCGTATATGTTTCAGATAATTACTGATACATTTCAGGGTATGTGATTTTATAAAACTCAATGCTCTCGTCAACGTCCGTTTCCGATACAGACAGTTTATATTTTGGGGCTTGCTGGATCACCAAAATTTCATCGATAGTATCCTCTATGATTTGCTCGTAGGTTATGTCGGATTCTATATATTCCTCATACACCGGATCGATTTCCGCCTTTAATATGGGTTCACCATTGACAGTTACTAAAACGGTGCCTACAGCTGCAGCTTCCTGTGTAAGGGGTTGTTGTCTACACGCACACAAGTTTGCAGTCATTATTGCTACCCCAAAAAACAAAAAAGTTTTTTCACGGCCTTTCACTCCTCACGAAGCTGTAGCAGCACGAACGCTGCTACAGCAAAACAGCTAATCAGTATAAGTTTTTATTCTCTTCCAGTTTATTAAGACAGCGCATACAAATTTTATCCTTATTACCTCCATTCATTATGCACACACCACTCGCACAGCAAAGGTCTGATTTATTCCCCGTACAATAATCTCGTAACCCATACATATGACCGACTTCGTGTTGAGCGGTGCCCCAATTAGAATCATAACCCATATCGAAAATAATGGCATACGGCTGGCCTCTATAAGCCAAACCAACGATACTACCGTCATGTTTGTCACTAAATGCGATCATTATATCGGCTCCACTTAACCCCCATTCCTTGGTGACCTCAGCCAATTGATCCGAAGCACTAGACGAAGATCTATTCCAATATTTTTGACTTTTTGAAAAAAATTGAACACCGATCCTATCCTCCAGAATATGATCGCTTTCGATAACGACACGATGGGCCTGCCACATCCAGTTGTTAGGATATTTGTTCTGCCAGCTTTGGTCGCAGGGTTCGTTGACATACAGCACTTTTGTAGCGCTTCTTGTTACGGTTTGTTGCGTTAGAAAGTCCATATTAGGAGGTACAAAGTCTCGTAAAGGATCTTCTACTGGGATAAAATTATCTGGGGCATAAGCAACCATACTCAATGGGAAGGATAGACATAACATACTCAGAATAATAGATAACAGTTTCTTCATTTTAACAGCCTCCAATTTTTAGTTGATTTTTTCCGGTTTCACTTAATTAAACCATTAGTATCACCCCTTTGTTGCTTTTATATATATAAAACAAATCAAGACTGGATTATCGTCCAAATATTCTCATATTTTATGAATTGTTTATTGTTAATAACTATATAGAATTATAGAGAGAAGATTTTTTGAGTTTTTACAAATATATTGGATTTATCATTTCAACTGTTTACAGCCTGTCGAAAAAGGACCAGCCGAAAGGCTGGGCTTTTTTTCGTGGAAATGGTAAAATGGGAAAGGGTGAGAGAAGATGCTGGAAACGGTGGTAACGCCGGGAAATGTACATGACAGCATGGCATTCGACGACGTATATGACAAAGTGACCGTGAGATTCCCGGAAGTGGAAACGGTGGTAGCGGATTCAGCGTACAAGACGCCGCATATCTGCAAGAAAGTATTCGAGGACGGCCGGGTGTTGTCCACCGGCCACAGACGATGAAGGGCGGGCACGAATGGTGGAAATATGTGTATGACGCATACTACGACTGCATCCTTTGCCCGGAGTATCAGCCATTACCCTACAGCACGACTAACCGGGATGGATACCGGGAATACAAGAGCAATCCACAGGTATGTGCAAACTGTCGGACGCGCCATCTTTGTACTCACTCCAAGACTTGTGTGAAAACGGTACAGCGGCATATCTGGAAGGATTATGAGGAACTGGCCGACGACGCCCGCTATACACCGAAGTATCGGGACTTGTACAAGCGGCGCAAGGAGACCATCGAACGCGTCTTTGCGGACGCCAAAGAGAAGCACGCCATGCGGTATACTCAGTACAGAGGCTTGTCCCAGGTTTCCAACTGGGTCAGGCTTAAGTTCGTTGCCATGAATCTCAAAAAGCTTGCCATTCGGAAATGGAGAGACTCCCATTCCCTTTGTTTCCTTCGCCTTTACCCGCTTTCTGCCCTTCTATTTCCAAGAAGCCGCTGTTTTGCTCATGCTTAACACCGGCTTCTTCGACACGCTGAAGCCCGCCATTTTGGTGAAATGGAGGGCTTAATTTTATATACGGATATTATTTTGTTGCACGGGCTTTTTCTCAAAAGCACATTTTTTGCTACACCATTTTTACACCATTCCGGCGTGTACCTTTATAGCGTTATATAACATTTCATATACCAGAAGGTTTGTGGAAGCCCAGTATCTATTAGGATTCGTGGGCTCTCATGGAGTTGTAAAGACTTATGAAGCCAGGCCGTCAGATTACATTCAATTGTAAATAAAAACAAAAAATAGAATATTTAAAATTTTATTTTCCGTAAATGTTGACTATAAAATGGAAAAGATTTATGATGCAAGAGAAAGGAGGATGATATGGGCGAAACTGAGAATAAAGGAGAATCCGTTTGAGTTAAGCAGGGAGAGGATGGTCAAAAGATAAAAAGAACGATGAAAGTATCGATTGCCACGCTACTTCTGCTGGCCTATTCCGTTGTTTTGATGCAGAGCTTCGCCTACGGCGCGATCACGGAGGAGCAGATAGATGCGTTTCTGGCCGAACAGGGTGCGCCGGAGATTGTGATTCAAAAATTGCCCTTTGATTTAAAAAAGCGCATCTACCTCGGCGAATCAACAATCGAGATGGGGGAACCTACTTGTGGCGTGTTTACGGACGATTACAGGGTGGAGTATACCCTTGAAAACGGGCGGGTCGTGATGGATGGGCAGAGCCGCGCGCAGCTGCAAAAGCTCCTCAGCGATGAGGAGGCGGTGGCGAACGTGCTGCTCTCCAATGAGCAGGTACAGGCAGGAGCCGGTTAGGCTCGCGGCGAATGTCAGGACGGAGCAGGACGCAATGCGTGCGCGCAAGGCAGAGGTTAAAACATATCAGGCGGCAAATCAGGAGGAAATGCAGAGATTAAAAGAAATGCCAGAGGAAGCGGTAGCGCGGACAATTAGAAATTGGGAAAGCCAGATGATCTGCATCCACGCCTCTTATGCGGATTCGATCAGCCAAAAGGTATTGTTGTATAGTTGGGTATGGTCATATAGTCCTCTCAATACGCTGATAGATAAGGCCGCAATGGCATGGAGCGGAGATTTTGTGGCAGAGCCAGATGTATTTGGTTGGATTTATCAAGGATATCGGCTGGGTTCAGATGAGGTTTACTATGAAGATGGAGGAACGAATTGTACCGATTATGAGCCGAAGGTTGGAATCGGTACAGAAATTGATATCAAGGCGTATCATGCAGGTTATAGTTTCGTGAAACATGCCGGTCTATTAGCGGTAGCTTTAACGAAAAAAAACAACGGATAATTCATACGAAGTAGCGGTAGGAAGATATTATCACAAACTTGTAGTAGCCACTCCAAGCGGCTCATTGAGCTTTTCTTCCGGGAAGGCAAGTGCATCTATCTCAATTGGTTGGAGTATGACATATGATAAGGCCTCTGATGCACCATGTACTTTCTGGGCAACCTCTAAATAAGATTAAGGTAGGTGAGGATATTGAAAATCCTTCTATTAGGGATTGCGTTTATTTTAGCGGGGATTGCCTTTCTTTCCTTCCCAGAATCATATGCCGCGATTTTTATCGCAGGTATTGCATGTGAAACATTAGGCCTGTTACTTGCTGTTATCGGCGCGGTTAAAAAGGAACCGAAAGATTCATTATAATAATTCAGGTGATTATATGAAAACTCTGTTATTAGGGATTGCATTTGCTATTGCTGGGGCTGGCTGCTTAGCTTTTCCGGAACCTTTCGGTCCTCTTTATCTGATAGGTCTTGCGTGTGAGGCGATTGGCTTGTTACTTGCCATTATTGGTGCGGTAAAGAAAGATCCTATTGATAAATAATATCGTTCATAAGGACAATCAGACAATGCAGTAGACAAGTAAAAAGAAAAACCACGCACGTCTTTTTATGCAGAGACGTGCGTGTTTTTTTTATAGCTATCATTCCATTGGATTGCAAACCGCTTATCACCGCAGCTTCTTCAAATCCTCCTCCGCCAACGACGCAAGGTATTCGTCATACGTCTCCTTGCGGTCGATCACACGGTCAGGCAGGATTTCGATGATCCGGTCCGCAATCGTCTGCACGAACTGATGGTCGTGCGAGGTGAAGAGCAGCGTGCCGGGGAAGCTGATGAGCCCGTTATTCAGCGCTGTGATGCTCTCCAGATCCAGATGGTTCGTCGGCTCGTCCAAAATCAGCACGTTTGCGCCGGAAACCATCATCTTGCATAGCATGCAGCGCACGCGCTCGCCGCCGGAGAGCACCTTCGCCTTTTTGGTGGCCTCTTCGCCGGCAAAGAGCATCCGGCCGAGCCAGCCTCGGATATCCGTTTCCAACTGCTCTCGAGAGAACTGGCGCAGCCAGTCGATGAGGGTTAGCTCGCAGCCGTCGAAAAACGCGGAGTTATCGCTCGGGAAGTAGGCGAGCGAGGTCGTCACGCCCCATTTATAGCTGCCTTCATCCGGTTCCAGCTCCCCGGCGAGGATCTGGAAGAGTGTGGTTTTCGCCACTGTATCCGAGCCGACAAAGGCAACTTTCTCATTCGGACGGATCGTAAAGCTCACATGGTCAAGCACCTTGCGGTCACCAACCGTTTTCGTCAGGTCCGTCACGGTTAAAAGGTCGTTGCCCACCTCGCGATCCGGCTTGAAAGCCACAAATGGGTAGCGGCGGGAGGAAACGGGCATGGATTCGATATCGAGGCTTTCCAGCAGCTTTTTGCGGCTGGTGGCCTGCTTGGATTTAGAGGCGTTTGCGCTGAACCGGGCGATGAATTCCTGCAATTCCTTCTTTTTGGCCTCTGCCTTTTTGTTCTGCTCGCGTAGCTGGCGCTGAGCCAACTGCGTGTATTCATACCAGAAGTCATAGTTGCCGACATACAGCGCGAGCTTGCCGTAATCGATATCCACGATGTGTGTGCAAACCTTGTTGAGAAAATGCCGGTCATGGGAGACGACAATGACCGTGTTTTCAAAGTCGAGCAGGAAATCCTCCAGCCACTGTATGGCAGCGAGATCCAGGTGGTTGGTCGGCTCGTCGAGCAGCAGGATATCCGGATTGCCAAAGAGCGCTTGAGCAAGCAGCACCTTCACCTTATCATCGCCGTCGAGCTCCTTCATTTTGGCGGAATGCTTCTCGTTTTCAATGCCAAGGGCGTTTAGGAGGATCTCCGCGTCGCTCTCAGCACTCCAGCCGTCCATCTCCGCAAATTCGGCCTCCAGCTCGCTGACGAGCAGGCCGTCCTCCTCCGTGAAATCCTCTTTGGAATAGAGGGCCTCCTTTTGATCCATAATCTCCACAAGCTTTGCGTTGCCCATGAGCACGGTGCGAATCACGTCGTATTCGTCGAATGCATAGTGATCCTGTTTTAACACGGAGAGCCGCTCGCCGGGAGTGATATTGACTTCGCCCTTATTCGGTTCCAGCTCACCGGAAAGAATTTTCAAAAAGGTAGATTTGCCCGCGCCATTTGCGCCGATGATGCCATAGCAGTTGCCGGCGGAAAAGGTGACGTTCGCCCGCTCAAAGAGCACGCGCCCGCCGTATTGCAGGCTAACATTGGAGGTACTGATCATGAAAAGAGCTCCTTTTTTGGTAATAGGGAATACAAACAGTTTTTTATCATAGCATGGAACCTTTGAAAAAGCAAGCAGTTACGCGGCTTGCAGAGCGGCCGGAGAAAAAATGAAAAAATCCTATTGACAGATGGAACGCCCCGGCATATAATAGCTACAAATCCAAATTGGCAAACCGGTGAGTAAGAGTAGTACCCATGGCGAAGCCTTTCTAAGAGAGCCGCAGGCGGTGCGATTGCGGCAAAGGATACCATAGCGAATGGACTTACGAGGGCAATCCGAGCCTCTGGTCACAGGGGTTAGGTGCGACGGGAGCTTCACCCGTTACCAGCGAAGCACGCATGGCTGTGCGTGAAAAGAGTGGGCTTGCAGGGTGTGCAAGCCAAGTCGGGTGGTACCGCAGGAGTGATCATCAGCTCTTGTCCCAACAGGAATGTTGAGACAAGGGCTTTTTTATTTTTTAAAAATATGTCAGGAGGGAGCGGCATGGGCGTTCCGGGTAAGCGATGGCGCAGGGGGAAGCAACCTCACGCCGGCCACATCCGTTTTTATCACTTATAAGAGAATGAAAGGAAAGATGATCATGAAAAAGTTTACAAAAATAGTTGCCCTTGCGGTGAGCGTGATTCTGATTGTGTGCGCGTTTTCAGCCTGCACTGGTAACGGCACGGGAGAAGAGAGCCAGAATGAGGGCGCGGCCTCTGGAGCAGTCAAAAAAATTGGTATCATCCAGTATGCGCCGCACGCCTCGCTTGACAATTGTTACAAAGGCCTGATCCAGGGCTTGGAGAAGGCGGGCTATAAAGACGGTGAAAAAGCGAAGATCGATTTCCAGAATGCAAACGGCGAGGATCAGATGGCAACGCAGATTGCCAACAATATGGCGGCTCAGAAATATGATCTTATCATTGGCATCGCAACGCCTGCCGCAACGGCCGCTTATAGCGCGGCGCGCAGCGCCAATATCCCGACAGTGTTCTGCGCGGTATCTGATCCGGTGGCTGCAAAGCTTGTTACCTCCCTTGACGAGCCCGGCAACAATACGACCGGCACAACCGACCTGTTGAATCTGGAAGCACAGATGAAAATGATCCGCGCCCTCCAACCGGATGCGAAAAAGATCGGAATCCTCTATACCACGAGCGAGGCAAACTCTGTTTCCCACTTGAAGCAGTTCAAGGAGCTCGCTCCGAAATATGGTTTTGAAATTGTGGATATGGGCGTGCAGAGTGCAGCGGATATCCCGCAGGCCGCTGCAACGCTTGCCGCCAAAGTTGATTGCATCAACAATTTTACGGATAATAACGTTGTGAACAACCTCGGCGTGCTGCTCGCCAAGGCGAACGAAGCAGGCATCCCGGTATACGGCTCCGAGATCGAGCAAGTTGAAAAGGGCTGCTTAGCCTCCGAAAGCCTTGATTACGTTGCCCTTGGAGAGGAGACGGGCAAACTCGCGGGCCAGGTGCTCGGCGGCGCGGATGCGGGCAGCATCCCGGTTGCCCGTGTGAAGGATAGCGCCCCAGTCTACAACAGCGACGTGCTCGCAAAATTCAAGCTGACCTTGCCGGAGGCTTATAAGGATGCGCAGAAGGTGACGACTGCCTCCTGAGGCAGCTAAAAACGAGGATTGATTGAAGGGCACAGGGCTGGCGTGGATTTCCGCGCCAGCCTCAGGCCTCTTCTTGCAGACTTTGGACATCGGGCTTCGCACACGATAGGAATCACAGTAAAATCTGACAGTTGGTGTCTGTTATCTGAACATCTGTTATCGGAAAGTTGGGTTCTCATATGAATGAACTGTTTGGCATTTTAAAAGCCACGTTGGAGGAGGGCTTCGTCTATGCGATCCTGGCCTACGGCGTGTACATCACCTACAGCATTTTGGATTTTCCGGATCTTTCCGTCGACGGCACCGTGCCATTAGGTGCAGTGCTGACGGGCGTGCTCATTTTGCAGGGCTTCAATCCCTGGTTATGCGTCCTGTTCTCCTTTGTGGTGGGCGCGCTGGCTGGCTGCGTGACCGGGCTTTTAAACGTGAAGTTAAAAATCCGGCCTTTGCTGTGCGGCATCCTTGTGATGACTGCGTTGCTCTCTATCAACCTAGTGCTGGTGATGAAAGGGACGGGCGGGCTGTCGCTCGTGTCGTTCTTTACCTCTCCCACGATCTTTTCGAGTGCGCCCGCAACGCTTCTGCCGGAAACGATCGGCGGCTACACGCTGCGGCCAATTTTTGTGGCGCTGGTGATCGCCGTCGTGTGCAAATATGCGCTCGATTGGTTCCTCTCCACAAAATCCGGCCTGCTGCTTCGGGCCGCGGGCAACAATGAGCAGTATGTGACGATGCTTGCGCGCAGCCCCGGCTCCTCTAAAATTCTCGGCCTCGCCATTGGTAACGGCTTTGCCGCCATGGCAGGCTCGATCATCGCACAGCAGAAGGGATCCGCTGATTTGCAGATGGGCGTTGGCATGGTGGTGATCGGCCTTGCATCCGTCATCATCGGGCTGAGCCTGTTCCGCCGTGTGCGCTTCCTGCGCGCTACGAGCAAGGTGCTCCTGGGTGCGATCCTCTATAAAGCCTGCCTTGCCGTTGCACTCGCGCTCGGCCTACCTACGCAGTATTTGAAGCTTTTGATGGCAGTGATCTTCACCTTTGCGCTGCTGTCCACCACGATGTTCGGCCGGAAAGGGGGGGCGCGCCATGCTAAAGCTTGACCAGATCACAAAAAAATTCCACATTGGCACGCCGGATGAAACAACGCTGTTTAACCAGTTCTGCTTTGAGGTGCAAAAAGGGGAGTTCGTCTCCATCGTCGGCTCCAATGGCTCTGGTAAGACAACGCTTCTCAATATCGTCTGCGGCTCCCTGCCTGTGGAGGGCGGCAAGGTGTTTTTTGGGGGGAAAGATATTACCCGTTTGTCGGAATACAAACGTGCAGATCAAATCGGCCGCGTGTTTCAGGATCCGAAAAAAGGTACCTGCGACGAATTGACGATTCTTGAAAACATGGCGCTGGCGGATAACAAGCACAAAGCCTACGGCCTTTCCCGCGGGGTGAACAAGCGCCGGACGGACTACTACCGTACGCTGCTCGAAACCTGCGGCATGGGGTTGGAGGATCGGCTGAATGTGAAGGCAGGCACGCTTTCCGGCGGGCAGCGGCAGGCGCTCGCGCTGATTCTCGCCAATATGACGGACATTGAGCTTTTAATCCTCGACGAGCACACCGCCGCACTCGACCCGAAATCCTCCGAGACCGTGATGCGCATTACGGATAAACTCGTGAAGGAAAAACAGGTGACCTCCCTCATGGTCACGCACAACCTGCGTTTTGCGCTGGAATATGGTAGCCGCCTTGTAATGATGCACGAGGGCCGCTGCGTACTCGACGTGCGCGGGGAAGAGAAGCAGAAGCTCGAAATCGACGCGCTGCTCAAGGTGTTCAATGAGATCAGCGTGGAGTGCGGGAATTAAAGAGAATGTGAATCCAGAGAAAAAGCATTTCGGAGAAACAGACTTCTTCGAAATGCTTTTAGTTATTAGATAGAATTTTTTGGAGGATTTTAACAATAAAGATAATAATATTTAGATAACATGTATATAGAATTTTGGCATAAATGAGCATATAATGGAAGTACAGAGAATGGAATTTATAGAAAATATGATTTGCCTAAAAATTGCTGTACGCTTCTGTTAAAAAGAATGAATGGAGAATATAGGAAGGAGGAGAGTCCCATGTTTCATTCCGTTTTTCATGGCCGCAAACGGGAGTTAGAAACAACAAAGGAATGGTGAAAATGAAAACAAGGCTTAAAAAGCAGATATTTGCTTTGTGCATGGCGGTCGTTCTGATGGCTTCGGCTGTTATCAGCGCGGGGGCTGTTGCGGGCCGGGCTTACTCGATCGGCGGGGAATTTCACAACGGTGACGATGTGCGCTCCGCGTGCGATTATTTTGGGCTGTGCGGGTATTCTTCCTGGTACAGTACGAATCCGACCTATAGCTATTTGAACAGCTCGTATGTTTTAAACAGTGATATTTTGTATTTTTCAGCGCATGGTTCGCAAGATGGTATTTATTTGCCCAATAATTTATCTTTGCATGACGGCTATGGCGCATCCGGAAATGCGGTTGATATTCAAAACTTTTCTTTGTCGAATACAAAGTTGGTGATCTATGATGCGTGCTTAACAGCAAGCAATGGGGATGGTTCGGGAATCAACCTCTGCACAACGACGAGGGACAGGGGCGCAAATGCCGTGTTAGGATGGCGGGTAACTATTGGGGCAAATTCAGCATTTGAATGGCAGAAGCGGTTCCAAAACCGTTTGGCGCTTGGCCATACCGTCACGAATGCGGTCGCTTATGCCGACCAGTTCAGCTATGCAGATAACGATATCAAAAACCATACGCTTTATGGAAACGGAAGCCAAGTGATCAAAAAGAGCAAAGCCGCAGCCCCCGCTTCGCTTCAGGAAGAATTCCCTGAGCAGCGGCAAATTGCAATCTCTCCGCTTCAGGCGACGTATACCACCCTTTCGTATGACTTGCTAGCGGAGGCGATGGCGGAGAAGATTCCGGGCTTTGACGTCTCCGACTATCGTGTGGAATGCACGCCTACAAGTGAGAATGGTAAAGACTTTGTGATCGATTACACGAAGAAAACGGGCGCTTTTATCACGGACAGCGGCTATACCGTTATCTTCCAAAACGGCCGGGCCGACCGGGTTTATGACAATACAGTTTCCGCGCCGCTGTCACTGCGCTTTGCCGCGCGCAGCGGGTCCCTGCCACCTCAGGTTACAGGGCAGGCACGGCAATCCGCATTCGCCCAAGCCGCACAGGTGGTGGCGGACAGGCGTGACGGAAGTGCTGTGAAGGAACAGAGTGGCGAGCCCTATTATGAAATTGAAACAGGCCGTTATTACTATCGTGTCTTTACGGAATACTACGCGGGAGGCACGGAAGCGATAGGCGCTTTTGAAACGCTCTATGCATTACAGTAGGAAGCAGGTGAATTTAGTCATGAAAAAAATATCGGTAATCGTAATATGCGCTTGTCTTTTGCTGGCCTGCGCGGCCTGCCAGGGCGAACCGGGAACGGCGGAGCCTTCCTCCGACGGTAGCGCGGTGGAGCCCGTTTTACAGGAGGCAAGTTCTGAACCAACTCAAACGCGTCCGACATCCACAGAGACCGTCAGCCAGAGCGCCGCGCCGTCTGTGCGTGCGCCGGATTCTACGCCCACACAAGGGACGGCGCAGGCGGTTACGCTGCTCTCCGCGAAACAGGCGCAGGCCGTTGATTGCGTTGTTTACCGCGCCAACGTCAGCATGACACCGGATAAACAAGCGGGAAAGACCCATGAGCTGAAGACGCGGGAGGAGATGAACCCCGTCCTTGCGGCAGTACAGCAGAAGGTATGGACGCCGACGGGGGAGAGCTGGGAGGTTAAAATGAACCCTTCTCTGCCTCTGTATACATTGTTGCTACAGGTTAACGGCAATACCCAGTTGGAGCTGGGGCTGTGCGGCGATTTAGAAAGAGCAGGCTATGTTGCTGTCAAAAAAGATGGAAAAATGACCTGCTATGAGGTTCCGGTAGCAGCCTACCGGCAGCTTGTAAAAGCCTACACGTTTGTCTGATACGGCATGACCATGCAAAAAACAATAGGGATGCAAAAGAAGCCGCCGCATGGATGCACTGTTCCATGCGGCGGCTTCTTTTGAGCCTTGACCGGCTTACAGTTTGCGGTGTAGGCGGTATGCTTACTGAATCCAGTTTACCCCATCCGCAAACGGGATATTGTTTGCGCAGCGGATCCTATAATCGCCCGTGCTCCGCGCACGGGTCACGGCAACGCCGAGGTCGCAGTCTGCCAATTCCTCTTTGACCGTCGCCTTTAGGGTAACCTGCCCGTAGGTGGTGAGCTTGCCCGTGTTGAATCCGCCTAGCGCATAGCGCGTTTCTTCGCCCGTTTTGCGGTTGCGCACGACCAGCTCGGCGCTGTCCAGCGTCAGCGGCGTGCCGAGGCCGAAATTGGTCATCATGAGGCTCACCTGCCTACCCTTTCGGGTTGCTTTTATTTCCAAATTGGAAAGAGCAAGTTGATAGCCGAGGAAGTCGCGTAGGTATTCATACACGGTGCGGCGGATGGCGTTCCCATCTTCATCCTGAAACCAGCTTTCAAAATAAGGAATGCGCAGCTTTTTTGCATCCCTCAGTGTCAGTTCCTCCGTTTGCCAGCGGGCGATGTTATAAACCGGCTCATTGGGCGGGTCGCGATGCGTATCGCGGTAATTGTGCTCAATGCTGAAGGTGGAGAGGTGGTATTCATAGCACTGCTGCAAGAATTTCTGCCCATCCACGTATTCATCCGGTTCCTCCGTTGCGCCGACCCAAGGCATCTCCCCATCGTTGATCCGGTGCGCGCTGGTGGCGGCAAAGAGCCAGTAATAGGGCGCGTAGTATTTATCGTAGGCAGTGTTCCACGGATGTGGACGGCCAACCATAAAATCGCTGTGGTAGCCTACCCGGGGGAAGGTGCTGCGGCCGAACATCTGGGCGGTCACATCCATATACCGGCCCTGGATGTATACGTTCTTTGGCACCATGTCGCAAATTGCGTTGGCGATCTGTTTGCGGTCGTACTCCTGCAAGGAGGACCCCCATTCGCCCCAGGCGCCGATAAAGCCGAGCTGCAAGGCGGTGACAACATCGCCAATGAGCGTTTCGTTTTCCCTCATCCAGTTTTTAATCTGCGTGATATGGCGCAGCATTTGCTCCTGGGTAGGCGCGTATTCGCTCTGCGGCGATGGTTCGTATGCAAAGCGAAGCAGAATGCCCAAATCCCTCGAGCGGACATATTCGAGATATTCCCGCAGTTGTGTAAATGCCGCTTCGTCTAGGTCATGGTCAAAGTATTCATTGAGGTAGATATAGACCTGCGCTTCGCGGGGTGCTTCTTGCGCATACTTTTCTATGCATGTGTCCAGAAAATCGTAAGCGTCCTCTTGCGTGCCTGGAATAGCGCAGCCGGGCCCTAGAGTGAGGTAGACCTCCATGCGGACGCCACGGTCGATATTTGTGAGAAGCTCCTCGCTATGGTCGCCCGTGAGGAGCGGGATGGAATCGTCAAGCTCCGTCCTCAACTCTGCGTATGGCACCATATTCAAGCTGGTGATGCCGAAGCAGTTGGCAAAAAAGGTGACAATTGCAATGAGCAGGGCAACAATTCGCTGTAAAAGCACCTGTTTTTCTTCCTTTCTGTTATTTTATCTCCGCTTCCAGCGGCGTTTCCGTGTTTTTTTCTGTATGGTCAGCGGACCCCTGCGGCTTGGCAGCCCAGCGCTTCGCAAGGCGGATCATCTCGCCGCCAACATCGCCGCTCATTTCCACATAGGTTCCCTTCTCTTGCTGGCGCTTCATGGCCTTTGTTTTCCAAAGCAACAGCACCGCGCCGCCTAAAATCGCGCACGCGCCCACAATTATGGGCATCAGGATGCCACGAGGCGTGTGGGAAATAGAGCGCATTGGCTGGAGGAAGGAGGTATACCAATCGCCCTTCAAAAATAGCGCGATTTTTTCCGGCGCGGTATAGAGCGAGTTCGCAAGCCCGGCCGCGCCGCTGAAAAGCCCGGTCAGCGAGCAGGTGAGGAGATAGCAGGGAATTACCCGAAATGGGTCGCGGCAGGCGTAGGGCGCGGCAAAGATGACGGTGAGCTTCATGTTGTCAAAGAAGGCATTGATGGGGCCGGACATGGCGAGGTTGGCGTCGTCCCCGTCAAAGCGTGGTCCCTTTTTGGTGATCAGATGAAGGAGCCAGGCGAACAGCGGAATCCAGCCCGTCGCTGCAAAGCAGAGGCCAAAGGTGGTCATCAACGCCGTGTTGCCCACAACGGCGGCGTCCGTCGCCACGGAGAATGCAGCTGCGGAGACGGGGCCGATTGTATCGAAGCCGACCATTGCGCCCATCATCAGCCCGCCGAGAGCTGGAGAGATGCCCCATGCCTCCTTCAGCACCGGCTGCAAGGCGTCCGCCAGTGCGTTGAAGGGAACGGCGATTCCATAGTTGATCACAAGATAGGTCACCGCCGCCGCAATCACTGGCATGATGAGGACATAGACCAGAAAGTCCGGCAGGCCGATCACCGTGGTGCCGTCGAGCTGCGCAAGAGGCTTTATTTTTTTGCCAAGGGCGGCGACAGGACGGTCTAGCTTTGGGCCGAGCTTTGCCTTCACGCGTTCCCAGAGGATGAATAGATATTTGATGAGATAGCCGAGCAGCAGCGCCATGATGAGATAGCCGAGGTAGCCGATGTTTACGCCGCCGCCACCCGCATTTGGTACGGTGAAGAAATTCGTATAGAGCGGCACGGAGAATTCGCCGCCGTTATATTGCCCCGCAAAGTGGGAGAACAGGATGCTCAGCGTCAATGCTGGCGCAACGGCGGGCAGCCCCGCGATCAAGTAGGATAGGATCAACACGAAGGCGACAAAAAAGAAATCGGTCGCCCAAAAAAATAGATGCCACAGCATTTCGGAGATGGCGCTACCGGGTTTTAGAATTTGAACGCCGAAAATGTTGCCGACGACAAACAAAAATCCAGCCCCCAGAGCACCGAAAAGCAGGATTAGCAGCGAGATGCCGGTTGCGCGGTAAACATGCTTTTTTAGCTTCATCACTTCGTTTCTCAATTTGTTTTCTCCTCTCATACAGCATAGATTTATGCTATTTAAAAATTATATCATGATGGAAGCTATATGTAAATAGGGTATAATCTGCAATTACTCTTTTTATTTTTTATATAAAGTGCGCAAAAACAAGTTTTCAACGCAGGAACGGGAGAAGAAGATATTGCAAATGCGGATTTTCGAGCTTATAATAAATAGAAAAGAACAAAAAGGAGCTGTTCGACATGCAGGAAATCACCATTGAGCGCACACAGCATCCGAAGCAGAAGCCAACGGATCAAACCAGGTTAGGCTTCGGAAATTACTATACCGATCATATGTTCCTGATGAACTATGACGAGGGCAAGGGCTGGCACGATCCGCGCATCGTTCCCTATGGTCCAATCGAGCTTGATCCCGCCGCGATGTGCCTGCATTATGGCCAGGAGGTTTTTGAGGGCCTGAAGGCTTACCGCACGGAGGATGGACGCATCCTTCTCTTCCGCCCGGACCGCAACATGGCCCGCCTGAATAGCTCGAATGAGCGTCTTTGCATCCCGGCAATCGATGAGGCTTTTGCCGTAGAGGCGATTAAAAAGCTTGTGAGCGTCGATCAGGATTGGATTCCCACGGCAGAGGGAACTTCTCTCTATATTCGCCCGTTCATTTTCGCAACAGAGGCGCAGGTGGGCGTTCACCCGGCACAGGAGCTGCTTTTTGCCATCATCCTTTCCCCGGTTGGCGCCTATTATCCGGAAGGGCTTAACCCAGTGAAAATTTATGTGGAGGATAAATATGTCCGCGCGGTGCGCGGCGGCATGGGCTACACCAAAACAGGCGGCAACTACGCCGCCTCTCTCAAAGCGCAGGATGAGGCCGAGAAGGTTGGCTATACCCAGGTGCTGTGGCTGGATGGTGTAGAGCGTAAATATATCGAAGAAGTCGGCACGATGAATGTATTCTTTGTGATCGATGATGAAATTGTCACCCCTGAGCTACAAGGCAGCATTCTGCCGGGCGTAACGCGTATGTCCTGCATTGAGCTGTTGAAAAAGCAGGGCTACAAGGTCAGCGAGCGCAGGCTCTCCATCGAAGAGGTTGCTGAGGCAGCAGATGCGGGTAAGCTCAAGGAGGCCTTCGGCAGCGGTACAGCGGCGGTCATCTCCCCGATCGGTGAGCTGAAGTGGGATGAGAAGGTTATGACGATTAATAATGGCGAGATCGGCACGATCTCCCAGCATCTCTATGATACGCTTACGGGTATCCAATGGGGTAAACTCCCAGATCCTTACGGCTGGACAGTAGAGGTAAAATAAACCTCTGCATTAAGAAAGCGCCGGCGGCGGACAGCAATGCCCGCCGCTTTTTTATGCCCTATTGAAAGAGAAATAGCCGGTCTGTGGGTGCAATCCACGGGCCGGCTGTTTTTGTGCTGGATGGAATTTCGGTTGGTGCCTATTTACTGTATTGCAGGGAGGCGTCATCCACATAGAATCCACCTGTGCAGTATAAGCCGCCAATTTTTGCCGTTACCGTCTTAGTTCCGGCAGGCGCGCTGAGCGTTGTCGAGGCAACGACCCAGGCGCCGTTGGAGTTGGAGATAGCCGGGCTTGCAGCAGACGCAAGGATTTTTCCGCTTGCATCTTTTGCCTCCAGCAGCAGGAATGCTCCTACGCCATTCAGCGCACCTTCGGTTTTGATATGTGCTGAAAAAGCATATTGTCCGGCGCCGGCAGAGCTGTCTTGCGACACATAATTGTTGAGCGGCTCCGAAGAGAAATATCCCATAAAGAGCGATTTTGTGCCGGAATATGATTGAGAGGTTGCGACGAGGATGGAAGAAGAGGAGGTGCCCTGCTGTTGCGTCCAGCCGGAAATTCCATTTTCAAATCCAAGATTCGTCAACTGCTCCAGAGGAGGCTTAGGCGGCAAATCTGCGACTCTTACAATAGAAAAGTTGTCAAAGAGTACTGCCGTGAGGCCTTCCATGCCAATGGTAGCGGAGAGCTCAGAGGCCTCTTCCACAGAAAAGGAGACCGTGATATTTTTCCACTGATCAGCCAGCACGAGTTCAGGCGCATAGGCTTCGCCAGACATTGCCACATCAATTGGGAATGCGCATGCAGCGCTCTCAGCATCCGGCCCTTTGACAAAAAAGGACAGGGTATAGAGCCCCGGCTCCAACATCGGGCCGGATAGCTCCAGCGTTTTGCCCGAAAGCAATAATCGGCAGTAATCCCCCTGTAATGCCATGGAAGGCTCATTGACGGCCATGCCGCCGCTGACACTCAGATCAGTAGGCTCATCAAAGGAGGTGCCTTCACAGCGCGTTAGGCAAATATCGTCCATGATATATCCAGTGAGCGCTGTTGACTGAATGGAAGAGATTTCAAGCCGGATGACGTCTCCCTCGTTCGCATAGAACAGCAGGGTTTGTTTTTCCCATTCTATATTGTTGCCTGGGAAAGAGATAGAATGGCTTTCCGTCCCCTCGATACGAAGCGTAATCTGCTGGCAGTTAGCTGCAAAATAGCCGGAAAATTCATAAAGGCCAGTTTCCGGAATAAAAATTTCCTGCTCTATACAGGTTGGCGCCTGGATACCACCGAGCACGGCAGCGGCCCATTCTCCGGAATGTGGGTCAAGATTGCCTTGGGCTTGGCAAATACCAAAATAGGTGTCACTGTCATTATAGTTCCACACATTTTCGTTTTCTTCAAAGCTCGGATCGGGAAGAATGTTGCCGATGGGGTCAAATTCCCCCGTGCCTGCGGCGAAGGCTGATGCTGACCAGATGCATAGGCTCAGGCAGCAGATGAGCAGCATCGCCATTGTTTTTTTAAAATGCTTTTTCATGAGAGATCCACCTCCAAAATTTTCACTAGAATATGTTGTGAATGTGTTCAAACAGCCCTCTTAATAGCGTGAGAATCCCGATCGAGAAAACAAATGGCGATCTTCAACTGCTATATTGCAAGGATACGTCGTCTACAAAGAAGCCGCCCGTGCAATAGAGGCCGCCAATTTTGACGGTGACCGTTTTGGTGCCGGAGGGTGCGTTGAGTGATACAGCGGCAAGGCTCCATCCACCATTGGAGTTGGAAACCGCTTTACTGGAGGCGGAAGCCAAAATGCTTCCGTTTGCGTCCTTCGCCTCCAGGCTCAGGATCGCGCCGGTGCCGGTCAGGTTTGTTTCCGTTTTGATATAGGCGGAGAGATCGTATGTTCCGCTTCCAGAGGTTACATTCTGCGACACATAGCTGTTGAGCGCTTCAGGGGTAAAATAGCCCATAAAGACCGACTGTGAGCCGGAATGTGCCTGTGAAGTGGTCGTAAAGGCAGCAAAGGAACCTGGATGCGTCCAGCTGGATAGGCCGCTTTCGAAGCCGCGGTTTGTCAGCAGTTCCTGCGGCTGAGGGTCCGGGTTCGGCCAGAAATCATCAAATCGTACAAGCGATATGTTGTCGATAAACACATCCGGGATATCTAGGCTTTCGATGGAAAACGCAATCTCTCCCGGATCCTGCATTCGAACGGTCACACTTTTCCATTGGTTGGCCAATTCAAAAGGTTCGGTTTCATAAACTTCTCCTGATGCAAGGGAAAGAATGCGAAACACCCCTGGAATAGCGGCTTCTTCCAGCGTCCTGACGGAGAACGTGAGAATGTATTCACCCGACTCAAGCGACGGGCCTCTCAAATTCAGGCTTTTCCCGCCGGCAATATAGGCGCAGTGTTCTCCCTGCATTGCGATTTCAGGTTCTTGGATAACCTCCCCTTCAATATCCCATTCGCTCCAAACGCCCTCCAAGGAAGTGCCCTCGCATAAAGTCAGGCACACGTCGTCCATCCAGAAGCCAACCTGGGTGGGGTCGAATGAAGTGATTTCGATCGGAACGATATCCCCGGCAGAAGCTTCAAAGAGCACGTTTTTCTTATCCCAAACGCGGCCATTATTCGAAAACGAGACGGTGCTGTCTCCAATGCGGATGGTGACGAGTTCGGCAATGGTTGCGAAGTAACCTGAAAACTCATAGACGCCTGAAACTGGGATTTCGACTTCTTGATAGATGAGCGTCGGTTTATTGCTGTTATACTGAAGGTACCCCATACAACTGTCGCCGGAATGCGGTGCAAAGCCGTCGTCTCCCGTCGTGAGGTTGAGTGGAAACGTATTTTTGTCGTAGGTCCACTCATTCTGATTTTGCCCTCCTTCTTCCATCCCCGGATTGGGAAGAAGGTTGCCGACCGGGTCGAATTCTCCCGTGCCGGCAGCGAGAGCCGCTGCCGACCAGATGCTTAGGCATATACAGCAGCTTAGGATAACCGCCATCCATTTTTGAACGCTTCGTTTCATAATGATGTTACACCTCCAATTTTTTTGAAACATATATAATATACTATATATTTCCTCTTATGTAAACTATATTTTACATATATCGTCAGAATTAAAATAATATCTTCATAATAACAAAATCGCGCCGGCCAGTCGCATCGTGGAAATGCAGTAACTCAAAGGGCCTTTTAAAAATTTTAAAAGAGACATTGACAAAGAGGTTAGCTAGTGCTAACATGTATTTGGTTAGGAAATGCTAACCAGATTTTTTTCATATTGGGTTAGCCAATGCTTATTGAAAGGCGGGGGAGGAATTCATGATGCCGCTGACGTTTGCAAGTGTTGGGGAAGAGAACATGATCCGGAAGGTCGGAGGCAATTCGGAAATCAGGGCGCACCTTGAAAATCTCGGGTTTGTCACCGGCGGAAATGTAACGGTGGTTTCCACCATAGGAGGGAATCTTATCGTGAATGTGAAGGATTCCCGTGTGGCAATCAGCCGTGAGATGGCGAGTAAGATCCTGGTATAATTGCTTCAAACAAATGTTTGAAGCATTGGAAGGGGCGGGGATTCTGGCATAACGGTAAATTGTGAAGGAGGAAGCGGTATGAAAACACTGAGACAAGCGAGAATTGGGGACACAGTAACAGTCGTGAAGCTGCATGGCGAAGGGGCCGTCAAGCGGAGGATTATGGATATGGGGCTTACGAAGGGCACGCAGGTCCATGTGCGTAAAGTAGCTCCGCTGGGCGACCCTGTGGAAGTTACCGTGCGTGGCTACGAGCTGTCAATTCGAAAAGCGGACGCTGAGATGATTGAAGTGGAATGATCCATGAGAAGGGGCGGCTGCCTTTGTTTTTGACGCAAAGGTTAGCATATGCTAATTATAATCTGAAGAAGGAGAATCGCAATGGATATCAGAATTGCCTTGGCAGGCAATCCGAACAGCGGCAAAACAACCCTGTTTAATGCGCTGACGGGTTCCAATCAGTTTGTGGGGAACTGGCCCGGCGTAACCGTTGAAAAAAAGGAAGGCAGGCTGAAAAAGCACGACCATGTTATCATCATGGATCTTCCAGGCATTTATTCCCTATCTCCATACACCTTAGAAGAGGTAGTGGCGCGAAACTACTTGATCCAGGATCGCCCTGATGCCATCCTGAATATCATTGACGGCACGAACCTGGAGCGGAATTTGTATCTGACCACGCAGCTGACGGAGCTCGGAATCCCTGTGGTTGTGGCTGTCAACATGATAGATGTTGTAAATAAGAATGGCGACAAAATCTATATTGATGAGCTTTCTCGCCAGCTCGGGTGCAAAGTGGTCGAAATCTCTGCGCTCAAGGGCACAGGCATCATGGAGGCGGCCGAGGAGGCTATCCGTGCTTCACAGAGCGCAAAAACCGTGCCGCAACATCGCTTCAGCGGCGCGGTGGAGCACGCAATCGCCCATATTGAGGAGGCCGCGGTGCACAGTATGCCAGCCGAACAGCAGCGTTGGTATGCGATCAAGATTTTTGAGCGCGATGAAAAAGTGCTGGAGCAATTACAGCTTGATCCAGCAGTGCTGAGCCATATCGAAGAAGATATCAAGGCCGCGGAACGGGAGATGGATGATGATGCGGAGAGCATCATCACCAATGAGCGCTATCTCTACATAGCGTCCATCATCAAAGGTTGCTGCAAGCGGAAAAATGCGGGCAAGCTTTCCACATCCGATAAAATAGACCGCGTGGTGACAAACCGCTGGCTTGCGCTGCCAATTTTTGCGGCGGTTATGTTTGTGGTCTATTTTGTTTCTGTCACAACGGTTGGCGGATGGGCAACGGATTGGGCGAACGACGGTGTTTTCGGTGATGGATGGCATCTGTTTGGCATCGGATCTTCCGCTTATGAGGAGGCGTCTGAGGAATATGCCGTCCCTGGCGCAAAGGTAGAGGCTTTTGAAGCGGCGGCAGAAGAGAAAGGGCTTGACCCTGTGCAGGCAAACGGCCTGACGGCGACCGCCAAGCTGTATGATGACAATGGAAATGTAGAAGAAGAAATCCCTGTTGATTATAACGGATACCTCGAGGCTTCCAAAATAGAAGAGCCCGACCCCGCTGCATACGGCGTATGGATTCCCGGCATTCCTGGCCTTGTGGAAAAGGGGCTCCAAGCGGTCCATTGTGCGCAGTGGCTACAGCAGCTGATCCTGAATGGCGTGATTGCCGGCGTGGGCGCGGTGCTCGGCTTTGTGCCGCAGATGCTGGTGCTGTTTTTGTTCCTTGCCTTCTTGGAGTCCTGCGGATATATGGCGCGTATCGCCTTTGTCATGGATCGGATTTTTCGCAAATTCGGCCTTTCGGGCAAATCGTTTATCCCGATGCTGATCGCCACCGGCTGTGGAGTGCCCGGCATTATGGCTTCACGGACAATTGAAAATGATCGAGACCGAAAGATGACGATCATGACCACCACCTTTATCCCGTGCAGTGCGAAGCTCCCAATCATTGCGCTGATTGCCGGCGCGCTGTTCGACGGCGCGTGGTGGGTTGCGCCCAGCGCTTATTTTATCGGCGTTTTTGCAATCATCGTATCCGGCATTATGCTGAAAAAAACAAAAATGTTTTCGGGCGACCCCGCCCCATTTGTGATGGAGCTGCCCGCATATCATTGGCCGACAGTGGGCAATGTGCTTCGTTCCATGTGGGAGCGTGGCTGGTCCTTCATCAAGAAAGCTGGCACCGTGATCCTGCTCGCCACCATTTTTGTATGGTTCACCTCTTCCTTCGGCTGGGAAAACGGCTCTTTTGGCATGGTGGATATGGAGAGCAGCATCCTAGCCGTCATCGGCAATGCGATTGCCTGGATTTTCACACCGCTCGGCTGGGGCACCTGGCAGGCTGCGGTTGCTTCCATCACAGGCCTGATTGCAAAGGAGAATGTGGTCGGCACCTTCGGCGTGCTCTTCGGCGGGTTTGAAGAGGTTGCGGAAAACGGCTGGCAGGTGTGGCAGAATGTACGCGCTGCGTTTACTCCCCTTGCGGCATACTCCTTCCTGATCTTCAACTTGCTGTGCGCCCCCTGCTTCGCCGCAATTGGCGCAATCAGGCGGGAGATGAACAGTGCAAAATGGACTTGGTTTGCAATCGGCTACCAGTGCGTATTTGCGTATGCATTTGCATTGGTTGTCTATCAGCTTGGGATGCTGTTTACCGGAAACGGCAGCATCATTGGCGCAATGGCAGCCTTTATACTGGTTGCGTTTTTCCTGTATATGTTGTTCCGGCGCTATCAAGAGAGCAATGTTTTAAATGCAAAGGTTAAAGTTTAAATAGGCATTGGCGCTGATCGGCCGTTGTAGAGAAAAGGAGGAATCGGTTATGTTACATTTTTTTGCGGCTAATTGGGGCACGATTTTAATCGGCCTGCTGGTTGCGGCGGCGGTGGCTTTAATCCTTGCAAAGCTTTGGCGGGATCATAAAAAAGGCAAATCCTCCTGCGGCTGCAATTGTTCACAGTGCCCCTCATCTGGGCTGTGCCACGCAAATCAAGCGGATCAAGCTTTACCCAAAGGGCGTTTTGACCATGCGGCCAGAGAGAAAACACCATAAAATTCACTTTGCAAAAGCATACCGCCCGGCCCGGATGAAAATTCGGGGCCGGGCAGTGCTGTTTTTGGAAGAGAATGATAGAAGGTTATATTGTAATAAATTTTCAACATTTACCTTATTTTGTTAAAACACACAAAACTAATATGGAATCTTTAGGAAGTTTTACTATTTAAAAGTTACATATAATATACTACAATAAAAACAGGTGATACATAAAAGTAATTGTATTACACTACGAGTCAAAGAAATGAGGAAACACAAATGAAAAAGCGCACTTCCAGCCGTATTCTTCGGGCAGCAGTTTCTCTATGCTTGGTGTTTGCACTTTTTTGCACAATGGGCATGATGGCCTTTGCGCAGGCAGATGACGCGTTGGGCACAATCAGGGAAGTGTTCCCGGATGAAAACCTGGCGCAGGTGATGGCGGTAACGCTCAACAAGTCGGTTGAGGATATCGTCACGCGCGGCGAGCTGGAGCATGTGGGCTATATTGACGGCGCAAATTGCGGCATCAAGAGCCTTGAGGGCATGCAATATATTTCGAAAGCTTCCCATGTCTATCTGTCAGGCAATTCGATTGCGGACCTTCGTCCCCTTAAAAACCTCAAAGAAGTAACAGAGGTTCACGGTGTCAAAATCGGCGGGCAGGTCATTCGTTTGGAGCCGAAGCAGGTGCAGCTGGGTCGCTTGGCAGTTCCAAACCCCACCCGCAGCACGCTCGGCGTTCGCGGCAATGTGATTGATCTGAATGGAGGCGTCTTGAATATTATCACCGGTGGTGTGGATTTTTACGGCCTGAAGGAGGCCGGTGAGGTTTCCTACGAAATCGGCGGCTGGATTTCCAACTCGACGAACCAGAGCTACAGTGCCACGATTATCCAACCGTATTATCTGTAAATCTTGATTGATTCCTCCCCCTTCCTAAAAACGTGAACCAGCACCGGCGGAGCAGCTTCGCTGGTGCTGGTTCGTGTTTGCGATCAAACAAAATTAGCTGCCCCAGTTACCAACTTGCGCGGCTAGTCTAATCAATTGAGAGGCGCTAACCGTCTATTACGGCGTTGTCACTTCCCAATGAACGTGGCTCATAAAACGCTAAAATCATTTCCATGGATGATCAGAATCATTGATAGAACGGCCCTGAATGCGCGGTCCATTCAGGGCCGTTTTTCTGTCGGAAGAGAAGGCTTTTGAGGCTCAAATTTACGATATTCTATCATATCTGCAATGGGGCATTAAAAATAACAACAAAGCTTGGCCAAGATGTCCATATCCAATTTGGTTGTGAGATCATCATGGAACCATCGGGTTATAATTTCGTATTGTACGTCGATCGCTCTTGCGAGAATATGCCTGTTTATGCCATGTTCTTCTATGCGTTCCCTCATTTTCAAATGTATACTGCCATAGTCTTTGATTTTGACAAGCGATTCTAAGCCAACGTCTTTTTTATTAGGAATCATCACCTATTGCGAGGGTATGGAGATTTTTCGTCTGTTAATCCCAAAAGATAATCCACACTAGTGCCATAAAAGGAGGATCATTTGATCAGCATTGGGATGGAAATGTTTAATTTCCCCAGTTCGTAATCTGAGTATGTTGTTTGATGAATATTCAAGTAGAACGCAATATCTTCTTGAGATAAATCTCGGTCCTCGCGCAAGTCACGGATTCTTTGATACATCAATCATCAACGCCTTGATGTAAGTATGTATCAAGGGAACAAGGAGGTTTTTACATGTTTTCTTGCGGCTTTACGGGCCATCGGAAGATTCCACAAACTGAAATTGCAATCTTGTATCAGCATGTACAGGCAGCAATCAAATTTTCCATTCAGCAGGGCGTTTTCATGGAAATTGCCGGAAGGCGGTTCCCTTTCTAGCCGTTGTGTGGTATTCTAATACTAATGAGATCAAAGGGGATCCCTCCGGCGTGCGCGGCGGGATGGAAGGAAGCGTGGATCAGTTTGAAGAATTCTACTGTGATCGTCACGGTGATTTTATGTGTGCTTATTTTGGCATTTTTGATTTTTGTGTTGTGGCAATCCCACAGCAGCTCGCCCACGATCCCGACCGATCCTGAGTTGCTAGAGCAGGAGTGGGAGGAGGAGCACGGCACAGGCGGTTCCGCTTCCGGCGGTGGATCAGGCGGCAGCGGCGCGACGGATGCCAACGGCAATGCCATTGCGGGCTCAAGCTCAGGCAGCGGCGGCAGCTCTGGAAATACTGGCTCCGGCTCGGGCGGTTCTTCTGGGAATGGGAGTGCCTCGGCGGATAAAAAGCCGATTAAGGAAGAGGATATGAAGCCCTTTAAGGGCCATAAAGCCGATCCCTATATGCGGATTTTGGCGGGCGGCGTCTACACTTGGGATGTGATTTCCTCCCAAAAGGTAGATGGGGAAGAAACGGATATGCCCCTGATTTTGACTGCCTCCGGGAAAAAGCTTAGCATTCAGATGACCTATTCGGATAAACTCACAATGTCGGTCATCAGCGATGGGCAGAGCACCTATGCGGTGCTTCCCTTCCTGAAGGCTTATACGGATGTGCCATCCTCTATGGCGGGGGATTTCAAAAGCCTTGTGATCGACCCGTCAAAATTTGAATTTGTCAGTTCCCTGGAGGTGACGGACGAAGGCCAGAAATTAACCTGTGAGCGCTATACCTCAGATACCGACCGGATTTATTTCTACTTCTCCGGTGACAAGCTTGTCAAGATGGAGCTGCGAGGCCCGGGCGGGACGATGAAACTCAAAGTCAACAGCATTACGGATCAAATCGATGCATCCCTGCTTTCCGTGCCGGATGGGTATAAAAAACGCAACCTGTCGTTCCTGTTTAAATAAGGGCGGGCGTCTCCCCTTCCATGCAGGCAGCGGCGGAACAAAAAGCTGACCGAAATAAGAGAAAAGGCTGTCGAATTTGCTCGACAGCCTTTGTTGCACCCCGTATAATTGTTATGCGTTCCGGAACGTCTGCTCCAAAAAGTCCGCCACCGGGGCGATTGATTTATCGTCGGCAAGCTCTACCGCCCCTTGGTCGACGAGGCGGGCGGTTTTGCTGTCGATCGGCAGGCGGGCCAGCACCGGCACGCCAAGGGAGGCGGCAACTTCTTCCGCCTTACTCTCACCGAACAGCTCGATTTTTTTGCCGCAGTCCGGGCAGATGGCATAGCTCATATTCTCTACGATGCCGAGGATCGGGATGTTCATCATCTTGGCCATATGATAGGCCTTTTTGACGATCAGGGTAACCAGATCCTGCGGCGTGGTCACAACGATGATGCCGTCAAGCGGGAGGGATTGAAATACGGTCAGCGGCACGTCGCCCGTTCCGGGCGGCATATCGATGAACATATAGTCGATATCGCCCCATGCAACGTCCGTCCAGAATTGCTGGATTACACCGGAGATCACCGGGCCGCGCCATACCACGGGCGCCTCGTCATCTTCCAGAAGAAGATTGACGGACATCACTTCAATGCCCATCTTGGATTTTTCCGGCAGGAGGCCGAGCTCGTTGCCCTTTGCCTTTTCCGTAATGCCGAAGGCTTTCGGGATGGAAGGGCCGGTCACATCCGCGTCAAACACGGCGGTTGCGTAGCCGCGCGATTGCATTGCGCACGCAGTCAGAGAGGTGACGAGCGATTTGCCGACGCCGCCCTTCCCGCTGACAATGCCGATGACCTTGCGCACCGTGCTGTATTGGTTGAGCGGGATATGCATATCCTGTTGCCGGGAGGAGCAGTCCGCCCCGCAGCTCTCGCAATTTCCGCCGCAATCGGCTGGTTTTGTAGCTTCACTCATGGTTTCAACATCTCCTAATTTATCTTTCACTTTTACGGCTTTCCCGCAGCCTGCGGAAAAAATCCGTGAGAAGGCTTGCGCATTCCTGCTCCATATAACCACCCTCCAGAATGGGCTTGTGGTTGTATGGAAGGGCAAAAAGATCGACGACAGAACCGCACGAGCCGGCCTTTGCGTCATATGCGCCGAATACGACGCGTCTCATTCGTGCATTGATGAGCGCCCCGGTGCACATCGGGCAGGGCTCCAGTGTGACGTAGAGCGTGCACTCCCAAAGCCGCCAGCCGCCCAGTGTTTGGCACGCTTCAGCAATGGCTTCCAGTTCTGCATGGGCAAGGGCGTTTTTGCCCGTTTCCCGGCGGTTACGCCCCCGGCCGACGATGCCGCCCGCACGGGTGACAACAGCGCCTACGGGCACTTCCCCCTCCAGCGCGGAAAGGCGGGCGAGAAGCATTGCTTCCCGCATGCAATCCTGATCCGTCATAGCTCCATACGCCCCCCTTTCACATCGGGTGGGGGGCGGAGGCCTTTTGCGGGCTGAATGAGTAAACAAAGGCGACAATAGCCGCGATGAAGAAAAAAAGCGTAGGCAGCCTGGTGGAAAACGGCACGTTGATATAATAGCGCGTGGACCAAACCATCATCGCCAGCGCCAACACCATCGGCGGGGTAAAGAGATAGGCGGCGCACTTTTCACCGCGGTGCAGCGGCACGCTGGAAAGAGGAAGCACAAACCGCATTTCTTTCTTCACCAAATAGACGAGCAATGCGGCTGCACCGGCCGCGATTACCACACCGATCAGAATAGCGGAAACAATTGCCGCTTTTCCCTCTGGGAGATAGGCGATTGCAATCGTTTGAATGACGCTGATGGAATTGTTAAGCAGATGGACCAGAATCCCTGTCCAGAGGGAACCGCTCGCAATGACAGCATAGCCCAGGCCGATGCCGGCGATGAAGGCGAAGGGGGCCTGCACCAGGTTCCCATGCATCAGCGCAAACACGAAGGCAGAGGTTAGTATGGCAAACCAATCCCCATATTTTCGCAAAGGCTGCATCACAACGCCCCGCATGGCGAATTCCTCCACAACTGCGGGCACAACAGCGCTCTGCACAAATAGGAGAACACAGCCCCAAACGCTTGCCGGCGCCTGCACCTCCGGCGCGCTCAGTTCAATGCCAAAGAGATTGAAAAAGAGAATCAGGCCGTTTGTCGCATAATTTCCCGCCATGCAGACGAGCAGCCCAATGAGCGCCAGCAGGATGGCACGCCATTTATTCTTGGGCGCGTTCAGCGGAATATCAGGCGCCTGCCGACGCAGAGCGAGAAGAAAATAGACCGCCAGGAACGGCAGCCCCACGCAAAAGATGGAAAACAGAATCCCATAGGCGTCCTGGAACAGAGCATCGTTTTGGTAGAGGTCGGCCAGCCCGAAAATCATCAAAATTGCAGAGAAAATCTGCTGCATCAGCATAAAGCCGAGCAGGCCGATCCCTGCAAAGATGCTCAATGAGCGCAACGCCTTTTTGTTCTGCTGTGCCGCCGGGGAAGGAGACGGCTGAAAGCCGGCCGGATCGTAATTGTATCCATAGGGGGGAGGCGGGTAATAGCCATTCATCAATCAAAACTCCCTACTTGGTAATTTACCGCGTTATGGCTTTTTCCGCGCTCTGAAACGGCAAAAGGCCAATATATCTATTATAGCCGATTTTGCGCGGAAATCAATGCCGAAAGCGTCATCAAGCATATGCAGGGGAATTGGATGTTGAGAGATGGGTAGAGGGGAAGCGGCAGACGGCGGGAATACGCTTTCTTTTCGCATTCATGCAGTAAAACGGATGGCGGGGATGCCCCCATATCGAAGCATCCCCGCTGATGGTGTTGGATCCATGAAAACTGGTGCAATATGCTATTGGATTTTTAGCGCGTCTAAAATCTGCCGCTTATACTCCATAAACTCCTGTGAAGCTGTAAAGCGCGTTGTGCGCGGGCGTGGATGCCGGATCGTCAGCTCCTGCGTGATCCGCCCCGGCGCGCCGGACATGATATAAATGCGGTCAGAGAGGAAAATCGCTTCATCAATATCGTGCGTGATGAATATAGCCGACATATGCAGGCTGCTCATCATCTCCAAATACCATAGATGAAGCTGCGATTTTGTAATTGCGTCCACCGCGCTGAAGGGCTCGTCCAGCAGGGCCACTTCGCTGTTAAAGAGATAGGTGCGGTAAAGCGCCGCGCGCTGCCGCATGCCGCCCGAGAGCTGGCCGGGATATTTGCGCTCCGTCCCTTCCAGACCGAATTCTGCAAGGCCGGAGCTGACCTGCTGCCGCGCCTGTTTGCGCGGCACCCCTTTGAGCACAAGCGGAAGGGCAATATTATCCACAATCCGCTTGTGCGGCAGGAGCAGATCCTTTTGCTGCATGTAGCTAATGCGGCCCGTTTGGCCTGTAATATCCTCCTCGCCCAACAGAACCCGGCCGCTGTCCGGCACGACAAGCCCGGAGAGGACGTTAAAAAACGTGCTTTTCCCCACGCCGCTAACGCCTAACAGGCAGATCAGCTCATCCTCGTGCAGCGTCAGGCTAACATCCTGGATGATCGTAGTGCCGTCAAAGCTTTTTGTAATGTGTTCTGCCCGCAGCCGGTCCATTTCAGCGCCTCGTTTCACGATGGAGTTTGTCAGTTCAAATAGTCGTTGGTAAAGCCCTTGCCGTCCGGAATCTCCTTGGCGATCACCTTGTTTTCATACAGCCAGTCATAAAAAGCGTCCCAGCGCTTCTGGTCAAATTCGCCCCAGCGCTCTACCTCGGCTTTATACTGCGAGGCCAGGTATTTCTGGCTGGCCACGGCGATCTCTTTGTCCGTCTCCGGCGCATATTCGCACAGGATGGCGGCAGCCTCTTCCGGATGCTCGATACTGTATTCATACCCTAGGCGGGCAGCTTTCAGGAATGCCTTGGCCTGATCGGGATGTTCCTTAAGGAAGCTGTCGTTTGCAATCAGAATGGGCGTGTAGAAATCGAGAGCGGGGTTGATATCTTTAAAGGCGAAGTAGTTGGTATCCAAGCCTTTGACCTCGGTTGCGATGCCATCCCAGGCATAATAGATCCAAACGGCGTCGATGTTCGTCTGCAAGGCGGTCACAACGTCCTGGGCGGAGTTATAGATCATTTCGACCTGCTCAAAGTTGCCGCCGTCTTTTTCAATCACGTCCTTCAGAATCGCTTTTTCGATCGGAGTGTTCCACGATGCATAGGTGTGGCCTGCCATCCCCTTCGGGGAAGTAATATTGTTTTTCTTCAGCGAGATGATGCCGGAGGTGTTGTGCTGAATCAGCGCCGCAACAGCGGTGATGGGCAGCGGAGACTCAGCGGTCAGTGCGCTGGCCACATTCTCCTGAAAGCTTACGCCGAACTGCGCTTTGCCGGAAGCAACGAGCGCTTCCGCGCCATCCTCAGGCGGCTGCTCAATGGTAATCTCTAGGCCGTTATCCGCAAAGTAACCATTTTTCTGGGCAACGTAGAGGCCGGTGTGGTTGGTATTGGGCGTCCAGTCCAGCACAACGGTGATTTTTGCTTTTTCCTGTGCGCCCGGGGCTTTTTCGTCCTTTGTGCATCCGGCAAAAGCGGCCAGGATACAGGCAACGGCCATCACAAGCGCTAAAATGCGTTTTATTAACTTCATTAATCTCATTCTCCTTTTTATGTGCTAAATAGCGGCTTTGCTATGTTTTCTTGATCTGCCGCCAGGGCGTCGTCTTTTTTTCCAGCAGGTTGGTCAGCCCGATCAGCAGCAGGCTGATTGCGACGACCAGAAAGATCACGGCGAACATATCGCTATACGCGAAGGACTTGCGCGCACGGGTCATATATACGCCAAGCCCGCTGCTGCCGCCGAGCCATTCCGCTATGACCGCCCCCACGATGGAGAAGGATACGGAAATTTTTAGCCCGGAAAAAAAGCTTGGCATTGCGCCCGGCAGCTTGATATGCCAAAAGATTTGCGCCCGGTTCGCCCCCATCGCGCGCAGAAGGCTGATCTGATCTGCATCTGCGGCCCGCAGCCCATCCAATAATCCGACCGCCACAGGGAAAAAGCAGACGATGATCACCAGAACCACCTTCGGCGTCATATCGTAGCCGAGCCACAGCACCAAAAGCGGGGCGATTGCAACCGCAGGGATCGCCTGCGTGATGACAAGCAGCGGATAGGTCATTTTATAAACGACGTGAAAGCGATCCATCACCACCGCGATCACAAAGGCCAGCACAACACCGATCACAAGGCCGAGCAGCGCTTCGATCAGTGAAGTTTTCGCATGCCCCATCAAGATGGAAAAGGACCCGGCAAACGCCCGGCAGACAGCTAGGGGGGACGGCAGCATATAATCGGCCACAATGCCAAAGGAGCACAGCGCCTGCCAGAGCAGCAGGATGATCGCAATGCCTAAAACGGAGTAGAGCTTATTCGTGATGCTTTTTAACTTTTTTCTCAATGGTCCACACTCCGTCCGGCTTGTAATTGATCTTCACATAGGACATTACGCTTGGCGCGCCCGCGCGGATGCAGATAAGCTGGCATTCCCTCACAATTTCCATGAGCTGGTCGTAATCGCCCTCAATTGTGGTTTCAAAAGGGCCGACATAGGTGTTAAGGCCGCTTGATTTGATGTAGGCAATCACCTCGTCAACAATCCGGATGACGTCTTCGCCCTCCACGCTGGGCAGAACCTGAATGGCTACGCTTGCATTCATTTGCTTTTCCTCCTGTTTCTTGGTTAGAATCCGTTGCCTTCCAGCCTCATGCTTTCCATTGCCGAAAGGCAGCCAAATAAAACAAAAACCCGCTGTGTAACAGCGGGAGTGAAAAAACGGCTCTCTATAACTCCCTACGCTGGCATGATCCAGATCAGGTTCGAGGGTCGAAGGCATGCCTTCCTCTCAGCCGCTGGCGGCTCCCCTGTTTTTGTTATTTTGGCTGAGCCTAGAATAGCACACTTTATTGGGGTTGTCAAACCGGCGCGGCATACCAAACGCTTAAAATCAAAATAAAAAATGTAGGACCCCCAAATCCGGCGCGTCTGCTCCGAACGATATCAAAAGAAAGTATGCGGCCAAAGCCCGTTTTCAAACGCGGCGTTTTCCTGTATAATGGGCCGGTAAGCTTTGATCAACAACGGAGTTTGAATAGACAGGAGGCGCCGCCTATGGGGCAAACGCTTGCAGATCGGGTGCTGATCGCAAAATCTTCCGATGGGGAGATGAACGATCTGCTCAGGGAATACCGCCCATTTATCCTATCAGCCGTGCTGACAAATAGCCCGAAGGCCGAAGAGGATTATGTGCAGGCCGGTATGTTGGCCTTTGCACAGGCGGTGCGTACCTTTGAGCCGGGGAAGGGAAGTTTTCTCTCCTTTGCAAAGCTGCTCATTTCCCGGCGGGTGATTGACTGCATCCGGCAGGATACGGCGCACCCGGAGCTGCCCCTTCTGGATCAAGAGGATGAGGAGAGCCGGAGCCTGATCGATGTGGTATCACGGCATACCTACGATCTGCAAAGCGAGCAGGAAGCCCGGCGGGAAGAAATCCTGCTGCTGACGCAGGAGCTGCGGGAATGGTCGCTCTCATTCCAAGATTTGTCTGCCGCAACCCCGCGCCATGCTTCCACGCGAAAAGCGTGCAAAGAGGCGGTGCGCATGCTGTTGCAGGATGAGGAGATGCTGGAGGCGTTCCGCCGCAAAAAGAAAGTGCCAATCAAGGCGCTCGCCAAAAGGCTGGGAATGAAGCCCAAGGTGCTGGAGGATCACCGCAGGTATCTTGTGGCGGCAGTGCTGGTGCACAGCGGGGATTACCCATTTATCCGGGAATATATTCGGCTGGACAGCACGGAAGGAGGGGAAGGGCTGTGAATCGATTTTTAATTTTGGAGATAAACGAAGGATGCGCGGCCCTGCTTACAGCGGACGGCGAATTCCGAACAGTGCCTGCGCAGCCCGGATGGGTGGCCGGCATGGAGCTGGATGCCGCCTGCTTAGAGCTTGCTGAAGAGAAGCCGGAGAGTAAAGCGGAAACAGTGCGAGGGCGCAGCCGTATCGTAGTAATGCGGCGCGTCAGGAGGTGGACTGTTGCGATTGCTGCCTGCCTGTTGCTGCTCATCGGCGTGCAGCAGGGCTACCGTGTGCTTTCAACGGCAGATGCAAGCGTGGAAATTGCGATTAATCCGGTTGTGCGCATTGAGCTTAACCGCCTGGGGCGCGTGGTGGGGCTTATCGGCGTGAATGAGGATGGCAAGGAACTGCTCCGCAAGACGGAGAGCGCAAACAGCAGCGCACAGGAGACGCTGCGGGCGATTCTTAACCAAGCGATTGCGGATGGCTATCTATCCGAAGAGGGGCGCGATGTGCTCATTGCTGTGGCCGGGGCAACAGGGCAGAGGACGGATCAGTTGGAGCAGGAGATGGTAAACACGGCCAGCCAGGTTTTTGAAGAGCAGGGGGTTCAGCCGAACGTATCCGTCAAAAAGCATTCCTTTGATTCCACCCAACAGATGCGCGCCTATATTGATTCTCTCGTAGCGCAGGGGCTAGAGCTGGAGGAGGCCTATCAAAAGGCGGGCCTGGGGGAGGATTTTCTCGATTTGATGGGCGTGCGTGTGCACAAAAACGGCAATATTGAGCTGCGGTTTACACAGGATTTCACGCTGACCGGGAGAGAATCCATTGCCATCACCCCTGCGGGGGGAGAGGCCATCACCCCGCGCCTCGTCGAAGTGAAGGATGACCGCTTTTCCATTGTGGCGGATGGTTTGGCAGCGGGGGAAGCCTGTACGGTGCGCGTGACTGGTATGATAGATGCACAGGGCGTGGAACGCTCTTTCACGGCGAATTTTTGCAATCAAAAGGGTCGTTATGCGCGTTTTGAGGAGACGGAGGATCGTGAAAAGCTGGAGCGCCTAGCGGGCGGACAATTTCGCATCCGCTTCGACGGCGCAGAAGAAACCGGAAGAACCGGCGCGGAGCGCGCCATCTTTCTCACGCGCGAGGGAAATGCGATAGCTTGTAAAATAGCAGGCTATGAGAGTGGCTACTGGTACCTTGAGGCGGCGGATTTACCGCTTGGTGAGATCATCAGTGTGGCGCTCTTGCATGTGCAGGGGAAGAAGGGCGCGGAAACGCTCTATGGCGATTTTATCGTCCGCGAGGCGGAATTGCCTGTATTCGACCGCACGGAATACAAGGCGGAAGGGGATTACGTGGAGATCGAATTCACGGAGGATTTTGCGTGGCGGGAGGATCTTTCCGTCACCGCTGTTTCCCCCGATGGAAAACGCTTTGCCGGGACAATTGTGGAAGGGCCGGATGGCGATGAAATGAAGGTTCGTTTTCAAGGCCTTCTGGAAGGGCAGGACTATCGTTTGGAGGTCAGAGGCACGCCGTTTCATATTGTGATTACAGGGAAAATGATTGCTTCAGACGGCGCAAAGGTAGAATAACAGATTTTGTGAATGGCGGGAGCGGCGCGCGCCGCTCCCTTTTTATCTTGAAGGGAAAGGGTTCTCTTCAATATCTAACAAAAATTTAATATTGATACAAAATAATCCGTTGCAATACCTACAAAAAATTGCTATACTAGATGCAGGTTTTATCCCCCATCGGAAGCACACTGCTTTCAATTTAGATGCAAAGGAAGAATGGTAATGGCAGAGCAGAAAAAAATGAAGCTCAACTATAAGCTGACGTTCCTGATCGGATTCGGTTTTATGGCGAGCTCGATTGCCTGGTCGGTTTACAATGCCTATGTTCCGCCGATTTTGGACGAAATGCTGTCCGCCTCCCCAACAGTGGCGGGCATTGCGGAAAAACTGCCGTGGCTTGCCACACTGTTCGGCGGCACGGATGTTGTTGGCGCGGGTGTTGTGGGCGGCTTGATCGGTGCGATCATGGTCATCGATAATGTGTTCGGCGTTATTTTTCAGCCGCTGTTCGGCAAAATTTCCGACCGGACGCACAGCCGTTTGGGTAAGCGCAGGCCGTACCTGCTGTTTGGTATTCCGGCCGCGGCGTTGTTTTTCATCCTGATCCCGCGCATGCCGTATATCTGGACGCTGATGCTGTGCGTGATCTGCTTTAACCTGATTATGTCGCTTTGGCGCTCTCCGGTGGTCGCGTTAATGCCCGATTTGACGCCGCCTTCCCTGCGCAGCGAGGGCAATGCCGTGATCAATTTGATGGGTGGCCTCGGCACCCTGCTCGGCATGGGCAGCGGCATGATCGTGATTGCCATTATGACGCTTTTTATGGGCTCAAAGCCTGCAACGGATGCAGAGCGCCCCTATGTGTTTATCTTTACGGCGGTTGTCATGCTGATCTGCCTGCTGGTGGTCATGCTCACCGTCAAGGAGCCGGATAGCCGCCTGAAAAAAACGGCCGAGGCAAACATGGCGGCAGAAGCCAAAAGGGAAGAAAAACAAAAGCTGAAGGATTTGAAGCTGCCGAAGGAGAAAAAACGCAGCCTAGTTTTCATGCTGTTGACGCTGTTCTTCCTCTTCAACGGCTCTGATACTATTCAAACCTTCTTTACGCTCTTTGCGAAAAAAGAGCTTGGTATTGACACGGCAACGGCAACGATCCTGATGGGTGTGTTTGCGCTCTCATTGATGATTTTTGCAATTCCTGCCGGAAAGCTGGGCCAAAAGATCGGCCGAAAGAAAACGATTCTGATTGGTTTGGGCGGGGCGCTGCTGCTGTTTACCCTGTTCTTCTTGACTAAGGAGATGCCCAGCTTCCAGAAGGTGATGATCTTTATTGCGCTCATTGGCGGCGGCGCTTGCGTGGCGCTTGTCAATATCAATACGCTGCCCGTTGTTCTGGATATCGGCACGCCTGAGCAGGTGGGCACCTTCACCGGATATTATTACACAGCCACCTTCTCCGCCTCTATCGTCGGCCCGATCCTGTGCGGTACGCTCTGTGGCTCGACGAGTTATTGGTCTCTCTTTATTTACTGCCCGATTGCGTTCGCTCTTGCCTTCCTGTGCATGACGCAGGTGCGCCATGGCGAAGCGGATCCCAATGCGCAGGCGCCGGATGTAGAGCTGGAGGCCTGAGCTCTTTCCTAAGTGCATATAAAGGGGGATATTGCAAAATGCCTTGTGTTTTGCAATATCCCTCAGTTTGTCGAAAAAGAATCGCCGATTGGCCAAAAGGCGCAAAGGCAATTGAGAAGTTTTTTGGGGACCATTTTTATATTTGTATTTATAAATTGCTTTCATCATAGGCAATGCTGCATATAGCTGCCGGTTCAGGCGGATGATTCGTCACTTTTGTGCGCCCGAACCCAACGGCTTTTCTCATGACGAATTTCCGCAATGAACGTTTTGCAACTCGCCCTTTTTCAACGTTGATAGAAGAATAACAGGGCATGTGGAAACGAAAGCGTTTCCACATGCCCTGTTGTACAAACAGTTGCATTGCAATGGCTTAACAAACCTCAGCAAACTGAATTTCACCGATGAGCCCGCGAATTTTTCGCGTGACATATTGATAAACACGCGCGCCTAGATCGGCCAAAGCCTGATCTTCCTCCGCCCCGCACAGCATGGCAAACGTAGCGCCAATGTTTTCATCCGCCTTCCCACTATGGCGCAGGGCGAGATAATAAAAGCTGAACGCAGCTCCATTGGAGATCGTATCGTAAAAACCCGGATCATCCTCAATCAGCTTATCGTACAGCGCATTGGCCGCAGTGGTGGCAAGCAAAGGCGTGGGGGTATACAGGTGCAAACAGGATTCTGCGATAAAGATCAGAAGAATGCGGATTTGGCACATAATATCGGGGGCAGGGAGGGGATCGCCCAGCAGGCGGGAAAGGTCGAGGCTATCCGCATCTGCGGAATCCGGGGCAAGAGCAGCCATGCGGATTCCAAGCTGCTTGGCACGCTCTGAGTTGCCGTTGAGCCTCTGCCGTTTCATTTCTTCTGCCAGCGCCTGCACCTCGGCTCCGTCAGTAGAATCCGGCTCTTCCTTCACGCCAAATATTTTCATGTCACTGTCATCAAATGTGTTCATGATCGTGTTCCTGCCTTTCGCAGAGATGAAGTTTGCACAAGATCCCCTCAAAAATGGGGATTAAACTGCTTTTTCCGCCGAAATAGCCGCTTTCTTTTGCAGGCGGCGTTGTTTTGCCTTATAGTTAAGCAGCTCCGTGATTTGTTCGTCAGGAGTGAGGCACTCGCCAAGCTTTGTCAGGCGGGAATTATACATGCCGTGAAAGTCGCTGCCGCCGGTCATTAGCAGATGATGCTCACGCGCTGTGCGCTGAAGGCGGCTGACCGTTTCTTCGTTTGCTGTTGGATGCCAAACCTCTACGCCATCCAGCCCAAGCCCAATTAGCTCATCTAAAAGGTCAAAGCTGTCATAAAAGGCAGGGTGGGCCAGCACGGCGATGCCGCCGGCCTCGTGAACTGCCGCCAGCACTTCGCGTACATCTGGAAAGGAGGGCTCAACGCTGATGCAATTTGGGCTGTTGGAGGAAAATAAATCGTGATAAAGCTCCCCAAAAATCGTGTGCGTATAGCCGCATTCCATCAGAGCGTGCGCGATGTGCTGCTTAAAAATATTGGTGGAGCCCGAGGCGCATTTTAACACAAATTCTGGCGTAATGGGGAAGCGTTTGGCTGCTTTCAAAATCATATACTGCCCCGCTTTTCTGCGTGAAAGGGAGTTCCGGCGGCATAGCCCTTCTAAGCGATCCGGGCTGTCGCTGAGATAGCAGAGCAAATGCGCTCTGCGCTCCCGCTTTGGGTCAACGCAGGAAATTTCCACTCCCGGGATCACCTGAACACCATGCCGCTCACCGATGACTTTACCGCGCACCGTTCCGGCAAGGCAATCATGGTCTGTGATGGCAATGGTTTCGATCTTTAACTTTTTGGCAAGTAGAATTAGGTCCTCAATGCCGAGAGAACCATCTGAAAGCCTGGTATGACAATGTAAATCTCCGCCCAAGATAATCTTCCTTTCACATGCAGACAGCGCAGTGAGCCCAATTTTATTTTTCTTCTATTCCTCTATATTATACGCCCTTTTTTCGGGTGATGCAAGGGGAGGAGGGCGCGAGAAGCCGGCGAAACGGCAGCTTTATCGTACTTCTTTGGAAATCTGACCGCTAAAAGAGCAAAACAGGATGTTGATGATGCAATCCAAATATTTGGAAATGAGATAGGCATTCACTACATCTGGTTTCACTTCGCGCCGTGAAAAAGCAGGATTCTGAAATGTGGATACGGCAAATCGCCGGGGATAGATAAGAAAAACCTGCAATGCGCGAAATGCGCACCGCAGGTGAGGACGGGTGAAATCATAAGGCCGGCTTTTATTCTTTTTCTTTAATCGGTATCAGCAAATCCATCTGGAATCTGTTTTTATCGAAGTTCTTTAAGTGATACTGATTAAAATAGTTAAAATGCTCCTCCAAAAGACCGTCCATACATTCGGGGTCGCCAAGGTTGAGCATGAATTTGTCGCTGGCTTCCACCCATGCCCAAAGCCAATGCCATTTTTCAAATTCGCCGAACGTGACGGTATACGCCGCATATAGCCCGCCGGCATACGCTTTCTTTTGAAACGGCGCTTCCACCGTCATGTTTTCCGGTATTGTTACCCAATGCTCATAACCGTGATCGTCTTCGTTCGATCCATTCGGGTGGTTGAACCCGTAATGCCGAAAATCAGGTTTGCGTTTCGCTAAGTCCGTTTTTTGCATAAATTCCCGCAGCAAGGCCGTTGCCCTGTCCTCCGGCCTGTTTCCAACACAGTGGATTGACGCGACAGTTGCAGGCGGCAGATATATGATCCGCACATCCTTGTCGGTCAGCTTGTTCATTTGCTTTGATGCTCTGTGAATTCTGTTCATCATTTTATTCTCCTTCACATTCCTCTGAATTAGGGAGAGGGATTCGGCAAGTTTCATCACGGATTTGTCCGTCAGCAGGTTTAGGTTCACGCGCACGGCGGCGAGTTCTTCGATTTTGGCCACTAAGATTGCGAGAGCCGATTTAGATAGAAGGCGCATCCTAATCCACTGGTAAGATAGGATTCGGATGATTTTTTGTAGGCGCGTCTGTCCGGCTGAACCGCAGCTATGACCGCGGATCTTCGCCGCTCTGCGCTACTATTATGCCGCTGGTATATTTGCCCTCACGCACCGCACGTTGGCATTGAATCCCCACAGAATAAAACACAGATATGTCTTTCGACATATCTGTGTTTCTGCTAAGGTGGGATAAAAAAACGCCTTGGCGCTGGACGCTTATTTGACAAAAAACCCCGCGGTGCGCGACATGCCCACCGCGGGGTTGGCGGAGAAGGGGAGACTCGAACTCCCGCGCCGGTTACCCGACCTACGCCCTTAGCAGGGGCGCCTCGTCACCAACTTGAGTACTTCTCCATGGTAACATCTAAAAAGGATGAAATTGTATATATCAAACGAGAAAGGCTTCGTATCACTTTCTGGCGGAGAGAGTGGGATTCGAACCCACGGTGCCTTGCGGCACGACGGTTTTCAAGACCGTTCCGTTATGACCACTTCGGTATCTCTCCATGCGGGACGGAAGCTATCATAACACAATTTGCTATGCTTGTCAACAGCTTTTTATGAATTTTTCAAGATCAAAACAGCTTGCGCCTGCCCCAACTCACAGACGGGGCAGGCGCGTTTTGCTTGCTCGTTATTCAGCGAGGCGATAGCCGTTGTTGAGCTTGATTTTGCCTAGGAAAGGCACCTTAATCACGCCGTTGAAGGTGTCGCCTGCGAAAGTCAGCGCAACGTCGATATCCTTGCCGGGCAGCATCTCAACATTGGCGATCGCATGTAGTGTGTCATCGTTTTCCTCTTTGATCTCCTTGATCTGGAATTCTGGAATCGGGCCATCCATATGAAGCTCGAAGCCATATTCCCCGCCGTTGTCTGTAATGGTGAACTTTACGTCCCCCTTGAAGAACATGGTGTCTACGTGGCAGCCCCAGTTACCAATACCAATCATTTTGTTTGCTCCTTTGCATTTGGTTTATATTGCGAACGTGTTGAAATAAGGGGATTTCAACGTTCGTTACGCGGCTTTGTAAATATATAAAAATTTTATTGGAAAATAGAAAGCGAAAGCAACCAATATAAAATATCGTATAGATAATTCAGCGGTGTTTTGCAGGTTTCCTGCGGCAGAAAAGTATTCACTGCCAGCGTAGGCGGGTTGACAAAATCTACCCTGTGCATACATGAATATGCTTGTTAATTTTTCTGATTATAACATATTGCGTTTGGAGAACTTGCTAAACATCAGTTGGATTTCAAAAAAATTTTATCATATTTTATTGTAATGAGATTGCATTAATCCGAGTTTATAGTATAATTCATTTATAAATGATGAAATTATTCTGAGTGGAATGGGGCTGAAGTATCGTGGGATATAAACAGGCGGTCGAAATGCGTTGGAGAATGGCGCGGGAGAATGCGCTTCTTCTGCGCTCCCTTTCCAGCGTGCCGGTGCGTGCCATCACACGGGCAGGGGAGGAGATGTTCGCTGAGGGCTGGCCAAATCTGCCGGAGGGCTGCGCAGAGGCTTTGGTGACCCCGCTTTTGCACCGGGAGGATAGCAATTGTCTGCCGCGGCTGCGAACCTCGCCCGTTTTTGGCGCGATGGCCAGCATCGGCGTGCGGGAACTTGGGCGTGCGATGGGAACGCTGCTGATTGGGCCTGTGTTCCCAAGCGAGCTCAATGAAACGGCTGTTTCACATATACTGGCTCCTCTTGAGATAAGCGTGGCGCAGAAAAGTGCCCTGATTGCTTACTACCGCTCTATCCCTGTGCTGGATTGTCGTGCTCTGATTGATGGGGCGATCCTTGCATATAATCAAATGTATGGCGAACATATTATGCTCTCTCAGTTGATGGATCAAAAGCGTCTTTTGCCGGAGGCGCCGTTGGAGCGGGCACGGCCCTTTTTGCACCATGAGGAAGAGCCGCGTCTGTTCAGCGAGCGGCTTCAGGAGCGGCTGATGCATTGTGTGCAGGAAGGGGATCCACGGGCGTTGAAGCTTCTCCTACAGGAACTGCCGCGATGGAATCTTGCCACCTTTGCGCATGAACCGCTGCGTAGCCTGCGCAATCAGATAATCGCCATCGGAGCGCTTGCCTTTCAGGCGGCGGTGCAGGCGGGGATAGGCTGGGAGGAGGGCTGTGGTCTCTATGAATATTATATCCTTTTTTGCGAAGAGGTTGGCGAGCAGGAGGCGCTCATCAGCCTGTTTGCCCGCATGCTGATGGATTTTGCCAGCCGCGTTCAAGCACTTAAACAGGCGAATTATTCCACAACCGTACATTTGTGCATGCAGTATGTGCAGGAGCACCTTTATGAACGCATCCGTGTAGAGGAGGCCGCGGCGAGCGTGCAACGCAACCCAAGCTATCTCACACAGCGGTTCCGGCAGGAGACGGGCATGAGCGTCACCCAATATATCCAGCAGCAAAAAATTGAGGAGGCAAAGCGCCTGCTGCAAACGCCGGGCAGCGGCAGCATCTGGCTCCAACTGGGCTATTGTGACCAAAGCCACTTTGACCGTGCGTTTAAAAAGGCCGTGGGCATGACGCCGGGCGCCTTCCGGCAGAAATACCTACGGGCAGATTCGTAAAAGTAAAAGGATACACTGCAAAGTTTTGGCGGCGCATCCTTTTGATTCCCTCTTGAACGGCTAGCCTGATTTTTCTGAAAACCGAACGGAAATGGAGACGATGCATTCCCGCAAACGGCAGCGCAGGCGGGCATGTTTTGGCGTTGCAGCCGCAACCGGCACAACATGCAGCCGATTTTGGCAGGCGATCTTCAGGCAGCGCGCTACATGAAAATCATTCGTGACAAAGGCAATGGTTTCTGTTTCGTCCCAGCCCTCACGGCTTTCCAACAAGTGTTTGCATAGGGTGAAGTTTTCTGCGGTTGAGCGCGCCTGATCCTCAATTAAAATCCGCTCCGGAGCGATTCCCTTCGCGCACAGCCCTTTTTGGATGACGGCCGCCTCGCTTGTTTGCTGCCCGGCCCGAAAGCATCCGCCGCTGGCAACCGCTATGGTTTGCGGATGCAGCTTTAAGTATTGTGCCGCACGGTCAATCCGCGTTTGCAGGAGCTGCGTGGGTTGATCCCCACGCACGGTACAGCCCAAGATGAGCAGATATCGGATTTCCGGCCGTTGCAGCGAAGAGGCAGTCTGTTTGTCCATTTTACCGTCCCCATTTCTGAAGAATAAAATCGTTTAATTCATCCTATGCCCGCGCACCGGCCATTATGCAGAGAAAAAGCAGAACGGGCGGGGAGGCGCTGCGCCGCCTGTTCCCGCCCGTACAGATTCTGTTGTCAAGTCAGTCCAGTATTTCAGCCATCATGCCGGGCACAGCGCCAGCGGCATTGGATTCATCGGTATCAATATGCATAGCAAGCGCATATTTTTCGCTGACGCGCACGACAACGTCCCCAAAGACTAGGGAACGCCCATCGGATTCCACCTTAACGGATACAATCTGCTTATCCTGTAAGCCGTATTGCTCAGCGTCAGCCGGTGTGGCATGGATGTGGCGTTTTGCAATGATAACGCCGTCCTGAAGCTCTACCTCACCCTTTGGGCCGACAATTTTGCAGCCTTCGCTGCCTTTCAGATCGCCCGATTCACGCACAGGCGGCTTCAAGCCGATAGAACGGGCGTCCGTAGCAGAGAGCTCGACCTGGGTTTCCGGGCGGACCGGGCCGAGAATCGATACGCTGGGGAAACTGCCCTTTGGGCCAATGACCTGGATACGCTCGTTCGTGGCAAACTGGCCGGGCTGGGAAAGGTCTTTTTTATGGGTCAGCTCATAGCCTTCGCCAAACAGGATGTCGAGCACCCTGCGGCTCAAGTGGGCATGGCGCGCGGAAGTTTCAAGCAATACGCTTTTTTTCATCGTTTATTTCCTCCAAAAAATACATTTCTTTCTTCCTATTTTACATCAACCGCCGGGAAATAGCAACGTTAAATCTTAGATATCGCTCTACAAATCCCAGCGGATGTGCTATACTGAATGCATTCAAAACAGAGGAAAGGCGCTGAGATGCATATGTATGAAACCTGGGAGGCATTGGAAACAGCATGTTTCAGTTGCCACAACTGCCCGCTGGGGGAAACGCGGACCAAGCTGGTTTTCGGCGTGGGCAGCAGGAGAGCAGGCGTGCTTTTGATCGGCGAGGGCCCGGGAGAAAATGAGGATTTGCAGGGCGAACCGTTTGTAGGCCGCGGCGGGAAACTGCTCGATCAATATTTGGCTGTGGTTGATTTGGAACGCGGCAAAAATATTTACATTGCCAATATGGTAAAATGCCGTCCGCCGAAAAATCGCGATCCGCTGCCTGCCGAGCAGGAGGCCTGCCTGCCTTGGCTACGCGAGCAAGTGCGCCTGCTTCGGCCAAAGATTATTGTTTGCCTTGGGAGAATTTCTGCACAACGCCTCATCGATAAGAATTTTCGTGTCACCAAGCAGCACGGTCAATTTATGGAAAAAAACGGCGTGTGGATGATGGGCACTTATCATCCGGCTTCGCTTTTGCGCAACCCGCAGCAGAAGCCGGAGGCATTGGAAGACTTTATTGCGCTGCGGGAAAAGATTTGGGAGGTTTGCCCGGAGACATATGAGGATACGGCCGCTTTCTCAGATGAAAAGGGCTGAATCGCATTGATAGCACGGAGGAAAAGAAAAAGGAGCGCATTGCTAGTGCTGCAACGCGCTCCTTTTCTTTGTATCAGCTTATTGGTTATAATAGGTCGATTTCTCTTTGCAGGGAGCGGGATACATAGCTGCCGCCGAATTTTAGAAAACCCGCCGCCTTGGAGAGCATCCCAGGGTGTGCAAGCCTGCGGTCTTTTTCTGTGATCCAAAAATCAAATTCCCGTTTTTTAAGCGTGTCATACAGCGGCGCGGCTGTCCGGCAGGCGGGAAGATCTGTGCCGCTTGCAGCCAGAAGAAGGAGGTTTTGATCGAGCGGGAGGGTAAAGGATTTCGCTCCCTCTGGAATTTCGAACGTATATTTGAAAAAATACGCCTGCTCGCCGTAGCTATCCGCATCGCCTCTATGGAGATGAGTCGCATTCCAGGCAAGAACGGTCTGCTTAATCTGCCCAGTCTCCTGCATGCCGTAGAGATCCCATTTTCCAACCGCCTCCAGGAGATCATGCACGGTAAATAGAAAGCCGGTTTTGCCGATGGTCAGCGCGGTGCGCCGATCACCGCTGAGTGAGGCCATCATCAGGCTCAGATATTTTGCGCCCTCCGGGATACTCAGTTTTTGCCCACGGCAGATCACAGCATTTGCCGCCAAATCCTCTTTGGGGCCAGTCACAAAGCGCACGCCGCCGCAGCGGATCTCCGATGGGAAACGCTCTGCGGGTAGGGCTACAGGGCAAGCAGTGCCGCAATCCGCCCGATTGCGGTTAAAAGAAAGGAGATCCGTATCGTAAGGCAGCTCGATTGGCATGCTGTGCTTGAGCTGGCCGCACACCGGAGCGGGCGCGAGCGTTAGGGCAAAGGAGCGCGGTTCAAAGGCCTTTAGGTCAAATTGCAGCACGCCTCCCTCCAGCAGGAATTCCCCCTCCTCCCGCGGTTCCTCAGAGGCATAGATTTCTCGTGCAGATGCAATCCCGGCCCCAAGCTCAAAACGGAGCTTTGTGTGGGTTTTTCCTGCACCTTCATTGAAACGGATAATGATCTCATCAGAATCCTGCGCTTTTTTAAGCGCACGCACCAATATATTTTCTTCGCTAATCCTGCCAAAGGAGAATTCGCGGCCTAGGGCACCCGGATGCTTTTCCACAAGAAAGGCGTTCATGGGCTGGTTAAAGCGCGCGGCCGCCATCTGTGTGCCGTTTTCATAGCCGCCCATATGGCCGAAAATACCGAAGCTGTAGCGGTTTAGGCCAAGATCCATCGTATTCTGGCCGCTTTCATCGCGGTAGGCGGATTGTGGGGTGTGAATGCCGGTCAACCGCAAGCAGTTGTCAAGCGGCTTATCCCAACCGTATTTCGAATCGCTCAGGATGGATACACCGCAGCTGCCATCCACCTTTGTGATATCCGCCCACATTTGTGCGGGCACCTCATAGAGCTTCGGTGTATTATTGCCGCGCTCAATGACGCCAAGGCCAAGGTCATAGCTTGCTTTGGGGTTGGATACCGCCAGCGGAAACTGCGTTTTGAGCAAGCTGCGCATATTGCGCCATTCGATCTCGTTATAAACCTCCACCGTATCGCCTCCGGCAGACAGGGAAATAACCTGACGGAAGGTCGAGGGGCCGCACACACGCAGCGTTTCGATCGCAACGCGGGCGGGGCCGTTCTCCAAGATGGTGAATTTAGGCGCACGCGCATACGCTATCGGCTTTGTCATCACTTCAACGAAATCAAGCTCCCATGCGGGCCAGTGCGTGCTGCCCAAGTAGTGGTGGACGCCCATGCGGATGGGGGCGGTAAGCAGGTCCATCCCAACCTCTTTATCATAGATGCTGGAGATATCGCCGTTATGGTCAAGCGTGAGGCGGTAACGCTCGTTTTCCAGCAGCTTTTCCTGCGCGCGTAAACGCGTTTGGATGGGGCAGGGCTCCCCGGACTCCCGCACATCATATACGGCATAGCCCATGGAGGGAACGCTTGCGATGAATACAATTTTTAGAGCCTCGCCGTTGCGCGAAAGCACCTGCGCAGGCACTTCTGACCCATTCAGATCGTAAACACGAAGATACTGGCAGTTTTCAGAAACGGGAATAAAAGCCGTGACCGGACCAATGCGGTTCTCACTCCCTTGGAGGGGATTGTTGACGAGCAGGGCCGTGCCCTTGACAAAAGAGGTATCCATCAGAGTGGATACGGCGCCCACGCTTGCGCGGTATTCTTCTGCAAGCTCGTTGAGCGAGAGGATATAATCGTTCCAATTGCGCTGGTAGCAGCGCATTAGAGAGGTGCCGGTGAGGTCATCGTGGAACTGATGGGCGATGATCCGTTTCCATGCGGTATCCATTTTCTCCTGCGGGTAGTCGGCCGCCCCCAGCCACATTGCCGCCGAGGCGCTGCGTTCTGCCGCATCCGCCAGCTGTTCCGCGCGACGGTTCCACCGCTTGCCGATTGCGCGCGAAGTGTAAGAGCCCACGCCATGATCAGTGGAAACGAGCTCTGTGTTCCAGAAGGGGAGGCTAGCCTTTTGCTCTGGCGTCAGCTCCGCTTCCATATCACGGAAAACCTGATCGGCCGGCGCGCTGAGCACATCGCTTTTTTCCGTTTTGTTTTCCGAGAGCTCCTGGCAGACGGTGGCGACGGATTCCTCCTTTGGGGCTCCTCCGCAATCCCCCGTTCCGTGAAAAATATAGGTAAAGGGGAGGTTATACTTTTTGAGATTCGCCTTGAGCTTTTGTGAGACGGCACGGTTTTTGCGCACCTTGTCAAGCTCCGCCACATAGCTGCGCGCGTCGAGAGAGGCATAGATCCAGCGGCCATCCACCCCGTACCAACGGCCTAGATCAAAGGGTATGCCGAAGGCCGAGCTCCAGGTCAGCTTTTGCGTGGTAAAGCCGGAGAGGTTTGCGTGCCGCGCAATGCTCGGCAGCGCCCAGCCGAAGCCGAAACAGTCCGGCAGGAAAATATCCGTGCTGCGTTTGCCGAACGTTTTGTCAAAATAGCTGTTCCCATAGAGGATGTTGCGAAAGAGCGCTTCCGGAGAAGGGATGTTGACATCCCCGTTTTCATATGCGCTCCCGGTCACATTCCACCGCCCCTGTGCAACATATTCCTTCAGCTTTTCAAATTCTTCCGGATAGTATTCCTCCATCAGCTCATAGCGGTAGCTCCCCTCAAAGCTAAAGCGGTAATCCGGGTATTTCTCAAAGAGCGCAAAATTATCCCGTAGGGTAGCGGGTATGTATTCGCGCAGCGTTGTTTCGAAATCCCAGTTCCAGGAGGTATCCAGATGGGCGGTGGCAACGGTGTAAATGCGTGGCTTTAGGTCCGACATGGTTATGACCATCCCTTTCTTGTGCAAAGCTGCGGCATGATGTGGCTTTGCACAGCCAAAATTTTAAGTGGAATTTATGATCGAAAAGCACCATACGCAGTTCGGAAGGGTTATCTTTCCGATGTTTACTCCGCTTCCTTATTTTCCAATGTGTCAAGCCAAGCGTTCACCTGCGCGTCGGATGGCATACGCCAATCCCCGCGCGGAGAAAGGCTGACGGAGCCCACCTTTGGGCCGTCCGGCAGGCAGGAGCGCTTAAATTGGCTCTGGAAAAAGCGCGTTAAAAACAGCCGCAGCCATGCCGTGAGTTGCTGTTGGGTATATTGATCGCCAAAAGCGCGCTTGGCAAGAAATAGAAGCTTCTGGGGATTTGTGCCGAAGCGGAGAAAATGATAGAGAAAGAAATCGTGCAGCTCATAGGGGCCGATCTTCTCCTCTGTTTTCTGTGCGATTTGGCCAACCTCATCCGGTGGCAGGAGCTCTGGGCTGACAGGCGTGTCGAGCACCGAGCGCAGCACACGCGCGGTACGTGCATCCGCCTGGGCGGCAAAATTCTCAACCAAATGGCGCACAAGCGTTTTGGGCACGCCGCAGTTAACACCATACATACTCATGTGGTCGGCATTATAGGTGCACCAACCAAGGGCGAGCTCGCTCAAATCCCCCGTTCCGACGAGAATGCCGCCCTCCTTATTGGCGAGATCCATCAGGATTTGTGTGCGCTCACGGGCCTGCGTGTTTTCATAGGTTACGTCGTGCAGAACGGGATCATGGCCGATATCCGCCATATGCTGTAGGCAGGCTGGGCGGATATCAATTTCCCGGAAGGTCGCACCGATGCACTGGATAAGCTCTACCGCGTTGTCATAGGTGCGGTCTGTTGTGCCGAAGCCCGGCATAGTAACGCAAATAATGTTGTTGGTCGGCAGCTTTAAAAGCTCCATCGTCCGCACAGAGACAAGTAGCGCGAGCGTCGAATCAAGCCCGCCGGAAATGCCGAGCACCAGCTTCTGCATCCCGGTGTGGGAAAGCCGCTTGGCAAGCCCCGCCGCCTGAATCGAAAGAATCTCCCGGCAGCGTTCCTCCCGCTTAACGCGGTCATCCGGCACAAAGGGGTGTTTATCATAAGCGCGGTTGATCTGCGCTTCTTCCAGGGCGGGAACCGGCGCGTCGATCACTCGGTAGGCTGGTGGAGGGACGAGGGTGGCGTTATCCGGGAAGCTACCATTTTGCCTGCGCTGGGATAAAAGCCGCTCCAGATCGACGCAGGCAACCGCTTCGCTGCCCTCTAGTAAAAAGCGGGGGCTGTCTGCGAGGAGCGTGCCGTTTTCCGCCACTGTGCATGCGCCGGCAAAGACGAGATCTGTCGTAGATTCTCCAACGCCTGCGGAGGCATAGGCATAAGCGCACAGTGCTTTGGCGCTCTGCTGTGCAATCATGGCGCGGCGATAGTCATTTTTTGCAACCGCTTCGTTGCTGGCGGAGAGGTTGACGATCACATTTGCTCCGGCCTGTGCCATCCGTGTACTGGGCGGCAGAGGAACCCAAAGATCCTCACAAATTTCAACGCCAAGCACCGCGCGGTCATTCAAGCGAAAAAGCAGGTTTCCAAACGGAATATCCTCTCCTGCAAAGCGGATCGTTTCCGCCTTTGCCTGCTCTGCCGAGACAAACCACCGCTTTTCGTAAAATTCCTGGTAATTCGGCAGGTAAGTCTTTGGTACAAAGCCGAGGATTTTACCACGGTGCAGAACGGCAGCACAATTATAAAGAAACCCGTCTACCCGTAAGGGAATGCCTATGACGATCACGGTAGAAAAGCCCTTCGTCTGCTCCGCAAGGCCGAGCAGCGCCTGTTCGCAGCTGTCAAGCAGCACATCCTGCCCAAATAAATCGCCGCAGGTATAGCCAGAGAGGCAGAGCTCCGGCAGCACGGCCACCTGAACGCCCTCTTCCTGTGCATGGCGCAGGGCGTCCAGCGTATAGATTGCATTTTGTTTTGGGTTGGCAACACAGGTGCGCGGGCTGAAAGCGCCGATTTTTAAAAAACCGAAATCCATAGAGAAACCTCACAACGTTTATTAATTTACAGCATTTAGTATATACTCTTGCGATGAGAAAAACAACAGATAAACCGGCAAACAACAGCAAAAATAAAACCGGTTGAGTTTTGCCGTATCTAGGAGCAAAAAGGAACAGACGGCCCCGGATGGACCGCCTGTTCTTTGGAATAAACGTAGGCTTAGGATTCCTCTTTTACGAAAGTTTCTGCCAGTTCATAGAAATCCTTCTCCGTTTTTATCTGTTTGCCGCAATCACGCAGTTTTTCCCGCGCAACGCTCGGGAGGGAGAGAAAATATTCGTTTACCCCGGCATCTTTTTTCAAAAGAGAATTTAGCCCACCTGCTAATTTAGGATCTGCCATATGATCATTCCTTTCGAGCCAAATGAGAACTGATTTGCTCCGTCAACCTCTTCTGCATCTGTTATGGCCGGGAACGGCTGCTTTTATGCGTTGGCTATTTGCTGTTTTTTGTGTGAGAAAATAACGGTGTACATAATCTTTGGTAAGCTGGAATACCTCTCGGCTTAAAATCGTGATAGCAATCAGGTTTGGGATTGCCAGCAGGGCGTTAAACGTGTCGGATAAGCTCCATGCGAGCTCCATCCGGACCGTACTGCCCAGAAGGACGACGGCGGCAAACAGAATTTTATAAAGGGGAACAGCTCGGTCGCCCAATAGGTAGGAAACGGCTCTTTCCCCATAATATGACCAGCCGATGAGCGTGGCAAAAGCGAATAATACAATTGAAATGGCAATGAATTTTTCGCCGGCGGCACCGAATACTGTGGCAAAGGCGGCGGCGCATAGGGCGGTGCCGCTGTACGCGCAGGAAGGAGCCCAAACCCCTGAGGTGAGGATGGCGAGCGCGGTGACAGTGCAGCATACAAGCGTATCCGCAAACACCTCAAAAATGCCCCACATGCCTTGCTCGACCGGCTCCTTTACATCCGCATCGCAATGGACGATCACGGAAGTGCCGAGCCCAGCCTCATTGGAAAAGACGCCCATTGAAACGCCGGTGCGCAGTGCGCGGGCCATGCCGTAGCCCGCTGTTCCACCTATGGCAGAACGAATGGAAAAAGCCTCTGAAATAATACCGCCGACCGCCTGCGGAAGGCGGCGAATATTTATCAAAATTACAGCGCAGCCTGCTGTTAAATACAGAATTGCCATGATGGGAACTAGTTTTTCCGTCACGGCGGCAATGCGTTTGATACCGCCGAGCAAGATAATTCCAATCAATATGGCCGCCGCTGCTCCTGTCACTTTGGGGGATACGCCGAAGGCGTTTTTCATAGCCTGCGCCATTGAATTGCTCTGCGAGAGGTTGCCCATGCCGAAGGAGACGGGAATACAAAGGGCTGCAAAGAGCAGAGCCATCCATTTGCAGTGAAGCCCTTTTTCCATATAGACCATTGCGCCGCCTACCCAGCGATTTTTTGCATCCGGATAGCGGTAGCGGATGCCGAGCGTTTTTTCCGCAAAGCTTGTCATCATGCCGAGAAAAGCGGAAGCCCACATCCAGAAGATCGCGCCCGGGCCGCCTGTAGAAAGGGCGATAGCAACACCGACGATGTTGCCGGTGCCGATTGCGGCGGCGAGTGCGGTGGAGAGTGCTTGGAACGGAGTGATGGAATGGGCAGGTAGCTTCTGCCTGCCTCCCTTCCTGGCGAAGAGGCTGCCGACCGTCAGGCGCATCCATTTGGATAACCAGCGGACCTGAAAAAAACGTGTGCCGACCGTGAACAGAAAGCCGACCAGCAGAAAGCAAAGGAGCATCCCCCGGCCCCAAAGGATGGAGTTGAGCATTTGATTCAGATTGGAAATTGTATTTGTAAATGCCGCCATGGATAGCCTCCAATTCAAACATGTTGTGCACATGATACTTGCAATAATTAAGAAAAGCTTATTTCAGAATGGATGGTAAGGCGAAACGGCATTCATCTCAATCCACGCACCCGCGTGGGGCGCTACCCTTCTGGTTTAATCCCATATTACGCACACTTCGACTTGAATATCACCTATATAGGAGCAAATTTGTATTCTCTTTATTTACCTACCTATGTGAAAGTGTGTTCTATATATATGCATGAGCAAGCCTATATTATTATTGCCGATGCCTCATCAATTGTATGAGATGTAGCGCGCTGTGTCGGATGCGACAAAACAGGATTTCTATACAATATTCGTGAATCGGCAGACTTATTTCGGCATGCCTGTTTCAATCCACGCACCCGCGTGGGGTGCGACGGTTCGGATCGCCCCATTATTTGGGATTGCCCGATTTCAATCCACGCACCCGCGTGGGGTGCGACAGTTGTTTCGTCTATAATCCCTGTCACTGTGATGATTTCAATCCACGCACCCGCGTGGGGTGCGACTCTGCACAAGGTTCTCCATTAGATCGTCCGATTTATTTCAATCCACGCACCCGCGTGGGGTGCGACAATGAGATCGCCAAAAACATCAGAGGAGGGATATATTTCAATCCACGCACCCGCGTGGGGTGCGACAAGGACAAGATTTTTGATATCGCATTTATGAATATTTCAATCCACGCACCCGCGTGGGGTGCGACCGCCGGCCCTGCTAATTTCCCTGTGCGCCAGAAAATTTCAATCCACGCACCCGCGTGGGGTGCGACTCACCGCGGATGATCGCATCAGTTCTGACATGCAGATTTCAATCCACGCACCCGCGTGGGGTGCGACTATTCCGATACGGCGGCTTTTGCGGCGGATCCCGCATTTCAATCCACGCACCCGCGTGGGGTGCGACAGCAAAAGTTTATAAAATAATATGCAAAAAGAAATAGAATATATCAAAACTCGTCTCAGATCATTTTTTTGATGCCTTTCATGAACAAAATTGTTCCATTTAATACTTATAGATGCTTTTTACTGGTGCGAATCTTCTTCTGCTTTTCTGTTCGCTTTTGGTTCGCACCGCGTTGCGAAGGGCTATTTTTTTAAATAATCAATGGTTCTGTGACGTCAAAGGACGGCTTCGCCCCCACATGTTTCACCTTGGTCTTATAGTTGTTGCCGAGATAATAGAAACGCAGGCTGTCTGTTTCCGGATCGATGATCTGCTCCAGCTTATGTTCCACTTCACGGCAGATCGCTGCATCTAAATGGCATTCAAAAACAGAATTTTGGACGCGTTGGCCATAATTAACACACTGCTTGGCAACCTTCCGGAGCCGCTTCTTTCCGGCGGTTGTTTCTGTATTAACATCATAGGTGATCAGCACAAGCATAAAGTATCTCCTTCGCATTGGGATCGTTGAAGCGATAACCGCAGCCGGCCCTGTTGCTGGATTCATCGTGGAGATGCCGCTTATTTCCATAGAAACGGCGGGTACCCGTCGGTATCGCCGCGCAGATAACGCGCGAATAGCATCGCCTGCGCATAAGGCACCAAGCCCCAGGCTATCTTTTCTCCTAGGAAAGGGTGCACGATGGTTTCCTGCTTTTTGCTCTGCCAGGCAGTTAAAATCGTCTTTCGAGTCTCGTCATCCATCAGCACAGCGCCGTTTTCTTTTTGATGGAATCCCTCTGGCTTTACCATGCGGCGGTTGATAAGCGTGAGGACAAGGCGATCCGCCATGACACCGCGCAACTCCTCCATCAAATCGAGAGCGAGCGACGTGCGGCCGGGCCGGTCACGGTGCAAAAAGCCGACGTATGCATCAAGCCCGACTGCCTCCAGAGCGGAAGTGGAATCATGCGCAAGCAATGTATAAACAAAAGAAAGCATTGCATTCACATTGTCGAGAGGTGGGCGGCGGTTTCTGCCGGCAAACCTGAACGCCTCCTTTTGCTGAAGGATCAGGTCATCCAATACAGAGAAATACCGAGCGGCTGCCTCGCCCTCCACACCCCGCATTTCCTCCAGCGTGGAAGCAGATTCCAAGCGCCCGATGGACTCTGCCAGAAAGGCAGAGGATTGCTTGAGTTTCTCCACATCAAGCCGCAGGGCGTAGTCACGCGCTGCCCGTTCGAGGATCCAGCGGCTGTTGTGAACCTTGGCGAGCAAAAAGTTCCGCGCAAGATCCGCACTGGCCGATTCGCTGTCCGATAGGCGGTATTGCGTTTTACGCAGAAGCACATTCCCTTGCTCTTCGCCCACGATCCGAGCGAGAAATTTTCCATTTTGCGTTAAAAAACTTAGCGCGATTTTCCTCTTTGCGCAGGCTCCCATCAGCGCAGGGCTTGCGCCCGTGTAGCCGAAGGCGATGATACTCTCCAAATTATGGAGGGGAATCCGCCGAAGCTCCACATCTTTTTTGAGGATTACGACGTTTTCCCCATCCAGAGCCAAATAGGTATCCGGCGTGGTGACAAACAGGGTGTTAGAAAGCTGTTTCACAGCGTTGCCCCTTCCTTTTGAGATGGCTCTTCGTGCAAAGCAGCCTGGAGATATGCCTGAACGGACTGCTTCTGGCAGAGCTTTGGCAGGCACAGGCCGTTCAGCGAACAGGCCCGGCAGCTCTTTGTGGGCTTCACGCGCGGTGTGTATTGCCTGCGGTAATCGTCATGCATTTCCCGCAGCATAGCACGGACTTTCTGGCGAAGCTCCTCCTCCAGCAACACCTTGCTGCGGCGGTTGGGCTCACCGTAATAGAGATAGGCCTCTGGAATATCGCAGCAGAGCATCTCCTCCAGGCACATAGCCTGGCAACAGAGCTGTAGCCGATCCGCATCGGTTTCTTTGGGGCTGCCGCGTTTGTACTCCACGGGAATGGGAAGCCACTTGCCTCCCCGGCCAAAAATTGGAACACCATCCGGCGAAGCGTGTAGCTCCACCACATCGCATACGCCATTGACGCCGAGCGTGCGGGATTGAACCGCCATGCCGCGGGAGATTAGCACAGTTCCCCGCTTTTCAGTGAAAAAGGCGTCGTGTGCATTCTCGTGTAAGATATGCCCTTCCACCGTGCGCAGATTTTCCTGCCACTGCTGTTCAATATGGATCAGCGCCCATTGCCTTCGGCAGAAGGCAAAATGCTGGAGCCCCGAGATGGCGAGAAAGTCTTCTTCATGATACATTGTTAAATCATCCGCTCACAGGTAACGCCCGCGGGCAGAGAAGCCGTGTCTACCTGTACGTTATAATCGTGATAACCTCTCGGCGGGCAGGAAAAATCCTTATTTTTGACGGTTACGGTTTCAAACAGCTTGTAGGCTGGCGCGTTGCCCAATTCGCTATCGTGCCGGAAGACGATCAGCTCCCGCACTGCCATTTTGCCGCGTGCAGCGGAGCGGTCGGTTTCAAACATATTGATGATCGCTTTCCAGAGAAGTTGAAGGTCCTCCTCGGAAAATCCGGTCACCTTGCGGGCCAGATTGGCGGATATAAAGCCTTCTGCCCGATAGAGCGCATAGGGGACAATAAATTTGCGGCCCATCTCCGTGCCTTTGCGTTCTGCATCGGCCTCTGTGGTGATGGCTACGCGAGTAATGGTGACTTCCTGCTGGACGATCGGATCAATGCTGCGGGCAAAGCCGAGCTGGACGGGGCCGCGCACTTGGCCGCAGTTGAGCGCGGCTTTGACGAAAGTGGTCATCACCGCGCCAAAGGTGCGGATATCAAAAAATTCGCGGCACATAAAATCACGAATTTTACCGTCCAGATCCGGATGATCCTTTTTATTGAGCTTCTTCTCATCCACATTGAGGGCTGTGAAAGCTTCTCGGTCACTCTTATTGAGCGGCACGTTATCTTTGATGTAGATCCGGTAGCCGGGCTGGTCTTCGCAGGCTGTCTCTACAAAGTTGCGGATTTTGCGCTTAAGGCAGACGTCCGTGACAATGCCATGGTTGGTTTCCGGATCGATGCGCGGCATATTGCCTGCATCCGGGTCTCCATTGGGGTTGCCGTTTTCCACGTCGAAAAGAATCACAAAATCATACCTGTTCTTGATCGGCTCTGACATTTATGCTTCCTCCTTCACATCGCTGTCGCTTTTTTTCATATACCGTTTTTGCGTTTGCTGGTAATATCCCAACACAAAACTCCCCTGATCCTCTAGTGAAAAATGGGCGGGGAAAGGCGTGTCGGCAACATCCAGCTTATCGATCAGATCTTTGATCTGGTTGTCGAGATAGCACTTCAGCTTTATATCCTTAATCACCCGAATATGATGCCGTGATAATTTGATCAACGTGGGAAAAACGCTTCCCGGTGTTGCGCAGGCCGAGGTGAAATAGCGATCCTTGATGGTGGTATTGATGTTGGGATAGGCCTCCAACTGCACTTTTTCCAAAATTGCGAACAGTCGGCCGAGCACATAAGCCTTGTTTTTGCTCTCCTCATTGATCGACACTTGCAAAACCTCCTTATATTCTTCCTCCCCGCGGTGTCGGCGGATGAGATAGCCCTTGATGATGGCGGCTCGGCCGCGTGTGATTTTTTTGATATGCCGCTCGGAATCATCCTGCTCGGCATGGATGCGGAGCATCACCGCATTCATCAATGCCTGCGGATAGGGGGCGCCGGTTAGGATGGAGCGCATGACCGCACCGCTAAGCAGATGGGAGCCGGATTTATCTTTGGCGTTGGGATTCACAGTTTCTCGCAGCAGCCAATAGGGGGAGAGATAAGGGAATTCATAGGGCGCCTTCTCAATTTCCATATCGCTGTAGTGTTGTTGAATATGTTTCAAAAAGTTCCCGAAAGAATCCTGTAGGAAAAAACGCACGGAGAGGCGAGCGGCATTCGGCGCAAGGCCAAGGATGTAGAAGGGCGTTTCGGGATTGACGCCCTCCTTGGGCGGAAGGCCCCGGCTGATTTTTTCAAGGATGGCGCACAGCATCTTTTGATTGTCTTCCTTGGGGTTCATTGCGGCGTTGAATAAAATCTGGAAATCCGGGTTTGCACTCTCCGCCCAGAACACAACGGTTGTGTCGCTGATGATCAGCCGGTGCTCCGAATTGGCCAGGAGCGCGTTGAGTGCTGTGACGTAAGCAAAAGCGGCATATTTTCCAACTGGTGCATTGAGCCCCTGCGCCTTGTCCCTGCCATAAGATTCATAGGCGCTGGAATTGAAGCTAACGAGATTGGCCCCCACGCTCTGCGCATCCTTTACGCCCCGGATTTTGCCGTGCAGGATGGCGATGGGCTGGCGCGCCCCCGTGACTAGGCAGGGCAGCTCAACGCCCTGCTCCTGCGCTGCACAGTAAGCTTCCCAGGCCTCCCGTAGGGCGGGAATACCCTGCGCATACTGATCATCCGCTTGAAAAATCAGGTTTCCTCCGGCGGTAAGCCCGGCCAGATGGTCCTTCACATAGCGGTTTTCAGCAGCCGCAGCCGGATCCCAGCGGTCGAAAAAGGCAAGAATTGCGCGCGCGGCAGGATGATCGACGCCGGATAGAATTTCCCGGTGCAGTTTTTTGGAAGCCTCAAAGCATTGAAGGGCACGCTTCGGATTTCCCTTAGTATCTAGGCCCAGCAGGTAAATGGCGTTGTCACACAGGAAGAAGGGGAGGATATTGACGGAGCGGGACTCTTGCTCCGGAACCTCCAGCAATTGTGCTGCATCGCCTTTTTTCTTCCCGTGTTCAACGGGTAGCCTTAGGGTCGTGATGCCGCAGAGCTCCCCCTCCCCAGAGAGTTCCAGCGCATAAGAGACTTTCCCGGTGCAGTAGCCTTGTTTTGGAAGCTTGTCCTCCGCAGCCATCATTTCATAGTATTTGACAAGCGCTTGCAGGATCATCGGATCACCTCGCAGGCGCCAACATCGATCACACCGTTTTTCATTACGGCGCGGAAAAAGGTGGGGTAGATATTTTCCGGGTCGGAATAGTCCATATCATAAAGCATAAACCCGAGATCCTTTTCCGGCTCGTTTTGATAATAGGTGGCAACAAATTCGCCTTCAAACAGCCGGAAATGCGCGGGAAACTCCCGACAGCCAAAGCAAGGCTGGTGATAGCACTGGCCCTCGCGCAGGCGGCGGCAGGCAATTGCATAATGCTTTTCCTTCGTATCCGTTGGGCCTACCTTGTCAGTCAGCTCAAAATGCGCGTCGATCACATAGCGAACGTCGTAAAGCACCATAGAGGCGCGCTGCTGAATCTCCGCCGAGGTGTTCAAATACGGCATGTCGCCGTTGTTTATCGCGCTGCGCACGCTGCTGGCGGAGATTTTTGAGGCGACCTCATTGCGCCGGATGTTGGTAAAGCGGATGGGGTTACACACTTGAATTCGATCAATTTTCCAGCGAATGGCTGGCTTCCAGTAGACTGCCTCGATCAATCCTCGCGCAGCGGATGGCGTGATCACATCGTAAGAAACGCGTTCCGCCTTCATCTCCGGGCGGGAAAAGAGAGCATAAGGCCCCCAGACCTCCACCCGAATGCCATATCCCATATGGCTCACTCCTTTCCAAAATGAATGAGTATATCAACTGAAGAGCCCGATCCCTCCTTTGCCGGACTGCATGGAGAGCCCGGTTTTTTCATCGTAGAGCGAAAGGTCGGTCAGAATGGCGATCTCATCGTCCAAAACCTCCAGTGCGCTGATGGCGTCCAGCGCCTCATAATGATTTTCATAAACCGAAACGCAATACGGCCCAATTTCCCGCATGAGCCTTTGATTGCGTTCCCCGCGCCGAAGCCGCTTGGCCAACTCCGCGACCGTTTTTTCCACAGGGATGAGAATGGTCCTCGTCTGTTCGTCAATCAGGTGGAATTCCTTTGCAACCGTTTCGAATGGGAAGAGAAACGCATTCTGAGCGCCTTCTTCGAAGCGGTTTACAATGTTTTTTTGATCCAACCCGTTCCCAGAATTTTTGTATAGCTTTTCAAAATAGCTGTGGATTGCCTCTGCGGAGGCGATGTCGGCATAGCGCTGGATCACAGAGAGTGCAACGTCTCTCGGCATTGCAAAAGAGGCCTGGCTGTTTTGATAGGCCTCCTCCGGCTGGAAAACAGAGACAATGCTCTCCTCCGCCGGGCGTTTTCCTTCCCGGTTGCAGCGGCCCGCCGCCTGAATGATCGAATCCAGCCCCGCTTCCGCACGATATACGGTGGGAAAATCGAAATCTACGCCCGCTTCGACCAGGCTGGTAGCGATCACGCGGCAGGGCAGGCCGTCTTTCAGCCGCCCTTTAATATCCGATAGGGCGGTAGTGCGGTGCAGCGGATACATCAGCGTGGTCAGGCAGAAGGTGTTTTCATCTTTGAGCGCCTCGTAAAGATCGCTGGCGTGCTTTTTGGTGTTGACGATGCAGAGCACCTGCTCTAATTCTCCCAGCCGCTCAATGAGCGCCTCGTTGGAGAGCGGGCCGATTGGCTGGAGCTCTGTGCGTTTGAAGAAGGAATAGAGGGCGGGCACATCCTCCATGATTTCTGTTGCCCGGATTTCCGGCGGGAACAGCTTTTGCAGAGCGGGCTGCGTGGCGGTGCACAGCACGGCGGTACAGCCGTAATTCTGGACGAGCTCGGAGATCGCACGGACGCAGGGGCTCAGGTATTCCCGCGGCAGCATCTGCGCCTCGTCGAAGATGATGACACTGCCCGCGATATTGTGGAGCTTGCGGCAGCGGGAGGATTTGTTTGCGAAGAGGGATTCAAAAAACTGGACGTTGGTGGTGACGATAACGGGTTTGTCCCAATTTTCGGCGGCGAGGCGGCGCGGGTCGATTCGGTCGTCGTCATAATCGTATTGAAAATTGTGCTGGTGCTCCAGCACGTTCCGATCGCCCAAAACCGTGCGGAATTCCTCTGCCGTCTGCTCGATGATCGAGGTGTAGGGGATCACATAAATCACGCGGCGCTGCTCATTGTGCTTGGCGTGTTCAAGCGCAAAGGCCAGGGAGGAGAGCGTTTTGCCGCCGCCGGTCGGCACGGTGAGGGTAAACAGGCCGCGGCCGTTTTCCGCCATTTGCAGGCAGCGGTTTAGAATGTTGCAGCGCATCCGGTTGAGATCATTTTGCGGATGATCGAATTTTTTTAAATATTGTGCCAGTTTGCCACGCAATATGGGAAGCGGTTCCCCCGGGTCGCGCGCGACGCTGCCGTTGGACATGAAGCGCTCCGTGTCGAGAAAATCGGCGTCCACCAGGCAGGAGTAAAGCATTCGAGTAAAGAAAGAAATGGTAAAGCCCGCTTTTCCCAACAGGCGCAGGGGAGGCTCCTGGGTTGGAAGCAGAGTGCTCGGATCGATTTCCTGGCGGAAAGCCTGATAATCCTCCACAGGGCGCTGTAACCGGGCGGATAGGGTTGATTCCGCTTCATGGTCGGCCGCGCTGCCCCCATCCGGCAGGCCGGTATGATGCCCCGCAACACAATAGGAGGCGATTCGCGCGTTGAGGGTGTTTGACAGCTCCCATACGAGCTGCGCGCCTGCTGTGGAATGGTCCACCTTGCCGCCTCCGTTTAAGATCCGCTCTCGAAACCCTTCGGAATACTTCCCGATATCGTGCAGCATGCCGAGGCAGCGGCCATATTCGCCGCAGCCAAAAGGATTCGCAAATTCTTGCGCGCGGTTCGCTGTGCCCTTCAGGTGTTCAAGAATGCTTTGTTCCCGTTGCCCATCTTCGTTTTTATGTGCAATCCACATAGATTTTTTTCTTCCTTTTTACGTTATTATATTAGTTATCGTATCATAATATTGGCATAAAAGCAATATTTTTGATGGAAATAATCGGTTAACTGGTGTAATCTAGAAATTTAAAAGGAATAATGTAAAATATAATCCAGCAGTTTTTGGATTGGTTTACACAAAAAAGGGGATTATGAGAGTTTACGTTAGGCAAAGGAAACATAGCAACAGGCCGCCAGAGGCTCCTGGCGGCCTGTTGTGTTTTTTTATTTTGGCTTAGGGAACTTAGGAAGCTAGGTGTTCGATCAAAATTTTGAACCCAATACCAAGCAGGATTACCCCGCCGAGAAGCTTTGCCCACTGGCCGAGGAACGCGCCGCATTTTTGACCGATTGCGGCGCCGATCACGCATAAAGCGCAGGTGATGATGCCGATGATTGCCGCGGCTGCCGCAATGTTCGTATCAACGACGGCAAAGCTCACGCCAACAGCGAGCGCATCAATGCTTGTGGCAACGGCCTGTACGAGTAAAATCCGCAGAGTAAAGGGGCGCTTCTCTGTGCAGGCCTCCGGGTGCCGGATTTCCCTGATCGCTTCCAGAAGCATGTGCCCGCCAATCAGCCCGAGCAGGATAAAAGCGATCCAGTGATCAACAGAGGAAATGGCCTCGCTGAAGAAGCGGCCCGCAAAATAGCCGATCACCGGCATGATGGCCTGAAATATGCCAAAGGTGACGGCGGAGAGCGCTGCTTGGCTTCGCCGAAAATTGTGATAGCATAAACCGTTGGAGAGGGAAACGGCAAAGGCATCCATTGCGAGCCCGCAAGCAAGAAGGAACAGGGTGACAGAATCCATCCGTAGTACAGTCCTTTCCATTTTCAATTTCATACGCTGGCTTTTACAAAATAAAAAAACTCATGTACAGCCCAATCAGAGCTGTACATGAGTCTTGTTCATTAAGGCAAGCCAGGCCTATGGCCAGTATGTTGACTTGACACGCGATTTCCGCGTGAACTACTCCCTCACGAAGCTGCTACAGTATACTGCAAACAACGGCAGCCTGTCAAGGGAAAAACTGGATGGAAAGCTTGGCCGCCCCTTCTTGCCTTCCGTGCCTGTGCTTACTCGACGATCACGTTGAGCTTGCGCACGCAATCCGGACATACGCGGTGGCCCTTGTACTCGACCGCATTCTCTACGTCGCCGCAGAAGATGCATGCAGGCGCATACTTTTTGAGAATGATTTTGTCGCCGTCTACAAAGACTTCAACAGAATCTTCACCATCCTCAATGTTGAACTGCCTGCGCAGCTCTTTGGGAAGGACAATCCTGCCCATTTCATCGACGGGCCTTACCATACCGATTGACTTCATAGTACCACACTCCCTTTTTTTTGCGAATCGACCGACGGATAACGGTTCCTTTCGGGGACATTCGCGGGGTACAAAGTACCTTGTATATAATTTAACACTTACTGACATTAAAGTCAATCTAAAGTTCAACAAACTTTGACACGAATTTTGGGATAAAATGACCAAAAATTCAATACAATTGTAGAGGAAAGGCAAATATACAAAAATTGGATTACAAAAGGGGACTAACCAATTATGATGAATTATATTTGGGCAGGCATGATGCTCTTGGCTTTTCTATCGGCTGCATGGCAGGGGAATATGCAGGCGCTCTCCAATGCCGTTATGGCGGGCGCGTCGGATGCGGTTACCCTATGCATTAAGCTCCTGGGCGCGCTTTGTCTATGGGGCGGGCTGATGGAAATCGCCAAGGCCTCCGGTTTGACTGCCACAGTTAGCCGGATGCTGTCGCCCCTGCTTCGGCTTTTATTTCCAAACTTCAAAAAGGATGATCCGGCAATGAATGCCGTATCCATGAATATAACGGCGAATTTGCTGGGCCTTGGCAATGCCGCCACGCCGCTCGGCCTGGAAGCGATGCGGGGCCTACAGGCGAACAACCCAACCCCAGAAATCGCAAGTGATGAAATGGTGAATTTTGTGGTGCTCAATACAGCGGCGCTGCATTTGATCCCAACAACGGTTGCGCTTCTGCGGCAGGAATACGGCGCAGCTGTGCCGATGGATATTATGCCGGCGGCCTGGCTGACTTCCGCCGCCGCGCTATGCGTCGGCCTGGCGATGGCGTGGCTTCTCCGGGTCAGGCGGAGAAAAAGGGGCGGATAACGTTGCCTGCATTTTAAAAGGAGGCGGCAGATATGGCGAATTTTAGCGCATGGATTTTGCCGGTGATCGTTATTTTTATCATCCTACATGGCTTAGCGCATGGCGTTAAGGTGTTCGATTGTTTTTTGGAGGGGGCAAAAACGGGTTTCGACACGTTTCGTTCTCTGCTTGCCCCACTGGTAGGGCTTGTGATGGCGGTTGGGATGCTGCGGGAGTCAGGAGGGCTAGCGGTGCTCATGGGGCTGATGGAGCCTCTCTCACGCATCACGGGGCTCCCGCGGGAAGTGATGCCGTTGACCATCCTCAGCCCACTCTCCGGCAGCGGATCTCTGACGATGTTCCAGCAGATTTTGCGCAGCTGCGGCCCGGATTCCTTTGCGGGCAGGGTCGCAAGCGTGATGATGGGCTCGTCAGAAACCACTTTTTATGCGGTTACGGTATATTATGGCGCGGTGGGCGTGAAAAAAACGCGGCATACGATCCCCGCGGCCCTCTGTGCTGATTTGACCTGCTTTTTGCTTTCTGCACTAACAGTTCGCCTGCTAATGGGGGGATAGTCCGCCGCCGCGCAACTGCGTATCGCAATACATAAAATGATGAATTTTTATGCAAAATAGGTCTTTGTTTATACAAATTCACTATTGCCAATTCAAAAAGGCATGTTATAATAAATTTAATCCGAAAAAGAGGAAGGAACTGTTTGGAAAGGATGGTCATGAAAATGAAGAAGGTTATGAAAGCGCTGTCCCTGCTGGTGGCGGGCGTTCTGGTGCTCGCGTGCTTTGCTGGCTGTGCAGGGCAGAGCGGTCTTGCCCAGATCAAGGAAAAGGGCGAGCTGGTCATGCTGACGAATGCGGCGTTTCCGCCGTTTGAGTATGTCGAAAACGATGAGGTCGTTGGCGTAGACGTCGATATTGCGAACGAAATCGCAAAAGAGCTCGGCGTTAAGCTCACGGTTCAGGATATGGAATTCGATTTGATTATCGACTACATCAAAGCTGGCAAGGGCGATATCGGAGCCGCTGGTATCACGGCTGACGATGAGCGCAGAAAGCAGGTTGATTTCTCTGTTGAGTATATTACATCAACGCAGTATGTGATTGTTCCGGCCGGAACGGATACCAAAACGTTTAAGCTGGATGGTAAGGTGATCGGCGTGCAGGAAGGCACGACCGGCGACGTTTACTATGCAAGCGATGCGGAGGTTATCAAAGCAAAAGAGGTCAAAAAGTATAAGTCCGCAATCGACGCGGCGGCAGATATGCTGCTCGGCCGTGTGGACTGCGTGATTATCGATGAGCTTCCGGCGAAAAAGATTACGGAAAAGAACGCTGGTAAAATGATCTGCTATGATGCCGGCTATGAACCGGAATCCTATGCGATCGCTGTCAAGAAGGATAATGAGGAGCTGCTCGACGCCATCAATACGGTTCTGAAGCGGCTGATGGACGAGGGCAAAATTCAGGAATATGTTGTCAAACATTCCTGATAGCAGTTGGTTGAATTGATTTTTGTCAATAACAGCAGGCGATTTGCAAGAGGGTCGTCTGCTGTTATTTTCACTGTGAGTCAGGGAGGCGTTTTATGGAATGGCTTCAGTCCGTGGGGGATTATTTTTATAACTTGCTGATTTATCAGGATCGCTATATGACGATTCTCAAGGGCCTGGGGAATACGCTGGTGATTGCCGCTGCCGCTGCTGTGATTGGCATTAGCTTGGGCATGCTGGTTGCAATGATCAAGTATTTCTGCAAGGATAAAAAAGCGTTGCGCCCGTTGGAATGGATCTGCAATATGTATGTCACGGCAATCCGCGGCACTCCGGTGATGGTACAGCTTTTCATCTGGTCCCTTGTCATTCTGGCGTCCTGGAAAAATGCTTTGCCGATTGCGTGTATTGGCTTTGGGTTTAATTCGGGGGCTTATGTAGCGGAAATTATCCGTGCGGGCATTGCGGCCGTCGATCCAGGGCAGGAGGAGGCAAGCCGTTCTCTCGGGTTGTCTAAGGGCGCTACGATGCGTTATATCATCATGCCGCAGGCAATCAAAAACATTCTGCCGGCGCTTGGAAATGAATTCATTGTTTTGCTGAAAGAGACGTCTGTCGCAGGATACATAGCCGTCAATGATCTGACCCGTGCGGGTTCGATTATCAAAACGGTAACATATGATGGCAATATTTATTTTGTCATTGCATTAATTTATCTGGTTATGGTAATGGGGCTGACAAAGCTGCTGCGGCTGCTTGAAAGGAGGCTGGCGAAGAGTGATAAGGGTTAAGGGCCTGAAAAAGGCATTTGGAGATCACCTGGTACTAAAAGGCATTGACTATGAAATCAAAAAAGGTGAGAAGATCGTCGTCGTCGGCCCGTCCGGCTCCGGCAAAAGCACCTTTCTGCGCTGCCTGAACCTCCTAGAAAAGCCGACGGAAGGGGAAATCTGGTTTGAAGATCAGCTCATCACTGATCCGAAGGTGAAGCTTGATGAAATCCGCGAGCAGATGGGCATGGTGTTTCAACAGTTTAACCTTTTTAATAACCTGACAATCCTGAAAAATATTACGCTCGCTCCAGTTAAGCTCAAGCTCATGAGCAAGGAGGAGGCCGATGAAAAGGCCTTTCAACTGCTTAACCGCATCGGACTGAGGGACAAGGCCGATGCGTATCCCTCCCAGCTTTCCGGCGGGCAGAAGCAGCGTATCGCGATCATCCGCGCGCTGGCGATGAACCCGAAGATGATGCTCTTCGACGAGCCGACGAGCGCACTCGATCCGGAGATGGTCGGCGAGGTGCTGGCCGTTATGAAGGAGCTTGCCGACAGCGGCATGACGATGTTTGTCGTCACGCATGAGATGGGCTTTGCCCGTGAGGTGGGCACGCGGGTCGTTTTCATGGACGATGGGCAGATTTTGGAGGAAAACACGCCGCAGGAGTTCTTTGCGCACCCGCAAAATCCACGCTTGCAGGATTTTCTTTCCAAGGTGTTGTAAGACAAATCGCAAATCAAAAAACATGCGCGAGCGGTGCAAATCAGCTCGCGCATGTTTTTTTAGTCCTCTGAAGAAAAAATGTATTTCTGTCAATAAGAATTTATATTTGCTGTTTTTCATAGTAGCCCATCCCTGGGCGGAATGTATCGGACGCAGTAAATCCGTGTTTTTCCAAAACAGGTATCCGTGCCTTCGTGTGCCCGGCTTTTGTATAAAGAATAGAAATTGTAAAGTCCGGCATCCAGCGATTGGCTGCGAGTGAAACAATTTCATTGAGTAGGGGGCGGTCTCGTAGGGCAGGGCGAGGTCGATCCGCAGCACGCCGAATCCGCTGAGGCCGCCGCCCAATGTGCCGCCGAAAATTTCAGCCGTGCCAACCGCTTTTTTTACCGTTTTATCAATGATTGCAAAGCGGATATACGCTTGCTGCTGATATTCGCGCAGCCAGAATCGGATGCATTCCTGCATTTGTGTGAGCGTTTCATAATAAAAATCGCTCGTGCAGCAGTCCGCGTTCATGTTGGCGACTGCCCGCCGGTCGGAATAGCAGGCCAGCAGGTCCTTCGCATCGTCCAGTTGTACCAGCCGGAGTAAAAAAGAGGAGGTTTCATAAACCGGACATTTTTGATACGGGTTGCTCAAGTGCACCACATCCTTTCGGCTTTCCAGTATATCGGTCAAAAGCTGACAACAAGCCGTCATATTTAAAAAATGGGATTGCATTTTAAAACATGCCTTGTTATACTCAGTTTCATCATGAAAAGGGGGGAGCGCATGGAGCTGCAACAGGAGCTTCTGTGGAAAATTGTCGAACGTGAGCTGGGGATGGGCCTTATCTCCTGCGAGCCGCTGAATGCCGGGGGCTCGGCGGATGTTTACCGGGCAACGGTAAAGGGGGAGCCGCATACTGCCTGTATCAAACTGTTTCGCTCGGAAGGCGCGGCGGGGATGGCACGGCAGGAGGCGGAGCAGATCGCACTTCTGGCGCAATACTCAATTATCCCGTTTCCGCGCCTCTATTTTGTGCACGATGCAACGCCGGAGGAACCGCTCGAAGCGCTTGGGATGGAATTGATGCCCGGCGTATCGGCGCTCAACAAAACATTTTACTGGAAGTCACCCGCCAAGCGCAGGCGGATGAGCGATCTGTCGGTGGACAGCCTGATCCGTATCCATTCTGCCGAAAATGACCGCTTTGGCCCGTTGGACACGCCGGACTGCCCCACATGGAACGATTTTTATTACCCGCTGGCAAAGGAGATTCTGGAGAAGGCGCAAAAGGCAGTGCAGGATGGGCGTTTTCGCGCGGAAACCTGCGAGACGATGGAAAAGGCGTTTCGCCGCTATGAAGATATCTTTGGGGAAGAAATCCGGCAGGCGGTGCTCATCCATGGGGACTACTGGCCGGCAAACATCCTGATCGACCCCAAGAGTCTCCTCCCGCAGGCGGTCATTGACCCTTACAACAGCATGTGGGCGGATCGAGAATATGAGCTCTTTGCGCTGAACAATGTGATGGGGAGCTGTTTTAGGCTTTATGAGAACTATAAAAGCAAGGTGGAGCTGAGCCGGCTGTGCGACCTCAAATGTGCATTTTACGCCCTTTACAGCGAGGTGAGGTGGTTTCACCAGCTCGGCGAAGGATCGCATCCGTTTATGTGGACGCTGGCGAAGCGGCTGAAACGGCAGATGAAGCGGTTTTCCCTAGGATGATAAGAGGCTCTCTCGGCTAATCTCTGTGGCATTCAGAGAGGAGGGGAGCCTATGGATTTTACAGCGGTCACTGCGGCAAACAGGCCGCAAGTCAATCGGTTTATCCGGGAGCGCTGGTTTTCAACAGACATGATCCTCCGCGGAGCAATCGTAGACATGACGAAGGCGGATGGGATTCTTACCCTGGATGATGGGCAGATTTTGGAGGAAAACACGCCGCGGGAGTTCTTCGGGCATCCGCAGAACCCTCGGCTGCGGGATTTCCTCTCCAAGGCGCTGTAGGATCTGATTGCCGCTCGAACAAAAGGGCGGGCGGATCAATAGCAAATGGCGGCCGCATAAAACGCAAAAAGAAGGCGTTCCTCAAAGGCATAAAGCTGTCAGCGAACACCCTCTTTCTGCGTATCCTTTTGCGCAGAACTGCTACGAGTTTATTTGAATGTTGTGAAGTTTGACGATCCTTTAAAGATAAACAGCGTTATCAGCCCACAACTGCCATCCTTTGGTTGAAGCCCCAAATGTCATCTTAAACCCGTAGGTATAGGTCAATCCCAGAGACGCCTCTCCGCTGCTTGACAAAGAGGAGGACGGTGCAAAGGAATAACTGGCTTCTCCATTAAGCAGAATGACTGTTGTATAATTGTGTACATATTTCGATCCAAATTCCAACCACACATTTGATTGCTTTGGCGTTACCTGAACAATACAGGTTGCGAATTCACCTTTCTTTAGTTTTTTATCCTCAATATTAAACAGGACAATTCCTGTTTTGCGGTCGGCTACACTGGAGATGTTGCTATCTCCATTCGAAACATAATAATCCGCATACTTGGTATCCCATTCAATACTAATTTTATCCAATGGACCAGGAGCGATTTCTGTTTTTTTTGCTTCTATGCAGGCATCCAAATAATAATTTCGAGAATTGCCACGTCTAAATGAATGTACAGTTAATTCATAGTCCGTTGGGGAAGCGCCATATGGAACGATATCGCCGTTCGAGGAATAGGAAACTTTTTTCGGCGCGCACAGCAATTGCGTATCCAATTGGCTCAGCTTGCGCAAGGCAAGCGCAGGATCCTGCTCATATTGCAGCATAATTTTGTTGACGGCTTTTATATACGCTTCCTCAGAGAGGGGCTCGCTTGATGTATATGCCAATGTGCTTAGCGTATACCCGAGCAGTAGCACGACAACTAGCAGAGAGGAAAGAATTTTTTTATTTTAATTTTTCTCCTTTTTAAAATATTCAATGATTAATAATACGGAGCCTAAAGTCATAAATACAATTGATAGAGGGATCAAAAAAGCGATTAGTCCATCGTCAAACAGCATATCTGTACCTGCTACAAAGAAACTAACTAAACCACTCAGAAAAAAAACAATGCCAATGATCAAGTGCTTCAACGGATCACCTCCTCTTTATATAAGTTAGTATATATATGCATTATATATGTAAATAAATAGAGAGTCAACCACTAATGAAATTTTATATTATTTATTGCGTCCAAATCTGTTTTTTGCGTTCAGAGCATTGTGAAAGCTCGGCTGGATCAGCCGATGATAGCCCTCAAAAATCTGATACGGCTTGCCAGTGCTCCAGCAATGCAAAATACTGATTGGCATTTGATAATGCCATATATAAAAAATCGCCGGATCCATGCAGGATCCGGCGATTTTTTATATAGTGATATGCTTCTGACTGCCTTACTTTTTATGGATCAAGTCGCGCTTCTGCTCCTCCGGCAGGTCAAGGCCCAGCGTTCCGCCCGGATTCATGATGTGATCCGGATCGAAATGCTCCTTGAGCGCACGATAAACCTCCATCTCATTGTGGCCGATCTGGGCCTCCAGCCACGGGGCGGTCATCTTGCCGATGCCGTGATGGTGGCTCATGGAAGCGCCGGCCTTTTGGATGTGATCCATAATACCGTACTGGTATTCGAGATATTCATCAATGCTGTCCATTTTCGCCTGGAAGATGAAGTAGAGGTTTGCGCCCTGTGGGTAGAAGTGAGACATATGCGTCATACACATCGTGTTCGGGCGGCTCTTACAGTAGGTACGCACGCTTTTGTAAACGTCCATGAAGTTATCCCAGTTGACGGAGCACTCCAGTGTGTCGAGCATCAGGCCGTAATCGCCCAGATCCTCGCGCAGATACGGGTCGCGGAAGCGGCCCTTCTCCCAACCTCTTGTGACGATACCGGTAGTGTACATTGCGCCGTATTTATGGCAGATATCCCAAATGCGGCGTTTTACGTTTTTGCTAAAGTGGCGCTCTCCCTCCGTGAAGCCAAGCATCAGGCAACGCTTGTTGGATTCATAGCCGCGCGCTTTGAGCAGCGCGTCAATAGGCGTATCCGCCACGCCGTAGAGGTGGAAGGCGATCTCCGTTTCCTCCGCGTCGGACACACGGAACACGGATGGGAAGCCGAACTCGCCCTGCATGATCTCGCGGGCGGCGGTGACGGCGTCGTCCCAGTTGTGGAAAACATAGCTGAAGCGGAAGCGGTTTTCCGGCATGTATTTGAACACGCGCAAGGTCACGTGCGTCAGGATGCCGAAGGTGCCCTCGCTGCCCATCATGATCTGGTCGATTGACGGGCCGGTTGCGTTGCGCGGGCACTCGTCGCTCTTGATAATGCCCACGGGGGTGACATATTCCTGGCTGATGACGATATCCTCAATCTTTCCGTAGTAGCTGGAGTTCTGGCCCGCGCCGCGCGTGACCGTCCAGCCGCCGACGGAGGAGTATTCAAAGGACTGTGGGAAGTGCCCGCAGGTGTAGCGCCCTTTGGCATGTAGTTTCTCCGGCGCGTTGTTGAGCACCTCCTCAAGCTGCGGGCCGCTCATGCCCGCCTCCACGGTGATCGTCTGGTTGTGCTCACTGAAGCGGATGACCTTGTTGAAATTTTTGCGCATATCGAGCGTGATACCGCCGCACACGGGCTCTACACCGCGCGTGACGGAAGAACCGCCGCCGTAGACGTACATCGGGATTTTGTGCTCTGTGCAGTATTTGACAAGCCCTATGATATCCGCGCGGTTGCGGGGGTAGACCACGGCGTCTGGCACATTCTCGACAATGTGCTTTCTAAGGCGCATCAGGTCGATCATCGTTTTGCCATAGGCGACGCTCAGGCGGGCGTAGTCGTCCACCGTGACGTTTGCGCGGCCCACAATGGCGCGCAGGTCGTTTAGCTGCTCGTCGGTAAAGCGGGAGGGGTGGTCGTATTTGACCGGCTCTAGGCCCATCTCCTTCTTCTCCTGGAAGTCGTCGTCCGTCATGTCGAAAACATCCTTCATCATGCGGTAGAGGGAGCGGCTGGGGGCTTTGAATTCCTTTGGATCGCCCCATTTCAGGATGGAGCGCCAAGAATCGGCAGGCGCTTCTTCATGGTACCAGTCCGGATAAAAATCGGACACCTTTTTTTTGCTGAGAGCCATTGCTGTATACCTCCTATTTTCTGAATTTGATTCGCTCGATGCCTGTTTATGCTTTTTCGCACGCTGCGCCGTGAACCCGGCAGGGCGCGGGGTTTCCGGTCATATCGCTGGTGGCGACGATCTTCACGCCGCATACGTTTTTGAGCACCACGCCGCCAATGGGCAGCCGTTTTTTCAGGATGACGGCATTGATCTTTTCCATGGCCTGCATGATATGCTCTTTCGGCAGCTCGCCATCTGTTTTCACGCTCACATAGGGGCAGTCCGGGAAAATGGTTTTGACCGTGCTCGCAATGGAGCGAGTCGGGTTTTTCAGCTCATTTTCCGCGAAGGCCACGCCTTTTTTGCAGGTGGCGCCCGTCACCTCTATCTTACCATCCTTTTCCATCACCTGCAAGCGGCAGCCGTTTGGACAGACAATGCAGGTCATCTCCTGCACGGTATTTTTCATAAAGCACACGCTCCTTTACTGCCGCGCTTCCATCTTCAGCTGGAGGCTGCGGACCTTTTCTTTGGGCGTAACGGTCAGCGTTTCCATTTCAGAGGGCAGCAAACGCAGATAATTTTTCTTTTTTTCCGCCTGGTCGTTGACAAGCAGCGTAACGGACTGGCCGCGCCGGTCTGTTCGGCTGCGGAAATATACGGTGAAGGAGCCGGGCTGCTCCATATCGTAATACTGTGGCACCGCGTAGAGAAAATCCCCCTTGCGGTAGCTCAGGCGCACCCGGCAGCGGTCGGCGGGCTGGTAGTGCGCCGCCGCTTTGCCCGCGAGCTCGCCGCTTTCGGAAACGTAGTCCACAAGGTCGTTGACGTGCAGGGCGTTGCCGCAGCAGAACACGCCGGGCACGCTCGTCATCAGCCTCTGATCGACGAAGGGTCCCTTTGTGGCTGGGTCGAGCTCCACGCCGAGCTGCTCCGCAATCTCGTTTTCCGGCAGCAGGCCGACGGAGAGAATGAGCGCGTCGCAGTCGATAATGCGCTCCGTGCCCGCGATGGGCTGCATGGAGCCGTCCACCTGGCAGACCTCCACGGCCTCCACTCGTTTCGTGCCGATCACGCGCGTCACGGTGGTGGAGAGGTGCAGGGGAATGTTATAGTCGTTTAAGCACTGTGCAACGTTGCGCGCAAGGCCGGCGGGCGCGTCCTTGATTTCATATACGCCCTCCACCTGCGCGCCCTCCAGCGTCAGGCGGCGGGCCATAATCATGCCGATATCGCCGCTGCCGAGGATTACGCATTTTTTCGTAGGCATACAGCCCATAAGATTGACGAAGTGCTGCGCCGTGCCCGCGGTGTAAACGCCAGCGGGGCGGTCGCCGTGAATCCAAACCTGGCGGGCTGTTTTTTCCCGGCAGCCGCAGGCCAACACAAGCGCGCTGCATTCCTCATAGAGGATGCCGTCCTGCGTTTGGATTTCCAGCCGGAAGCCGCCGCCCGGCTGCTTTTTCGCATTCAGGACGAAAGCGGAGGTACGGTAGTCGATCTCCATCTGGAGCAGTTCTTTTAGAAAACGATCCGCATATTCCGGGCCGGTGAGCCGCTCGCCAAAACGCAGCAGGCCAAATCCGTCATGAATGCACTGCTTTAAAATACCGCCCATTTTTGCTTCCCGCTCGATGAGCAGAACGCTTGCCTTTTCTTTTGATGCGCTGATCGCGGCCGCAAGGCCCGCGGGTCCGCCGCCTAGGACGATCACGTCATACCGTTTCATGCTGACGACCACTCCTTTCTCCCTTGTGTGTGCGTTCCAGGATTAGGTTAGAATCCTCCCCGCTTTTGGTGACCTCCTCTGGGGAAAGCCCCGTCTCCTCGCAGATGATCTGCGTGACCAGCGGGGAACAGAAGCCGCCCTGGCACCGGCCCATGCCGGGGCGCACGCGGCGCTTGAGCGCGTCGATCGTGGTTGCGGGGATGGGGGAATGGATCGTGTCCACGATCTCACCCTTGCTGATGCCCTCGCAGCGGCAGATGATCACGCCATAATCCGGATTCTTTCGGATGATCTCCTGTTTTTCCTCTGTTGTCAAATCGCTCATATGGGGAATCACCCTCCGGCGCGGGTTGAAGCCTGTATTCGGCTTTACCTCCATCTGCTCCTGAAGCGCATCCACCGTGATCCTGGAGATTTCCTCTGCGATCGCAGGGGCGGAAGCAAGGCCCGGCGACTGGATACCGGCCGCATGGATGAGGTTTTGCACATATTCGGAGCGTTCGATGATGAATTCCTCTTCATATGTAGCGGCTCGGATGCCGGCAAAATAGGTGATTACGTCCGAGGGGGCGAAGCCCTTGATGAGCGGGAGGTGCTTTTTCAGGATCGCGTCGATATTCTCGCGGTGCGTGCTGAAGTCCTCGCGCATCGGCTGCTCGTAGGCGTCCGGCCCCACGAGCACGTTTTGGTCAATCGTGCGCATCACACCGCCGCCCTTGGTGTCGGAGGTGGCCTGGCTGAGATCGATCAGCCCCATTGAGCGAGTCACGAGCGGGCCCTTCTTTTTATCCAGAATCACCAGCTCTCCCTTGCGCGGGTGGATGGAGAAAAAGCGGTCGTTTGCCATCTCGGCAATCTGATCGGAGAAAACACCCGCTGCGTTGATGACGAGCCGCGGATGGATGGCGCCGCGGTTAGTGAAAACGCTGCCGATCGCATCCCCCTCCATCTCCATGCCGGTGACGATGGTGTCAAGAGAAACCTGCGCGCCGTTTTCCACGGCGTTTTCCGCCAGCGCAACGGTTAGCTTATAGGGGGATAGTACGCCGGAGGAGGGGTATTCAAACGCGCCTAAGGCGCGGTCTGTGATATTCGGCTCAATTTCACGCAGCCGCTTGCGGCTGATTTTGCCGCCGACAATCCCCAATTTGCGCGCCCGCTCGCCGAGATAGGGCTCTGCCACCGTGCCGAAGATATGGTCGGCATAGAGAATCAGATTGCCATACCTCTGGAAGGGAACGCCGAGCTCCTCACAGAGCTGTGTATACATCGCGTTGCCTTTCACATTCATCTTACCGCGCAGCGTGTTTGCATGGGAAGCAATGCCGGGGTGGATCATTCCGTCGTTGCGGGAGGAGGCGTGCATGGCAACGTCGCTCTCCTTGTCGAGCAGCAGGATGTCGAGCGCATTTTTAGACAGCTCGCGGGCAATCGCGCAGCCGATCACACCGCCGCCGATGATGAGCACATCCGGCCTGCGGCCTTCCAGCGCGTTATCCCGCTGTTTCGGCGTGCGGATAGGGGGCGGTGTGAAGCCCTTGAGTGTAATATCGTTGATTACACCCTTATAGCCCGCCTTCGCGGCGATTTTTCCGGCTTTGACGATGGCTTTCCAATCGTCAAGCTCCCCCTCCAGCCGGATGGATTTGCGCCACTCGGTGCAGGAGACGCCCTCGTACCCTTTGCCGCGCAGCGTGCGTTCAAGCTTTTGAGCCGTTGTCATGGGAATCACCTCTCCATTTATTTCAATCGTATCTTGCCGTGGATTATAAAAGGGAAATGGTTCGGTTGTCCGAACCTCTTGACAGGATTGTATCAATTTATTATACTTTTGTCAATAAATATAATTCATTTCGTTTAAAAATTCTTTTGGATGGTGCGTTGAATGCTCAGTGTTTCACTTGTTCAATTGATGAGTTTGTTCAAAGGGCTGCAAGATAAAATAGGGCTTTGGCTCATGGTGGCGCTGTGTATTCTGGCATTGCTGGGTTCCAGCGCCTATTTTCTTGTGAAAAGCCTGATCCCGCCGGTGCCGGAATCCATCGAAATCGGTCAGGCGGACGCGCCGAGCAACCGCGGCAAAGCGGATTATGCGCTTATGCAGGCGATTACGGCGCGCAAGGAGCCGGTCACCTGGGTGTTCGCGGGGGATAGCATCACGCACGGCTGCATGCACACAGACTATCTGCGCAATTATCAGGAGCATTTTACACAGGCGCTCAAAGCCACACCGGAGCGCGCGCGCGACACGGTGGTGAACACCGGCGTATCCGGCGCCACGACGCGGGAGCTGATGGAATATTTCAACGCCTGGGTGGCGGATTACCAGGCGGACGTCGTCTTTCTCTGCTTCGGGATGAACGACTGCGCAACGGATGGAATCACACCGGAAAGCTATGCCGGCAATCTGCGCGAGGCGGTCAGGCGTATCCGGGCGGCCGGGGCAATCCCCGTGCTGCAAACGCCGAACACAAGCAACCGCCAGCGCAAGCTCAGGCCCTATCTGGAGGCGGCGCGGGCGCTCGTGCGGCAGGAGGAGATTCTTCTGATCGACCACAACGCTTTCTGGTCGTCTCATCCAAAAGAAGTGAAAAAGCTGATGGCGGACGGCATCCACCCGAACGAATACGGGCACCTGCTGTGGGTTCGCTATCTGCTGCAATCGCTGGAGCTGTGCGTATCCGAAGAGGGAATCTTTGTATCTGGCAGCTATCATGATCTTTCACTGCCGGAGGATCCGGACCCAGCGCGGGCGGAATTTTCCCTTGACAAAGCCAAAAGCGCCTTGTTTGCGCCGTATTTTTCGCCCGGGCAGCCCTTCGTTTGGGTGTATCTCGGCGGCGGGACGACCGCTGGAACGCGTTTCAGTCAAAACGGCGCGCGGGCCTACCCGGAGCATATCCAGGAGGTATCCCGCTGGGAAATGATTGGCGACGAATATACGAGCCGGATGCGTTATGCCATCAACCAAGCGCACAGCGGCGATACAGTTTCCGACATGCTGCTGCATTACGATGATTGGGTGGGCCGTTTTCACCCGTCGGTTGTGTCGATCATGCCGGAGTTTGAAGGAGAGAAATCAGGCCTGAATGTGCAGGCGCGGTTTGAGCATGACTTGAGCGCGCTCATTAGCAGGGCAAAGTCGGATGGCGCCCTGGTGATCCTGCAAATGCCGTTGACCCTGCGGAAAGATTTGAGCGGCTGCCTTGCCACGATGAGGATCCTTGGGCAGCAGGAGGGTGTGATATTGCTTGATCTTACGCGTTTGGCGCAGGAAACGGCACAGAACGATGCGCGCGTACAGGAGCGATGGTTTGATGAAAACGGCCGCCCGAACGAAGAAGGGGAGCTTGTGATCGCACGTTACTTTTGCACGACCCTCCTGGATGTGCCGAAAAACAGCCGAATTTTGACAAAACACTATTCCTGTGTATAATTAAGATATGGATTTTTTTGGAAGAAGGGTGCGAAACGTATGCTGGATAAAGCAAGCTACACTCCTTTATATATTCAGGTGAGAGAGTATATATTAAACCGCATTCGAATGGGAGATTATAAGGTAGGCGACCGCCTGCCCACTGAGAAGGAGCTTATGGAGCAGCTGCAAGTTGGACGGGCAACCGTGCGTGCCGCTCTCAATGAGCTGGAGCATGAAGGCCAGGTGGAAAAGCGGCACGGAATCGGCACGTTTGTAAAAGAGCCAAAGCGGGAGCTAGGCTTTGAACCGTTAATTTCTCTTTCCCACTACCTGGATAAAATGGGCATCCGTTGTGTCAATCGCGTGGTGAAGGATGAGCCGGTTACGGTGGAAGCCGGCGTCCTCAGCGAACGCTGGGCGCCCGGTAGGGTGGTGCGCCGCCTCAAGCGTGTGCGCTATGGCGAAAAAATCCCGGTGGCTGTGGAGGATAACTACTTTACACAGGAGCTTTATGAACGCATTGCCGGGAGCGCGCAGAGCGAGGCCTCGATTGCACATGTGATCCTCACGCAGGAGGATTTGAGCGTGGGAAAAATCGATTATTCAATCGTGCGCCGCGTACCGACGGAGAAAGAGCAGGCGGAGCTGCGTGTGCTACCGAACCAGCGCGTGCTGGAAATGACGCGCTGGCTGTATTTTGAGGGGGATGAGGCGCCTTCCAATTTTGTGCGCTTCGTCATGCCGGAGCACTTTATGGATTATCCCTTCGCCGCCATGAAACGGGATTGAACAAAAAACAAATGCGCCGCGTTTGTTTTGCCGGATAGGAGGCGGTTGGCATTTGAACATACAGATAAACCCTGAAAAGCAGTTTCAGCGCATAGAAGGCTTCGGAGCCAGCGGCGCCTGGTGGGCACAAATCGTGGGCGGATGGGAACACATTGATCCCGCAAGCGGCAAGCCGGTCCGCGCTCCGCGCTCCGTGAACACTCTTCTATTTTTATTGTTTGTATTCCACTGAGCACGCGCGCTTTGTCCGGCGGAAGCGATCAATCTCGTGAAAAAGCTTCTGCGGCACTCCTTGAAAAAGGGGAAGGCAAGGCCTGGCGATACACAGCGTTAGAAATGAGAGCTGACAAGGCGTGGTGGAGGGGGTTTATGAAAAAGCTGATTTTGGATCGTGACGTTAAAATTTATGCCCATTTGCAGGAGAATGGCAATCACTATGTAATCCCGCCGGCGGCTCAGCCCAAATCATTTGTGGGAAACGCGTTTTTATGGGCGCTGGATGAGGGCGAGGATACCTGTTCACTGCTTCAAACAACCGGAGGCTATCGGGTGCGGCACAGTCGGGCAGGGGTCGATATCTTTTTTGATGCGGATTACAGCACTGTCGTGTATAAAGGGGTTCCATCCTGCGATTTTCTTGGAAATGCGTTTTGTGTGCGGGTGGATGGCTCAGACGCCTTAGAGCGGGCAATGGCAAACTTCTATTGGAAGAGCATCTTAAACCAATGCGCCGAGCGCTCCTTTATGCGCGGAAAAAAGCGGCTGCGGGAGGGCTATGTTCTTTCAACGCTGGAAACAAAGTTTTATGGGGGCACTTACCCCGCTGTGGATCACGAATTCCATATTCGCGGCAGGGTAGCGATGGGCGACGCCTTTGATTTGCAGGTGGTCCGCAGAATGCTGGAATTGCAGCTGCGTCTCATGCGCACAGATTGGCGGCGGCAGTTCCGCATTCCGTGTTCTCTACAACCGAATGGGCGGAGGGAATACCGCGTATACCGCAAAAGCAAGGATAAAAAGGTAAAGGCCGTAATGTTTCTGCTCACAGGCGTAATCGAGCTGGTGGAAGAGCTATATCATTACTTCTGCCTGACTAAGGACCTTGGGTTTGTAAAAAAGCATTTGGGCACTCTGGAGCGCGGGCTTTGCTTTGCAGAGCGGTTTCTGGATGGGAATGGCCGCCTTTGGGGCGATGTGTATTATGAAGATCAAGTCATAAAGGATGGCGCCAATGCACAGGCGCAGGCCTTTGCCGTGCATTCGTTCGAGTTAATGGCGCGGCTTGAAGCCATTGCTGGAGCCCCGGAAAAAGCGGATCGTTATGCAGCGTTGGCCAATAAAATGCGGCACAATTATATACAGCCTATCCCGGAGGGCTATTGGAGTGAGCGGGACGGCCGCTATGTGGATTGGATCGACCGGCAGGGTGCGGCGCATGACCATATCCATTTGCTGAGCAACGCCTTGTCCGTCACCTTCGGTTTCAATGATCCCACCAGAAACGAAACGGTGAACGCCGTGATCGAGCAGTATGACGATGTTTTTCAAAAGTTCCCATCCTTTGTCGCGGCAAAAATTGAGGATTATACGCAGTCGGAAATTGGCGTGGGTGGCCCGTATGATTTGTGCGCCGCCGGGCGGTATTGGTGCCACGATGCAAAATACAGGCGGGAAAAGGCGGATGCAGCCCTGCTCAAGCGCCAGTTAGAGCGGGTTGCCCAGCAGGCCGGGGCCGACAATTTTGATATGGGCGAGCGGTATGATATGAATTATATTTACTATAACACGGGGGAAGAGAGCAAACGGAATTGGCACGGCTCGCCTTCCTATTATGAATACCCGAATGTGTTTCTTGATGTGCTGGTGCATGACTTTTTGGGGCTCCGGCCGGATGAAGCGGCAGATCTTTTGGTTGCCCCTTGCTGCACGGGCGATACACAGGTTTCCATGGCGAGCTTTGGCGTGGCTTATCGGCTATCTGGGCAAGGCTTTTCAATCCGGAATATTTCTGGCGTATCCAAAAAGGTGCGTGTTGATCTATCGAAGATTTTTGCCGGTTGGAAGGATTGTCATGGCGCATCCAGCGCCGTCTACACGCTGCTGCCGAATCAAAGCCTGCATTTTTAAAAGCTTTCCATTCGGGCAAAGGAACGGTAGAAATGAAAAACAGCTTGTCATTGCTGGCCCGGCAGAGCGCTGGGCCTGTATTTTTTGAATCGATTGCTTCCTGACGCGTAGTTCCTCTGTGCTTCTATTTTTCTTTTCCACTCTTTTGGAATATTTGTGGTGAAAAGGCAAAGAATAACGACGCAGAAAAGCCGAGCGCTATCAAGTAGGGCTTTTCAAACAGGGAGGCCGCGCAGAGGCGCTGCGCGGCTCTGTGAAAGGAAGGAATCATACGCATGATCTTTTTGAAAGCGTTTCTGGTTGGCGGGCTGATCTGTGCCGTAGGCCAAATTTTAATTGACTGGACGAAATTGACGCCCGCAAGAATTCTGGTGCTGTTTGTTACGCTGGGCGTGCTACTTGGCGCAATTGGCCTTTATGAGCCGCTGGTAAAGTGGGCCGGCATGGGGGCCAGCGTCCCTTTGACGGGTTTCGGTTATCTGTTGGCGAAGGGAACGAAGGAAGCCGTGGCCAGCCAGGGCTTGCTCGGTGTGCTGACGGGGCCGTTGACAGCCGGTGCGGCAGGCATTACGGCTGCGATGATCAGCGGGCTGTTGGTGTCCTTTTTTGCAAAGCCGAAGGATAAATAAAGGCTGCGATGGCAAATGGGGACTCTGGCTTCACAATGCAGATGCAGCGCGCGCTTTTGTATTGCCTGTGCAGTGGTTTCCGATAAACGTTGCCTTCCGCGCCGAAAAAACTTGAAAAATCCGCCGGGGATTACTATAATTAAATTTACGAGTAATTTCATATTGAAATCCCTGGAAAGGCGGTTTTTTGGAAGATGGCAGAGCAGAAGAAAATGGTGGAGGAAATTACCTCCATGGAGGAAGATTTCGCCAAGTGGTATACGGACGTTGTGAAGAAAGCGGAGCTTGCCTCCTATTCCTGCGTGCGCGGCTGCATGGTGGTGCGACCTTACGGCACGGCGCTGTGGGAGAATATCCGCGATAACCTCGATCGGCGTTTCAAGGCGCTGGGGCATGAAAATGTGATGATGCCCCTGTTTATTCCGGAAAGCCTGCTCCAAAAGGAAAAGGATCATGTGGAGGGCTTCGCGCCAGAGGTGGCGTGGGTCACGCACGGCGGCGCGGAACAGCTTCAGGAACGCCTGTGTGTGCGCCCGACGAGCGAAACGCTCTTCTGCGATCACTATGCCCAGGTTATTCATTCCTACCGTGATCTGCCCAAGCTCTATAACCAGTGGTGCTCCGTTGTGCGTTGGGAGAAGACAACGCGCCCGTTTTTGCGCACCATGGAATTTTTTTGGCAGGAAGGCCACACCATGCACGAGACCCCACAGGAGGCGGTGGAGGAAACGGAGCGTATGCTCAACGTCTACGCGGATTTCTGCGAGCATGACCTTGCGATTCCCGTGGTCAAGGGCCGTAAGACGGACAAGGAAAAATTTGCAGGCGCGGAGGCAACCTATACGATTGAAGCGCTTATGCACGATGGCAAGGCTCTTCAGAGCGGCACGAGCCACTATTTTGGCGACGGGTTTGCCCGTGCGTTCGACATCCAGTTCACTGGGCGGGACAATACGCTCCAATATCCGCACCAGACCTCCTGGGGTATGTCAAGCCGTATCATTGGCGCGATTATCATGACGCACGGGGATAATAACGGCCTCGTTCTGCCGCCGGCCGTCGCACCCGTACAGGTGGTCATTCTGCCGATTGCAATGCATAAAGAAGGCGTGCTCGATAAGGCGATGGAACTGCGTGACCGTCTGGCGGCAACATTCCGCGTCAAGGTGGATGACAGTGATAATTCCGCTGGCTGGAAGTTTGCGGAGTATGAGATGAAGGGTGTGCCGCTGCGGCTGGAGATTGGCCCGAAGGACATTGCCAATAACCAGTGCGTTCTAGTGCGGCGTGATAACCGCGAAAAAACCTTCGTCTCACTCGATCAACTGGAAGCGGCCATCGCAGAGCAGCTGGAGGCCGTGCGTGCCGGGCTTTATGAAAAAGCGCTCGCCCGCCGCGAAGAGATGACTTACAGCGCCAAAACCTTGGAGGAACTTAAGGATCTTGCAGAGCACAAGCCTGGCTTTATTAAGGCGATGTGGTGCGGCGACCTCGCCTGTGAGGAAGCTCTCAAAGAGGAAGCGGGCGTTACCTCACGCTGCATCCCCTTTGAGCAGGAGCAGCTTGCCGATACCTGCGTTTGCTGTGGTAAGCCGGCAAAGCATATGCTTTACTGGGGCAAGGCGTATTAACAGATATCAGACATCCAAATTCAAGCAATCAGCGCCTGCGGCAGAAATGCCGCGGGCGTTTTGACGATATGACAGGATTGTCATGCAACCAAGCGAAAAATATGATATACTCGATTCAGATGAAATAAATAGGGGCGGATGTGCATGCGGATTTTGCTGGTGGAGGATGACCGTACAATCGCCGTGGGGCTCGTCTATGCGCTTGAGCAGGAGGGCTATGCCGTGCATCATGTGCCGGATGCTGCCGGGGGCAAATTGGCGGCGGAGCGGGAGCCGTTTGACCTTGCCATCCTCGACCTGATGCTGCCGGATGGCAGTGGATATGACGTTTGCCGGGCATTGCGGGCAAACAGGGAAACCCCTGTGATTTTTCTTACTGCATGTGACGATGAAGTGAATGTGGTAATGGGCCTTGAGATGGGGGCAGACGATTATGTGACGAAGCCTTTCCGCATCCGGGAGCTCATGGCGCGCATCAAAAACGTGCTGCGCCGCCGGGGCCGCCCGGATACGGAAGCGATCCGGCTGGGCAATATATGGATTTATCCGGCCCAGGCGCGCGTGATGCGGGGCGGACAGGAGGTTTTTCTTACAGCGCTGGAATATCGCCTGTTGCTGACGTTTGCATCCAATGAAGGGCAGACGCTCACTCGCGGGCAATTGCTGGAAAGCATTTGGGATGCGGCAGGCGACTTTGTTAACGACAATACACTGACTGTTTACATCAAGCGGCTGCGAGAAAAGCTTGAGGACGACCCGCAGAAACCGCAGCTGATACAGACGGTGCGCGGGCTAGGTTACCGGGCCGTAGGCAGCGCGAAAAATGCAGAGGAGCATCGTTGAACGCTTTTATCATATTGTATGCCTTTGGAATGGGGGCAGGATCGCGGCTATGCGCTGAAAACCGCTGTTGACAAAAATAAGCATCAATTTGATGAGAAACAGGAGACGCTATGAAAACAAGATGGTATAAAGACGCGGTTGTTTATCAGATTTATCCGCGCAGCTTTCTGGATTCCAACGGCGATGGCGTCGGTGATTTAAACGGCATTCTGCAAAAGGCTGATTATCTGAAGGAGCTCGGCATAGACGCCGTATGGCTGTCGCCCTGCTACAAATCGCCAAACGACGACAACGGCTACGATATCAGCGATTATCGCGACATCATGGATGAATTCGGTACGCTGGCAGATTGGGAAAAGATGCTGGAGGCCTTTCACAACCGTGGAATCAAGGTGCTGATGGATTTGGTTGTCAATCACACGTCGGACGAGCACCCGTGGTTTCAAGAGAGCCGGAAGGATCGGACAAACCCTTACAGGGATTATTATATCTGGCGCGACGGCATCGGGCCGGATCACAAAACGCCGCCCAACAACTGGCGCGCTTGTTTTGGAGGCTCTGCGTGGGAATATGATGAGGCGACCGGGCAGTTCTATCTGCATCTGTTCAGCAGGAAGCAGCCGGATCTGAATTGGGATCATCCAAAGGTGCGCGAGGAAGTGGCGGCCATCTGCAACTACTGGCTGGAAAAAGGGGTGGATGGATTCCGGTGCGACGTTATTACCTATATTTCAAAGCCGGAAGATCTATACCGCGCGTCACAGAACGACGTTGTGGTCGGCCCACGCTGGAAGGAATATATGCAGGAGCTTTCCGAACGCTCGTTTAACCAATTTGACACGATGATTGTCGGCGAGGCAGCAGGCATAGATTTTGCCCGCGCCTGCGAGATTACGCAAGAGGGCGCGGGGCTATTGGATCTGCTCTTCCACTTTGAGCACGTCGGTGCGCGTGCCGTCTGCGCCTACAACCAGAAATCTACCAATCTGCGCCGCTGGAAGCGCACGCTGTTCCGTTGGCAGGAGCTGCCGGAGGGCTCTTGGGGCGCTTTGTATTATGAAAATCACGACCAATCAAGGAGCATTCCGCGGTTTGCCCCTGCGGGTGCGCACCGCGCGGCAGCCGCGAAGAGCCTCGCGATTTCCCTGCTGTTTCAAAAGGGGACGCCCTTTATCTACCAGGGGCAGGAGCTTGGCATGACAAACTGCCCGTTTAAAAGCGCGGATTACCGCGACATTCAGTCCGTCAATCAGCTGGCGGCAGCTCGTAAAAAGCCGTTTGACAGCATTGTTGCCTATTTTACCGAGCGATATTTGCAACGGTATGCGCGCGATAACGCCCGTACTCCCATGCAGTGGAGCGATACGGCAAACGCAGGCTTTACAAGCGGCACGCCATGGATGAAAATCAATGAAAATTACCGGGAGATTCACGCGGATGCACAGTTGAAAGACCCGGATTCCGTATTCCGCTTTTATCAAAAGGCATTGGCGTTGCGCAAGACATATGCGGATATTGTGCGAGACGGCGCATTTGTGCCCATTGATGCGCAGAATAGGGAGGTGCTTGCCTTTGCCCGGCGGCTTGGAAGCCGGCAGCTTTTGGTTGTATGCAGCCTGTCGCCGAAGCCGGCACGCGTCAAAATCCCTGCGGAGCTCTGTACAGGCGGCGCGCAGCTTTTGCTGAGCAATATGGAAGCCCCGCCTGCGCTTACAGAAACAATGCGCCTTGCACCCTGTGCCAGCGTGGTATGGGAATTGTGCATGGATTGATCGGCGAAAGAGAGAGGAAGATTCACATGCAGATTCTGCGCAACCGTGAGCTGTGTCGGATGCTGGCCGTTATGCTGGCGGTCATGGCGGCAGGGAGTGTTGCAGGCTTTTGCTTCGACTGGCGGGCCGGGTGCCTTGCGTTTTTGGTAGGCTTGCTTGTAGCCATCTGTGCGATAGGGTTTGCAGGGCGGCAGTACCGTCGCCTGCGCCGATTGAGCGCATGTTTGGAGCGCATCTGCGCAGGCGATTATTCGCTTGATGTACGAAATAACGACGAGGGCGAGCTGAGTATCCTGCAAAACGATATCCATAAGGTCACGCGCATTCTCCGTGAGCAAAACCAGCGTTTGACAGAGGAAAAAACACGCCTTGCCGACTCGATGTCCGACATTTCGCACCAGCTGAAAACGCCGTTGACCTCTATGATGATGCTGGCGGATCTTTTGCAGTCTCCTGACCTGCCTCCGGATCGTCGGGAAGAGTTTTCAAGGGGATTGCATGCGCAGCTCGACCGGCTGGAGTGGCTGGTATCCTCTCTGCTGAAGCTCGCCCGGCTGGATGCGGGGGCGATTGTGTTTCGGCCTGCGATGCATGAAGCGCGCGCGGTGCTGGAGAAGGCGTGCGAGCCGCTCTCCATTTCAGCGGAGCTGCGGGAGCAGACGCTTCTCATCGATGTGCCGGAGGGGCTTCGCGTAAAATGTGATTTGAATTGGACGGCGGAAGCGCTGCTCAACGTGATTAAAAATTGTGTGGAGCACACGCCTCGGGGCGGCACGGTAACTGTGTCGGCTCGACAAAACCCGCTCTATGCGCTCTTTATGGTTGCGGATACAGGCGAGGGTATTGCAAAAGAAGATCAGCCGCATCTATTCGAGCGGTTTTACAGGGGCAAAAACGCCTCGCCGGACAGCGTCGGGATCGGCCTTGCCATGGCGCGCACCATTTTGCGGGCGCAGGGCGGTGAGATCAGCGTTCGGAGCAGCCCGGGGCAGGGCAGCATATTTTCGTTGAAGGTATTTAATCAGGCGCCTTAGCCAAAGGGGAACATGGCGTACAGTCAGCAGAAGAGGTGATCCAATTCATGAAATGGGATGCGAAACAATATTTAAAGTTTGAGGCGGAACGCACGCAGCCAGCCCGCGACCTTGCGGCCCGAGTCACGTTGGAAGAGGAGTGCCGCAAAGCGCTGGATATCGGCTGCGGACCGGGCAACAGCACGCGGATGGTAAAGCAACGATTCCCGGAAGCGGATGTGCTGGGGATCGATCAATCCCCGGAGATGATCCGGGCCGCGAGGGAGGAGAACCCGACGCTGTCTTTTCAGGTTTTTGATGTGACTCGGGATTTCACTGCGCTTGGTACGGATTATGATCTCGTGTTTTCTAACGCCTGCCTGCAATGGGTGCCGGGCCATGAACAACTGCTTCCCCGCCTGATCGGGCTTTTGCGGCCCGGTGGGATTTTGGCGGTGCAGCTGCCCAACAATTTTGAGGAGCCGGTTCACCGGATCGCCGAGCGCGTAGCTGCCAAGGCAGAATGGCGATCGTGCTTCCCGGAGCGGCGTGTTTTCTATCAGCTCACGCCGGAGCAGTATTTTGATTTGTTGAGCGCCAGCGCTGGGGACTTTACGATGTGGGAGACAGTCTATTATCACAGGCTTCCCTCTCATCAGGCGATTCTTGAGTGGTACCGTGGCACAGGGCTACGGCCCTACCTCTCCTGCCTGACGAAGGAAAACCAGCGGCTATTTGAGCGGGAGGTGCTCGATGGAATTGCGCGCGCCTACCCGGTGCGGCAAAATGGAGAGGTTATTTTTCGTTTCCCGCGGCTGTTCTTTACTGCTCGGCGGTAGGGTTTGGTGAAAGGCGGGAGGGAGTGATATCAAACGCATATTTTGGAGCAAAGAGACGGCCGATCAAAAAACAAATTCCATTCTATTCAATTGGGGAATTGATCCGGTGAAAATAGCCCGTCTGCATCCCTCTGTATGGAGCGCTGATGGAACGTATGTTTTAAAACGTGGCGAATAGGTTCCTGAGATAGAAAACGGCATTCTGTGAGTGTGTTGGAATGGTCCCGACAAAAACAATCACACTCTTCCGCATCCAAACGGGGAAGTTCTCTAAAACGAAGGAAAGCCTGGCCGGCCTTGTTTGGTGACCCGATTCAGCTCATATGAAAAAACGCTTTCACCACGCTCCCACTTTACGCATAGGATAGGGGAGCGGGGAAAGCGTTTTTTGATGATGGATCCCGCTAACAGGGGGTGAGTGCCATTGAACGGCCTGTTTTATGCGGTGCTGGAGGCGCTGTTGCTCGTGGTGGCTCTTTCGATGGATGCGTTTGTTGCGAGCTTTGCCTATGGCGCGCAGCGGATCAAAATTCCATTTTCGTCCGCCGCGATTATCAGCGTGATCTGCACGGCAATGCTGGCGGTTTCCCTTCTGGCAGGGGCGTTGCTGCGCCCATTTTTGCCGCAGGGGCTGACCAGGGGGTTATGCTTTGCGCTCCTTTTTTTGTTGGGTGTTGCAAAGCTGTGTGACAGCGCGATCAAAACTCTGATTCGCAGGCATAAGCGGATGCACCGGCAGGTTTCCTTCTCGGTGTTCAGCTTGAAATTTATCTTGGATGTCTATGCCGACCCGGAGAAAGCAGATCGGGATGGCTCCCGGGTGCTCTCGCCCGCAGAAGCCGCCTCGCTGGCTGTTGCGTTATCCCTTGACGGGCTGGCGGTTGGCTTTGGCGCGGCGCTGATGCAGGTGAATGTGTTGATCGTAATGCTGTTTTCCTTGGCCGTTGGGATGCTGGCGGTCCGCTTGGGTGGAAAGATCGGTAACCGCGCGGCGCAGAAATTATCCTTTGACCTCTCCTGGTTTAGCGGGGCGCTGCTGATCGTGCTGGCAATCTTAAAGCTATAGTTACTTAAGCAAAGGCAGAATTTTTTCTGTGATGACGGCATAGCCCTCCGCCGTGGGATGGAGTCCGTCGTATGTAAACGCCCGCTTCAGATCGCCGTTTTCATCTGAAAGTTCTTTTGTTAGGTCAAGAAAGACTGCGCCGTTCTCCTGCGCGATGGTTTTGATCTTTTCGTTGATTGCTGTTATACCGGCATTTGTTCGCTTACCAACCATAACGCGCGCATAGAGCGTTTCCATATGCTCGTTTACCGGGTAGATCGCCTGCACGATCAGATTTGTCTCCGGCGACTGCTCCCGGATCATTTTGACGGAGTCCGTGATGTTTTTCAGCAGTTCCTCTTCCGGCACACCCTGGCCAATATCGTTTGTGCCGATGAGCATCACGACGTTGCGCGGCCGGAGTGGTATGACAGTGTCGTTGAGGCGGTCTTTCATGTGGCCGCTTGTTTCCGCGCTGATGCCGCGGTTGTAGACGAGGCTTCCGGTCTTTTGGGTAAAAGAGCCGTAGGCCTCCGCCACAGGGTAATATTCTGTGATGGAATCCCCCAGAAAGACGGTTTGGCCGGTGAGGGAGGTTGCGTTGGCGGATGTAAAATTATCCTGCTTGATATCGAGCTGCGCTTCGTTGAAGCCGTTGAGATATTTCACGCCGAAAATGACAAGCAGGATCACGGCGATCAGCAGGACGGTCGGAATCGCGGCGGCGAGCAGGACGGCTTTGCTTTTTTTCACAATGATTTCCCCTTTTGATCTGTTTTTCTGCATATGTATACGATAACATATTTGATCCGGAATCAAAATCAGAGGAATTACGGATTTTGATCGGTATTTTTTAAGCGATAGGGGGCGGATTGCAATCCGTCCCCGCTCTAGTTGTTCAAAGGAATACTTCTCGCTAAATCGATAAATCCCCCTTGGAAAAAACGCCGTGCCGGCGAAGGAGAGCGCAATGCCGGCAAGATACAGCGCCGCCGCTCCCCAGAGGCCTGCCGCCTCGCCCGCCATGATTTTTCCGGCGCGAAGAGCATGAAGGAACAGCCGCCGCTCCTCGCGATGGGGAGCGGCGGCTTAAAGATATTAAGGGACTTTTTTATTACGAGCAGCGCGAATAACAAAGCAAGGCCTGCCATCATCACGCGGGTCTAAGAGATACGCACAGCTTGCGATTGCAGAAAACCAGCGGCTATTTTTTTATTTGTATTTCGGCCTGGCCTTGTAGGATGTATGCAGCACCTCATGCGCAAGATGGCTGCCCGGCTCGCCGAAGAACTCGGTGTACACCGTTTTGATCGCTTCACTCTCATGCGATTTGCGTACGGGGAGCTTGCGGTCCGCATCATAAAGCGCTGCGGCGCGGCGGTTTTTCAAATCAACGAAGTTACGCACTACCGCGTGTTGAATCGGTTGTCCGCCGCCGTTGATGCAGCCGCCGGGGCAACCCATGATCTCGATGAAATGATAGGGGGATGTGCCGGCCTTCACCTGCTCCATGAGCGTGTGGGCATTGGCGGTGCCGCTGGCGACCGCCACCTTGAGCTTGAGGCCGGCCACTTCATATTCCGCTTCCTTCACGCCGTCCATGCCGCGCACGTCGGTGAAATCCACGTTGTCGAGCGCCTTGCCGGTGAGCGTTTCAACGGCCGTGCGGAGAGCAGCTTCCATTACGCCGCCCGTCGCGCCAAAGATGACGGCCGCGCCGGTGCCCTCGCCGAGCGGATTGTCGAATTCCTCATCCGGCAGGTGCTTAAAGTAGATGCCAGCGCTCTCAATCATGCGGGCAAGCTCGCGGGTGGTGAGCGCGATATCCACATCCGGGTAGCCGGAGGCGGACTGGTCGTCGCGCTTGGTCTCAAATTTTTTCGCCGTGCAGGGCATGATGCCAACGACGACGATCTTCTCCGGATCGATCCCCATCTTTTTTGCATACCAGGTTTTGATCGTCGCGCCGAACATCTGCTGCGGCGATTTGCAGGTGGAGAGGTGGGAGATCTGATCAGGATAGTAGTGCTCGCAGTATTTGACCCAGCCGGGGGAGCAGGAGGTGATCATCGGCAGCACGCCGCCCTGCTGCACGCGCTCGATAAACTCGTGCGCCTCCTCCATGATGGTGAGGTCGGCGGCGAAGTCGGTGTCGAACACCTTGTCGAAGCCGAGGCGGCGAAGCGCCGCAACCATCTTGCCCTGCACGTTCGTGCCGATGCTCATGCCGAAGCACTCGCCGAGGGTTGCACGGATAGAGGGGGCGGTCTGGACAATCACGTATTTCTCCGGATCGTTGATGGCGGCAAGCACCTTGTCGCTGTCGTCCTTTTCCACCAGCGCGCCGGTCGGGCAGTTGACAATACACTGCCCGCAGGATATGCAGGAGACGTCCGCCAGATCTTTATCAAAGGCGGAGCTGATATGCGTATCGAAGCCACGGGCATTCGCGCCGATCACGGAGATTTTCTGCATATCGCAGGCAGCGACGCAGCGGCGGCAGAGGATGCACTTGTTGTTGTCGCGGATCATATGCGCGGCGGAGTCGTCGAACTCGTAGTGCGGGTTCGCGCCCTCGTAGCGCGTTTCGTCATCTACGCCGAACTCTTTGCAGAGCTGCTGCAATTCGCAGCTGCCGCTGCGCACGCAGGAGAGGCACTTGCGGTCGTGCGTGGAGAGGATAAGCTCCAGGGTGATTTTGCGGGAATTGCGCACCTTTTCTGTATTTGTAAAGACCTCCATGCCTTCATTCACCGGGTAAACACAGGCGGTAACCAGGCTTCTCGCACCCTTGACCTCCACCATGCAGATCCGGCACGCGCCGATTTCATTGATGTCCTTGAGGAAGCACAGCGTCGGGATCTCGATCCCGGCATAGCGCGCCGCTTCGAGGATAGAAATGCCGTTGGGCACACTCAAGGGCATGCCGTTGATTTTGATATTGACCATTTCCATTGACAGGCACACTCCTTTCGTTATTTCTTCTTGATGGCCTGCATCTTCTTGCACTTTTCAACACACGCGCCGCACTTGATGCACTTGCTGGTGTCGATGGTGTGCGGCTTGCGAATTTCGCCGGAGATCGCGCCCACCGGGCAGGTGCGCGCGCACAGGCCGCAGCCGATGCACTTGTCCGCGTCTATGTAGTAGTTGAGCAGTGCTTTGCAGACGCCGGCAGGGCACTTTTTATCCACCACATGCGCGATATATTCTTCGCGGAAGAACTTGAGCGTTGCCAGCACGGGGTTCGGGGCCGTCTGGCCCAGGCCGCAGAGGGAATTCTGCTTGATGTAGTAAGCAAGCTCTTCGAGCTTATCAATATCCTCAAGCGTACCCTTGCCGGAGGTGATCTTTTCGAGAATCTCCATCATGCGCTTGGTGCCGATCCGGCAGGGGGAGCACTTGCCGCAGGATTCGTCGACCGTGAATTCTAGGAAGAATTTCGCAATGTCGACCATGCAGTTATCTTCATCCATGACGATCAATCCGCCGGAGCCCATCATGCAGCCGATAGCGGTGAGGTTGTCATAGTCGATCTCCGTATCCATCAAAGAGGCGGGGATGCAGCCGCCGGAAGGGCCGCCGGTCTGCGCGGCCTTAAACTTCTTTCCGTTGGGGATGCCGCCGCCAATTTCTTCGACGATCTCACGCAATGTGGTGCCCATCGGGATTTCCACAAGGCCCGTGTTCTTGATCTTGCCGCCCAGGGCGAACACCTTTGTGCCCTTAGAGCGCTCGGTGCCCATGGAGGCGAACCAATCCGCGCCCTTCAAAATGATCTGCGGGACGTTGGCAAAGGTTTCCACGTTATTCTCCGTTGTGGGCTTGCCAAACAGGCCTTTGACCGCCGGGTAAGGTGGACGCGGGCGGGGCTCGCCGCGGTTGCCCTCAATGGAGGTCATCAGCGCGGTTTCCTCACCGCAGACGAACGCGCCTGCGCCAAGGCGGATGTGAAGGTCAAAATCGAAGCCGGAATCGAAGATGTTTTTGCCCAGCAGGCCGTATTCCTTGGCCTGTTGGATGGCGATTTCCAGGCGGTTGACCGCAATCGGATACTCCGCGCGCACATAAATATAGCCTTCCGTCGCGCCGACGGCATAACCGCAGATTGCCATAGCTTCCACGATACAGTGCGGATCGCCTTCCAGCACGGAGCGATCCATAAATGCGCCGGGGTCGCCCTCGTCCGCGTTGCAGACGACATATTTCTGATCCGCCTTGTTCATGGCGGCCAGCTCCCACTTGCGGCCGGTTGGGAAGCCGCCGCCGCCGCGGCCGCGCAGCCCGGAATCCTTAATCACCTGAATGACCTGCTCCGGCGTGTATTCTGTCAGGCACTTTGCAAGCGCCTGATAGCCGTCGTAGGCGATGTATTCATCGATATCCTCCGGGTTGATCACGCCGCAGTTACGCAGCGCCACGCGCTTTTGCTTTTTATAGAAATCAGTTGATTCAATGCTCTTTACAACATCCTGATGGATGGTGTCATCATACAGCAGACGCTTGACGATACGGCCCTTAAGCAGGTGCTCTTCCACAATTTCGGGCACGTCCTCAACCTTTACCTCGCTGTAAAAGCAGCCCTCCGGGTAGACGATCATGATCGGGCCGAGTGCGCACAGGCCGTGGCACCCTGTCTGGACCACCTTGACTTCATCTGTGAGGCCCTTCTCCGCAATCTGCGCTTCCAGCGCCTCAATGATCGCGGGGGAGTTTGCGGAGGTACAGCCGGTACCGCCGCAAACCAGTACATGGGAACGATACATTGCTTTTCCTCCTTACTTATTTGGCGATAGCGCCAACGGTATATTCTGTGACGACATTGCCGTTGACGAGGTGATCTGTTACGACGCGGGCAGCCTTTTCCGCCGTCATTTTTACGTAAGTAACCTTTTCTTTGCCCGGCTCCAAAATTTCGACGATCGGCTCATACTGACACATGCCGATGCAGCCGGTCTGCGCCACGGTAACGTTTTGCAGGTGGCGCTTCTCCACCTCGTCCATAAACGCGTTGAGAACCGGGCGCGCGCCCGCTGCGATGCCGCAGGTGGCCATGCCGACCACAACGCGGGTGACGTCGCTCTGATCCTCGCGGACGGTCATCTTTTCCTTCGTTTTCTCTTTTATTGCCATCAATTCTTCGAGTGTTTTCATTGAGTAACACCTCCACATATCATTTGGGTCTGTTCGGTGAGATAGCCCTGGATCCATTCGCGCACCTCGGGCGTGTCGAGCGGCACGCCATCCAGCATTTGGCGAAGCTCGCGCGTATCCATCGTGAAATCTTTCTGATCCTTTTGCCGGCAATAGCGGAAATCCCGGTCTGTGTTCATGCAGATGAGCATGGTAACAGTGGAACAGATATCGCCCAGCGGGACGAAATCCACATGATCGGTATGAAACAGCGCTGTCACGACCGTCCCTTTGCCGGGCTCGGAGTCGATCTCGAAGCTGCCTCCCGTCATCTCGGCCGCCATACGGAACAGCGGCACGCCCATGCCGACTTTACGGGTCGTGCGAGTGGTGTAGAATGGATCGATCACGCTTTTGAGCTTTTCCCTCGTCATGCCGCAGCCGTCGTCTGCAATGCGGATAGTAAGTAGCCGCTTGGCCGTATCCTCCCGGATATCGATTTCGATGAGCTTTGCGCCTGCGGAGATAGAGTTTTGCGCGATGTCCAGCACGTTGAGTGAAAGTTCACGCATCGCTTAATCCATATACTTCTGTAGGATGCCGGGGATTTCATCGGCGGTGAGCTTGCCGTAAACGTCGTCGTTAATCATCATGACGGGGGCAAGGCCGCAGGCGCCGATGCAGCGGCAGGCGGTCACAGAAAAGCGGCCGTCCTCCGTGCACTCTTCGGGGCCGCATTGCAGCATTTCGCATACCTTGTCGAGCACTTCCTGCGCGCCCTTGACATAACAGGCGGTGCCAAGGCAAACCGAGATGTGGTAGGTGCCCTTTGGGGAGAGCGCGAACTGGGCGTAAAAGGTGGACACGCCGTACACCTTTTCAAGCGGCAGGTTCATGCCGTCTGCGATCATGACCTGCACTTCAAAAGGCAGGTAGCCATAGATCTGCTGCGCCTGCTGCATGACATGCATGAGCATGCTTTTGTCATGCTTGTTTTCCTCAATCACGGCCTTGAGCTGCGCTTCCTGCTCAGCGGTGCCATGAAAGGGGATACTGCTGACTTTTTTGAGCATTGACAAATTCCTCCTTACGGATATGTGACTGTACCTGCGAATGCGGCCTGTGCCGAATCGAATGGCGCGCCGTGGAGCCTGGCCGCACCCAAATGCCGCATTCCTCTGCGCCAGACGTGTTAAAAATTTAACAAATCTACGCATCCATACCGATAAATTATAGCAGAAATACAATTAGAAATCTACGGTGTTAGCACGGGATAACAAAAAAATTGTTGGAAATCGGCTTTTATCCGGGAAAATCGTAAAAGAATGTGGATTTTCAGGAGTTTAAGCCTATTGTTCGGTAGAATCGAGCGTGTTATAATAAACCAATCAATCGTTTGGAGGGGACAAAGTGCTATTTAACTCCTATATTTTTATTTTATTATTTCTTCCAATCGCCATTATGGGCTATTTTTTGCTCAATCATTTTCACAAGTATCAGTTGGCAAAGGTATTTTTGCTTGGGATGTCGCTGTGGTTCTACAGCTACTTTAATGTGAAATATTTGCCGGTGATTCTTTTGAGCATCGGCCTGAATTACCTAGCCGGGATCTTCCTGCTCCGAGAGGGGCCGGGGAAGGCGGTGCGCAGGCTGGTTTTTCTATCGGCCCTACTGGTCAATATTGGCGCGCTGTTTTACTTCAAGTATTTTGATTTTTTCCTGGAGAATTTGAATACTGCCTTGAAAACAGATTTCAACCTGCTGCATCTGGCGCTGCCGCTGGGGATCAGTTTTTTCACCTTCCAGCAGCTTGCGTTTCTCATTGACAGCTATCGCAGGGATGTGCCGAAATATCCTCTTTTGGATTATGCGCTGTTTGTTGCTTTTTTCCCCAAAATTTTACAGGGGCCGATTGCGCTCCACAGCGAGATGATCCCCCAGTTTCAGGAGGCGGCTAGGAAATCCTTTTGTTATGAAAACTTCTCCAAGGGTCTGATGGCAGTCGCCTTTGGTCTGGCCAAAAAGGTATTGCTGGCGGATACCTTCGGCAAGCTGGTGGATTGGGGCTATGCGGATGTGGGTGCGCTTGACACAGTGAGCGCCCTTTTGGTGATGCTTGCCTATACGCTCCAGATTTATTTTGATTTCAGCGGTTATTGCGATGTGGCAAGCGGTATTTGCAGCATGCTGAATATCGAATTGCCGATGAACTTCAATTCACCCTACAAGGCGCTCACGGTTTATGATTTTTGGAAGCGCTGGCACATCACGCTGACCCGGTTCTTCCGCACCTATATCTATTTCCCGCTGGGCGGCAGCCGGAAGGGGACGTTGCGCACCTATTTCAATATTTTCCTGATCTTTTTCGTTAGCGGCATCTGGCACGGTGCAAACTGGACGTTTATATTATGGGGCGCGTTGCACGGTGTTGCGATGGTGCTCAACCGGATTTTCAAAAAACAGATTGACCAGCTGCATCCGGCCCTGAGTTGGCTGGCAACATTCGCTTTTATCAATGTAACGTGGGTTTATTTTCGCGCGGCGTCCGTTTCAGAGGCAAACCTATTCCTGCGCCAGATTCTTCACCTGAATCTGGCGCCGATCCAGAAGGCTGCAATGGATGTATTTGTGCTGCCGGAATTTGATTTCATATTTCAATTGTTCCACACATCCCGCCCGCTGCTGCTGATGGCGGCATTCTTTGCCTTTGCGCTATTTGCGATTCTTGGCATGAAAAACACGAATGAGCGCATGAACCGGTTCAAGCCGAGCGCGCCGCTGTCGCTGGTGACCGCCGTGCTTCTGGTGTGGTCAATCCTGTCCTTTGGTGGCATCAGCACCTTCCTTTATATTAATTTTTAGGAGAACGCGCAATGTATAAAAAATTTGTACGCAATACGCTGATGATGACAGTCGCGCTGCTGATCGTATGCGGATCGGCTATCTTTGCAATCGACCCCTATTACCATTACCATACGCCCTGGTTTGGCTTGCAGGCAACGCCTTTTCAGGAGCGGTATTGCAATGCGGGGCTTGCGGAGCATTTTGATTATGATAGCGTAATTATCGGTTCTTCCATGACGGAAAACTTCCGTGCCTCCTGGTTTGACGAGGCTTTTAGCTGCAAAACGATAAAGCTTTCCTACTCCGGCGCGCGTTCCATCAATACCAAAACGATCATGGAGAAGGTTTTTGAGCACGGCGGGGTTCGCAATGTCTTTTTTGGGCTGGATACTGCAATGCTGACGAGCGCGCCGGATTTTACCCAATTTGATATTCCGGAGTATTTGTATGACGGTATTGGGGGGAATGATGTCAATTACCTGTTGAATAAAAACATCCTGTTTGGCGATACGGTCAAGACGCTCCAGCGGCAGGAGAATTTTAGCTTTGATGATATGTATGTATGGGAGAAAAACTACACGTTTTCCGAAAAGGAGGTGCTGTATGGAAAGCAGGCCTATGTAAAATCGAGGTTAAAAACGGTAAAAGAGCCGATGGAAAAGACCGCGCTTTTACAAACGAGCCGTGCAAATCTGGAGCAAAATATCCTACCCTTTATTCAGCAAAATCCGGATACCACCTTTTATCTGTTTGTGCCGCCCTACAGCATCCTGTTTTGGGATATGGAGCACCGCAAGGGGGAAACAGACGCGCTGCTTTACATGCTGGAGGATACGGCGGAGCAGCTTTTGGACTACCCCAATGTAAAGCTGTTTTACTATCAGAATATAGAAGAGATCGTAACCGATTTAAACAATTATAAGGACTATTCGCATTATTCCTCCGATGTAAACCGATATATCGTCCGCAGCATGAGGGAGGGCACGCACCAGATGACAAAAGAAAACTACCGTGCGGAGTTTCAGCGGATGAAGGATCTGGCGGAAAACTTTGACTACGAGCAATTTTTTCAATGAGCTAGATTGAGCCAAATCAAAAAAGCTTTTTGGCTCTGAAACAGGATAATACAATTGAAGCGCTCAAGATCTGTTTGGGGATTTTGCATAATCAACCGTTTGATGAAATTTTCCAGAGGAGGTATCTATGGGCTTTACCCTTGAAACGAGTATTCCTGCGCTTACCGTTTTTTTACAGGGGATTTTCAGCTTCTTCTCCCCCTGTGTGCTGCCGCTCATGCCCCTTTATATGGGCTATCTCTCCGGAGGAACCAAAATAATAGGAGCGGATGGCGTACTCCGCTATCCACGGAAAAAAGTGTTTTTGAATACCGTCTTTTTTGTGTTGGGCGTGAGCTTTGCGTTTTTCCTGCTGGGTTTTGGCTTTACCACCGCCGGGAGGTTCCTAAGTGAATACCGCGTGTGGTTTTCCCGCATCGGCGGTATCCTAGTGATCCTGTTCGGCTTGTATCAACTGGGTGTTTTCGGCTCCAGTGTGCTGGGGCGTGAGCACAGGCTGCCCTTTCGCCTGGACCGTTTTGCGATGAATCCACTTGTCGCGTTGCTGCTGGGGTTTACTTTTAGCTTTGCATGGACGCCCTGCGTCGGCCCGGCGCTTGCAGGTGTGCTGCTGATGGCCTCCTCAGCGGATTCGGCTATAAAGGGCTTTGTGTTGATCGGCGTGTATACCGCTGGGTTTGTGCTGCCGTTTCTTGCCCTGGGCCTTTTCACCGGGAGTTTGCTTGATTTTTTGAAAAAGCATCAGAAGGCGGTTCGCTATACGGTTAAGGCGGGTGGTGTGCTTCTAATTCTGATGGGCGTGATGATGCTGACCGGATGGATGAATGGGATTACTGGTTACCTTTCCAGCCTAGGCACAGGAGCACAGCAGGAATCGGTGTCCAGCCCGGCGGAACCGGGTCCTACGCAGGCTGATTCGCAGTGGTCCTCTGCCACGCGGGGAGAAACAGAGCCGCAGGATGATCGGGAAACTATGCCCGCCCCCTCGTTTGCCCTGACCGATCAGAATGGGGCGGAGCACAAGCTGGCCGATTACCGCGGCAAGGTTATCTTTTTAAATTTCTGGGCGACCTGGTGCGGGCCATGCCAGCGGGAGATGCCGGATATCCAGAAGCTATATGAAAAATACGGGAAGAATACAGGCGACGTTATTGTTTTGGGCGTGGCCAATCCAAAAACAAAGGATGCGCCCAATAATCAGGATCAGGCGGAGCCCGGCATTGTCCAATACCTTTCCGAAAACGGCTACAGTTATCCTGTTTTGATGGACCGTACGGGAGCGTTGTTTTCCGCCTATGGAATTACGTCTTTCCCCACGACTTTTATGATCGATCAGGAGGGGAATGTGTTCGGGTATGTGACAGGGATGCTGACAGCTGATATCATGGAGAGTATTGTACGGCAAACGCTAGAGGGCAGGCGGCCTTGATTTGTGCTCCGCCGCCTGTCCGCCGATTCAAAAAGGAGCGCGTTGCATATTGAATAAAAATAAATGCCTCACTAAGCTGAGAAAAAGCACGGTTTTGCATCTTAAAACGCAAAATGAGGGCCATATTGTACGGCCCTCAAGTGGTTTTTCCGGGGCCTATTCCACACCGGTTGAAATGATAAAAGCGCTTTCATATCTCATGCAGATCGTCGGAATCCTCTATATATTCTGTGATATCTCCCGGCTGGCAGCAAAGCGCCCGACAAATTTTACTGAGCGTATCTGTTGTAACGGAGGTATTATTTCGCATGCTTGTGATCGTTCCATCAGCCAGTCCAGTCATCTTTTTCAGACGATAGAGGCTGATCCCTCGTTCCTCTAAAAGACAGAAAAGCTTTGTGTATACAATCGCCATTCCCATACCTCCCTTTATATAGTATATATAGGGAAGATAATCTTTGAAAGCCCAATAAAAATTAGCTTAAAAAATATAGAATGAATTTTTATGGGAAGGGACGGATGAAGGGGGGTGGAAGGCGCTCTCAGCATCAGAATCGGAATAGACCCCGCCGTGGCAAAAGCGGCTAGTGGGGCCAAACCCGTGTATTTCAGCAGAGAGGTTCCTACCTTGGAATGAAGGCAGGCGGCGGATCAGCCGGTTTACCGCAGTTGAGCACGGGCTTGGCGGATGTTTTCGACAAACCGGCGGCCGGTTTCTGTAATTCTTTGGTAATCGCCTGTTTTTGCACCGGCGGTCAGGGAACTGCCCGCGCCGACGGCGACCGCCCCCGCCTTGATCCAGTCGGCCACATTATCCACATCCACGCCGCCGGTGGGCATCATCTTCGCATAGGGAATCGGGCCGCGGATTGCCTTAATGATCTTCGGGCCGAACACGTCGCCGGGGAACACCTTGAGGATATCCGCCCCTGCCTCCATCGCCATGACCGCTTCGCGCACCGTCATCACGCCGGGCATGATGGGCACGCGGTAATGGTTGCAGAGCTTTACCGTTTCCGGATCAAAATAAGGGGAGACGACGTATTGCGCGCCGTTTAAAATGGCGATGCGCGCTGTAGCAGCGTCCATCACAGTGCCCGCGCCCAGGATGATGCCGCCGTCCGCATAGCGTTTGGCAAGGTCGGCAATCACTTTGTCGGCCTGCGGGACGGTGAAGGTAAGCTCGATTGCCGCCACGCCGCCCTCCATGCATGCGTCCGCAATGCGGATGGCCTGTTCGCTCGTCTCCGCTCGGACGACGGCGACAATGCCCGCCTCCTGGATGCGGGTTAAAACGGTTTCTTTATCCATATCAATCAGTCCTTTGATTCAATTTGAGATGGGTGCAGGGGATTATCTCTGCACACGCGCGCCCGCGCCCTTCATCACGTTTTCCACTTCTTTCAGGCTCGCCATGGAGGTGTCGCCCGGTGTGGTCATGGCGAGCGCGCCGTGCGCAACGCCGAAATTGACCGCTTGCTGCGCGTCGCCCGTGGTCATTAGGCCGTAGATGAGGCCGGAAGCGAAGCTGTCGCCGCCGCCGACGCGGTCATAAATTTCGAGCGCGGGCAGGCTGAGACCATGGTAAAGCTGGCCGTTCGCCCAGCAAATCGCGCTCCAATCATTGACCGTGGCGGTTTTCACCGCGCGCAGGGTCGTGGCGACCACCTGGAAGTTAGGGTAGACTTTCACAGCCTCTTCGATCATCCTGCCGTAGCCTTCGATGCTGAGGGTTTTGAGAGTTGCATCATTGCCGGGCACCTCAAAGCCGAGGCAGGCGGTAAAATCCTCCTCGTTGCCGATCATCACGTCGACATATTTTGCAAGCTCCCGGTTGACCTCCTGCGCCTTTGCCTGCCCGCCGATCTCCTTCCAGAGGGAGGGACGGTAGTTGAGATCATAGGAGACGACCGTGCCCCATTTTTTCGCGGCCTTCACGGCCTCCAGCACCGCCTGCGCCGTTGTTTCAGAGAGCGCGGCGAAAATGCCGCCCGTGTGCAGCCAGCGCGCGCCGAGGCGGCCGAAGATGAAATCCCAGTCGATATCGCCGGGTTTTAACTGCGAGGCAGCGGTATGCCCACGGTCCGACACGCCCACCGCGCCGCGCAGGCCAAAGCCGCGCTCCGTGAAATTCAGGCCGTTTCGCACGCTGCGGCCGATGCCGTCGTAGGGCTTCCATTCAATAAGGGATGTATCCACGCCGCCCTGTAAAATAAAATCTTCGATCAGGCGGCCGACCTCGTTATCGGCCAGCGCCGTGACCACCGCCGTGTGCAGGCCGAAGCAGCGCCGCAGGCCGCGCGCGACGTTGTATTCTCCGCCGCCCTCCCAAGCGCGGAAGGTGCGCGCGGTTTTGATGCGCCCGTCGCCAGGGTCGAGACGGAGCATCACCTCGCCGAGCGAAATTTCGTCAAACAGGCAGTCCTGCTTGGCGCGAAGGTTCAAATCCATTGTCATTCTTCCTTTGCAGATAAGATATTTGATGGATGCTGCAAAAAAGAGCAAGTTTGCCCATGATTGATCAAACAAGAGCTATCCTAAATACAGACGGCCGACGTATTCCGCTGCAATCAATTTTTACACGCCGGAATAGGCTGAAAAACCGCCGTCCACCGGCACAATGATGCCGGTAACAAAGCCCGCGTATGCCTCGTCGCAGAGGTATAAAAGCGTGCCTGTCAGATCCTGCGGCACGCCGAAGCGCCTGAGCGGCGTGTGGGAGAGGATTTTCTCGCTGCGCGGGGTGAGAGAGCCATCCTCATTGTAAAGCAGAGTTTTATTTTGGTTGGTGGAGAAAAAGCCGGGCGCGATCGCGTTGACGCGGATGCCCACATCCGCAAAATGCACGGCCATGAACTGCGTAAAGTTCGATACCGCCGCCTTTGCCGCGGAATAGGCCGGGATTTTGGTCAGGGGCCGGTAAGCGTTCATGGAGGAAACGTTTAGGATGCACGCGTTTTCCCTGCCGATCATATCTTTTGCAAAGGCCTGCGTGGTGAGCAGCGTGCCGAGGAAGTTAAGGTTGAAAACGAATTCAATGCCCTTGGGGTCCAGATCGAAAAAGGTTTTCACGCCCTCCGCCTTTTGCCGCAAATCCTCCGGCTCGAGCGTCTCCTTCGTTGTTGTGCCGAGCGGGGAGTTGCCGCCCGCACCGTTTAAAAGGATGTCGCAGGGGCCGAATGCCGCATGCACCGTTTGGCGGGCCGCCTCCAGGCTCTCCGCGCTGAGCACGTCGCACGCGATGCCGATGGCCGCGCCACCGGATGCATTGATTTCATCTGCAACGGCCTGCGCCGCCTCCTTGCGGATATCGAGCACCGCTACCTTCACGCCGGAGGCCGCGAGATCCTTCGCAAAGGAGCTGCACAGCACCCCGCCGCCACCGGTGACGACGGCCACGCGGCCCTTCAAATTTTCATGCTGTAGCATAATCATCATTCCTTTCTGATAGCCGTTTGAGAGAAGTGCGAAAATTTGACACGAAGATACCTTTACTGCTGATTGATTATCTGCTTTTGGCTACGGCCTCCCAAAGGCCGTTCAGATACGCCGCGCCCAGCGCGCGGTCATAGAGCCCGTAACCAGGCCGTGCTACTTCGCCCCAGAGCATGCGCCCGTGATCAGGGCGGATATAACCGTCAAAGCCTACATCCTGAAGCGCCTTGACAATCTCGTACAGATCGAGCGATCCATCCGCGGAGAGGTGGGAGGTTTCATGAAAGCGGTTGCCTTCCACCTTCACATTGCGAAGGTGCGCAAAATAGATGCGGTCGCCCACTGCGCGGATCATGGCGGGCAGGTCGTTATCCTTACTCGCGCCGAGCGAGCCGGTGCAGAAGGTTAGGCCGTTATACGGGCTGTCGACGAGCTTTAAAAAGCGGCGCAGCGCATTGAGGTCCGTGATGATACGCGGCAGGCCGAAAATGCCCCACGGCGGATCGTCCGGGTGGATGGCCATTTTTACGTCGCATGCCTCGCAGACAGGAATAATTTCCTCCAAAAAGTGCTGGAGATTGCGCCACAGGTCCTCATCCGTCACGCCCTTGTATTTTTGGAATAGGTCCTTGATCTCGCCCATACGCTCCGTTTCCCAGCCGGGCATGGCGTAACCGTTGGAGTTTTCATCGATCTCGCGGAACATATCCTCCGGGCTTTTTCCTTCAATCTGCGCCCCATCGTAGGAGAGGCAGGTGGCGCCATCCCCCATCCGCATAGCGAGATCAGTGCGCGTCCAATCAAAGATGGGCATGAAGTTATAGCAGATCACCTTCACCCCGGCCTTTGCAAGGTTGCGGATAGAGGTTTTATAATTCTCAATATATCGCTCAGCGGAGGGCGCGCCCAATTTGATATCCTCATGGACGTTTACGCTCTCAATGCATTCCATCGTGAGCCCTGCGGCCTCAATTTCCGCCTTCATTTTCAGAATGCGGTCGAGCGGCCACGCCTCGCCTGCGGGCAGATCATGCAGGGCGGGCACTACGCCCGTCACGCCCGGCACCTGACGAATCTGCTCTAGGGTGACGGTATCTTTTTCAGCGCCGAACCAGCGCATAGTCATTTGCATCAGAATCGTCATTCCTTTCTGTACAAGAGTGGGTATGCAAAATTCATCTGTTTTAGTTTGCTTGGATATCAATGGTTTCATTCAGTTGGATGGCTTCGTAATCGATCCCATTCTGCATATATAGGGAGAAAAGCAGTTCGCTTGCCCGACCGCCCTCCTGTGCGCCGATGGGAAAGGCTTCGCCGCCCGGCAGGAGGGAGCGATAAAACGCGTCGATCAGCCGCGCGTGGCCGGAGCCCCAGTAGGGTTTGCCGGGCATACGCTCCTCTTCGCCGCACAGCAGCGTAAAGCGATTCCCCTCAAGCCGATAAAGATTCGACCCTTCGAGGCGGAGCGTTTCCTGCTCACAGACAAGCTCCAACAGCACGGGCGCATTTTGGCGGTAGGCGGTCGTTGCGTAAAATATGCCGGCAGCTCCACTTGCATATTGCAGCAGGACGCAGGCGGTATCCTCTACTTCGATCACGCCCCGCAGATGTTGATTGGTAATCTGGCCGCTGATAGCGGCGATTTCGCCGCCGAAATAACGCATCAGGTCAAGCGTGTGAATCGCCTGGTTGGTCAGCACGCCGCCGCCTTCCTGCCGGAGCGTGCCCCGCCATCCGCTCTCCGTATAATAGGGCGGCTGCCGGTTCCAGGTGACAAAGGCGCGCGCCGCCAGAAGTTTGCCGGTCGTGCCGGATTCCATGCGCTCCTTTGCCGCTTGTACACAGGGGTTATATCGGTTTTGAAAGCACACGCCGTATTGCGCGACAGAGCGTTTCTCCGCCTCGCGCAGCTTTTTGAGCTGATTGGGAGAGATCGCGGCCGGTTTTTCCGAGAGGACATGGACGCCCCAGCCCAGCGCTTCTTCTGCCATGGGCACGTGTAGGGAATGCGGCGTGCAGAGATGGATGACGTCCGGCCGTTCCCGCTGGAGCAGCTCGTGAAAGCTTTGGTAAGGGGCGCCTCCAAAGCGGGCGCAGAAATCCTCCGCCCGTTTCAATCGGCAGTCCGCAGCGGCAACCAGATGGGCGTCCGAGCGCTCACTGAGCGCCAGGGCGTGCACCTGCGCAATCCCGCCGCAGCCGATGATAGCAGTTCGTAGCATAAACGACAACCATCCTTTCCATGCAAGGATTTTAGGAACCGAACGTCCCCTCTACATTGAATACAACGGTATCCTGACTCTCTTTTTTGGCTTTAGAAGAATCAATCCGCTTTTTCAGCTCCGCATAGAACAGCTCTTCATCCAGCGGGAGCGTAACCGTTTCATTTAGCCAAGAGGAGAGGAACATCGCATTGGAGAGCGTCAGGCCGTTGATTCCCTCCTCGCCGCGCGCAATGAGCGGCTCGCCGCGCAGGATAGCCGCCGCGAAGGCACGCAGCACGCCATCGTGCTGCGGATTTTCACCATCTGTTTCAATATCGATAAAGCCTCCATCCATCCGGCCGAAGCCCTCTGGGCAGGTGTCGATAAAATGCTGCTGGGAATCCTCCAGCTCAAAAACAGAGAGCTTGCCGTTTTCACAGAGGATCGTCGCCCGGTCGAGCACAATCTCAAACCGGTTCGTGCCGGGGAATTCGCCGGTGGTGGAGATGAAAACGCCGGTCGCACCGTTTGGATACTCCACATAGGCGGTCACGTCGTCCTCCACCTCAATCTCATGGAAGTGCCCCTCCTTGCAGAAGGCTCGCACCTTGGCGGGCATGCCGCAAATCCACTGCCACAGGTCAAGGTTATGCGGGCACTGGTTTAAAAGCACGCCGCCGCCTTCGCCGGCCCAAGTGGCGCGCCAGCCGCCGGAGTTATAATAGGATTGGCAGCGGAACCAATCGGTGATGATCCAGTTGGTGCGGCGAATTTCTCCATAACGGCCGCTTGAAACAAGCTCCTTCATTTTGCGGTAAATGTGATTTGTCCGCTGGTTGAACATCACGGCGAAGAGTTTGTCGCTCTTTGCCGCGGCCTCATTCATCTCACGCACCTGTTTGGTGTAAACACCCGCGGGCTTTTCCGTGATGACGTGAAGATTGTGCGCGAGCGCCTCGATCACGAGCGGGGGGTGGTCGTAGTGCGGCGTGGCGATGATAACTGCGTCGCATAGACCGCTTTCAAAAAGCGCCGCGGCTGTGGGAAAGCCTTCGATCGGCTGCCCGGCCTTCTCGGCCGCCGCTTTTGCGGCTTTCAGGCGAGCGGGATTGATATCCGCCACGGCGGTGACCTTCAATTCCGGCACGTTGCCTCTGAGAATATGCGAAAGGTGGGCGGAGCCCATATTGCCCACGCCGACAATGCCAAAGCGTACCTGCTGCATAGGGATCATCCTTTCCTTATTCATCATTCAGGCATTCAGTCCGCTGAGCAGCCGGTGCATCGCCTGCGCCGCCGCGTCGAACGCCGCGCGGTTGGTGGGGTAGGCATATTGCTCCATCTTTTGCGCTGTTTCATCGTCCTTTTCCAATGCGGACAGGCCTGCAAAAACCTTCAGGTGCGGTTCCAGGGAGAGAAAACGTTTGCCATCCATCTTTTGAAAACGGCGCAGGATTTCGCCAACCTGTCCGTCTCCTGCGCCTGCCGGGGTTACGCTGCCATCCGCCATTTTGGCGTCTTTGACGTGCATATAAAGGATATAGGGCTCAAGCATTTCATAGGCTTCTAGTGGATGTACGCCGCATTGGATGAAGTTTGCCGGGTCGAATACGCCTGCGAGCCGGCCCTCAAAATGTTGGTAGAGGTCGAGGCAACGCTCGGCGGTATCGCCGTAGATGCCCTTTTCGTTTTCATGGCAGCAAAGCACGTTGTGCGCAAGCGCATAATCCGCCATCCTGCCCACGCGGGAGAACACCTCATCCCGATAAGCCTCATAGCTTTGGCCTTCGTCAAAGTAAAAGCTGAACATGCGGATCAGGTGGCAGCCGAGGATTTTTGCGACCTCGACCGTGTTCTGGAAGGCTGCAAAATGCGGCTCGAAATCATCCGCGATATTCATTTTGCCATAGGGAGAACCGATTGCGGAAACCTGCATGCCCTCGGCATCGAGCTTTGCCTTGAGCACCCACGCGTCGTCTGTTGTAAGCGAGGAGACATTGCCCTGGGGCAGGCCGCGGAGCTCCATGTGCGTGATGCCGTTTGCCTGGCATGCGCGGATCTGTTCGTCCAGATCGATGCCCGCCTCGTCGGAAAAGGCGGAAAGGATAAATTCTGCCATAGATTCATCAGCTCCTGTTGGGTGTGCAATCCAGAAAGCATGTTGCACGCCGTTATGTGATATATTGCGAGATCTGCACGGTTGCCCGCAGACGCCGCCGTGCAAATTTCTCTGCTAATAACCGGTGAAACAATACGCCCGGGAATCTCACTTTATTTCTGCACCAGCTTTGCGAGTAGCGGTTGTTTGAAATCCTCCGCCGTTTTTTGGCTGGCGATGAAATCGGTGTTTTGATAAGCGCGCACATAGTCGATCTGGAATTCGGCCGGGTTTTCCCTGGTGTTGATAAACTCGCCGAGCTTCTGCCCGTAGGGGCCGTATTCCGTATGGCGGATTTCCACCGTAAAGCGCAGGTATTCCGCAACCTGGGAGACGCCGCCCGCGTTTGTGCAGGCAATCGGCTTTCCGTCGAGGAAGAAGGTGTACTCCGTCGGAGTCCAGAGCAGGCCCCAAACGTGGTAATCGTCGTAAAGGTCGACCCCGGTGTCCACAACCGCGCCGCTGTCGCGGTGCCAGGTGTCACTGTAGCCATCCCAATGGATACAGTGGCCAATCTGTGTGGGGTTATGATAAAAGGAGGATTCAAACACGTCTATCTCAGAGCCGTCCTTGCCGCCGTTGCCAAGTCGGCCCATCGTGCCGCTCTGAAACCACATGGCGCTCCAGAGGCCTTCCGCCTTCGGGAATTTCACACGGGCCTCGTAGTAGCCGAAAACCTGCTCCTGCTTGCCGCGCGTTTCAATGCCGGAGGTAAAATCGCCGAAGGCGGGGCACTTCCCGTCCGGGCAGTCGTTATCGTCCAGGTATGCGGCGGAGATGACGCAGTTGCCGTTTTCCACCCGCACCATATTATCGCACCAGTATTCGGTGTTGCGTAGGCCGTGTGGGGAGGTCACCCAGAGATCGCTGTTGAGAGCGTCGCCGTCAAAATTATCCTCATAGGTCAGGTACCAGCCGCCGTGCTCCGCCGCCTGGGACTCATCGCCCACTTGGCCGTAGACGGGCGGCGTATAGGCCGCGGTATCGACCGGCAGGTCGCCGCCGAAAAGGCCGGGGGCAAACCAGAGCAGGCTCTGGAGCGCGGCCATAAATAGAGCGATGATTTTGCATAGGATTGCATACATTTTGATAACCCCTTTCTTCCGGATTTTCCGGGCGGCAGCGCGCCCGAAAAACACCCATCCATTTTTTCATTATAGCACGCCGGGCAGAGGGATTGTCAAGAGCCGAAGCGCGCTCCGGCGCATATATTTCGGAAGGTTACCAAGGGCTTTTTCTGCCGGTTGCTTCCGCCCGCATGAAATGCTATAATTTTGGATGAAAACAGGAAGGGGAGGGGAAACGGCATGCACATCGCAGTGTGCGACGATGAGCCGGCAACGCTTGCATATCTCAGCGCGCTTGTCCGCCGCTGGGGCGAGGGCCGGGCCGACCCGGTGCGCGTGGAGCGCTTTCCCAGCGCGCAGGCGCTGTGGTTCGAGTGGGAGGCAAAGCCCTGCTTCGACCTTTTTTTGCTCGATATCCAGATGCAGGGGCTCGACGGCGTAACGCTCGCGCGTAAAATCCGCGCGGCGGATGAAAAATGCGCGATCATTTTCATCACAGGCACGGCGGAATTCGCAGCCGATGGGTATGACGTATCCGCCCTGCATTACCTGTTAAAGCCAATCGACGAGGCGAAGCTCTTTGCCTGCCTGGATAAGGCTGCGGCCCGGCTGAGCCGCGCGCCGAAGCAGCTGCTTCTGCCTGTTGCGGGCGTGCAAACGCGCTTTTGCGCGGACGATATTTTTTATGCGGAGGCCTTTGCGCACTTCGTCTGCATTCATACGGCCGATGGGGCGCAGCAGGCGCAGGTGAGCATCGGCGGGCTGGAAAAAACGCTTGCAGGCGAGCCGTTCATTCGCTGCCACCGCTCGTATCTGGTCAGCCTCCGGCACATCCGCCGGATTGACAAATCGGAGCTGACGCTCGACAGCGGGGAAAGGCTCCCTGTCAGCCGGCGGCTATATGCGGCGGTGAATGATGCGTTTATCCGGTTTTTTAAAGGGGAAGAATCATGAAAAACGGGCTTTTGATCGCGGGCGCGGTGATACTGTTGCTCCTGCTGGCGGCGGGGCTGGCGCTTATTGTGCGGCGGCTGATCAACCGCAGCGCGGAGAAGCGCGTCGCAGCCTATCAGAACGAGCTGATGGAGCGGCACTACCGTGAGGTGGAGAATATGTACCGCCAAATGCGCGGCTGGCGGCATGATTATCACAACCATATCCAGACCATGAAGGCCTATCTCTCGATGGGGCAGGCGGATCGGCTGGAGGAATACCTCGCCTCCCTCGACCAGGATCTGACGAGCGTCGATACCGTGGTGAAAACGGGCAACGTGATGGTGGACGCGATTTTAAACAGCAAGCTCTCCATGGCGCAGGCAAAGGGCATCTCCGTCAACGCGAAGGCGACGGTTTCACCGGAGCTGCCTGTTGCGCAGACGGATCTGTGCGTCATCCTCGGGAACCTGCTCGACAACGCCATGGAGGCCTGCATGAAGCAGGCGGCACAACAGGAGCGGTTCATCCGCGTTTATATTGGCAGGTTCAAGGGGCAATTCTACATTTCCGTGAGCAATTCCGTGGGCGGGGCGCTGAAAAAGCAAAACGGCGCATACCAGACCACAAAAGCCGGCAGCCATGGCTTCGGCCTCAGGCGCGTGGACGCGCTGATTGAAAAATACGGCGGCTATCGCAACCGGCAGGATGAGGGCGACGTGTTCGCAACGGAAGTGATGCTGCCCATCGGGTAGTCAGAAAATCGGAAAGATACCATTCGTGCACGGAGCGAAGCCGTTCGTGCACGATTTTTTTATGGGCGGGCAGCGCATGCTATGATGCAGGTAAAGGGGGAACACAGAATGCAGCAGAAAACGCAAACAAAAAAATACACGACCTGGCAGAATACGATTTATATGCTTAAAAAGGTGTGGGGTTGGAGCAAAAAGGATATTCTCATCTCCCTGCTTCACATCCCGCCGTCGGTCATCTCGCCGCTGATTTTGGTGGTGCTTTCCAAAATCCTGGTTGACTGCCTGACGGGCGGGGTGACACCGGTGCAACTGATCACAACGGTAGGCGTTGCGATTTTGATCTACGGCGCGTGCTGTTGGCTGGATAAGTTCATCGGCGGGCGGATCATATTGGTCGATCTGCAAACGCGGTATCGTTTTAAAGCAGACGGCTTTTTGAAAACCCTGGATACGGATTATGAGAATATTGAGAGCCTGGAGGGCCGGATCAAACGACAGCGGTGCGAAGCGTTTACCCAATATGGAAACGGCTCCGGCGGCTCTGCCGTTTTGACGATGATAATTGCGCTGGGGGTCAATGTGTTCGGTATTTTCACCTATACGGCCATTTTGTCAACGCTCAGCATCTGGCTGGTGCTCTTTTTGCTCACTATGTCGGCGGTAAGCTTTTTCGTCCTGCGGTGGAACAATTTCCACGTTTACCAATTTGATAGGGGACAAATGCTGATCCGGCATAAGCTTGATTACCTGACGCGCACCGCCCAGAAATTTTCGGCCGGCAAGGATATCCGCCTGTATCACATTGCGCACTGGTTCCGCGGCCTATTTGAACAGCTGGGAAATGCGTATGCCGCGCTGCTGCGGAAATGGGTGCGCCAGGAGACAACCTCCGACGGATTGATCGCCTTCTTCGTGCTTGTACGCGACAGCGTGGCCTATGCCGTGCTGATTGCGCAGGTGCTGCGGGGGCGGATCACGCCCTCCGATTTTGTGCTCTATTTTGGGCTGGTTACCGGTTTTTCCGCCTGGACGCTTGGGCTGTCCAGGCAGGTAAACGAGCTGCACCTTGCAAGCCTGGAGTGCAATGATTACCGTGCCTTTTTAGAGCTGCCCGACCAGCTGCGGCGGGAGGGGGGCGCGCCGCTGCCTGGGGGCGATGCGACGCCCTGCGAGATCGCATTCGATCACGTGCAGTTCTCTTACGCGGGCAGCGAACGGCCCACGCTGCAAGATCTCAGCTTTCAGGTGCGGCCCGGCGAGAAGATCGCGCTCGTAGGCTTAAACGGCGCGGGCAAGACCACCTGCATGAAGCTCCTGTGCGGGCTTTATCAGCCGTCGGCGGGGGAGATTCGGGTCAACGGCGTAAAGAGCACGGAGTTCAACCGGGATGATTATTTCAAACTGTTTACCGCCGTGTTTCAGGATGTCAACTTCCTGCCCGTGAGCGTCGCGCAGAATGTGGCGCTATGCGTGGCGGAAGAGATGGACGAAGCGAAAGTGGCGCATTGCGTTTCGCAGGCCGGGCTCAGCGCGCGGATCGAGCAGCTCCCGGACGGGCTGCATACGATGATGGATAAGCAAATTTATGAGAACGCGGCGGATTTTTCAGGCGGGGAGCGGCAGCGGTTGCTACTGGCCCGTGCGTTGTATAAGGATGCGCCGGTCATCATCCTCGACGAGCCGACCGCCGCGCTCGACCCGATTGCGGAGAACGAGATCTATCTCAAATACAGCGAGATGACCAAGGGGCGCACCTCCTTCTACATCTCCCACCGGCTTTCGAGCACCCGCTTCTGCGACCGGATTTTATTTTTAGAGGGCGGGCAAATTGTGGAGGAAGGCACGCATGACGAATTGATGGCGAAGAAGGGGAAATATCACCGGCTTTATGAGCTGCAAAGCCAGTATTACAAAACAAATCCGGAAGGGGGCGAGCAGGATGTATGAGCCCAAAAAGTTTGAGGAGCTCTCCTGGCGAGAAAAATTCACCTTGCTCAGGCGCACGGTTTCGGCCTTATCTGCTTTTGAAAAATGGACGTTTCCCACCATGATCCTCAGCGATTTGCTGCTATCGCTCGAGCCGCTGGTGAATCTGTGGATGTCCGCCCTGATCCTCGACGAGCTGATCGGCGCGCGGGATATCAAACGCCTCGTGCTGCTCGTGTTGGTGACGGTGGGCCTTAACTTTCTGCTCTATCTCGGCAAAAATGCGCTGGCGAACCGCCATCACCTTCTAAACAGAACGATGGGATGGGTGAAGGAGAGCGTGGCGGCCAGTGAAAAAATTTTGGATACGGATTATGAAAACCTGGAGAACCCGGATTTTCAAAAAAAGGCGCGGGATTACTGGCAGGTGAATTGGGGCCATGGCGGCGCGCTCAACGTGTTTTATTACTCGATGGATCTTTTCTTCCAGGGCCTTTTCTCCACGGTGTGCTCCGTTGTGATGCTGGTTCCGTTTTTGAAAATCGTGCTGGTGCGCACCGGATCATCCTTTTGGGAATCGCCGTGGCTGGCGCTGGCGCTGCTGGGCGTGATGGTAGCCTGCGCAGCAGCCCTGCTGGTGGTTGGGCATTTTTATCAAAAAACAAATAACCAATATTACGATTTAAATCTTCAGGCCATGCGGCTGTTTTCTTACTATAGCGATTTAATATCAGATTACCGGCTGGGGAAGGAGATCCGCCTCTTTCATGAGAAGAAGCTGATCATGGAGCAGGCCTATGACAAAACGATGCGGCAGCTTGTCAAGGTGTATGGTGGCTTTGCGCGGGCGGAGAGCCGGTTTGGCTCCATAAACGCGCTGATCACGGCGGTGATGACGGGCGCGATCTATATTTTTGTGGCGCTCAAAGCGCTCGCGGGGCTGTTCGGCGCAGGCAATTTGCTCAAATATGTCGGCGCTATCCAGCAGGTTGCCCATGGCGTGGAGAATTTGATCGCCGGCGTCACAGGAATTGCGGAATTACACCAGACCCAGTATTTTTTTGATCTGCTCGATACCCCTCCCGTCAAATACCAGGGCACCCTGCCGGTCGAAAAACGCGACGACAACGACTATACGATCGCGTTTCAAAACGTCAGCTTCCGTTACCCCGGCGCGGAGGATTGGGCGCTGAAGGATTTTTCCATCCGCCTGCGCGTGGGCGAGCGCCTCGCCGTGGTGGGGCTCAACGGCTCCGGCAAGACCACGTTTATCAAGCTCCTCTGCCGGCTCTATGACCCGCAGGAGGGAGTGATCACCCTCAACGGCATCGATATCAAAAAGTATGATTATGAGGAATATATGACGCTCTTCTCCGTCGTCTTCCAGGATTTCTGCGTGTTTTCCTTCCCTCTGGGGCAGAATGTGACCACCTCGCTGGAATATGATGAGCAGAAAGTGTGGAGATGCCTCGAGCAGGCCGGGTTTGCCGAGCGGGCCGAGAAGATGCCGAAAGGGCTCGACACCGCGCTCTACAAGGATTTTGAGGAGGACGGCGTGGAAATCTCCGGCGGAGAGGCGCAGAAGATCGCGCTGGCCCGCGCGCTCTACAAGGATGCGCCCTTTATCGTCCTCGACGAGCCGACCGCCGCGCTCGACCCGGTGTCGGAGCATGAAATCTATGAGCGGTTTAATCAATTCGTCGGAGCAAAGACGGCAATTTATATCTCCCACCGCCTCTCCTCCTGCCGCTTCTGCGATCAGATCGCGGTATTCGACCATGGCAGGCTGATCCAGACGGGCAGCCATGACGAACTGCTCGCGGACGAACAGGGCAAGTATCACGAGCTCTGGCACGCGCAGGCGCAGTATTATGTTCCGGCGGAAGAGTGCGCTGCAAACAATACTTGAGCAAATAAAGTCAGGAATCTATTCGGGTTTTTTGTTATTCTGTTGTTAACCAATCAAAGAGGGGATGGTTGCAATGAAAAGCGGTAATAAGACCGTTGCGGATTCCTATCGCCAATGTGTGGAAGAAATTGTGCCGGAGATCAAGTGGGAAGACATCCGAGATCAAGTGCCCGTAGGGCAGGAATTCAGCGTTGCATTTGCCTGCATGATTTTTCGGCGTTTGAAAAAGCGAAAAAAGGGAAACACATGAGAGGATAGGAAATGAAATGGACGCATTGCAGGCATAGCGCCATGCAATGCGTCCTATTGATTTTTCAGATTGCTTAGCCCCCGGTGGCTGCACTGCACAACAGGGCGTGCCGCCCGGCTGCGGCCGGTGGGGGGCTGCGGCTGTCAGCCCTCGCTGTTTATCCGGTGCTCTTCAATTAGGCTATGCTTCAAATCCCATAGCCTCTGGGAGAGATCCACGTAATATTGATGCGGGTTTTCAAACCGCAGCACCTCTTCCCACAGGGCGTCTACCTGCTCCGCGCAATAGGCGCGGATTTTTTCAACAGAGGGGGTATGGCAAATGCACTTTCCGTGCTCAAATATTTTGCGCAGCAGGGGGCGGGCGAGGAAGTTTTGCACCGTTTTGCGCTTCCAGGTGAATTCCGGGTCAAACAGCTCATACGGCGCACGTTCATCAATCACTTCGTCCATCAAGGTGACAACGTCGGCAATCGCCTTGCCGCTGTCACGATCAAACAGCCTCCATACGGTTTTAGCGCCAGGCGTTGTGATTTTGCTCACATTTTCGCTGAGCTTAATTTTGGGGATGACGCCGTCCTCTGTTTCAATAGCGGAGAGCTTATATACGCCACCGAACACCGGATCGGATGCCGCTGTGATGAGCCGCTCGCCCACACCGAAGGAATCCACCTTGGCGCCTTGGATCAGCATATCCCGAATGATATATTCATCTAGAGAATTGGAGGCGACGATGGAACAATCCGGGAACCCGGCCTCATCCAACATTTTGCGCATCCGCTTGGAAAGATAGGTAATATCGCCGCTGTCGATGCGGACGCCCTTTGGGCGGCAGCCCCGCGGCAGCAGCTCACGGCGGAAGGCTTCAATCGCGTGGGGCAGGCCGGAGTGGAGCGTATCGTAGGTATCCACAAGCAGGGTGCAGTTATCCGGGTATTCACGCGCATAGGCGCAGAATGCCTCCAGTTCGCTATCAAATAGTTGAATCCAGCTGTGCGCCATTGTGCCAAGTGCCGGAATGCCGAAATCACGCTCGCAGATGGTGCAGGCCGTTCCTACGCAGCCGCCGATGAAGGCGGCTCGTGCGCCGTATACCGCGCCGTCGAAGCCCTGCGCCCGTCTGGAGCCAAATTCCATCACACCGCGGCCTTGAGCGGCGCGGACAATCCGGTTGGCTTTTGTGGCGATCAGGCTTTGATGGTTGATGCACAAAAGCAGCATGGTTTCAACAAATTGTGCCTGGATGACGGGGCCGCGCACAGTGACGATCGGTTCACCGGGGAATACAGGCGTGCCTTCTGGGACAGCCCAAACATCGCAGGCAAACTGAAAATGCCGCAAATAGTCGAGAAACGCCTCGCTAAATCCGTGGCCACGCAATGCATCCAGGTCGTCCTCAGAAAAAGAGAGGTTTTCTAAATACTCCACCATTTGTGCAACGCCGGCCATGATGACAAAGCCGCCTCCATCCGGGATCCTGCGGAAAAACAGGTCAAAATACGCGATCGTTTCCGTAAACCCATTTTGAAAATATCCATTGGCCATTGTCAGCTCGTAAAAATCTGTTAGCATGGTCAAATTCAGCTTGCCTGTGTATTCCATGGTTGTTTCCCTCGCTTTTCATCAAAAATTGGTTGTTTTATACGCTGTTTTATGAAAAATTTAATAAATTATATTTTCCTAATTCATAATTTGTAGGTATTCTTTAAATGAGGAAAAAATTACGGTGATCACCCGGATGAAAGAGAGAGACCCTGCTTCTCCAAGCGGGAGACTGCCGGCTATTATTATAACATTTTTTTTACTGTATGGTTCTTTTTTTCTGATATTTCTTGCTGTGTTTGTTCCTAAGGCTTAAAAAGCAGGCTTTTCATGCGAGTTTGAGCGGGGAAAGCTGCCGTCAGCCGATGGATTTACAATGAATTTGTTTCTAAATTGTGAAAGCACTTGTTTTTTCGAATTTGCTAGGTTATAATACGCGTGAAGAAAGGGACACCGTGTGGTTCCTTTTTTGATAAGGCAAACACCGTTGGCCGACCGGCCCCCCAATATCCGGTTTGCCATGCGGTAAATGGCGCAGTCATTGGCCGCACAGCTTGCTTGATGTTGCCAGGCGCGTGCCATGTTATATTTTTATGGAGAGGTGTGTGGCCATGAGAATCAGAAAACAGCCGCTCGGCGATCGTAATATCGTCGGAGCAAAAGTGGAGCAGTCCCGTAAGGCAATCGGCATGAAGCAAAAGGATCTGTTGACCCAGCTTCAGGTGCGTGGCATTGATCTGAATGCATCCGGTCTTTCAAAGCTGGAGGGCCAGCTGCGGTATGTTACGGATACAGAGCTTGTCGCATTGAGCGATGTGCTCGGCGTATCCATTGATTGGTTGGTAGGCAAAGAGCAATAACCGCATGTATAACGGAAGCAGGCGTGTATCAGGTACACGCCTGCTTTTTGTTTGCGGCAGGCTTTGGCTTTGCCAATTAACCAAGAGCAACCGAAAAGGACTGAATAGAATTCAATCATATATCAGAGATTCTATAGAAAATATTGCTATTTTTTAATCCTCTTGTATAATAAAATTGTTTTTTCTTTTCATCTGTTTCCGGCGTCTGCGTATAGAACTGGTGAAACCGTCAAACGATAATCTTATTTGGAACTGGAAAGGAATGATCGGCATGAGACAGATAACAACGCTCTCAAATGGCTGGCTGTTTACTCAAATGGCGCAGGAGGCGCCGCCCGCCCTGTTGCCGCAGGATTGGGAGGAAGTGACGCTTCCCCACACTTGGAACAATCTCGACGGACAGGATGGAGGCAGCGACTATTACCGTGGTCCCTGCTGGTACTGCCGCGCGCTTTCGATTCCTGTGCCGGCGGACGGTGGGCGCATCTATCTTGAATTTCAGGGTGCAAACAGCATCTGCGAGGTATATCTCAACGGGCAAAAGGCTGCGCGACATGAAGGCGGTTTTTCGACCTTCCGTGCGGATATTACGCCCTATCTGAAGGCGGATGGGGAAAACCTTCTAGCCGTCATGACCGATAATGGATCAAACGACACGGTCTACCCGCAGATGGCGGACTTTACGTTTTTCGGCGGGCTGTACCGGAAGGCGAGCCTCATTACGGTGCCGGAGAGCCATTTCGACCTCGATTATTACGGCGCGCCGGGCCTGCGCGTGACGCCGCTTCTCAAGGACGGCGCGGCGGATATCGCGTTGGAAGCGTATCTGACGAATGCGCGCGACGGGCAGACGCTGCTCTTCGAAATCTATGATAGTGGGGACGACTGCATTGCCCGTACGCAAGTGGATATTCATCAGGGTACGGCTTCCATTCGCCTGGAAAACCCGCATCTGTGGAATGGTGTGGAGGATCCGTATCTCTACAAAGCTTGCGCGAAGCTGCTGGAGGGCGGCGCGGAGCTCGACGCGGTTTGTGCGCGCTTTGGCGTGCGTACTTTTGAAGTGCGTCCGGACACGGGCTTTTCTCTCAACGGGAGGCCCTATCCGCTGCACGGTGTTTCCCGCCATCAGGATCGGCTGGATAAGGGATGGGCGATTGGCGAAAGGGAGCATGAGGAGGATATGAAGCTCATCCAGGAGGTGGGCGCGAATACCATCCGCCTTGCGCACTATCAGCACGACGCTTATTTCTACGATCTGTGCGATGAGGCCGGCATGGTTGTCTGGGCGGAAATCCCGTTTATCTCGATGTTCCTGAATACGCCTGAGGCGCGTGAGAATACGCTCCAGCAGATGCACGAGCTCGTTGTGCAGAATTACAACCATCCCTCCATCTGCTTCTGGGGAATCTCCAATGAAATCTCCATCGGCGGCGAGAGCGAGGAGTTGCTTTCCAATCTCCATGCGCTCAATGACCTGGTGCATGAGCTTGATCAAACAAGGCTCACTACCATGGCGAATCTTTCGATGGTCGAAAACGACAGCCCGCTCAACCATATTACCGATGTGATTTCCTATAACCACTATTTCGGCTGGTATCTCGGCAAGGTGGAGGACAATGCTCCCTGGCTGGATACCTTCCACGCGGAAAACCCGGAGATTTGCCTCGGCATTTCGGAATATGGCTGCGAAGGCATCACAACGCTTCACAGCGCATCCCCTAAGGTGCGGGATTACAGCGAGGAATACCAGGCCTATTACCATGAAAAAATGCTGGAAACCTTCGCGCAGCGGCCTTATCTGTGGAGCACGCATGTTTGGAATATGTTTGATTTCGCGAGCGATATGCGCGATGAGGGCGGCGTGCAGGGGCGCAACAACAAGGGCCTCGTCACGTTTGACCGGCAAACGCGCAAGGATTCTTTCTATATCTATAAGGCGTATTGGACGAAAGCGCCGTTTGTCCATATCTGTTCGCGCCGGTTCAAAGAGCGGGCGGAGGAAACGGTGCAGGTAAAGGTATATTCCAATTGTGAGCAGGTGTCGCTCAAGGTAAATGGAAAGAAAACCGGCAGCGTTGCGGGAAAGTATGTATTCACCTTTGACCGTGTGCCGCTGACGATGGGCGAAAATATCATTCAGGCGGCCGGGTTCCTTGGGCAGCAGGAGGTTTGCTGCGAGAGCATCCCGCTCGTGCGCGTTACAGAGCCGAATGCCTCCTACATGCTCGCGGAGGAAGCGGAGAAGGCCGGCCAAAATGTGGAGAACTGGTTCGCCGCCTCTGGCGGGGAGGGCGAGGAGCCGCTCCAATTCCCGGAGGGTTATTTCTCGATCAAAGATAAGGTCGGCGCCCTGCTGAAGAACCCGGAGGGCGAGCAATTCGTCTCTGAGATGATTGGAAAGGTCATGCCGGGCATGAAGGTGAGCAAAGGGATGCTCAACATGGCAAAGCATTTCACGATTGAAAAGGTCATCGAAATGGCAGGGGATCGAATTACGCCGGAGATGGTGCGGTATTTGAACCAGAGGCTGAATCAGATTAAAAAGTAAGACCAATTTGTTTATCCGGCGGATGCTTTTGCATCTACCGGATATTTTTATTATTTATAAAAGAAACACAATAATATGGGGATTTTGGGAATATAAAAACAATAATTTAATATTATTTTCGATATTTATAGATAAAATATTGAAAATTATTATGAGATAAGTTAATATAAATAAAATAAAGGTGTGATTGTTTTTATGAAATGCTCAAATTGTCACATGGAAATCGGTGGATGGGAAAAGACTTGTCCACATTGCGGAGCTATCCTGCGATTTGATGAATCTGGAAAAATAAGCTGCCAGTCTTGTTTCCATAAAAATGACGTTAGCGCACATTTTTGTGTGAAATGTGGTCAAAGATTAATGACGGAGGAACCTGTTTTTCAGCCTGATGAAAGGGAAGATGGACTAAAGGATATTATGCAATATAAATCCCGTTTGGATACAAAGGATATACTAACGGCTCAAAAACGGCAGACAGCGCAAGCGCAACAGGAACAGTGGCGGAAAAAGGGTGAGGAAAGTACGAGGGCTAAATGTCCTTACTGTGGAAGTGAGTCACTTTCGGCCAGCAATGAATTCAATTATCAGGCGGCGGCTTTTGGGTATGGTCTGATGGGCGATGCCGGATATTTAGCGGGAGGGCTAGGTGGCTCCAAACATGTGATGGTGACCTGCTTGAAATGCGGGTACAGATATCGAATTTAGAAGGGGTAGATGTGAAATGAAGTATTGTAGTAAATGTGGAAATGCACTCAACGACGATATGGCTTTTTGTCCGAAATGCGGTGAGGCCTGCATAGAGCAGCCAACTAGCCCAGCTGATCAGAAGTTGCGTGACTTGGAAAGCATACATATCATATTACCAAAAGAAGAGTTATCCTGGGAATACATACGCACTCATAAAGATATTGGTGCTATTTTTGCAAAACAAGAAAAGTTAGCTCAGCAAGCGGTGGAAATCGGCAAGGAATGCATGACTCTCGCCTCAATGGATGAATATAACAAGATTCAAGAAGGAGTTTATCGATTTTATTTACAGAATGCATATGCTTTGATTGATTTGGCGGCATGCCTCTATGAAGATAGTACAGAACTGGATGCTATGTGGAATGAATTCAAATCTTTGGTTGCTAAAGGCCAATTGGATGCGCAGAAATTTATAAATGATATGTCGTCCACGGATGCGAATTACGAGATTTATGCTGGTCTTCAGATACTTTTATCTTCTTACTTCACAGAAGCTCTAGACAGCTCTGTTGTAGCAGATAACGAAAGTTATCAGCAGGCAGTTGTAGATATTCTAAAAAGATATACAGAGGCGCTCTCGCTTTATTTAAACAGGCTGAAAAGTCATTCTTGGGCTCCGCAACCCAGCTTCCATGACAGCCACAGGGAGCTGTTTGATAAAATGCTCGCTAAACTTCCGCCTAACAAAGCGAGCAGTATAGATCAAAGCGTTTTTTCTGAAATTAAGCAGGATGCTGCAAAGGCTGTTTCTGCTAACGGCTCCAACAATTCTAAGCCTGCCGGCAAATCGGGATGCTATATCGCAACGGCTGTGTATGGCTCTTATGAAGCACCGGAGGTGCTCGTCCTGCGGCGTTTCCGGGATGAGGTATTATCGCAGACGCTTTGGGGCCGAGCTTTCATCAAAGCATATTATGCGATTAGCCCGCCGGTGGCGGAGTGGTTGAAAGGGGCGGATACAATTAACCATTTGGTGAAACAAGCTTTGGATAAATGGGTGTCCAGATTGAATAATCAATCATAAATATAAAAAATAAAAATGTGGCAGGCTGGCCGGTTCGAATCGAACTAGACAGCCTGTTTATTTAATGATTCATAATTTTAAGCCCTGGAAGGGCATTGCGTAACCAAGTGGGAAGAGCCTGTGTACTGTTTAGGCTTTCTACTAGCCCTTTAGCTTGGCAAATACAATGTGGGATAAACGATATAATTACCAGAATATATATAACTTTCGGCGATATTTCAGCCATCAAAATTTTTAAAATTCGATTCGATAAAATACTGTCTGCAATCCATCGTCCGCCGCCCGATTTCCTTGACCTTTCTTATGAAAATTGTTAAAATATACTCCATATTAACAGCTGGTTTTCAGCCGTTTTCAGGAGGATCCTCTTATGATGAAAATTTCTCCCTCCATCCTCTCCTGTGACTTTTCGCGCATGGGCGAGGAGTTTGCCCGCATGGAAAAATGCGGTGCAGATTGGCTGCATATCGATGTGATGGATGGGCATTTCGTCCCAAATCTCACGCTTGGCGCGCCCATTGTAAAGGCGCTGCGTCCCTACGCCTCCATTCCGTTTGACGTCCATTTGATGATCAGTAATCCGCTCCAATATGTGCCGGATTTTTTGAAGGCGGGTGCGGATATCCTGACCTTTCATATTGAGTCCGATTCTCCTGTGGAGGAGACGATCGAGCTGGTCCGCGCGGGCGGCTCGGTTCCCGCTTTGAGCCTGAAGCCCAAAACGCCCGCCGAGGCGGTGTTTCCGTACCTCGACAGGCTGGGTATGGTGCTTGTAATGACAGTGGAGCCGGGCTTCGGCGGGCAATCCTTTATGGAGGATATGATGCCGAAGGTTGCGGCGATCCGCCGCGAAGCGGACAGGCGCGGGCTGAACCTCGATATTCAGGTGGATGGCGGTATCAGCGAGAAAACCATTGCCGCGGCGGCGAAGGCCGGAGCGAATATCTTCGTGGCGGGCAGCGCAGTGTTCGGCGCGACGGACGCGGCGGCGATGATTGCCTCCTTGCGCGTCAAAGCGGAGCAGGCAGCGCAGTGATCAAATGGCCCCGCTGATTTGCTCCAGCGCATTGCTTTTGCATATGCTCTGCCAATGCTCGCGGGTAAAGGCGGCGGGGAGTTCTCCCCGTGCGCAGGGGGCTCCAAATTCGGAAAGCGCAATTTCCAGCAGGTCGGATGACTCCTCGGATGAAACGATCAGGCGGTAGCAATGCTCCTGCCGGTATAATTCGCTTTCTGCTGGGAGAGCGTTCAACCGGCGGACGTTTTCGGCGGCGTCAAGCAGCCTTTGCGCGCTGGTAAACTCATAGACGATTGGAGTTCTCGATTTTTTCATGGTCAAGTGGCGCTGCGGCTTATGCTCCTGCTCAAGGACGGTAAATTGAAGCACGCAGCCTCCCTCACGAGCGGGTAGCGCCTCAATGAGCATTCGGCCGGATGGATCAATATCGCGGCCAAGCTCCCTGCGGGCTTCATCCAGCAACGTCCAGATAACGCGGCGCGTTTCAATATTGGCGTAGTCCATCTCCTCATATGTAATGTGCAGCTTCGTCATGTCGTCCGCTGTCAGCCGGACTACGATTTTATTCTCTTCAGGCGCCTCGATCTTCAAAGGCACATCCCTCCCCAATCAAAATCAGTTTGCTCGATTTCCTCTCTCTATCATATGCCCAGGCGTAGTCATGCGCAATGCATAATTTCTGGCAAAAGGCCTACAATGAATTTACAGGAAAGGCGGTGAGGCGCTTGTCCGCTTCGGGAGAACAGATCAGGACGCCTTCTGAAAAGGCGTTTCGATCCTATACCATTTCAACGCTCCTTATGCTGATTGCTCCGGCGGTGATGGCGTTTTATTATTACCGGTGGAGGGTGCTCCTCCTTTTGGCGGTTTCCATTTCTATAGCGGCGCTCTGCGATGCTGCCGGCGCGGCATTGATGCGTAGAAAACCGGGGATGGATCCATTATATGCGGCGCTCACCGGCGCTATGATTGCGCTGCTGTTGCCCGCTTCCGCACCGCTGTGGCTGCCTGCCGCAGGGAGTGCGTTTGCAATCGTGGCGGCAAAGCTGCCCTTTGGGAGCGCAGAAAAGACGCCGTTTGTCCCCGCCGCGGCTGGTATCGCCTTTTTGTGCGTCTGCTGGCCGGAGCTCGTTTTTACCTATCCGGCGATCGATAGCTCGCTGCCCATGGCAGTGACCGGCTCGGAAGGCTTTGTGCAGGGCGCCTCGTTTGCCTCCATGCTGAAAGTGCATAATTCGATTGATGGCAATATTTTAAGCTATTTCAACGCGGTAATCGGCAAGGTGCCCGGCCCGATGGGCGCTACCTGTATGCTGGTCATGTTTGGCACGGCAATCGCGTTTTTTATTTTCCATTCTTCCCTTTGGCTCAGTTCCGCGGGCTTTGTAGCGGTGTGCTCCGTATGTTCTGTTCTCTTCCCGCGGATTTTGACGGGGCGCAAGCTGTCCCTAACGATGGAGATTTCAGCGGGCATGCTGGTGTTTACCGCGCTGTTTCTTTTGCCGAATCCCGCCACGCTTCCCAAAACCCATTTACAGCGGCTGCTTTACGGCATGGCGGCGGGTGGGATTTGTATGCTGCTGCGGTATTTCGGCGCTTATGAAGAAGGCGCATGCTTTGCGGTGCTGTTGATGAATGCCGTTTGGCCGATGGCAGACGGGCTGATAAAAGGCCATAAGGAAAAGCAGCAGGCGGCCGCCTCGGCCACGGATATGAAGAAGGAAGGGGGCGGTATGAATGCGTGAGCAGGAGATGCAGGTTCTTTCGGCCAAAGAGGCCTTTCGACGTGGCATTCTGCGGGGCAATCCGGTTTTAATGCTGTGCCTGGGCCTGTTTCCAGCGATTATGCTTGCCACCACGCTGAAGGCGGCTGCAATCGTAGCAGTGGTATCAGCCGTCCTGCTGATGATCATGGAGCTCTTGACGGCTCTCGTATTAAAGAGGCTGCCCTTTTGGCTGCGTATCGGAATATACGCCTTGCTCAGCTTCGGCCTACTCGCGGGCGGACTGTTTGCGTGCGAGCGCTTTTTCCCGGATTTTCTGGGCACGCTGAGCGGCTATCTGCCACTGCTTGCGGTCAATGCGATGATTGTGTTCCGCTGCGAAACCTGCGCTGTGCATCAGCCTCTTCGTGTAAGCATGATGGATGCGCTGGGCGCCTCCCTGGGCTATGCGATTGTGTTGCTGCTGCTCGGATTTGTCCGCGAGTTGTTGGGAAGCGGCTCTATTTTAGGACGTTCTTTTCCAACTCTACCGAAGATTACGGGCCTATTGATGCCCTTTGGAGGTTTTTTGCTGCTGGGCTTTATGGCTGCCGCCGTAAAGTGGATTTATCATCTGCGCCATTCTGGAGAAGAGGAATTGGCAACTCCGGTTGCCCATGTGGATGATGAGGATGTATCCGTGATTGAGCCGCTGGCGCGCCTGTTCCACCGGAAACGAAGCGCTGTGCAGGAAGAATCCGCACCAAAGTCAAAGAAAAAGCCGGAGCAATGGCCGAAGCATGAAACAGATGCTTTGGCTAAGAAGAAATCCGTTCCACTGCCGCATGAAAAGAAGCCCAAAAAGCCGGTGAAGAAAAGCAGGCCCGCGAAATTGGAGCATCAAAAGCCGGGCGACGTGCCGCCTACACAAGAGCCGGCCTCAAAGCATCCGCCCACGAAGAGGAGTAGCTCCGTGGAGAAAGCGTTGAAAGTAGAAAAAGTTAAAAAAGAAGCGCCCTTGTCCGCGCAGAAACGCCCTGCGCACAAGCCGGCAGCCTCTGACGCACAGCCTGATTCGGCACGCAAGCCGAGGCAGGATGAGGAAATGGAAAGCTTTGCGGACGTATTAGCAGCGCTGAACCGGCGGCGTGCAGAGCAGGAGAGTAAACTGCGGGCGGATAATGTCCAGGATGCAAAAGAGAAAGGGGAGCAGCCATGAACGGATTTGTCACGCTTTTGGTAACGGCGCTCTATGCCCTACTGTTGCAAAATCTGGTGTTTACAGGCGGATTCGGCGCAAGCGAGGCGGTCAGAATCTCTTCCAAGCCGCGTTATGTGCTATCGTTTGCCTTGTTTATCACCGTGTTTTCCGCTGCAACCTCGATTATCTGCCGCGCATTAGAGCTGCTGCCACAGGTGAGCCTTGCGCATACGCTTGTACGGCTGCTCATATATATGATTGTGCTGTTTGTATTGTATGTGATCGTAGTGCTGGTGTTTCGTTATGCGTTGCATGCAAGCGACAGCATCCTTCGGAAGATCGGCATGGCGGCATTCAATACGCTAGTGCTTGCGATCCCTGTGATCAACCGCAGTGCCGCTTATACGGTGGGCGAATCTCTTGGCGCGGGCCTTGGGGCAGGCGCGGCCTTCGCTCTGGCCGTGTTTCTGATCCATGCGGGGATTCACGTGCTGGATCGTAACGATAAGATCCCAAAGGCCTTTCAAGGAACGCCGGCGCTTTTTATTTATGTTTCTTTGCTGGCGCTTGCGTTCACTGGTTTTTCCGGCAGATCCCTGTTTATATAATTGCAGGACGGTGCCTGAAGCACTCTGTTTTTACCAATGAAGGGTGCGAATTCCACGAAAGGATGGCTGTTGTATGGGAAAAAAATATAAAGTAAAAAAAGACTACGGCTCCGGGCAGCGCTCCAGCTACTACGGCTTTCGGAAAGATTTTCCGGAAGGGGGGCGCAAAGGCCGCTTCCGCAAAAGTGCCAGCCGCTCAGAGCGCGGCAAAAGAATTGCTAAGATCGCGCTAATGGTGTTGGGCTTTGCCGCAGTAATGGTGCTTGCCTTTTTTATTACAGATTTTGCTTTGAATTTATCCAATAAGCCCGCTGTTACCAAGCCGCCTCAGGTGGAAACAGGCAGTGGCGGGCAAGGATCGGATGCGCCGCAGGAGCCGCAGTCAGAGGGGCCTGTAGCGCAGCAGCAAAAAGCAATTGCGGCGCTCTGGCTGCCGGAGAGGACGCTTCGCAATGCATCTGCCCTAGATAGCTTCCTTGCTGTTGCAAAGCAGAGCGGTGCATCCGCTGTAATGATTGACGCAAAGGATACTGACGGCACGTTGCTTTTTCCCTCCGCATTGGAGCAGGTGAAGGTAACGGGCGCCGCAGAGGGGGCTTATTCGAATTTTGCACAAGCGATTCAAAAGATTCATGACAATGGCTTGTCTGTGATTGCGCGGGTGCAGTGCTTCCGTGACCCGTTGGCCGCCAGAAGGTTGGGGGAGGGTAGCGCGGTATGCTACCAGCGGCCCGGCACGCTCTGGCTGGACAACAGCGCGGATAAAGGCGGCAAACCATGGGCAAACCCCTATTCGGAAACGGTGCAGAGCTATCTGACCGGTTTGATCGGTGAGCTGACAGCCATGGAGATTGACAGCATCCTGCTCGATAGCGTGCAGTTCCCCAGCGGATATGCGCTGAATAAGACCTATTATATAGGAGAGAGCGAAAGCGGCGTATCCCGAAATGATGTTTTAAAGAATTTTGTTGCCAGTGCAAAGCAGGCGGCTGGCAGTAAAAATGTGATTTTGATGCAATCAGGGGAAGGGGCCCTCGGCGGTGGAGAAAGCCAGTATCATGGCAGTCTGTTTGGAAGCGGCGCCGATGTTTATGCGCCGGATTTGCGCCTGTCTGGGCTCAAAGGAAGCATTACAATCGGCGGAGAATCATTCTCGCCCGCAAAGGATCCGTCCGTTTTCCTTGCGGCCGCTGGGAAGCAGCTGAAAGCCGCGGCGGGAAATGCCACCCTGATGCCCCTTTTGAATGCGAGCTCTGATGTGAGCGAGCAGGTGGCAGCCCTAAAAGCGGCAGGGATTGAAAGCTATATTCTATACAATGAGGGCGGTAGCTATACTGCGGTTCAATAAGGAAATCAAAGAAAGGCGTCCTGTCTATTCAGACAGGACGCCTTTTTATCAGATTCTGTTGCTCAGCTTAATAGAGGAATTGGGAGGACCAGCCGCATAAAATCAAGCCTTTGGATTAACAATATCGCGCCAATCAAGGTCTCCACGGTCGAGGCTGTGAATCAATGCCTCCGCAGTTGCAATATTGGTTGCAACCGGAATATTATGCACATCGCACAAGCGAAGCAGATTGGCTTCGTTGGGCTCATGTGGCTTCGGGCTAAGGGGATCGCGGAAAAACAGGAGTAAATCGATTTCATTGCACGCGATCCTTGCAGCAATCTGTTGATCGCCGCCCTGTGAACCGCTTAGAAACCGCTGGATGGAAAGCCCAGTTGCCTCAGAGACAATTTTGCCCGTCGTGCCAGTGGCGCACAGTGTGTGGCGGCTGAGTACGCCGCAGTAAGCGATACAGAATTGCGTCATAAGCTCCTTTTTCGCGTCATGGGCAATTAGTGCGATATTCATATATGCAGCTCCTTTTTTATGAGAGTGTTGATTCAAAAATAACAATTCTTATTCCTATCATAACAGATAAATTACATTTTATCAAGATGTTTTAACGGGATTTTCTCTCCTTCGATCCTTTTTGCGATTCGAAGATACGCGCTGCCCGCCGGGCAATCAAAGGGCACTGGTTTGCCCATCGCCGCACGGTACGTAACATTCGGATCATCCGGCACAATGCCGAGCAGACGGGCACCCGCGCTGTCGATCACCTGGTCGATATTGAGCAGCTGGCGTTTTGAAACGGGCTGAGCCTTAAAGCGGTTGATAATGAGGTGAATCGGCGCGATGTCCATCGCATACAGCGCGTCTACAGCCGCGGCGGCGCTACGAACGCAGACCGCATCCGGCGTGGAAACGACCACCGCTTCCTGCGCCGCACTGGCAGCCAAGCGAAACCCCCGCTCGATCCCTGCCGGCGCGTCAATAAGGATATCATCAAAAAAGGCATCGTACTGTGCGGTAAGGGAGTGCATGGCACCCGGGGTAAAGGCGGGAGTGTCGCGCAAAGGCGCGGCGAGAAGATGAAGGCCGCCCACCGATAAGGGCGCTTTTTCAGGCGCGCAACGGCCCAACAGGACATCCGCCCAGTCGTAAACTGTGTTTTCCGCGCATCCTAGGATCAAATCCAAGCTGCGCAGGCCGATATCGCAATCGATTAGGAGGATGTGTTTGCCCATGCCTGCAAGCGCTCCGCCGAGCCCGGCAGCCAAAGAGGATTTCCCCGCGCCGCCCTTGCCGGAGGCGATCACAATTTTTCTAGCCATGGTGTTCCACTTCTCCTTTCAAGCGTTATTGCAGAAGGGTATTGCCTTCCTGCGGAAGGTCCATTGCGCTTTCGCTGCCGGAGAAATATTGGTTGTAGATTTCTGCTGCGACCGGCGCGCAGTCAACGCCAGTGTCCCCGCTTTCAATGACAATCCCTATGGCAATTTCAGGATCGTTTACAGGAGCGTAAGTAATTAGGACAGCGTTATAATCATTCTGCCATTGGCCGTTGATTTTGCGCTTCACCTGGGACGTGCCGGTTTTAGCGGCGGCCTTGACGCCATTTTTAATTTTGGAGAAGGAGCGCGCGCAGAAGCCGGTTCCGTCGCCCACGCGCCGCATCCCTTCATGCACCAGATCAATCGTGGATTTGCTGATATTCAGATTGGCGGAGACGACTGGTTCCTTCTCCAACACCGTTTTGCTGTAATCATAGGATTTAATGGATTTGACCAAATGTGTTTCATAGCGCGTGCCGCCATTTGCAATAGTGGCAGCATAGTTTGCAATTTGGAGCGGAGTAAACAAGTTGTAGGATTGGCCGATCGCATACTGCACCGTATCGCCGGGGCGCCATGGAGTGCCAATCGATTCGGCATATTCCGGCGTGGCAAGCGTGCCGGTTTCTTCCGCGATCTCAATGCCTGTCGGCTGGCCCAGGCCAAATTTTCGGGAATACTCATTCATTTTTTCAATGCCGATCTGATATCCGGCCTCAAAGAAGAAGTTGTTGCAAGAAATCTCGATGGCATGCACAACGCTGATATTGCGATGCGTGCCTGTGCTGCATCCGAGCTTTAGCTCGCGGTATCTTTGGTACCCCCCCCGGCCGCCGCAATAATAGGTAGTGTTTGCATTAAAAACACCTTCTTCCAGGCCGGTGATGGCGATGCCAGGCTTCATGGTAGAGCCGGGCTCATAAGCGCTCATCATTGCACGGTTCCACAGAGGTGCATTTTCCGCCTTAGAGAGCTCGTCATAATTTTTACTGTAGGTAGAGATATCATAGGTAGGGTTTGATACGGCGGCAAGCACCTCGCCGGTGTGAACGTCGATTACCACGGCGGCTCCGCAGAAGGGGTGATCAGGCTGCTCTGCTTTGAGCTCTGCAATCCGCTTTGCAAGGGCTTCGTTCGCAACTTTTTGGAGGTTTTTATCAATGGTGAGAATGATCGTGTGTCCCTGCTCCGGCTCCTTGACGTATTCTGTTGTGATATTGCCGTCGTCGTCCTTTGTAGTGCGTTTCACGCCGTCTGTGCCGCGCAGGTATTCTTCCATTGCCTTTTCGATGCCGTTTTTGCCGATGGAATCGGTTTGGAGATAGCCTTTCTCTTTATATTTTTCATATTCATTTTCACTGATTGCGCCGACCATGCCGAGGATATGGGGAGCAAGCGCGCCATCCACATATTCGCGGTATGGTACGACCTCAATCTCAACGCCCTGATAAAAATCGCTTTTTTCTTTGATTTCCGCTACCGTTTGGGTGGAAACATCTTCCGCGAAGGTGTATGGCGTGCGCTTACTGAACATCAGGCGGTGCATCTCATAGTATACGGAAGCAATTTTGCGCGCCTGTTCCGGCGTATATTCCTGGAGGCTGTATTTTTCAATGAGCGCATCCAAGCAATTCTGCGCGGTTGCATAACTGTTAACATGCAGGATTTCATCTGATTTTAGGTAGGCCACATCACTCTCCCGATTCTCCGGGAAGGCAATTTTGCCGCTTTCATCATAAATCAGCGGAAGGTTGTCAATCCATTTTTCCCCTTTGGATTCCAGCAGCTCAATGAGGCTGTTGACGAGCTGATTACGCTGCGCAATCTCATCTTTATTATCAGCAGGGAATTTTTCTGCTGTGAATGTGATCGAGTTGCCCTGCCGGTTGGTCACAAGCGGATTGCCGTTGCGATCCAAAATTTCGCCGCGTGCCGCCTCCACCCGCGTGCTGGCGGAGCTGATGGACTTACCTTGTTCGGCATATTCGGCGCCGTGGACAAGTTGCAGCTGAACAAGGCGGCCTGCAAATAGAAGCAGGAATACGCCCAGCAGACAGACAGAGATGATAACGCGGGAGGTACGTTTGTCCTGATTCATCGGTTCGGCCCATCCTTTCATGCTCAAAAATGTTTTCGTAAAAAATCGTAAAAGACACAGCGGTTAGAAACTGCTGTGTCAAAAATGCTCTGTTCATGGAAACCGCCGTTTTGGTGGCGATTGAGTCAACCATCTGGTTGGCGCTCATGCAGCGCGTCGGATGGAAATCATGCCATCTAGAGGATTACGGACGGCTCTTCATTTGTAGAAAGCGGGTTTTTCAGCTTCCTGCCGAGCGCACGTAGGGGGAAGAAAAAAAGGGGCAGGAACAGCACCGCATACAAGCTTGCGGGCAGGTAAAAGCGCACGAGGGCGCTCACAGCGCCATCATAACCCGGAATCACCAGAAAAACCAGCCAATAAAGCAGGTTGTGCACCAACGCCGCGCATGTGGACAGGAGCAGTGCCGTGACAAAATTGACCCGCATCAGGTAGTGCAGCAACAACCCGCAGATGCAGCCGATGATGAGCAGAACAACGGCGTGGAATCCATCTCCACGCGTGCCCACGGCATCCCAAAGCATACCGGCAAACATGCCAAAGCATGCGCCTGCCATTTCACGCTCCAACATGGCAATACAAACCACAAGCGGAATTAAAGGCATCGCGCTGACGCTATATATTCTAGGCAACAGACCGCCCGTGTTTTGCAGCAGGGATACGAGCAGGATGATTACAGCGAGAATTCCCCATCGCAGGTAGACCTGCTTTTTTTCCTTTTTCACCATCGAAGGCCCTGCCTTTCTGCAAGGATTCCAGCGCGCGCTCCCGCCATTATGGCGCGCTGCTGCCGGAAGCGTTTTGCGCATCCTCCGCCGTTTTCTGCCCCTCAAAGGCAGTGATGATAAAAACATCGTGCACTGCGCTAATCTCGACGCCCGGCTTGACTACCGCATAAGCGGAAATATCATACGTATTATTTTTTACATCCTCCACTGTGCCAATAAGGATGCCCTGCGGGAAGAATTCGCCTGCGCCGGAGGTCTGCACAATTCCGCCTTTGGAAACAACGGTTGAGCGCTCCAGGCCGGTGAGCTGACATTTGCCCTCCCGGGATAATGCAATATCCGTGCCGAGGACACCCTGCTCATTGGTGTTGGACTCTTCCGCGCTGACGTTAACTGATGGATCAAGGATTGTTTTCACCGTGCACCCGGTGCTCCATACGCGCTCCACGCGGCCAACCAGATACTGGCCGGAAATAACAGGGTCGTTGGGCTCGACCCCATCGGAGGAGCCCTTATTGAGCGTAAAGGAATAAAATAAATCCGCTGAATCGCGCGCAATGATCGAAGCGGGCGCCATCTCCCAATCCTGATGGGCTTCTTTCACGCCCAAAACGGATTCATAGGAAGTGATCTGACGCTTCATTTCGTCATAATCAACCAGTTTTTTTTGATAATCCGCTATCTGCTGCTTGAGCTCGTCGATCTCCTTTGCGTAGGTGCCTGCGGAGACAAAGCCGCCGGAAAAATTCCCGATTTGCTCCGACACATAGGCGGAAAGCCGCTGCAAGGGGGAAAAAACCGCCCCAAGCAGAGAGGAAGAAGGCGACGCTCCGCCATGGGAGGCCGCCGCAATGATAATCCCAATCATCAGCGCGGCAAGGATGCCGAGCAAAATCTTAAAACGCTTGCTGTGAAAGAAACGCTGCATAAAAATCCCTGCCTGCCTTCCGAGTCAGGCCCAAGGGGCCAAGGGACTCAGTTGTAATCTCTGGTGCCGGTGATGCCGAGCACATCGGATTCCAGACACATGCCGGTGCCGTCCACCACGCAGTCCAGAGGATTTTCCGCCACATGAACGGGCATCTTCGTCTCAACAGCGATCAAACGATCCAGCCCGCGCAGCAGCGCTCCGCCACCGGTGAGCATAATGCCGTGATCAATGATATCCGCAGAGAGCTCCGGCGGTGTTTTTTCAAGTGTGGCCCGGATCGCATCCAAGATTTGGTTAACCGGATCCGCCAGCGCCTCGCGGATTTCCTCGGAGCTTACTTCGATGTTTTTCGGCAGGCCGTCCATCAGGTTGCGACCTTTGACGTCCATTGTGCCTTCGCCTTCATAAGGGTAGGCAGAGCCGATTCTAATTTTAATCTCCTCTGCTGTGCGTTCACCAACTAGAAGATTATATTTCTTTTTGATATAAGAAATGATCGCTTCATCAAAATTATCGCCTGCAATGCGCGCGGAGCGAGAGGTGACGATATCCCCCAGGGAGATGACGGCTACCTCGGAGGTGCCGCCGCCGATATCGACGACCATGCTGCCTGTTGCTTCGCTCACGGGAAGGCCGGCGCCGATCGCCGCGGCCATCGGCTCATCGATCAGGCTGACGTATTTCGCGCCTGCGCTGCGGGCCGCGTCATGCACGGCGCGCTTTTCCACCTCGGTTACGCCGGAGGGGATACAGATCATTACGCGGGCACGGTTGAAGGGGGAACCGCTCGTTGCACGGCGGATAAATTCCTTGAGCATATCGGAAGTAATGTCAAAATCCGCAATTACGCCGTCCTTCAGGGGGCGGACTGCGATAATGGAGCCGGGGGTACGGCCGATCATTTCTTTTGCTTCAATACCTACCGCCACAACGCGGTTCGGATTAGAACGGACGTCTACCGCAACCACGGAGGGCTCGCGGGTGACAATCCCTTTACCTTTTACGAATACGAGTGTGTTTGCAGTGCCAAGGTCAATGCCGATATCCTGTGAAAATAACATGGCGTTCAAACTCCTTTCCAAGCGGGGCGCCGGAGCCCGGCTGCACCCATAACATATATTATTATAACCTTAATTAAAAACTTTCTCAACCGCAAATGGAAAAAACCTGTGCAGTTTTTCGCCTGTTTTCGCCTTATTTTCTGGCGAAATTCTATATCTAATCACACTGAAAGAAGGAGCAAATGGGGCGGATCTACAAAACGGCACTGTTCACCCCGTATTGGGAAAGGAGCCGCGCCGTTTGCGCAATGGGAAGCCCCATCACATTAAAATAATCGCCCTGGATGCTTTCCACCAGAAGGCAGCCGTAACCTTGAATCCCATAGGCGCCAGCCTTATCCATTGGCTCCCCTGTGGCGATATAGCTGCGAATTTCATCATCCGATAAAGCGTAAAAGCGCACGGTAGTAGCGCAGGAGAAGGCTTCTTTTTTGCCGTTTTCACCCGGTAGCGCGACGCATACGCCAGTATATACGGTGTGTTCATGCCCGGCAAGAGAGCGAAGCATAGCGAATGCATGCGCTTCATCCTTCGGCTTTCCGAGAATGGCGCCATTCCATACCACAATCGTATCTGCGGCAAGAATAAGCTCGTCTTCCGCGGCATGCTGTGCGGCGCATGCAGCCTTTTGCGCAGCAAGCTCCGCCACCGCCCGGCCAGGAGGGAGAGCGGGATCTAGGCGCTCCTCAAGCTGCACGGGCCGCACAGAGAAAAGATAGCCTGCGTTTTCCAAAATTTCTCGCCTACGCGGGGAAGCGGAGGCTAAAATGAGCTTCATAATCCATCTCCAATCGAGTGAAAAATCAGAATAAAACCTATATGATAGAATAAATGCTCATATAATGTGATGAGGATTGGGCACATGACCCTTTTCGGGCTTATCGGCCGGTGGAGCCAAAGCCCCCCGCTCCCCGCTGTGTTTGTGTAAGGGTATCCACCGCCTCTATGACGGGGCAGAGGATGGGCAGAACGGCAAGCTGTGCAATCCGTTCACCGGGCTGAATTTGATAGGGCTCGTCGAATTGGTTGATCAGCCCTACGCACACCTCGCCGGTATAATCGCTGTCAATCACGCCAACGCCGTTGGCAAGCGCAATTCCGTGCTTGATGCCGAGCCCGCTGCGAGCAAATACGAAGCCAGCCGTCCCTTCTGGCAATTCAATGGCAATGCCGGTGGGAACCACCGCATGGCCCCGCGCTGGAAGCAGCAGGGGAGCGTCGATGCAGGCGCAGAGATCCAGCCCAGCGCTGCCCGGTGTGGCACGCTGGGGGAGAATAGCGTTTTCGCGCATTTTTTTTATTTTCAAGGTTGTCATAGCAAGGGTGCATCCTTTCTATCTATTCGGTTTTTGGCTTCTGTGTAAGAGTATAGGGCGATTTTATCGTGTTTCAAACAGAGAAATATGCCGCCCGTCCATTTCTTAGGCCGGCATCTTTTGTGTTCCCAATTTAACCGGTTATTCCACGCCGCGAAAATAGAGTCCTCGTGTATAAGCGCCGTTTGGCGCGGTTCCATTTTGATATTGAGTGAGAATCCCGACGCATTGCTCCGGCGTTTCATGGGTAAAGTACAAAAGTAGGAAATCGATCTTCTGAATTTCGGCAAGTCGATCCGCCAAATAGATCGGGCGAGAGTTGAATAGCTCGCTGCATCCATCCATGCAAGAAACCGGGAAACGAACGCCCTTCCGATCGATTAAAACCCCATCTTTTCTGCATGAACGGCAGGATTTGCCGTTGGAAATGGGGCAGTTGCGGGTGAGCATGAGCGGAATGCTGCCATATGCGATCAGACCGCGCGGCATTTCTCCACCTAGCGCAGACGCCTGCGCAAGCGTTAGCTCGAAGGAGAGTGTGGCCTGGCTTAGCCCTATAGAGGCGGCTTGCTCCAGCGCCTGTGTATTGAACAGGTTGAGCCCGAAGCCGCCATGGATGAGAAATCCGGCCTCTCGTGCCATGCGGACAGCGTCCAGCGTATGCGCAAGCGCTGTTGTTACACCTGCCTGCTTGGCTGCCTTTAAGCTCGCACGGACAGCGCCTTCCCTGCCAAACAGCCCGCGTGGGATTTCCACCGCAATAGGCGCCCCGGTCTGCACCAACGCCTTGAGCTTTGGCGCGGGGGTGTGGAGCGGAAGATAAACGCAGGCGAAGGCGCTCAAATCCGGCGGAAGCTGCCCTTCGTCTGCAAAACGCGCGTAGAATCCAGCAGGCGCCTTCGTTTGATGGGTAGGCGCCTTCATAATGCCGGATTGCACTCGTTTCACAGCAGGCTTACCCAGCAGGCCGGTAAGCGCTGCCAGCGCCTCGCGCCGCAACGAATTGAGGCAGGAGAGGGGAGCGCTCAGGCCCGGCGCAAGGTCACAGTAAACCGATTGTGCATAATATGGGGTGCCGCCGCATTTGGAGAGCTGGCGCGTCACCTCCACTTCGGTGAGCGGACGGGTCAGGGCCGCCTCCGGCAGTTTTTCCGATTGCACACGAGCGCTTTGGCCGCGTGCCTCAGCGGTCAGCGTGAGCGGGATGCCCGGCCGCATCGTGAAAGAGAAGGCAACGCCGATCAACGGCCGTTCTTTTTCATAAAGATGAGAAAGCTCCTTGAGCACAGGAGCCGCTGCCGATACATTCTCTCTGCTCCGGGTGCCAAACATGGCGCGGCCTCGCTGCCCGGTGTAGTAGCCATCGGTGAAGCCGGAGCGAGAAAAAACCGCCTGAAGCTGCCGGGAGAGTGCGCCTTCTGGCTTGCCGTTTTCAAGCGCTTGGCGGCAGGCTGTGACCGCCGCGGCAACGTATTCCGGCCGTTTCATGCGCCCTTCAATTTTAAAGGACAGCACGCCAGCCTCATGGAGCGTGCGGATGTACGGAATCAGGGAAAGATCTTTCAGGCTTAGGTCAGCTCCCGTGCCGCCGGGCGCGGCAAAGGGGAGGCGGCAGGGCTGGGCGCAGAGGCCTCGGCTGCCGGAACGGGAGCCAAGCATAGCGCTGAGATAACATTGGCCGGAGACGCACATACACAGCGCGCCATGGATAAAAATTTCTAGTTCAACTGGTGACTCGGAGGCAAGCGCCGTGATTTCCTCCAGCGTCAGCTCGCGAGGCAGCACCGCGCGGGTGAAGCCAAGGCCTTTGAGCTCCTCCAGGCCCGCCAGCGTCTGCACCGACATCTGAGTGGAGGCGTGCAGCGGAATGCCGGGCGCGCAGCTTTGCGCAAGCCTGGCAATGCCAAGATCCTGTATGATCAAAGCGTCGATACCGGATTCACAGCTCAGGGCGAGCATGTGCTCCGCATCTTTTAACTCCGCATCCCGTACCAGGGTGTTGAGCGTTAAGTATACCTTCACGCCGCGCTCATGGCAATAGCGAACGGCTTCTTTTAGCGCTTCATCGTCAAAATTCTCCGCATTGCGGCGGGCATTGAGCAGCTTGCCGCCCAGATAAACGGCGTTCGCACCGCAGCGAACTGCGGCGGTGAGGGCTTCTCTTGTGCCAGCCGGGGCGAGAATTTCAGCCTCTGTTCGTTTTCGCATGTTTCGCATGTTTATTTTTTGCCGGTTTCGGCCAGCTTTGCGCGCAGGTTTTGAATTTCGCGGTTGAGGCGGTCCACTTCACGGCGGGAAACTTCCACCTCCATACGCGCGCGGGCCGAATCCTCAAGATACTCCCGGATTTGAGAGCGAAGGTTATCCGCACTGCTCTCTGATTTGCGATAGGCGTCCATTGCATCGAGGGAGGCGAGGATTGCCGCCTGCGTGAGGGAAAGCCGCTCATTTTCATGCATCAGGCCGCTGATTGTTTCGTCCAGCTGGGCGCCGAGGGACTGTGTGTATTCCACATCGTCCTCTGTGGTGACATAATAATCCGTGCCGCAAATTTGCAGCCTGACTCTGTTCTTTTCCATACCTAAAATGACATCCTTTCTAACAGACGGTTTCAAAAATAATGCGGAATCGTTTCTATCGTGAAAAATAGGGCCGCATTTTAAAATACGCATAGATGCCCTATTGGTTATTATACTATAGATTGTCCATGCGGGAAAGAGGAAAAACGCTTTTTTCTCAGGAGATGCAAATGGAACGAGCAAATCGATTTTTTACAGGTATGTTCCCGTAAAATTGTGTAAAGCTAAAGGGGATAGCACTTTTTTATGAGAATTTTCAATGCAGGAGAATGAAATCATCCCTTATAGTTGAAATTATTGGAATATTCATATAAAATAGATAAAGCAAATGGATTTAAAATCTTTATTGACAAAATTTTTTGGAGGAAACATATGAAATATACACTTTCTAAGGAGCAGGCAAATAAGCTAATGACGGCTAAGCTTTCCCACTTCTTCGGCGTGACGCCGCAGGAGGCTTCCTATGAGCAATTCTATAAAGCCATTGCCATGATCGTGCGGGATATGATGAGCGACGGCCGCACGGAGTTTGAAGAAAAGGCCGATCAGGGGAGTGCAAAGCATGTTTACTACCTCTGCATGGAGTTCCTGATGGGGCGCTCTCTAAAGAATAATCTCTATAATCTCGGCCTGACCGACGTGTTCAGCAGGGTTCTGGCAGATTATGATATTAAAATGGATAATCTTTATGAGAGCGAGCCGGATGCGGGCCTCGGCAACGGCGGCCTAGGGCGGCTTGCCGCTTGTTATCTCGACGGCCTTGCCACGCAGGGATACTTGGCTACCGGCTATTCGATCCTCTATGAGTATGGCATTTTCAAGCAGAAAATTGTGGATGGCTGGCAGACAGAGCTGCCGGATTTTTGGCTGCCAGGCGGTGAAGTGTGGCTGGTGCCAAAAGAAGAGTGCGCCATTGAGGTGCGCTTTGAGGGCGAGATCGAAGATCAATGGGATGGCTCCTATCACCATACCGAGCATAGAAACTATAAACCGATTATGGCGATTCCAAACGACATGTATGTGTCCGGCAAAGACGGCAGAGGCATCAGCGTACTGCGCCTATGGACGGCGAAAGCGCCCGGCCTTGATATGACGCTCTTCAACCAGGGCGACTATATGCGTGCCATGGAGCAGAACGCCATGGCGGAGGTGATCAGCAAGGTGTTGTATCCGGCTGATAATCATCCGGAGGGTAAGAGCCTGCGCCTGCGCCAGCAGTATTTTCTGGTATCCGCCTCTGTGCAGGATATTGTACACCGCCATCTGCGGCAGTATCCTTCACTTGATAATTTTGCGGATAAGGTAGCGATTCATATCAACGATACGCACCCCACTATGGCAATCCCCGAGCTGATGCGTATTTTGCTTGATGAGTGCGGCTACGGCTGGGATGATGCCTGGCGGATCGTAACCAACACGTTTGCCTATACCAACCACACAGTGATGAGCGAAGCGCTCGAATGCTGGCCGGAAGATCTGTTTCAGCGTATGATCCCGCGCATCTATCAGATTACCAAAGAGATTGACAACCGTTTTCGCGCCTTCGTCTGGGGCGCGACCGGGGATGCGGATCGGGTGGAGCGTATGGCGATTATCTCCAACGGCGTAGTGCGTATGGCAAACCTGTGCGTGGCCGCCTGCCATAGCGTAAACGGCGTTTCGGCCTTGCACAGCCAGATTTTGAAAGACAGCGTTTTTAAGGATTTTTATGGCTTGACGCCGCTGAAATTTAAAAACGTGACCAATGGCATCGCGCACCGGCGCTGGCTCTGCCAGTCGAACCCGGCCTTGAGCGGGCTGATCACCGAGTTGATTGGAGACGGCTTTGTCCACAATGCCGGAGAATTGCTCAACCTGCGTAAATATGCCGACGATAAAACGGTGCTGGAACAGATCGGCCGTGTGAAGTTGGAGAATAAGGAGCGCTTTGCGGCACTTGTCAAAAAGGCAAACGGCATTGCGCTGGACCCCACCTCAATTTTTGATGTGCAGGTCAAGCGGTTGCATGAGTATAAACGGCAGCATCTCAACGCGCTGCATATTTTAGCGCAGTACCTGATGCTTAAGGAAAACCCCAATATTGATTTCATCCCCCGCACCTATATTTTTGGCGCAAAGGCGGCGTCCGGCTATTTTATGGCAAAAAAAATTATCAGCTTTATCTGTGCGCTGGCGGATGTGATCAACCGTGACCCGGTGGTGAAGGATCGGATTAAAGTCGTCTATATGGAGGATTACAACGTAACAATGGCGGAGCATTTGATGCCCGCCGCCGATATCAGCGAGCAAATTTCCCTAGCGGGCACAGAGGCGAGCGGCACGGGCAACATGAAACTGATGCTAAACGGCGCGCTGACGCTCGGCACGCTTGATGGAGCGAATGTAGAGATCCGTGAAGCGGTTGGTGATGAGAACATGTTCCTTTTCGGCATGACCACGCCGGAAGTGAACGACCTGAAACGCAAAGGGTATGACCCCAACAATTATTATCTAAATAACAGTGAATTGCGCCGCGCGATTGACGCGATGAAACTTGGCATCAATGGTGTGTCTTTCCCGGAAATTGCCTCTTCCCTGCAAAACAGCGATCCCTATATGGTGATGGCGGATTTCGATGATTATCGCCGCGCCCAGCAGCGGGTGGCCCAGACTTGGGCGGATCGTGAGCAGTGGAACCGTATGTCCCTGATGAATACGAGCGGGGCGGGGCGTTTTGCGGCTGATCGTGCGATCGAAGAATATGCAAAGGATATTTGGCACACAGGAAGAGCGACGAAATAAGAGATTCCCCTAAACGGGCAAAGATGTGTTTTTTGATGTCTATTCAGAAAGGGCAGATGCAAAATGTTTTTCATTTTGCATCTGCCCTTTTGCAAACCTTATTAAACGATCTTGTGCTTCTATTTTCTGAGGTAACAGCTTTTCCGGGCCGGCCTCCATCAACGCATTTGGTTGATATACTCTAAAAATGATGGACCATCCGCTCTTCTTTTACTGTGAAAAGCGAATTTAACGGAGGATGCATAGGTTAAAATTATTTGCTGATTGTGCCGTGAGTTATTTTAGTTTTACATATTTTGCGCTTACAAAGCCCTTTACGCCGTTGGAAAGCTGCACCTGATACCAGCCGTTTTGTGCGCTGCCAATCACGGTAAAGGATTGCCCACGGCTGAGCGTGGTGAGAACGGCGGCAGAGGTGGATGCGGATTTGCGGACATTGACGTTAGAGCCGGTGGAGTAGCCGGTGCGGGTTGTGGGAGCTGGAGCAGCAGGCTTCGTGAAGGAAACATACTGGGCGCTTACAAAGCCCTTCACACCGTTGGAAAGCTGCACCTGATACCAGCCGTTTTGCGCATTTCCAATCACGGTAAAGGATTGCCCACGGCTGAGCGTGGCGAGAACGGCGGCAGAGGTAGATGCAGATTGGCGGACATTGACGTTAGAGCCGGTGGAATAGCCGGTGCGAGTCGACTCAGGCTGATCCTCTGCCCCATCAATGCGTACATATTCTGAGCTGACATATCCCGTTTTGCCATCCCCAAGGCTTACATGATACCATCCATCCAGAATGCCAATAATTTTTACGACATCCCCTTGGCTGAAAAAGGCGATTGTTTCACTTTGCAGAGAGGGCTCCTGACGAATCCGAAGGGATGAAGCGGTAACTCTGCCATAGTGAAGTATTTCATCCTCTGCGTCCCCATCCGGATGGGTTAGCCAGGAGGTAAGGTTCTGTAGAATGTGCTCGGAAGCTTGTGATAGGGACCATGAACCCAGACCCTTTAGATTATATTGATGGATTAGCTTAATTTTGCTGCGCAGGGAACGCTCGTCCTCAAACCATACGGTGTATCGACCGGGCGCAAGCGCTTTACCGTTCACAATATATTCTTTATCGCCCTGCTTTACAGTGAATTCTGCTTTTGGAGACTGGTACGTCTCATCATAAGTGATGGTCGCATTATAGTCGGGAAGCATCCGGCTTAATACATCCAAACTGATTCCATGCCCTTTGAGATTACCATCAGAGCTCCAAATTCTCCCATAAAATGGAACTCCTAATACGATCTTTTCAGCGGGGACATAACGCCGCGCATATTGAATGGAGCGCTCTACAAAATTATAACTAGCGACAGGCCCCTCTGAGCTGCCATTCCAACTTTCATCATAGGCCATAATCATCAAATAATCGGCGTATTCTGCCAAGCTTTTATAATCGTAAGAGCCGTGCCACCCGGTTGTCCACCCCTTGGGATTAGCGGCCACAGCTACAGATACCTCCTTTTCTCTGGGGATTCTTTGCCGAAGCGCAGCTACAAGGCGCGTATAAGCGTCTTTTTCTGTTTCGGTAACATTTTCAATATCCACATTTACGCCATCCAGCTGGTATTGTTCAACGTAATCTGCAATTTGCCGCGCCAACCCCTCCGGATCCCGCAGGGCAAGCTGGCCTGCTCTGCGATCCCAATGATTGCTCAGCATGGGCACCACTTTAATGTTCATACTGTGCATAGCACGGATTAATTCTGTGCTGATTGGGCCGAGTGCCAATTTCCCGTTTGCGTCAATATCGAAATAGGCTGGAGTAACGGTTTGAAAGGATCCGACCGTTTTGACCAAATTAATTTGTTGCGCGATACTGCCCCCGTAAAGGTATGTCATATGAAATGGGAGCTCGGCCTGCACACTGTTTGATGCGCTCAACAGGCTTTCCAGCCGGATGGTATCAGTCAATTCTGATCGCATTTCCTCCAGATTGGCTGCAAAAACACTGTATGGGATGGAAGCAATTAAAATTCCGGATAGAATAATTTTTACAGTTTTGATTTGGAATTTCTTTGTTTGCGATAGAACGGATTGGAGGGATCGTTGCACGCATTCTTTTCGTTCTGCTGAAAATAAATCTGATCCGAATTCTACATTTTCAGGCAGAATGGTGATGATAAGGTCATAATCGTTATCTTGATGCCTCTGTATTGAATATTGCCACATTGTATTACCCGCCTTTATTGAGTTTTTATTAGTATATCCATATCAAAAAGAATCCGGCTGGAATGATACGAAAACAAATGTCTAAAATGGGCTGATATGGATGCAATTTGCCCCTATGCCATCATAAAAAATAGCCGGTAAGCGTTGTATCTCTGTGATCCCTTAATGAAGGCAGGCCCTGTTTTGCTATTCGCTGCGCTTCGTAATAAAAACACAACCGGTAGCTGGTTGACCTTGTAAGCGACGTATATCCCTTTGATTTTTATGATTGTGACAAGCGTTGCTCTATGGATTGGCTCACTTTATAATAGAAACAAAGCACCGGGTTGATTTTCAACCCGGTGCTTTTAGATTGCCTTTCTTTCAGACGAAACCCGCCCCTTATAACACAGCGGCGAGCTGATCAAGCTCCTGATCGATAAAGGCATTTTTTTTCAATCGGGGCTGGCGGACTTTGCCTTCCTTTAGCACAGCATAGGGTTCACGCATCGCTTCCAGTTGCTCCAGTGGATTGGCGCTGAGGATGAGCAGATCCGCATATTTGCCGCTTTCTACCGAACCGGTGATATCCGCAATGCCTAGAATTTCCGCGTTGGAAAGCGTCGCAGTGTAGATCGCGTAATTGGGAGAAACATGCATCATCCTCTGAAAATACCAAACCTCGCGCCACATATTGTATTGTGTGACGAAAGGGCAGGAAGCATCGGTGCCCATGCCGAGGTGAATCCCCGCCTCCATGGCGGTGCGTACCCCTTCACGCATTCCATCCAACACTACCTCGCTGTTGTAAACGCAGAGCTCATTGAGCTTCGTCACCTCAGGGGAGAGGCGGGCGAGCGGCAGGGCAGGCGAGAAGGTCATGATAATGCCGCCATCCCGCTCTAGCAAGATTTTTTGCAGGGCTTCGTCAAATCCAGCGCTGTGCTCCACTGTATCCACGCCGCCTTCAATGGCAACGCGCATTCCGTCCGGGCTTTCCGTATGCGATGCAACCTTCATGCCAAGCTCATGCGCACGGTCGCATACGGCACGTGTCTGCTCCAAATTCATCTTCAACTCGCCTGGGGAGCCCTTTTTCTTCGCATCCATCACGCCGCCAGTGACACAGATTTTGATGAAATCGGCCCCCGCCGCATGGTGCGCATCAACCAGCGCCCGCAGCTCCGCCGGATCGGAGGCGGTTTCAGCAAACGTGCCGTCGCCATGCCCGCCAGGCACAGTGATGGCTGTGCCGGAGCAATACATCCGTGGCCCGATCTTCTGACCAGCGCGCACAGCGTCGCGGATGCGCAGGTCAGAGCCGCAGAAATCGCCCACCGCGCGCAGCGTTGTGACGCCGGAATCCAGCTCAGCGAGCACGTGGGAGGCAACCATGGCATCCAGCACCTTGTGGCCGAGCTGGGTATGTACAAATTTCAGCACCGCTTTTTGCGAGCCGCCGCCCCCTAGCACTTTGCTGGGCATTCCGGTGCCGAAAAGATGTGCGTGCATGTTAATAAGCCCCGGCATGATGTATTTTCCGGTGCAATCCATTATTTTTGCACCGGTGCGGTCGATATTGCCGATGGCGGCGATTTTGCCGTCCTCAATCAACAAATCTGCCTTTTGGGCTTGGCAGTCCGGTTTTCCGCTGATGATGAACCCGCCTATGAGCGCTCTTTTCAATGGTAGCTCCTTCTTTCTGAATCAATTAGATGAAAATAGATGGAAAGGCCGCCTTCCGTTGCTCTGAATCCCGAAGGGAGCCTGGACAAGCTTGTGCGTTGGGCACGAACCGTTGTCATTCTTATTACAGCATAGTTTACAGAAATTTTCAACTGCTGAGCGCGTGAAAACAAAAAATAGCAGAAAAAGTGAAACAGACTGGTGCGAAGCTTACACCACGTTTCCATTGTGGATCTATGAGCGATAGGCCTTCATAGCAACATAAGCCAAGTACAACAATAAAAAAGCCTTAAACCTCTTTTAATCAACAGGTTTAAAGCTTTTCGGCAATGGAAAGGTGAAAGGATCGGCGCCGCTCGTCTGAGCAAAAAAACTGCGGTGCGCAAATCACGCACCGCAGGTGTGGAGCGGGAAACGGGATTCGAACCCGTTTGAAGCGTTTTTCGATGTTATGAGATATTGCCAAAAACAACGTAGTATCAACGTTTTCTGTGCTTTGCGTTTTCAGATGTTCCATCATATTTCAGCATGTTTTCAGATAAATAAACACCAAATAAGCACCAGATTTCATCTATGCTTTTTTCTTTCCGAGGTCAAGTGAGGCGGCGATTGCTTCACTCGCTTTTGCCTGCGCCTGAGCGAATGCATGAGCGTAAATATTCAGTGTCGTTGATGCCTGAGAGTGACCAAGTGCAGCCGATACCGTTCGAACATCAGTGCCGCTGTTGATCAGCAGGGTAGCGTTGAGATGACGGAAGCTGTGGATATTGACATAGCGCAAATTATTTCTCTCGCAAAACTTCCGCAACCAATTGATCGCCGTTGTGTGGCCCATATGAACTGCTCAATTCCGTATATGCAACCAATGGATACTTTAAATTATGGGATAACGACGATTGTCTCCTGATGTCTGAGGGTGTCGGTGATGGTTGTTCCCCCAAACTTGTAGACGAGGTATTACAAGGGTGTCTGCGGCGTTCCCTGTTCGATCAGGGAGTGTATCAGATGTTCAGCGTATTGACTTCGCCGGGTATCCAGCGGCGGTTCCTCCGGATTGTGGGGAACAGCCGCCCTGACATACGTATTTTCAAAGAATACTGGCTGCTGGATACGGGCAACAAAAAAGACGTACCAGCCAGTGTTCTTGGAAAGCTGACCTTTGAAAGCATTCCCCGTAAGGAAAACCCAGTTAAAAGTACGGATAACCCCTTTAAAAGTACCGGAAATCAGGAAAGTAAAGAAAAGAAAAGTAAAGAAGAGAGATATATATGCGCGCGCGAGGGAATCGGGAATCTGAAACAGGTCTCTGCCTACTTCGAGGGAACTTTCGGGCGGCTTATCGGCGGGAAGGACCGGGACATCATCGTCCGGATCGCCGGGGAGTATGACCCCGACCTGTCGTTGTGCGCGATCCGGCTGGCAAAAGAGCGCAATGCAAACAGCGCAGCCTATGTGCTCTCGATCCTGGAACGTTGGAAGGCGCAGGGCGTCACCCATATTGACCAGGTGAAAAAGCAAAATCAGAACGCAGTCACAAAAAAATCAGCGCCGTCGGACTATACCGATCCGGCGCTGTATCAGGAGGAAGGTGATCTGGATGCCGTCTTCGGAAGATATCCAAAAAACAAAGGATGAATACGAGCTGCCGCCCTTGGAGCAAACCGGCACATGCCCCTATTGCGGTGCACCCATCCTGGGCCGGAAGATGTTTGGCGGCTGGATCAACCGGGAATGCGAATGCCAGCGGAAGGCCCGCGAGGAAGAGGAGCGTCAGGAGGCCGAGCGTGATTGCTGGCTGATGATCGAGCGGAACAAGCGAGAAAGTGGGATCCCGCCCCGGCAGCGAGAGTGCACGCTTGCATCCTTCGAAGAACGGGAAGGCACGGGTAAGGCCTTGCAGGCTGCCAGGCGGTACATAGAGGTATTCGCGGAGATGTCCTCTCGCGGGGAGGGCCTGCTCTTTGCCGGGCCGACCGGCTGTGGGAAAACACATCTTGCCGCGGCGATTGGGAACGCGCTGCTGGAGGATGGGCGCCGCGTCGTGTTTAAGCGAGTGACGGACCTGTATTACGAACTGCGCGGATCCTTCGACGGAGGAAACAGTGAGACTGATATTATTACCCCATGCCGGCAGGCTGACCTGCTAATCCTTGATGATCTGGAGGCCGATGCACCGACGCCTTGGACGCGCAGCGTCCTGCAATCCCTGGTGGATTACCGCGTCAACTACTATCGCCCGATGGTGGTCACAACCAATCTGCGGGACGAGGCGGCTCTACGGGGAGCAGTTGACAGCCGGACGGTGGACCGTTTGTAGGGTTGCTGCCATCGGTTTGTAATGGCGGCGTCGTCATACAGGAGGATCCGGCATGATGATTAGGTTTGTAATCCCCGGGGAGCCGCAGGGTAAGGGCCGGCCAAAATTCAGCCGGCAGGGAAACTTTGTGAAAACCTACACGCCTGCGAAGACGGAAAACTATGAGGCGCATATCAAGGCGTGTTTCATGGCTTCCGGCGCTGGCATGATCCCGCAAGGTGTTGAGATCGGCATGGAGATCACAGCGTTTTACAGTATCCCGAAGTCCACCAGCAAAAAGCGAGCGGCTCTAATGCGCGAGGGGGTAATCCGGCCGGCCAAGAAGCCGGATTTCGACAACGTAGCGAAGGTGATCTGCGACGCGCTGAACAAGATCGCGTATTACGACGACGCGCAGATTGTGGAAGCTGCGTTCGCGAAGTTTTACGCGGACGAGCCCAGGGTTGTGGTTAGGCTGTGGAAGATCAACGAACGGAGGCAATCCGATGCGAAAAATACGAAAGAGCAAACCGCTCATGGCGGAGGAATTGCGGGAGTATTACCGGGAAGTGAGAAAGGCACTTAAAGAGGATGCCAGATTGAAAGCTGAACTTGAATTGGCGAAAAAGGATA